>Ga0210405_10000848_pt1 | contig 37856 bp, 29 predicted proteins | sample IncBWH11MmetaG_FD_155492 | JGI IMG/M metagenome (GOLD analysis project Ga0210405, IMG submission 155492) | Forest soil microbial communities from Barre Woods Harvard Forest LTER site, Petersham, Massachusetts, United States - Inc-BW-H-11-M | ecosystem: Environmental > Terrestrial > Soil >... | reverse complement strand
TTGGTGTGGAGAAGTCCCCAGGAAACGAGGATTGCAGCTGCTGCGATAAGCAGCGCTCTGGTCGTTCGCCTCTGGACGCTCGCGCTCATACTTCCTATAGGACACCTCCGGGCTTGGGACTGCGGGCGGCGACCCAGCCCGCTTCGGACGACCTATTCTAGCCGAACATTTTGTTTCTTACGGCAGAAGACGATTAAGGCGAAACGCCAAAATGGAAAGAGCACTTGATATCACTTAATGTCTTGAAGCACTTCTTCAAAATATCCGTAATAGTCCGCTCGCCGACGGGAACATTTCTAGCTGTCGGTGTCGGTCTGGGTCAGCCTACCCGTTCTTGTGTCATTCAGACGATTGAGGAGTTCCTTAGGTTCTCTTCCTTGCGAGGTTCTACACCTTTCGTTCCTATACCACAATTGGACATACGCCTTGTCAGCTGATCGAAAACGGCGTTTGACGCTGAGTGCGAAATACTTCCAATCAAAGAATCAGTCAATCTTAGAGATTCCTACAATCCATGAGGCGCTTCGGACCCGGCTCATGCTCCCAAAACCTTTTGGTAAATAGTTGGTAAGGATGGGAAGAGAATTTCACCATGTGGAGAAGAAGATTTGCGAATTTATGCGTGTGGTGACGCCAAACCAAGTGAAATCATAGAGTTACTTGAAATTCGAAAAAAAAAAGCATTTCTAAGTTTCAAGCCAGGATCGATGGCAATAAACCCTTTTTTTTCATATCTTTAGGTGTCTATCTGATCGGCACTGAAAATTCTTCGAGCTATTTGGCAAGTGGCAGCAAGAGTGCATCTTCTACCCGCGTCCGTTAGTGGGAATAGCTGCCGGGATCGTGGCTCTCTGTGAGACGCGAGACGAAAGTTCACTAGAAGCTCCCGCGAGCCGAGGAAGAGATGACGAAATCTATGGGTGTACGGACACGTGTGTCCATTATCGTGCCGATTCTGAATGAGGCCGACGGAATCCCCCAACTAAGCAGCAAATTGGGCAGGGTGCAGTCGGTGCTGGCCGAGTTCGGCGACATTGAGTTCATTTTTGTGGACGACGGCAGCACAGACGCGACGTTGCCGCTACTGAAGAAGGCATTCCCCGAGGGGGATCTCTGCCGGATCGTTTCGCACGGCAGGAATCGCGGAGTAGGCGCAGCGTTTCGAACGGGTTTTCAACAAGCCACGGGCAACATCGTTTGCACGATCGACGCAGATTGCAGTTATGAACCAGAAGGCCTTAAGCGCCTCGTGGAAGAGATGATTGAGGCAAAAGCCGACGTTGCGGTTGCATCGCCGTACCATCCGGATGGCGGAGTGCAAGGAGTCGGAGCGGGGCGGCTGGTGCTGAGCAAAGTTTGCTCGGCGATTTATCGGGCGATTTCACCGGTACCGCTGTACACATACACGAGCATATTCCGCGCATACCGGTGGGCGGTGATTGAAAACGTCAGATTCGAGTCAAATGGATTCGTGTCAGCGGCAGAAATCCTGATCCACGCAGGAGAACAGGGCTATCAGATCATTGAAGTTCCGATGGTTCTCCGCGCTCGGCAATTGGGCACGACAAAGATGAAGATCGTGCGGACGATTGGCCGTCATCTTGCAATGATGAGCGCGATCCTGATGCAACGATTTGGAGTGAGCAGCAGAGCGCAGGAACGAAGAACAGGAAGCCTACCAAGTGTGGCCCCTCCGGCAGCGGGCAGCGGATATCAATATTCCACCGAAAAGGAGTAAATGCGAATGGTTCGAGTCGGCGTTGTAGGCTTAGGGGCGTGGGGCTGGAACGTAGCGCGGAATTTCGCAACGCTGCGCGAGTGCCAGCTAGTAGCGTGCTGCGATGCGGATGTAAAGCGTCGTGAGTCCGCGGCGCGCGCCTGGCCTGGAGTGAAGCCAGTCGAGTCGTTCGATAAACTACTGCAGGAAGATATCGAAGCGGTGGTTATCGCCTCCCCAGCGGTTACGCACTATCCGCTAGCGAAGCAAGCGCTGCTTGCGGGCAAAGATGTGTTCGTGGAGAAGCCGTTCGCATTGAGCGTGAGGGATGCCGAGGAATTGGCGGAACTGGGCGAAAAGCACGAGCGCATCTTGATGGTGGGTCACCTTCTGGAGTATCACCCGGTGGTGCGCCGCCTGCGCAACATGATTCAGAAGGATGAACTCGGCCCCGTTTATTACATCTATACGCAGCGGGTGAACCTGGGGCGGATTCGCGGCGATGAGAACGCGCTGTGGAGCTTCGCGCCGCACGATATTTCTCAGATTCTTTACATGCTGGACATGGAACCGACCGACGTGAGCGCGCGCGGCCAGAGCTATATCCAACATGGAATCGAAGATGTGGTTTTCCTCAGCCTTTTCTTCGAAAACCGAGTGATGGCCCACATACACATTAGCTGGCTCGATCCGCACAAAGTGCGAAAGACAACGATCGTCGGGCGGGACAAGATGGCAGTATTTGACGACGCGGAAGCCACGGAAAAACTGCGCATTTACGACAATCACGCCGAGGCGCCGCAGGCCAAGAGCTACGGAGAAGCCATTCAAGTGCGATTCGGCGACATCCTGATCCCCAGGATCGAAACCGCAGAACCGCTGCAACTGGAGTGCAAACATTTCATCGAGTGTGTGGCGACGCGGACGACGCCGCTAACGGACGCGCAGGATGGTTTGCGAGTCATCCGAATCATCGAAGGGGCCCAGAGGTCGCTCGAACAAGATGGAATTCCCGTTAAGATTCAAGGAGCCCATGGAAACATACATTCATTCGACGGCGAAAATCGGCGGTGGTTCGCAACTCGGGTATAATTCGGTCATTTCAGAGAACGTACAAATTGGAGAGAACTGCCGAATCGGCAGCGGCGTTATCATCCACCCGGACACGGTAATCGGAAGCAATGTTCGCATAGACGATCATGCGGTGATTGGAAAACTGCCGATGAAGGCAGCCCTGAGCTCCATCACGCAGGAGCAGCAATTGCCGCCGTGCCTAATCTCGGACGGTGTCATCGTCGGGACGTCCGTTGTGCTCTATCGAGGATGCAAGCTGAACAAGAGCGTGATGGTGGCGGACCTGGCGTCGGTGCGCGAGAATGCGGAAATCGGCGAACTTACGATCGTTGGACGCGGAGTGACCGTGGAGAACAAGGTGCGCGTGGGGAGCCGCTGCAAGCTCGAGACGGAAGCGTATATCACAGCGCTCTCGGAGATCGGAGACGGCTGCTTTATCGCTCCGGAAGTGACTTTTACGAACGACAATTTCCTTGGAAGAACGAAAGACCGTCTCAAATATCACAAAGGCGTGACGATGAAACGCGGTGCGCGGATCGGCGCAAATGTCACGGTGCTGCCTGGGATTACGATCTACGAAGATGCCCTGGTGGCAGCCGGGTCGGTTGTCACAAAGGATGTACCAGCCAGGAAAATCGTCATGGGCACGCCCGCGAGGGTAATTCGGGATGTGCCTGCCGAGCAGCTTCTGGACAATCAGTAATACGATTTCAGGACCCGTGAAACTCCTCTCGATCGTCGGGGCTAGGCCGCAGTTTGTGAAGGCGGCGATGATTGCGGGGGCCGTAAAACGCCACAACCGCAACGCCGCCACTCGCAACCAGCGCATTCAGCATCGACTGGTGCACACGGGGCAGCACTACGAACACAAAATGTCCGGTATCTTCTTCGACGAATTGAACTTGCCGAAACCCGATCATCATCTTGGTGTGGGCTCGGGTCCACAGGGCCGACAAACGGGCGAGATGCTCGCCAAAATAGAAAAGGTTCTGCTGGCCGAAAAGCCCGATGTGGTGATGATTTACGGAGACACGAACTCGACCATAGCGGGCGCGCTGGCGGCGGCAAAGCTACACCTCAAGGTCGCGCATTTGGAATCCGGATTGCGGAGCTTTAATCGGCGGATGCCCGAGGAGATCAATCGCGTTGCGTCGGACCATCTTTCGGATTTTCTCTTTTGCCCGACGGACACGGCCGTCCAGAATCTGCGACGGGAAGGCATAGTGGCGAATATTTTCAACATTGGCGACGTGATGCTGGACTCTGTGATGGCTTTCCGGGAAAAGGCAGGGAAACGAGAGAGGATCCTGAAGAAGCTGAACGTTACGAAGCGGGAGTACATTCTTGCGACGATACATCGAGCTGAAAACACGGATTCTCCGGAACTCTTGTCCAGGTTGCTCCAAGCGCTGGCTGAACTAGACTGCGACGTTGTTCTGCCTGTACATCCCAGAGTGCGGGAGCGGCTGAAACACAGCAGGGCGCTGAAGCCGATCGCGAAACTTATGGAGAAATCAAAAAACCTCAGACTCACGGAGCCAGTATCCTATCTAGATATGCTGTCTCTTGAAATTCATGCGCGTCTAGTGTTGACTGATTCGGGTGGAGTGCAGAAAGAAGCCTTCTTCGCGGCAGTACCATGCATCACTCTACGAGAAGAGACCGAATGGCTGGAAACGCAAGCAGACGGCTGGAATCAGGTAGTCGGCACGGATCCAGAGAGAATCCGCAAGACGGTGGAGTTGGAATGGCAGAGAAACCGGGCGGGGCAAAATGAGAAGCCCGATTTGAAAAGTTTTGGAGAGGGCAGAGCGGGAGACGAAACTGTAGCGGCTTTGATGAACTTGCTGAATTTGAATCAAGGAGTGAAGGACAGATGAACGCAAAAACTATCTTGATTACCGGAGCAGCAGGGTTCGTGGGATCGAATTTGACGGACACGCTCCTGGCACGGGGACATCGAGTCATTGGCGTGGACAATCTGTCACATGGACTGTTGTCGAATTTGGAAGAGGCCCGGCAGAATCCACGATTTTCCTTTCACCAGCTGGATGTCTGCGATTACGATTCCTTTTCCGAGACGGCCAAAGGGATCGACGTGGTCGCGCATCTGGCTGCGTACAAGATACCGCGCTACGGAAAAGCAGAAGAGACGTTGCTGATCAACGCGCGGGGCGGTCACAACGCACTGGAGATCGCGGCGCAGCAAGGTGCGAAATTCATTCTGGCGTCCACGTCGGATGTATACGGAAAAAACCCCTCGATTCCCTTCTCGGAGACCAGTGACTGCGTGATCGGATCTTCGACGGTGCCGCGATGGGGTTATGCGGTTTCCAAGCTTTATGATGAGCATCTGGCATTCGCGTATGCCGATTCGCGAGGCATACCAGTGACGATCATTCGTATCTTTGGATCCTACGGACCGCGTCAGGCGCTTAGCTGGTGGGGCGGGCCACAATCGGTGTTCATTGACAACCTGTTGAATGGAGAGCCGCTTTCGATTCACGGTGATGGATTGCAAACGAGGAGTTTCACCTACATTTCGGATACGGTGAGGGGTTTCGTTGCGGCGATCGAGCAAAATGACGTGGGAGGCGAAATATTCAACATCGGAAACACAAAAGAGATCACGATCGTCGATTTGGCGAAGATGATCCACCGGCTGTGCGGCGCAACTCACCCGCTGAAGCTGCAATTTACGCCGTACGATGAAATCAGCAAAGGCCGGAAGTATGAAGACGTGCGGCGCCGCGTGCCGGATGTGGCGAAGGCGGCAGCAAAGCTCGGCTTCCAAGCACGAGTGGATCTGGAAGAGGGGCTGAAGATCACCATCGATTGGCAGAAAGCAGTTCGAGCGACGGAACATGGTTTAGCGACTGTGAAGCAATAACGCAGAATGCCTATGAATTCGGAAGCCGCCAATTTAACGGAAACACCGCACATGCCTGCCGGCGCGCGCGGATTTCAAATTGCTGATGTAGCCGTGCTGGGGTCGGTACTGTTGGCGGCCACGGGTCATATTATGATCAAAGCGGGGCTGAACGGCGCTACGAGTGCCGCGGCCGTCGCGTCCATTGCGAGGCGGTTAGGCGTGTATTTCAGCCAGCCCTATGTTTTGCTGGGACTGACGATCTACGGGCTGGGAACGGCAATGTGGATTTTTGCCGTATCCAAACGAGACATCAGCTATGTGTTTCCCATTACGGCTCTCAATTATGTTTTGGTGGCTCTGAGCGGCAAGCTTCTCTTCGCCGAAGTGATCCCGCTCAAACGATGGATTGGAGTGGTAGTGGTAATAATTGGCGTGGCACTTATGCAGCGGACGACGCGGGAAGGGTCTCGATGACAGCATCTATCGCGCTTTGGACCAGTATTCTCCTCAATGGCGTGGCGCAAGTCTTGCTGAAGAAGGGTGTCGGGCATTCAACGGAGAGCGGCGCGTGTACAGGCTGGTGGCTCTCGCTCCTAACGAATGTCTGGGTATGGGCATGGGGATTGTCTTTTGTAGCGGCAACGGGATTGTGGCTTCTAGCCCTCTCAAGGCTCGATATTTCATATGCCTTCCCGCTGTTGAGCACGAGTTTTATTTTAGTAGCGCTGCTTTCAAGACTCCTGCTTGGGGAGCTCATTTCTTGGAAGAGGTGGGTTGCAATTCTTGTGATTTGCCTCGGCGTCGTTCTGATTGCGGCAAAATAGAAACGTATGGCTAAACTGTCGAAGTTACACCCCTCACGGCATTTTGGAATCCTCGGTGGCGGCATCACTGGGCTAACCGCGGCATTTTATCTCCTGCGAGCCGGTCACCGAGTAACAGTTTTAGAAGGGCGTTCGCAGGTGGGGGGGCTCGCAACGTATTTTGATTTTGGTCCCTTCCAATGGGACAAGTTTTACCACTGCATCCTCACTTCGGACGGCCCCCTTCTTCAATTGATAAACGATTTGGGACTTACGTCTGAGGTGCGGTGGACGGAAACAAAAGTTGGCTTTTATACTGGCAAGGCATTCTATTCAATGACGACAACGATGGATTTCCTGAGGTTTCCGGAGTTGTCGCTTTGGGAGAAATTTCGTTTGGGAGTGGGTGTTCTGCGGGCTTCGCGGATAAAGGACGGGAAAAAGCTCGAGGCTATACCCATCGCGGACTGGCTGATTAAGATTTTTGGCCGCGGCAACTATGAAAAAATGTGGGAACCTTTGCTAAAGTGCAAACTTGGAGCTTGCCGCGAAGAAGCTTCGGCCGCATTCATTTGGGCAACAATTTTCAGACTCTATTCGACACGTGAAAAGGGCGCCAGCCGGAAAGAATGCATGGGGTATGTGCGTGGAGGTTACCGAGTGGTCTTCGGGCGGCTCATGGACGAAATTCAAAAAATGGGCGGGATCATTCAAACCCAGACGCCAGTGGAAAACATCGAAGCGGCTCCTGATTGCGGGGTGGAAGTGCGGACATCGCACGGTACGATCTCTTTTGATCAGGTGATAGCGACGGCGCCGAGTCATATAGTTGAAAAAATTGCGCCGACACTTTCTCCAGATTATCGGCAGAGGCTCAAGGATGTTAAGTATCTGGGCATGGTCTGCGTCGTATTGATCTTGAAGAAAAGCTTGACTCCTTATTACGTTACGAACTTGACAGATCATGATGTACCCTACACTGGTGTCATTGAGATGACAAACCTGATTTCGAGGGAAGAAACTTCCGGGCATTCCCTCGTCTATCTGCCGAAATACACTGCTCCAGGCGACCCGTTGTTCGAGAGCTCGGACGAGGAAGTGTGGGCCCTGTTTCAAAAGGCGTTCAAGCGCATGTTCCCGGACCTGAAAGAAACCGACATTGAACGTCGGTTTGTTTTCCGGGAGAAGCTGGTGCAACCGCTCCCGGTCCTTCACTACTCGGAGCGCCTTCCTGGCATGCGGACGAACATACCGGGAGTATTTTTAGCGAATACGACGCAAATTATCAATTCGACTTTGAACAACAACGAAATGGTGAAAATTGCTCGAAGAGCAGTGGAGATGCTGCTTACTGAACCGAGTCTCGATCCCTCCGAGATCCAAAGTCACGTGGGTACGGCGCCACTTTCCGCCGTCCGCTAGCGGGTTTGCAGGGCCTTAGGAAATTTGACCGCGTGAGTAAGCATTTGCCCAAATGTGTAAAGTGATTTTCCAAGTCCTGTGGCGGAACATATCTTGCTTGCTATCCAACTGAAAACAAAGCGCATAGACAACCTTGTCCGGCCTCTTTCGTGCTCTTGTAAGTCTCTGTGATTGTGTCTATCACTAACGGACGAAGCGTCTTGCACGCATTACGGCTGGGCTTAGGCCTCTTGGTAGTATTGACTTATGCCGCTTTTTTTAGGAGCGTGTGGAGCATCTGGTGGAGGGATCCGGAATTTTCCTATGGGATGCTCATACCTCCGATAGTCGCCTACCTAGTGTGGGCTCGTCGCTGTCAAGGATCACCGACTGCGAAGACTGCCTCGAGTCCTGCTGTCCTTCTGGTCATGGTGGGTTGCGCCTTGCAGGTCGTGGCGAGCTTTAGTAACACACTAGTACTTTCCGGGATGGCCCTGGCTATCACGCTAATGGGGAGCGTGGGTTTCCTCCGGGGCAGAGAATATCTCGGAATCATGGCACCGCCGATAAGCCTGCTGATTCTGATGGTGCCGCTCCCGTCCTACCTGGCTGGCGATCTTGCCTGGCGTTTGCAAGTGGCTGCGAGCGCCATTTCGTCAGTCATCCTGGAATTCCTCGGCGTGCCTGTATACCACGATGGCAATCTCTTAGTTCTAAGCAATTTTATCCTCGAAGTGAAGCAGGCGTGCAGCGGATCCCGTTCGCTCTTTGCCTTGATAGCATTGGCTCTGGTCATCGGATTGAGCGTCGAACGAAAGTGGTGGATTCGAATTCTGCTCGTCGCAGCGGCTCCTGTGTTATCGATTGGCGCAAACATTGTCAGAATTGTAGGCACGGGTCTTATCGCTCACCAATGGGGAAGCCTGGCCGCAAACGAATCTTTACACTCCGCCTGGGGCATCCTCGTGTTTGTAATCGCTGTGAGCGGATTGCTGGTATTTCGGAGGCTCTTGCAATGGGTATCGAACGCATACGCTTGACCGTACTCATTGTTTTATTCGCGGCCACGTTCGCGTGCGTGCGAGTCGTGACACGATACCATACTTCGCAAACGAGGCTGCCAGACTGGAGCGCGGTCCCCTATCAATTTGACGGGTGGAGCGGAGTAGATGGTGAATTCGATCCGGTTTACGGAGTGGATCCCGCGCAAACAAGTTTACTACGGATATATCGTCAGAAAGAGGATGCACCGGTGATCGTGTATGTCGGGTTTTACGGTAATCTGGCGACCATCCTGGAAGTGCATAATCCGGAGCGATGCTATCCCGGACAGGGATGGACAATCTTGTCGAGAGGCAACCCGGCGATGGGACTCTTTCGGAACAAACGGATTCCATCACAGGAAATTGTTGTCGACAAGAATGGCAACCGCCGTTTAGTGCGCTGGTGGTTCAACGCGGGATCACAACCCATAAAAACACGGATCCGCCATATCTACGCCATGCTGGCCATGTCAACGATTACTGGCCGCACCGATGGTTCTATCGTGAGGCTCGAATCTCCAATAGACCACGACGGGGAAGCGGCAGGCGAGACGAGAATTAATGAATTTCAGAAGCGCATACTGCCCCAACTGGAGAGGGCACTTCCTCTATGATCGCCATGGTTGAATTCTCATGAATTCGATGTCAGACAAAAACGAAGGAAGATACGCGAGCAGCGTCACCGTTCCGCGACGCACTCATATAATGAGCGTGGACGTCGAAGACTACTTCATGGTGGAAGCGTTTGCGGGTTCTGTTGCGCGGGAAAACTGGGAGAGCTGGCCCTCACGCGTCGTGGCAAATACCAGGCGGGCGCTCGATTTATTCGATAAATACAAAGTCAAGGGAACGTTTTTCTTTGTGGGTTGGGTGGCGCAAAAATTTCCAGAATTGGTTCGAGACGTTCACGCACGTGGTCACGAGCTCGCCTGTCACAGTTTTTGGCACCGAACTGTCTATTCGCTTACCCCAAATGAGTTTAGAGAGGATACGCGGGCGGCCGTACGGACCATCGAGGATGCTGCTGGTGTCAAGATATGCGGCTATCGCGCTCCAAGCTGGTCTATCACGAGAGAGTCTCTTTGGGCGTTGGACATCCTTGCAGAGGAGGGTTTTACATATGATTCGAGTATATATCCGATTCATCATGACCTATACGGCGTGCCCGGGGCGCTGCGGTTTCCGTATGCACATCAACTAAAGGACGGCCAGTCTTTGCTGGAATTTCCTCCAACAACAGTGCGCCTGCTCGGGCAGAATCTCCCAGGTGCGGGGGGCGGCTATTTGCGAATTCTTCCACCAGCCTATACTCGATGGGCTTTTCGCAAATTCGAGGAAGAATATCGCGAGAGAGTCGTTGTGTACTTCCATCCTTGGGAGCTGGACCCCGAGCAGCCAAGGATCAAAGATAAGCTGAGGTCACGAGTAAGGCACTATACAAATCTGGAGAAGATGGAGGGGCGCCTCGAGCACCTCTGCAAGCAATATTCCTTTCAGCCATTCCGCGAAGTAATGGTCAACACGGTCCATCGAATAACATCGGCTGCGCCAGATAGCGTAGGTACCGCTCATGCATGACTCAAGGCCCAGCGCGACAATTTCTAAAGCGGAAGGTCATGGTCATGAGCAAATAGGTGAGGGGTTCGCGGTCGCCTACCATGAGGTTGTTCCGCAGGAATCGAAGTATCGCTATCGGCTTACGAACGCGCTTTTCAAAGAACACCTTGTATTCTTGCAATCTCTATCGCGGGGAGACATGCCAAACGGACAGCGATACGAGATCAGTTTTGACGATGGACATCGGTCAAATTACGAAAACGCTTATCCACTTCTGGAAGAGTCCGGACTGAAAGCGACATTTTTTGTGCTCGCGGGACGCGTGGGAACGAGCGGCGACTATATTTCATGGCAACAAGCACGCGAAATGGCCGCAGCCGGACACAGGATCCAATCGCATGGATGGTCTCACCGAGTCCTGACGCAATGCGATTCCGCGCAACTCAGGGAAGAATTGGTGCGTTCCAAACGAGAGTTGGAAGACCGTCTGGGGGGGGAGATGAACTCCATCTCGGTGCCAGGCGGCCGTTGGAACGAGCGCGTTTTGGAGGCATGCGCCAGTGCGGGATACAAGCGGCTCTTCCATTCGAATCCGTGGAAATCGGGCGGAATGTCATACGAAGTCGTGATCCATGGCAGACTAATGATTACACGTCACATGGATGCGGCGGCGCTGGCGAGCTATGCCAGAGTATCCCGCTCGCGAAGACTCTATTTCCGCGCGAAGTATGGGCTGAAGGAGCGCATACGCGACGTGCTTGGCGACTATCTCTATCATCGGGTCTGGTGTTGGCAGGCTAAATGGAATTCAGCAGACGGTATGGAAGTGTACATCAAAAATGACTCGAATTCGCGAAGGGAATCAGGGCGCCGGTGAGAGTCCTCCATGTGATCAGCAGCGGGGGAATGTATGGTGCAGAACATATGCTGCTGAATTTGTGTCGGTCGCTGGCGAGACTGGATTGCGATGTATCTGTTGCCGTGTTCCACAATTCAAAGAATCCGCATTTGGAGATCGGTGATCGGTTAAGTGCGGAAGGAATTGAGGTCCTCGGAGTTCCATGTACGGGAAGAATAGATAGTACGGTTATAAGAAAAATTAGGCGCCTAATCCGGACGCGGCACATAGACCTCGTTCACTCTCATGGCTACAAAAGCAACATCTACACTTTTCTCGCCACTCGATTCACTTCGATTTCTGCTGTGGCGACTGCTCATAACTGGACAGGGGAAAGCGAACTACCGCCCCTGTACAATAAACTGGACCGACTTGTACTCCGCCGGTTCTCCGCCATAGCAGCAGTTTCAGACGGAGTGTCGCATGTTCTGCATTGTTCTGGTGTAGCAAGGCATAAAATAGTCCGCATTTCCAACGGAATTGACCTCTCCCCGTATGAACCAGCCATTCCCTCAAGGAGTATCGAACTCCTCGGTTTGAATGGACCAGTCGTCGGGCTAGTCGGTCGGATCGTTCGGGAGAAAGGCTGTTACGAATTCATCCACGCGGCGGCGCGAGTCCTTCCGGTTTTTCCCGAGGCGCGCTTCCTGCTTATCGGCGAGGGGTCGGAGAGGACCAACCTCGAGCAATTAGTGAGGGACCTGCAAATTGAAAAAAGTGTTGTCTTTACGGGGCATCGCAATGACATGCCGAAAGTGTATGCAGCTCTCACAATATGCGTCCTACCTTCGTTCGAAGAGGGTATGCCAATGTCCCTCATGGAGGCGATGGCAGCCGGAAAATCCGTCATTGCTACACCAGTTGGAGAGATTCCTATGATGGTGGACCCGGGAACGAATGGACTACTCGTGAATTCGGGAAACGTCCCTGAGCTCAGTTCCGCAATAGTCCGTTTGCTAGGTGATCCTACTCTCCGACAGCGTATGGGTGAAAACGGACGGGAGAAGGCCCAGAAGTTCTTTTCCGCCGACTCGATGGCCAGAGCCTATTTGAACCTCTATCGTCAAACCCTCGAAGGCGAAACGGTAGGGTCACGTGACGGAGCTTAGAGGTGAGAAAGAATCTTTTTGCATCCACGATAAAACAGAATCCCTCGAGAGCAAGTATTCAGGCTCATTCTCCCGAAGAGAGTCGCAAGAGGGACACTGTGTACATGATGGACCTGTGGTCATTCATCCCCTATTACATGGCTCGGCTTTGCGGCGGACTCCGCGAACAACGTATTGATGTTACGTTTGGTTCTGTCCGGTACCACTTGCAGCGAGATTATTTCTTTACGGCAGGCGTTTCTCCTGATCCGGGGCTGCTTGATTTCGGAGGTAGTATTCGCAATCCATCGCTGCGCCGGATCGTAAAATCCGTCGAATACCTGTTCAATCTTTTTGTTTTGGGCCTTCGATTGTGGATTTCGCAACCAGGTATTCTTCACGTTGAATATCTTCCATTCATTGATCACGGGTTTCAGTTTGAGATTTGGTTCATGAAATGGGCAAAACGCCTAGGAATACCAGTTGTCTATACCGTCCACAATGTCACTTATCAGGGATCGCCTGAGCGAAACAAGCGGTTCTACAAGCGTGCTTATTCGACAGCGGACGCGTTGATTTGTCATGGGCAGGACGCTCGCGCGCAATTGTCGCAAGAGTTCGGAATTGCATCCGAAAAAATCTGGGTCATCCCGCACGGCCCCCTCTTTGAAGAGGGGGCAAAACTTTCGCCTCAAGAGGCCCGACACAGGCTGGGATTACCCGTGGAACAGATTCTGGTTCTCTATTTCGGTGTAATCAGCGAATACAAAGGGATCTCGTTCCTGCTCGATGCCTGGAAAAAAATGGTTGATGCCGGAGGAGCCGGCCGATTGCTGATCGCAGGGACAGGTGATACTCAACTGCTGGCCTCGATCCGGCAACGAGTGGTTGCGAAAGGACTCGAATCGTCCGTAAGTCTTCGACTTGAGTTCATACCTGTAGAGCAATTGCCCCTGTTTTATCAGGCTGCCGACGTGCTCGTTTTCCCCTACAGCGAGGGCACCACTAGTGGTGCCCTGTTGACTGGAATGAACTATGGAAAAGCGATTGTTGCGACGCATCTGCCTTTCTTTCACGAATATCTGAGTGAAGGGGAAAGCGCTCTGTTTGTCGACTATGGAGATACTGCGAGGTTGGCAGGCACACTCACTAAGCTAGTCGCGGATCCCATGGAACGGAGCCGTCTTGGCTCGGGTGTAGCGGCGCGGACGGCGCGGTTCAATTCTTGGAATCACATCGCACAGTCGACAATTGAGTGCTATGAACAGGTCAAACAGCGTTCCCCTGTGCAGGAATGACGTTTAGCTGATCAGTTGCTCCTTCCGGTCTGCGCCCCACCGCATCCCTTAGTTCACAATCACTGTTAGATTTGTAGGAGGGTTTGGCCGTGTAGAAGTAACTGTCGTCCCCCCCACGTCATAAGCGCCTATCGCAGGTGGTGTCGGCCGGAAATTACCCTGGATGTCGTAAGTAGACCTATGGCTCGAAGAGCCTGCCCCAAGCGCAGGGCTGCCGGATTGCAGGTTAAGTCCCGTACTACTCAACGCTGCAAACAGTGGGTTGGCAGCGACTGAGTTTGTACTGCAATCCGAAGGTGCTGCTCCGCCTTGGTAGTAGAGGTTGTTGGAGCATCCGGTTACCAGCGAAGTTACGGCATCGGAACTGAAATAAACGCCCTCCGCTGGCGTAGGATTGAAAATGTTGTTCGTGAAACGATAGGTGAGATTCGTGCCGGCGCCCTGATTCAAGATTTCCACACAACCGTAAGTGGCGAATCCCCCTGTCAGAAACGGGCCGCAGTCATAGAAAGTGTTGTTGTAGATATCAACCGATCCGCTCGGAGCGGGACCTGCGTCCAGGGTGCCTGAAAAATCGAGGCTGGAATATTGCCAGCAGGATGAGTCGGAGGGATTCGGTCCCGTTCCGTTATGATAGAAGACGTTATTGTAGACTTCTACGGCTCCCTGGGAAGGGTCCACTGACGCAAGCACCATGCCATTGCAGCGAGCATTCTCAACGGTATTGTCGTGGAGATGCCAATCAAATTGATCATTGCCACCCGTCGAGTGAACCTCCACCATTATGCTACTTGTTGCTGCACCCGCTCCTACGGTGTTCCACCCAAACCAGCCATGATTTGTGTTGGATGTAAAGTAGAAGCCAGAATTTAGTTTTGCGTCGCCGCCCGAATCATGGAAATTATTCCCGTACACGTATACGTGGTCGCTGCCAGTCCATTGGATCGAAGCATATTGGCTCGCCGCATTTGCGCTTTCGCAATCGTTGTTGATGAAACGGATGTTTGAACCTTGGTTCCCCTCGTAACAGGCGACAGCGTTGCGAAGGACAAAACCAGAAATTACATAATAACTGGCGGATCCAGTCGTACGAATTGAAAAACTGGTCGAATCCCCACTGCACGATCCGCTAGACAAAGACCCGATAGTGGCTGTCGCCCCCGGGTAGGCAATATATGCGACGGGCTTCCCCGAACTGCCACTGCTGGAGTTTAGAGTAAAATTCGCGTGCCACCCAATACCGTCACACGCAGCGCCCGTGGCGAATCCGTTCATCACGTAAACTGTGTCAGCCGCAGCAATGGTAGAGTCAGCGTGCTTGAGGGTTGCCCAGGGAGCGGAGAAGCTGCCGGCGGCGGAATCACTTCCGGACGGACTGACATAGTAGATGTTCCCGCCGCGGACCGTGAAGCTACAGCCATCGTCGTGGTTTGCACAAGTGGAAGCAACGCCGCCCGCGGTAACAACCACTGCGCCGGTCGCAGCGGCAGGGCCGATCGCAACTTGAATCTTCTGATTTGTCCAAGTTTTATAGGTTGCAACTGCACCGCCACCAACTGTGACCGTGCCTTGCGTGGTTCCGAAATTGTTGCCCTTGATGGTGAGGATGACGCCGTTATTCGACTCGCCGCCCGTGTTCGGGCCGCTAAGGATGTCGAGATAAAAGATCACGGGTGCGCTTCCTTGCGCGCACAATGGAAGTGCGACTGCGAACACCAGACCAAGCATTGCGGCAAATTTCAGAAATCGATTCATCTTTGTTTTTCCCCCACCCTTAGTGTGCGGCTTCGGACTGCGTGCCGTTCGTGGGATAGTCCGCCCCAGAAGTGCCGAACCTCAAACCCAACTCATTCTGGTCTTGATGCCTAATATGGCGATACTGCCCAGGAGGAGGGTTTCGGTACAGGTAGTGTGGGACAGGTAAGAAAATGAGACTCGCCGCCAAAAAGCGAGAGGACGACAATTAGGGACTGTAACTTAATGTGTGTGTTTTAAAAACGCTTTGACGCCAGCCTATCTCATTGATGCTACTACAGTTACAGAACACGAGTCTGCTCTCGAAGCCCTTCCCCTCCGACGCACGGCACGTCAAATCTATATGGATCGGAAGCCCCTGCGCCGAAACTCTCGAATCTCTTCGATCGTCGGAAAGGTAAAATACGAACCTTTTCCCACGTTTAGCGGCGTCAAAACCAAGTTATTGGATTCAACCTGATGAAGCGCACGCGCCATGCAGTGCGCTCCATGCCGCTTTGATTTGCGAATTAATTCATGGAGCGTTTCGCCAGGCTGGATAGTAATCTTTTCTTGGAGTAGAGCTTCTCCCTCGTCGATCTTCACGGCCATGAAATGTACGGTCACGCCAAGAGTTTTCTCACCATGATACATTTGCCAGAAAGTGGGCATCATTCCTTTGTAATGAGGCAGTGGGGCGTGATGAATATTGACGCAGCCGCGCGGCGGAATGGTAAGCAGGTCAGTTTTCAAGACATAGGGACAAGCGACAGAGACGAGCACGTCGGCTCTACGTTGACGCACGGATTCAACGAATTCCCCATCATTTGGATTCCCAATAGCCTTGTAGGGAATGCTATAAGCGTTTGCAATTTGCTTGACTCCATAAAACCCAGATGCCCCACGGTGGCGCGGGATTTTGCCGAGAACTTTGGATGCAGCGGAAATTGCCAACAGCCGAGCCATGCCGACAGGCCCGTAAAGTGCTGTAAGCTCGTGCAGCATTTTTCTGCGTGAACGGCTGCCCATGGTCGGCGAACACGAGATTTGGAGAATTGTGAAGTCCGAGGCGTAATTCGAGAGGAATTCCTGGAAGAACGGCAAGATATAAAGAGGATCTTCCTGGGTAAGAAATTCAATGCGCATCCGGCACTAGCTCCTGATGGTTTCCCAAACGGCATACCTACGGCCACGCGCAACTTCCAGAATGCTGCGCAGCGCCGCGGCGTTCAGCGTACAAAAATAGAGTGGAATTCCCAGTGGCTTCCAGAGGCGATGCAAAGGAATCAGCAACGTCAATACGGCAAAAGCGTAAAAGGCAAGCTGCAGGGCAAGCAGAATTCCAAACCTTGATTGATTGTAGAGTGTGGCATTGCTCGCTAGAAGAAAGAGTAAGAAAAAAGGAACCAGCCAGCGAAGCACCTTGTGCGAAAGTAATTGAAAGCTTACCCAGCCATATTTAAGAGGGTTCAGCAAACTGGGTACACTAAGAATTCCCCGGATTCCGCGCGTAACAATCCGCACGCGCATGGAAAATTCGTCCTTGGAAGACTTGGTCGTCTCCTCATAAGCGAGAGCCCGGTCCTCAAAGACTACGCGATAGCCCTTTTGGATAGTCCAGAGTGGCTGCACAAGATCACTGATGACGTCCGGGTCCAGAGGGGTGTAGGCAGTGCGGCGTACGGAATAGATGCAGCCACAGCAACCTGTAATAGTGCTAATGCGTGACTGTATGATTTTGATAAAGTTTTCGTAGTTCCAGAAAGCGATCATGCCACTACCGGTGGGCGAATTCCCTTGTGGATCAAAATACTGATACCTCCCACTGACAGCACCTACTTTGGGGTCCGCATAATTGCAAACGAGGTATCGCAAAGCAAGTGGATGATAAACTGTGGTTGCGTCGGAAAAGATCAAAATTTCCCCTTGAGCAGCTTCGGCGCCCAGATTCTGGACATTAGTCTTGCCCTTTCGCTCCGGAGCCCTCAAAAGGGATACTCGCGGATCAGAAAATGCTTTGACGATTTCATCGGTTCGGTCTGCCGAACCATCGGACAGAACTAGAATCTCGATTTTATCACTCGGGTAGTCGAGAGACAGCGTCTGGTGAATTTTGTTTCCGATGCTAGCTTCTTCGTTGTATGCCGCGATTAGAACGGAAACCCTTGGCAGATGACCGAGATGGGCCTGGGGTCGCCGCGAAAAAAGCCCGATGAAAGCAAGCAGGAGGGGATAACCTAAATACGTATAAAAGATCGCAGAAAAGCAGAGATAAACAACGATGATTGCCAGGGCGTGGGGGACGTTAACCATTTTTGGCTTCCAAAAGGTCGTCGTAAATCTGCATCAACCGGGTCATCATGGCATTAACGGTGAATCGCTCAATAACTCGTTTGCGGCCAGCTAAACCCATTTCTTTCGCAAGCCGTGGATCGCGAAGCAACCGAAGAGTTCTTTCGGCGAGCGCTTGGTAATCTTCGCTTGCAATGATGTAGCCCTGTTGTCCGTCTTGCAGAGCTTCCGCATTCCCACCAACATCGGTAGCCACGCAAGGCAGGCCACAGGCCATAGCTTCGATTAAGGCATTGGAAAAGCCTTCGCTACGCGAGGGTAAACAAAAAACGTTGCTGGCAGCAACAAGAGGATATGGGTTCGGCATGTGTCCGACGAAATTCACGTTATTCTGCAGACCCAGCGACGTCACGAGTTCTTGCAGTTCGCTGAATGCTTCCGGAGCCAGTACACTTCCGGCCACGACAAAGACTGCGGTAGGAAAGTGGTGGCAGACCAAAGCGGCGCTTCGCAGGAGCACATCCATTCCTTTTACCGGTCGAATGTTGGCAAGCAAGGAAACCAGCGGGACGTTAGGAGGAAGTGCCAGCCGCTCCCGTGCGTCAAATTCCTTCGTTTTCCAGTCAAGCTCTTCCAGGGCAACTCCGTTATAAAGGGTTTCTACCTTTCCAGGAGGAAGATGATCATGGTTAATAGCATAGGAACGCACTTCGTCTGAAACCGCAAGAACCCGATCGAATATGTGGTTGACGAACGGATAGGCGAGCTGATGTTTACGGGTTCGAAGAATTCCCATATCGCGGCGGCTAGAAATGAGAACCGGCCGGCCACTGAGTTTCGCGATAGGGGCCGCCCACAGATCCGACGTTTCAAAAAATGTGTGAACAATGGATACGTTTTCCGCCCGGATTAACGCGCGAAGTTGCAGCGCAGTCTTGATCGCCTGGAAGTCGTAAGTACGGCGTAGTGGAAAGACATGAAGCGGACACGTTACATTTTTCAATGCTTCGAGACTTCTCTCGACACCGAACGTCACGATACTGCAGCGAAACCGATGACGAGAGAGTTGCTGCACTATCTCTATCAGCACGCGCTCGGCACCCCCAAGTTGGCGGATTTGATCGATAATGTATAGGACGTGGGGAAGCTGTTTTGTCACTCGCAACCCTCCCGCGTTTGGTTGGGAATTTCCGGTCAGCTGGTAACTGTTCGTCAGTTCTTCGGATGTGACGCGGCTATCAACAAAATAACTTCGCAGAGCAGTTTGTCGATCAGGATATCCAGATCGCGCTTGGATGTTCTGCCGTTGGCCCAGCACCATGTGTTTTCCTATTTTCTTATAATCGAGTTCAAAATATAGCAGGAACCAATGGCGCGTAACGGCGTTCGGTCTAGCGCGTTAAACTTCTCATCAATGCCCAGATTCAATCTGGAAGTCATGGTGCAAAATGGAGCGGGCAAAAGTGAAAAATGGACATACATGTCGCTTTCCACGTCGAAACCGCTGTTCTTTACGGCCTTTCGAGCTAAAGTGGGGCTCTGTTTGCGAGGCAAGAAGTCAAATTCCATTGCGCCTTGCTTCCCGCCGACCAACATCGATCGAAGCTTCGACGCGAAAACGCGAACTGCGGGAATGCGTTTCAGCCAATAAATGGGAGTTGAAAGACTTACAGTGTACCCAAATTTGTTTGTAAAGCAGAGAACGAAGCGCCCACCTGGCTTTAATACACGCGCGGCCTCGGCAATTACCCTTTCGTCTGAGGGAAGGTAGTCGATGACGCCAGAACAAACTGCAGCGTCAAAGGAATCATCTGGGAATGGGACAGCCTCCACATCTCCGAGTTTGTAGGTCCACAAATCAGAAATCCCTTCCTTCTTTGCTTGTTCCGTGCTGAATTCGATCATCGCGGTAGAGGCATCAAGTCCAACGCCCAGATAACCCATTTTCGCTAGATCGCGCGTCAGCGGCCCGGGCCCACAACCTAAATCGAGGAGCCGCGATCCGGCTGGCTGCGCCCACCCTCGAACGATTTCCAAAATCGCATTGTGGCGCACCCGTAGAAGATCTCCCGTCGCCCGGACGGAATACCTTTCGTTGTAGATGCTCGACTTGGCTCGGAAATACTCGACGGCATTTTTCTTGAGATCCGAGCCCTCATGATTTGTCACGATAGACACTTCGTTTGTTTTTTCACCGAGTCGAATGCTCATAACCTAAATTCCCTTCTTGTTCCCTGAGGATGTCATTGAAATGGCGTCGGCCTATAGTCGCGCTTCAGTGACGTTGTTATATGGATTCCCCATCCCGTTTTTGCAATGCCGTGGAGCTAGGAAAACTTCCAAGGCCTCGGAACGCATTGTCAAAATCGAGAACCATAGCCAATACTCACAAGGTCGCCAGGACAGCACGGGGTTGGATCAGATCCGGCCTTTCACAGGTCTTTTCAAGTTCTTCCGCATCCGTGATCCGTTTCGCGCTTATCACACAACCGAACAAAACCCAGATATATCCGTCGACTTGGAGATAGGTCCAGCGATCCCCAAAAATATTGACCGCAGCAGCACATAAAACCAGGGAGGCGAATCCTAGACCTAGTCCCTGCAAGAACAGATCGTCTGCTGAACGAAACAACTGGAATCCGAGCCGCCACATGTTGAAAAGGATCGCCAATAGGAGACAGAATCCTATCAACCCCATCTCCACCAAAACTTTCACGTAGTAATTGTGCGTGTCCCCATATGGACCGACACGCTGCATGAACCGGTAGGTGTCAAATCCCGCGCCCCCAATCGGGTTGTGGACGATTAGCTTCGCGGCGTCCTGCCAAAGCACGACCCTGTCACCTGCCGAAGGATCAAGTTGATTATCGCTCGCGTCGTACGTCATGTCGATACGTTCCTGAACGGCAGCGGGCAATATGGCTTGCCATCCGAGTATAAGAATGGCCACACCCAGAAGAAGTATTCGCCTCCGGAAGACCGCCATGTAAGTAATGCCTAGCAGACAAGCAAGATAACCACCCCGCGAAAACGAGAAGAGGAGGCAATACGCGCTGACCATAATGATAAGAACAAGAACAAGCCGCAAGACTTTTTCACGGATAAAAAAGAACAGGGTAGAGAGAAGAACGATGAGCTGTGCAGTGAAAGCCGCAAATCCATTGACCCCCGCGTATCCCAGGACGCCAGCATCCCGCACGTCATAAGAAAAATGAGACAAATCGCGACCTGAAGTGGAGCGAAAGAAACTCCAATTCACAAGACACGTCGCCAATATCATGAGGAATATGACCAGCTTCAATTGTTTCTTGTCGCGCATGGCCCAAGCTACGATGAATGCAATAATCGGCATGACCATATAGTTCTTCCAATCAGAAAAACGTTGATCGGAGATATGGATTGGCGGGTCCCCTCCCAGATATAGCCAGCCCCGCCAGAGCGAGAAATAACTGACCACAGCAAGAGAAATCAAGAGGGCCTTGGTCCGCCACGGCAGAACGATTGGTTCTTTTTGCAATAAAAGCCCGAGAAAGGCGGAGAACCACAGAATATCGACCGCTTCAGACCCAAAGGGATAAACGCCAAGTTTGGAACGAGTCGTTTGCAACGGAATGATCAAAATTAAAAGGTACAAGGAAAGCCTTGGATTCCAGAAAATAGCCAGAAATGAGGTCAGGATGATCGTCACGTAAAAAAATAGCGGGATATATACGCCAAGGCCTGTGCCAAAAGCCTCATTCATTGCAAGACTCCACCCCTATTCCCGGAGTTCCGAGGATCGGAGAAATATCAGACTTGGTGCGAAGCATCATGCTTTGGTCTTTACTGTCGGGTCGTCAATCTTCACGATCAGGGCCGGCACGCCTATCACGGTAGCTCCTGCAGGGACGTCACGATTGACAAGAGAATTCGCGCCGATTCGGGCGCTGTCGCCAATCGTGATGTCCCCTATGACTACCGCACCCGTGCCTATGTAAACGTAATCGCCTATACGAGGGACGCCTTGGCGCCCCATCCCAGCGGTTCCAATCGTCACTTGATGAGCCAAGTTGCAATTTCGGCCAATCACAGTGTTATGGTGCAACACGATCCCGCCCGAATGAGCGATGTGCAACCCTTGTCCAATCTCGGCGCTCGCGTCAAGCCGCATTTGTTGCAAAGCCTCAAAGTATAGCGATCCGAGCACATGCAGTAGTTTTAAAGGAGGCCGTAAGAATCGCGGCGAGCCCTCTTTGTAGATCCAATGACCGAAGCGATACCAAAAAATTGCCCATACCGCCGGGTTGAGCAGGATATCCCGGCTCTTCACTCCAAGTGCGCGATATCGTTCCAGATCTGCTCGGAACTCTTTCACCATGGTCCGTCCGATCCGCGCTTCTTTCTCCAAACCACACCAAATTTAAATGGTCGAAGAAGGAAAGACGCTCCCTGCAGGCTGAGATTTCGTGCGCGCGCGTTCTACGATCATCTCGCTAAGATCCCGCAACCGTGCGGCTCTCGTCTCCCACGAGAAATCGGCACGCGCTCGCTGCAGGCCGGCCATGCCAAGCCGGTTTTGCAACTCGGTGTCCCTTAGAACGAGATCCAGAGTTCCGGCGAGCTCTTCGACGTTATCCGGCTGCAGTAGAAAACCCGTCTTGCCATGTTCCACCGAATCAGATGTTCCGCCCGAACGCCCGCCGATGACCACCTTGCCCACAGCGCTCGCCTCAAGGAAAACCATTCCAAAACCTTCAATGTCTCCGTTTTCTTCATGGTTCATCATGACAAAAGCGTTGCAGAGGTTGTAAAAATCAGCCAGATCCTTTTCCGGGACGTACCCAACGAAGCGCACCGCATGGGAGATTCCGAGTTCTGCCGCCAACTGCTCAAGGCGCTCCCGCTCTCCTCCCTTTCCCACAATGAGGTACGTTGTATCCGGAAGGCTATGAAGTACTTTGGCCAGAGCGCGAAGAACCGTTGCGTGACCTTTGCGCGGAGTCAGCCTCGCTATGGTCAACAAGACTCGACGGTTCTCAAGTCCATACTTTCTGACTAGTGCCTCAGTTGCAGGCCGTGGAAAGAATCGTTTCCAGTCCACACCCGGCATGATTTTCACGATCTTGTTTTCAGGGACGCCTATCTGGAGAAGCTCTTGTTTCGCAAACTCACACGCCGCAACCACGGCGTCCGCAGATTTGTAAATACGATTTCGCATGACCCGTTGATACTGGTATCTTTCGGTCAGCGTGACGTCTTCGCCGTGGCAAAAAGTCAAATAGGGAATCCCAACGATCCGTTTCAGCCACAACGAGATCATTCCGGGAGGATATAGGTCACCTGCGTGAATCAAATCTGTCTTCCGGCTCAGCACCCGTGCCACCGCCTCGACTAGAGGAAACACGGCCTTGGGCAGTTCCAGCGGGCTGAGGTCCTTCAGTGGCTGGAAATGACGGACGATTCGAAGTGCATCGTAGGACGCAGTCGCATCAAACTGCTCCCATCCAGGAACTTTCTTCGTCAGGATGGTCACCTGATCCGGGTAGACATCGCGCATATGGGAGTACAAATTATAGTAATAAATGCGTGAGCCGCCTGCGTGAGGCAGAAAACAATCCGTCATGAAGAGTATATTCATCGGATTTTGGTTTTTTTTGGCGCGTGATTCCTGCTCCTTCATTCGGTGCACTCCCTGCCGGAAGAATCTGTGCCGGCAACAAGCAACGGTGAGGATTGTCGGTTGCCCGCCACGTGCACCCGATCGTAAACGAAAGCCGCCATAAGTCCGCGCACTTGCCTGTCGATTATCCAGAGAACTCCGTAGTAGAGGGTTACGCCCGATACGCTTCTAACCGCAATTCCCGAGAGCGCATTGTCCAGGTGGATCCGCGCAACCAGCCAATAGGTAAGCACAGCGGCGCAAATGTATCGAAGGAGTGCCAAGTACTTGATCTGGATAGGCAGCAATGGAAAAGATGCATGAACCATTAGCGCGATTAAGAACGCATAGCTCAGTAGCGTCGCCCATGCTGCCCCGGCCAACCCAATACGCGGAAGCAGAATTATGTTTAGCCCGATATTCAGCAGCGTCGCATAAATCACCTGCCGCGCCATCAAGAACGTCTTCTTGTAAATGAGCAAACCCGCCGTCAAGAAAATGTGTACGGAGTAGATGAAGAGTCCCACGATCAGAATTGGGAGCAACCGATAAGAAGACTCAAATTTCTTGGAAGCCAGGAAAACAACGAGATCCCGCGAGATCAATGTCACAACACAGCACATACCGATGGCGACGAGCAAGAACATATCAAGACTCTTGCTGAGAAAAGCCTGCGTTTCTCTCTTCCCTTTGTTAACCCACAGCTTCATGTAGATCGGAACGAGCGCGAGATTGATCGGAACCATAAGCGAAATCTGAGCGTACGAGGAAAGGTTGTAGGCCGCCGAATAGAATCCGAGCTGTTCCGCACCGAGATAGTTCCGAATGAGAAACCGGTCCCCCGAGTCAAGAATGACGCTAGAGATCTCGTAAACCACCAAAGGAAAACCGAAGGCAAGAACTGTTTGCAAGAATTCCCAGTTAAAGGCGTTCAATACGAGCACCTTCCGGTAGACGAGGATACCGATCACGATCGCGGCTGCCACAGCTTCCACGACAATGGTGCCCGAAAAGAAAGCCGTTAAGCTCTTCTGCCAGGTGAAGAGAAGCAGACAGATAACAAGAATCGAGCCCGCTTTAATTCCCACGTCGAGAAGGTTAAAAAGCTTCGTGCTGCCTTCCGCTTGCAAAAAGCCGGACAGGATCGACCACTCCGCTCGGATCAATATCAGCAGCGAACAAAGGGCAAGAAAACCCTTTAAGCCCGGAGAAATTATCGAAGATGGCAAGAGCCAAGCAGCGACAGCAAACAGCAAAGTAACCAGTCCGGCGAGTCCAGCCGTGCCAAAGAACAATGTCGAATAATATTCGAGCGCCGAAACCTCACCTCCCCGTTTCACGCTCTCTTCGTAAAAGCGGACGACGGAGTTCTGAATGCCGAGTTTGGAAAGCACAACGAGGCAAATGACAATCCTAAAGATGAGGTTCATCTCCCCATATTCAGCCACGGAAAACATCCGTGTGAACAAGGGAAAGGAAACGAATCCAAAAAGAAGCAAGCCGATTCGTCCCAAGACATAGTGGGAAGAGTGTCGTTTGAGGGTGGAAAGGTCACTCATGCGATGTCTGGATTGATGTTATCTGCTTCAATGAGTCACTGAATCGATCAGCGCGCCGAAAAACCACATAGTTCGAACTGCTGTAAATCACGTTTCCAGGCTCGGTCCGTAGCGCAGCGACTAGCCGATTGTAGACGGAATGCCACCGTTCGGTTCGCCGCATGCGTGCCCAATCGAGGTCGATAATTATGTATTCTGGGTTGGGATGATGGTAATCGAGCAGATCGTCCGTCATGTACAATGACATGCGGTTCGCGAGAAGCGGACAAAGGTAGCGGGGCGCGGCAACTGCAGCGTCCGCCGGGATCAATCCCGCCACTGCTCTCGCCTCATTCTGAAAAGACTGTTTCCGCAGCTCTTCGAACTGCTCTGGATAAGTGACGAAAGCGATATCTGCCAATGTAAGCACGAATGCAAACGCCACCACGATAAAAGTGGCTCTTCTCGAAGACATTCCAAACCGAGGGGCTCGCGCACTGATAAAATCTAGAGCCCAGAGAAAACCCACAAATAGAAATACGGTTGGCACAATTGAGTGCTGAGAGAACACTGAAGTTGTGGGGCATTCACCGGTGCTGCCCAAAAGATTGATGCCTAAGTAAGGCAAAGCACCTACCGTGACCGGGCTAATCCAGGAAAGAATACCGACATAGGGGATCATTAACTGCTTCAGGTAGATGATGCTATTCCGCGTGAACAGGAATGCGCCCGGGTGATGCACCACATTTTGAAGCATTTCCCCGCTGCTGGAACCAAGCTGAGCAAAACATACGTTGGAACGGAAAGGGGCGCCCTGCAAAAAATGAGGGAGAACGAACCTCCAGGAGAGGATTGCCCAAAATATGGCAAGGACGGCGGGTAGCATCGCCCATTTCCAGCCGCGGCGCTGCCACAACGCCAAGAGGCCGAAGAAAGACACGGCGAAAACCAGATCTTCGCGAACGAAAAGCATTACCACCAAGCTTCCGACGAAAAAAACCAGTCCGCCTTTCTCATAAAAGTAGAAAGAAAAAAGTAGGAAAAAAGCTGCAATGGAAAAAGGATAAAATTCGAACACATTCTGGAACAGAACCGCCGGGATCAGAACAAACATGGCTGCAAGAACCGCGGATAATTTCGCGGAAAACTTGAGGTGCGCCAGCAGATAGGCGGGCCAGGCACATAGGGTGATGATCGCGTTCCGCGCGATCAGCAGTGTTGACGGGGCTGGCCGCAGCCAATAGAAGATAACGAAGAGGAACTGAATGGGGGAATTGTGACCCGCGAAATCGCTTTGCACGGTTCGCGTATAGAGTAGGTCCTGATAAAAATTGCTGTTAAACAAGCGGCCGTGGAGAGTCGTATAGAAAATCTGTGAAAAGTAGGCAAGATCTTGCCCAGCGTAGCCGAGCGCTTCCAGCTTTTGCAAGGAAAGCCAACTGCAACCGAAGAAATAAGCAACCAAAAAGGAGATTAGCGCCAGCCGCGCCCCTCCGCTTAGTTTCTCCTCGGATGTACCGAACGGTTGGTCCGCGGTGCGCGTGGATTCCCAGAGGCATGCGCCAAAGAGAACGAAGGCAAGGAACAATAGTATCCAGGAACGAATCGGCAAGACCTGATTTCCGAGCAGATATTCCGGGAGAAAAAAGAGGAACAGCAAGCAAGCGCTAGCCGCAAATGATACCCTGACAAAGGCCGTTTTCCGATCCTTACGCGCGAACCGACGGAGAATGGCATATCCTCCGAGCACGACGGACACAAAACCTAGAAACCCAACTGCGGCAAGAGAAGCCGAGATGCCGGAAGCGGTGGCATGGAAGGCTTGAACGGTCCACAGAACTGCGATCAGCGCATTTGCGAAGAGCAGTACAGCTGGCAGCAGGAGGCTGTATCGTTCGAAAAATTTAAGCACTTTGGTTTCTGCCATTTCGCTCCCAAGTCTCGCTCACCCCGCCCTTCTCTTTGCACGCTTGCATCGCTTTGAACAAACAGCCCGCAGACAACCGTTCTAAGCGACCCGGCGACTACGGCGGGCGCAGTCGCAGAATCTCATTGTTGCCGGCGCTACGAGGTCGTGGCACCGTCAACGAATGAATTATTGCACGGTTAGAGTGACGATGATGTCCTCAGGAGATGCACTGTCGCCCAAAGATGCAAGGCGAACGGTGGCTGTGTAAGTTCCGGTAGACAGTCCAGTTGTATTTGCTGACACCTGGAGTGCTGCCGGTGTGGTCCCCGCCGAAGGTGTTACCGTCAGCCAAGAGGCTGTGGTTGCCGCAGACCACGCTAACGTACCGCTTCCAGTCGCCTGGAGTTGTACGTTCTGTGCTGTCGGGCTTGCCCCTCCATGCGTTCCGCTGAAACTGAGCGAATTCGTGGATGGAGACAGTGAGCCCGATACGGCGGTAGAGCCTGTCACGAGAACGTTATCGAAAGTAATAGGCTGGTTTGAGACATCGAACGCCACCATACCACTCGCGTACGTCGTATCGGTTGCTGTGATCATCAGCTGACCATCGTAGTACACATTGATTTGGCTGCCCACCATGCTTAGTTTCACGGTGTGGAACTTGGTTGCGTCTCCAACGAGAGTCGCCGTCCCGAGCGTGGTGAAACCGTTGTCGATGTTCCACTGGTTAGTCATGTACAGCCGGATCTGCTGGTATCCAGGATAGAGCCAAACTGCATAGGATCCACCTGTAGTCGGCTGCACTCGTCCACGAATGCCGCCAGGATAGTTGTTCAAGTTGGACAATTGGATGCCCGCCTGGACATTGTAATCGGCCCAAGCTGAATTTCCGGCATAGAGCTGCGTGGCACCGCCACCGTTGTATTGAACAGCCTGATTGGCTACTGACCAGCCCGACGCAAGTGCGAGAGGCGAATAAGCCCACCCGTCGAGCGTATTCGTACTGAAGTTGTCCAAAGCGTAGAGGGCATAGACCGAGAGGCTTACCGAGATCACAGTGGGCGAACCACTAAGCCCAGCCGCCGTAATTGTGAGATTTCCGTTATAGGTGCCTTGCGCAAGACCAGCAGGATTGACCAAGATCTGGATGGTAGAAGGTGTTGTTCCGCTGGCTGTAGAAACCGCCAGCCAAGCCGAATCACTGGCTGCGCTCCAAGGATATGAGCCTAAGCCTGCCGTTTGAATTGTCAACGGCTGAGACGGCGGAGCGGTACCATTCAAGCCGCCGCTGAAGGCATATGACGCCTGCGAGAGATTCAATACAGGAGGCGGTGTGGTAACAGAAAGATTTACGTTGATGGTCTGCGGGCTATTGGCTGCTCCCAAGGATACCAACGAAATGGTCCCAGAGTAGTTGCCCGTTGTCAGACCACTGGTATTTACAGAAACCTGCAAGCTTGCTGGCGTGGTTCCCGTCGAGGGCGAGGCGCTGATCCACGACGCACTGGTCGTAGCCGACCAAGCCACATTGCCGGTACCTGTCGTGGACAGTTGCACGCTTTGCGCCGGCGGCGCGCTTCCACCGGTGCTCCACGCAAAGTTGACGGTCGATGGATTCAGTGCGAGTGAGGCAGAGGAAGAAGCCACACCGGTCACAGCTACGTTGGCAAAGGATATGGGCTGGTTCGAAACGTCAAGAGCGATCATGCCGCTAGCGTAAGTGCTGTCTGTCGCTGTAATCACCACATTACCGTCATACAAGACCTGAAGAGTCGTGCCCTGCATCGACAATGCCACGGTGTGAGAGTTCGTCGCGTCGAACGTGAGGCTCGCTTGGCCCAATTGGGCATAGCCAGCGTCAATATTCCATGTTTGTGTACTGTAGAGGCGGATCAAGCTGCTATTCGGATAGAGCCAGACGGCATAGGAACCACCGGTCGTGGGATTGACTCGGCCGCGGACACCACCAGGGTAGTTAGCCAAGGAAGCCAGCTTAATGCTCGCCTGTACGGTGTAGTTCGCCCAGGAAGAGTTTCCTGCGTAGATCTGAGTGTGGCCGCCGCCGTTATATTGAACGGCGCCATTCGAGACGGACCAGTTTGAAGCTAGCCCGAGCGGCGAATAAGCCCACCCTGCCAGACTGCCGGACGCAAAGTTGTCTCCCATGAGAACGCCGATGATCGTAAGCGTAACTGGCACGGTCTGCGGAGAATTCTTGGCTTGGCTGCTTGTGAGTGTGATAGTACCGCTAAATGTGCCAATACCTAAACCCGTAGTGTTGACAGCAACGGTGAGCGTTGAAGGAGCTGCGCCGGAAGTGGGGCTGACCGTCAGCCATGGCACGCTGCTAGTGGCCGACCAGTTCAGTGAACCGCCGCCTGCGTTTGTGAGGCTGAGCGTCTGGGTCGCCGGATTGCCCTGATTCTGGAAGGCGGTGAACGACAGACTTGTCGGGGTAGTGGCAATCGTGGTAGGCCCCACAACGAGGCTGACATTGATGTATTGCGGACTATTTGTGGCCCCTATGGCCGATAGTGCGATAGTGCTGGTATACGTGCCGCTCGCTAGGCTCGCTGAATTCACAGTGACAGTGAGCAAACCCGCATTGGTACCCCCGGTCGGAGAAACACTCAGCCAAGTTGCATTGCTCGTGGCAAACCACGTTAGCGTGCCTCCGCCGCCGTTGCTCACCGTGACCTGCTGGCTTGCCGGATTGGTGCCAGGTACTGCCGCAAACGAAAGTACACTTTTGCTCAACAGAATACTCGGAGGAGTCGCATTCGGAAACGAAACAGTGGTACCGCCAGGGCCGAAGCCCGGAACGTTCACCCAACTGCCGTTGTCATTTCCATAGAAGACAAGGGCTTTGGTGGGAATCAGATTCCCATCGAAATCGGTGGCCTGGCCTGTAAGGTTTAGCGTTATCGTGCTCGTCGTAACTTGGCCGCCAGACAACGTTGAAGTGCGCCGTGCGAGAAGGTAATCGCCCTGGTTCTCGACGAAAGTGTGAATGGCGCCGTTGGCGTTGAGCCACGTAGAAAGCTGGCTTACGAACTGTGCCCGCTCACTATCTGGCGTATTGGAATAGTCGTTTTGATCGTGGGTAAAGATCGTAACCGGAGTAAGGCTAGACCAGAAGCGCCAAGCGTAAACTTCCCAATTCTCTACGCTGTTTGCAACTGGAAAGCTGCCCGCACCGCTGAAATCAGGGAATTTGGCGTCCGGACCCGGGAAGCGGAAATTGTCGCTAAGAACCTGACTGCTGAAACCAAAAAATGTTTGGGCGGGCTGACCCGCACGGCTGCCAATCGTATAATAGTCCGCCCAGAAAAACGGAAGTGTCTCATCTTGGTTGCCAAAGGACGGCGGTTGCTCATATACCCGGTACGGATGAAAGGGCAGCCGCTGCGCGTTCGTTTTCGGGGTAGTCGAGTAATAAACCGCGCCGGGTTCCTGAATCTCGAGTATGTAGCGGGCCCCCAAAGTATGCCAAAGGTCGTAACCAACATTGTTGCTGTAGTTCCAAAACTCAGGGATATTCGATCTCGAATAGGGTAGGGTGTCACTTCCTCCATTTCCCTGTTGCTCCTGCAGGGCCACAGCCAGTGCCGCTTGCCACCCCGAGTCGGTCAATGGGGCGATGTCGCTGTTCCAGAAAAGATCGCCTCCGTAAATATCGGTATTGCGATGCGGCCCTATTTTAATATTCCCCGCTTTTGCCTCGGAGATAAGCAGATCTCGATCTGTATTGGAGTTCCCACCCCCTATGTCTAGAGTCGAAGGGTTGATGTATGTGTCGATTTTCCACGGACCACCCGTGCCATCCGGAAGCACCGTTCCAGTTAAGGACGTATCCCAGAAATGCTGAATGCGCGTTGCAAACAGGGAGTCAATTTCGTCGTTGTCATCGAGTTGCACAGAGAAGAAACGCGGATATGCGCGAATGACGAACGGCTTACGCGCCGCCCAAACTAAGCTGCGCCAAAAAAGATCATCCACACCCAGATTGAAGCCAAAGCGATCTGCACGCAAATAGTCGTAAGTTCCAAAATGTACAGCGCTACCGAGTCCATACGTTGTGGCGAGAATCAGAGGATCGTTCGTGCTGTGCTGACCTGAATGGACGTATGCGACAGCTGTCCCGGATGCTCCCTGGAGAATCGTCGAGGTGGCCTGCGGATAGCTGCTAATCCCGTCTCCATGGAAACTGTAGGTTAGGTCCCCCGGAGGATCGCTTAAAAAGTGAAGTTGCATACCTGCGATGTAGTGCGGTGTCGCTCCGCCCGGCTGCACGGCCGCAGGCACAATGATAGACTCGCCTGCGGTCCCTGCGATGGAACCAGTAGCTCTAAAAATAGCCTGAATGTGACTTTGATTGCCTATCGCCGGATCGGAATCCAAATTCACGAAGCCGACGCCCCCCGCAACCGCAGCCGTGATCGCTTGTTGCCACGCGGTCGAAAAGTTCAGGCCTTTGTGACCAGCGATAATGAGCTGCACGTTGTTCAGAGTGCTAGGCGGCGGCGTCGTCGAGACGTCAATCACGCGGTAGGGGATCTGGAGGTTTTCGAGGTAGCGCTCTGGGTATCGCTGGTACTCACCCGGATTGTTCGGGTCCGTGTCATACCCCGTCGTATTCGAAGAATTTACCAGCACATCCACCGTCAGATCATACGAAGTTTGCGCCACAATTGCCGATGGGAAAAGCATCAAGCCCAGCACACAAATCACAAGAAGAGGAGTAGTGAGCAGAGCGCATCCCAAGTTAGCCATCACTTTGATGGGGATAAGCCTAATATTGATCAATTTCATTCTCCTAAGAACGGCGCCCGACCACGCTTCTCTACTGAAGTCGGTAATCTTTTCGAACCGCAATCGCACAAAGTCCTTTTTCAGACTTAGGCCTAGAATTTGTTGCTTCCAGTCGCGACAAACTCGAACTACACCTTGCCCTAACTAGCTTATACAGCAACTTCAAGGCCACTAGTCATTGCCACCCCACCTATAACGTATTTAGTTTCAATATAATAGACGTAAAGGATGACCGGGTTGGGGGAGTCAGGAATTAAGTGAAAAACATTTTCCGTTCTTTGACACGATTCTCTCACCCCATCTCTTGGCTCGAGGGAAGGCTCTTGCCCCAGGGATGATGATGATGCTGGTATAGAGCATACGGATAGAACGAAAAACTGAATCTATTAACTCTTTTCGGCGTCGCAGTTCTATGAGCACTAATGTCCGGTGCACCTGCGGTACTATAAGCAGGACGCTGCTAACTTGTTGTTGGCCTATTCGGTTTGCTCCGTCTTCGTTGATTCAGTGCTGCTTATGTACGCCTGCCCAAGGCCATAGCGGGAGGGAATAACTTGAGGAATTCGTGGCTGATGGCGGTGAATCTGATGTTGTTTACGTGTCCTACCAGTGGTGTACCTGAATCAGCCTGGGCGGAATCTCAATTGAGAGTTCACACCTATTACATTGCGGCGGAGGAAGTAAGTTGGTCTTATCTACCAGCAGGCAAGAGTCTCACAGGAACTCCTAGTCCGTTCACGAATGATGACAATCCTTCCCACCTGATGAAAGTAACGCCCTACTTGAAGGCCGTATATCACGAATACACGGACGCGACATTCCAAACCAGAAAGCCAGCGGGCCCGGAATGGGAGCACCTGGGAATCCTGGGCCCACTTATCCGAGCTGAGGTAGGTGACGTTGTCAAAGTCATTTTTAGAAACAACACCAAAATCCTCTGCAGTATGCATCCTCACGGGCTCGCTTACGACAAGGCGTCCGAAGGAGCACTATATGGAGATGGAAAATCCGCCGAGGAAAAAAAAGGCGATGCGGTTCCTCCAGGAGGTACCTACACATATACTTGGACTGTCCCCGAAAGAGCAGGGCCAGGGCCAAGCGACGCGAGCTCCGTACTGTGGATGTATCATTCTCACTTTATCGAATCTCGCGACATGAATTCTGGCCTCTTTGGTCCCATCATCGTGACCGCCAAAGGAAAATCCAAACCTGATGGGTCCCCTAAGGATGTAGACAGAGAATTCGTTGTTGCTTTCACTGTTTTCGACGAATCGAGCAGCGCCTATTTTAGACAGAACGTGACGACTCACGCCCGATATCTGCCCACGATGACCACTACCGATCCGAACTTGCGCAAATTCTACCTTATGTATTCTATGAACGGATTAGTTGATGGAAATATGCATGCGTTGACGATGAAAAAAGGAGAAAGGGTGCGATGGTATTTGTTGGCCAACAGCAATGAAGATGATGTGCACACCGCCCATTGGCACGGCCAGACCGCCACATTGATGGGCATGCATACGGACACGGTCCACATCGGGCCCATGATGATGGTTGTCGCGGACATGATCCCTGACAGCGTTGGGCAGTGGTTGTTTCACTGCCATGTCAACGACCACATGGACGGTGGAATGCAAACCTTGTTCACCGTCACGCCCTAAACGATCGGATTGATTCTGTTCTACCAGGATTTCTTTGCAGTAGCAAGAATACACTTGCCCCCAGTAGTGATTCCCCTAGTCTCCCTTCACTCGATTCACTCTTACGCCCTTAAGAGAGTTATGGCTTGCACCTCAAGCGGTCTATTGTGCCCCACGGCCCAGCAGGACTACCTTGACGGTCTCAAACAATATGGCAAGGTCCACCAGGACGGATAGGTTTTTGAGGTAAAATAAATCAAGCTCAAGCTTCTCCCTTGCATCATCTAGGTTGGCGCTGTACTTGAATCGGACTTGTGCCCAACCCGTCAAGCCGGGGCGAATGGAGTGCCGTAGGTTGAAGTACGGAATCTTTTCCGCTAGCATTTCACAAAAGTATCGGCGCTCCGGCCGTGGCCCGACAATGCTCATATCTCCTCGGAGGATGTTGAATAGCTGCGGAACTTCATCCAAACGCGTCTTCCTAAGGAACCGACCGACACGCGTAATACGGCTATCCCGCTTGGTCGCCCATTGCGGACCGTGCTTTTCGGCGTCCTGTACCATCGAGCGAAACTTCAGCAGTTCAAATTCTTCCCCGCGGTAGCCGACTCGCGTTTGCCGGAAAAAAATCGGCCCGCCGGATTCCACGTAGATCGCCAGCGCAATTAATGGAAGGAGAGGTGAGACGAGGAGCATTATCGTGGACGAGACGATAAGGTCTGCGAGACGCTTCGCCGCCAAGGAAATACGAGATTTCCTGAACCCATCGGAAAGTATCAGCCAGCTGGGTGACAAATGCTCGAGCGGGATTCGTCCGGAGATGCGCTCAAAGCAGCTGTGCACTTCCTCTACGCGAACCCCGGCAAGTTTGAGGTTAAGCAGTTCGCGTACCGGCGTGCTTCCCCGGCGGTCCTTAAGCGAAAGCACGACGCGGTCAATTTTCTCTCGCGTGACAATGTTTTCCAGGTCGGCCGTCCCGCCCACGACGCAAGGATTCACCAAGGACTTCCCGATGTTCTGTCCCTGTTCGTCCAGAAAACCAACCACTTTCATGTTGTATTCCGGATGACCAATGATATGCCGAACCAGCGAGATACCGGCTTCGCCCGTTCCCAGTACCAAAACTCGCTCATCGCCACGAGCCAGCAGGTTCGTGACGCTCACCGACATCCTCCAGCTCAACAACAAGATAAAGACAAAGGGCGAGGCCGCCAACGTGACCCCTCGTCCAGCGCTGAGCACAGGGGCTAGGAAGTATAGAAGTGCCAGCGCGACCCCGGCTCCGACCATCGCACGCAACATGTGCACGAGCAGATTCGACCGCTTCTTCACGATCCTGAACTCGTAAAGATCGTTGAAATAAAGCGACAAGCCGAAGACGAAGGTAACCAGAACCAATTTGGCCCAAAATCCAAGAGTCAATAGAGCCCCCCGGGTTGATTCAGGGAAGCGAAGGAATGTCACAGCGATGAGTGGGAGGACAATGGACGCGGCGTCCACCCCCACTAGGAGGAGAGTTCTTGTCGGGACTTGGTGAGAGCCGATTCTTGGCATTGTGTGTTCTTTGGAACTTACAGGCTTTCAAGCAACGCCTTTGTGTTTAGACGTGGCATCACTTCCATCAATCTCAATAAATAGAAAGGCAACCAGTTGGCCAGATGCCCTTTCCATAACTCCTTTGTTTTCAATCAATGATGCTGCCTTTTCCTTAAATCTAGGAAAAGGGCTACCACTTTTGAGTTGCACAGTGCTCTTCAGTCTGCAAATGCCTCTGCCCGAAAACGCCCAATTTGGGGGGCAATAATTGCGTGCGTAAGTTACTGCAGGCCGCAGCAGCTCATCCGTTGAAGGTGTCCGTAATCGCATCGGCGACCCGTTTCATCTGGGTCTCAGTGAGTTCAGGATAAATGGGCAAAGAGAGCGCTTCCTCACAAGCACGTTCCGTTTCCGGAAAGTCTCCCCGCTTGTAGCCTAGTGTTTTGTAAACAGGCTGGAGATGAATAGGCCAAGGGTAGTAAACAGTACTTGCGATGCCGCGATCAGCTAAATCCTTCAGAGCTTTGTCGCGCCGCGGGACGCGAATCGTGTACTGATGGAAGACGTGGCTCCCCCAATCCGCCACTGTCGGGACTGCCACTCCCGTGATTCCCTCCAAGAGAGCATCATAGCGAGCCGCATTGGCCCGGCGCCCTCTTGACCAAGAGTCCAGATGGCGGAGCTTCACGCGCAGGATCGCTGCTTGTATTTCATCCAGACGGCTATTCCATCCCTGTTCTTCGCTGAAATACTTCTTCACGGAGCCGTGTGCGCGCAGAGAACGCAGGCGTTTTGCAATAGCGTCGGAATTGGTAACCACCATACCGCCATCGCCGCAAGCGCCTAGGTTCTTGCTGGGAAAGAAGCTCAAACAACCAATATCTCCAATAGTCCCGACGTGTTTCCCCTTGTAAGTTGACCCGATCGCTTGGGCATTGTCCTCGATCACGCGAAGATTCCTGCGCCGGGCGATTTCAAGAATCGGATCCAAATCGGTGGCCTGGCCGTACAGATGAACGGGAATAATGGCCTTCGTGCGAGGCGTGATGCGTTCCTCTATCTTATGAACGTCCATCGTGAATGTCTTCGGTTCAATGTCCACAAAAACCGGCGTGGCTCCGAGTAGACTGACAGAATCCGCCGTCGCAATGTAGGTGAACGAGGGACAAACAACCTCATCCCCTGGCCCAATGCCGCAAGCCCGCAGCGCAAGAATCAGCGCATCAGTTCCCGAAGCAACCCCAACTCCAAAGTTGCAATTCAGATAGGCTGGCACTTCCTTCTCCAGAGCCTGCACCTGTGGCCCCAGGATGAAATGCTGCGCCTCCAGTACTGCGCTTACGGCAGTGAGGATCTCCTCTCGTATGGAAGCGTATTGCGCTTTCAAATCGAGCGCTGGAATCGTCTCATTCTGTACTGTCGAAGAAGGGATCAATTTTCTATGCCTCTTTTTCTGAATAATTTACAAATCTGCGTATGTTCCAAACCAAGCGCGCCCCGAAGATCCTGGGCGCAATCGATTCCAGGCTAAACACGTGCTGTTTTTTCTTCCTTCGGGCTGGCTCCATATCCATATGCGTAATAGCTGCCGTAGGCTTCCGATTCCTCCGCAGCGTTAAGAACCACACCGATCACGTTTCTTTTCTTCATCTCTTGTCGAGCCTTCTGCGTGGTGGCGGAAGGCGTCGAATTCGCCCGCACTACCAGCAACACGCCATCAACAAAACCAGCCAGCACGCTGGCGTCCGCAACAGGCAGGCACGGAGGCGAGTCAATGATCACCCAATCGAATAGGGGCGCAACGCGATCGAGTAGTTTTTGCAATCGTCCGTTCGAAAGTAGCTCGCTCGCATTACTCCCTCCGCCCTCCCCTCCGGCGATGAAACAAAGGTTTCCTTCCTGGCCGTGCTGAATGATCTCTGCCTCGCTCGCTTGCTCGCGCAGATATTCAAAGAGTCCGGGCGAGGCGGGCGCACCTAACGGCAGATGCAATCTCGCCCTTCGCAAATCTCCATCAATGAGCAGTACCTTTCGATCCCGCTCGCGGGCAATTGCTTGGGCAAGATTTGTCGCGACAAATGTCTTCCCTTCCGCTGCGAGGGCGCTCGTAATCAACACTTTCTTAAGAGGCGCAACATCCCGCATTTGATATAGCCGCGCACGCAGGGTCCGGAACTGCTCTGCCCCCTCGTGCGGGCTGTGACGATCGGAGAATACAATCATGTTTGGATCGGGTTGCCACACCGGTTCAGCGCATTGCTTGAGAAGGTCGTCAAATCTCAGATATTGACCCGAGATTCCAGCGGCATGAGTCGGGAGCGGCATGGGCTGATGCCGTTCCACCGCCGGACTGACAGGCACCTCTTGCGAAGCCATCGGGACACGCGCTGGCTCGTCGACATGCGCTTTTGCCTCCGGCGTTTCTAGCGCTCTCTCGCCATGCGCCTTCTTTAGGGCCTCGTAAATCTTACTCATGATTTCCTTTCCCGTATAACCGCCGTAAGAGGCTTTGGTTCTTCCGCTGGCCGCAAAATCGTGAATAGGTCACGGAGAAGTCCTTCCACTCGTTCTCCTGGTTCCTTGTTCATGTCCGACCAGGCTCCCGGCACGGCGATGGGCGAAACTTGGTCCAATTGGAATTCCTTCGCCGCATCTTCAACAACTTTTGCTGGCACCGGCCTGATACCCTCAGCAAACGAATTAATCAAGGCATGTTCACACAGGAGATTGACAACCCGTGGGATCCCTTTGGCGTAATGATCAATCGTATCCATCGCCTCTTTGGAAAAAATTGGCTGGCCATTTGCACCGGCGATCCGCAGTCGTTCGGCGATATACCCATAGGTTTCTTCCCGACTTAGCGGAACGGTCCGGCTCCGGAAAACGATCCGTTGCCTCAATTGGCGCAGTTGAGGTTGCATTAGTTTTTGTTCTAACTCCGGTTGCCCGGAGAGCACGATTTGAAGTAGTTTTTCACTGGAAGTTTCTAAATTTGTTAGCAGT
>Ga0210405_10000846_pt1 | contig 37882 bp, 29 predicted proteins | sample IncBWH11MmetaG_FD_155492 | JGI IMG/M metagenome (GOLD analysis project Ga0210405, IMG submission 155492) | Forest soil microbial communities from Barre Woods Harvard Forest LTER site, Petersham, Massachusetts, United States - Inc-BW-H-11-M | ecosystem: Environmental > Terrestrial > Soil >... | reverse complement strand
AAACAAATCCCAACGATGGAGAAGCCCTTCTTGCGCTGACGCTTGCCGCCGGAATGGAATCGGATGCGGAATCGATTCTGCAGAAAAGGCATCTCGCCGGCCTCAAGCAGATGAAAAAAGCTAACGGATATGCGAAGGAATTGCTGGCGCAGCATCCGGACGCGACAGACGCGTACATCGCCCCCGGCATTGCAAATTACATTATCGGGTCTCAGAGCGCTGGTTCTCGTTTCGTGCTCCGGTTTGATGGAATTCACGGCGACAAAAAGCTCGGCATGGAGCAAGTCGCCAAGACCGCGGAAAACGGCCGCTATCTCCGGCCGTTCGCCAAAATTATCCTTGCCCTCGCCGCGCGCCGCGAAAAACAGAATGTCCTGGCGCAAAGATTGTTCCGCGAATTGAGCGAGCAATATCCGGATAGCGAGCTATTCGCTTCGGAATACGCCAAAGCCATGTCCGTGGCTTCTGGTGACTGATTGCGGGCCGCCCGCGGACAAATTAATCCCCCACCGCCCACACGCCCTCGTTCTTTCTCAACTGATTAACGTGTCCCCGGCGTGTACCTCACTCGGGTGAATTAACTGTTTCCAGCGTTTTTCGCGTTTAATGGAATCAATTAACATACGCGCTGGGCCGAACCTTGGCGAAATATCCATTGCAACTATCACGGCAGACCGCGGAGCCTGCTCTCGAGTTGTGAGACGGACCTCACCACCGGCCCATTCCAAAACATAGGGATTGCTAGATCGCGCCATTTCGATGTCGGCGCGTACAGAATTACTTCATCCCAATGGCTCCCCTTATTCGTACAACACGCGGGCTCTGCTTGAGGTTTTTCCTTTGCGATCATGCTCAGTTGTTGAGCGACCAGGTGATTCGGGTCCCAGAATTGCTGCGCCCGCGCATCGCCAATCCGCCCCAGCGTGCTCCCACTCGGCGCGCGCCAGTCCGTAGCCAGGATCGGCTCCCACACGACCAGAATGCGGAGTTTTCGCTCCGGGAATCGAGCGATCAATTGTTCGGCTGCGGAGGCCCCCCGCAGACATGTCGGTCAAGTGGGAGAAAGAAGTAGCACCAGACGAGGACCCTCGGAATCGGCATCGAAGGATCTTTCAAACTCCCTGAAATTCGCCGCGCTCAGAGTCAACAGCGGTCGTTGTCCTTTCGGGACCGAGGACGGACCCCTGAGGTACGCGGCCGCCACCAACAGCACCGCCGCCACGATTCCGAATAGAATTATCTTTTTCTTCAATTTCCCGGCCCGCCAAAATGGTCTGCAAGAAATCCGGCGATCTGCTGAGAAAACAAGATCATCCCGAGGACGACTACCACCGCCGACCACAGCAGTACCTGTCCCACGACTCGGCCTTTGACCGCGCATTGCTTAGCCCGCCGCTGCTGCCAGAATCCGAGCCCGATTAGTATCACCGAGAGTCCAAGCAGCCACGGGCGCAGCGTCGTCAGAAACACGCTGGCCGCTCCCACGCCGAGAGCTGCAGCAAAACCCAAAGGTAGGCAGCAGCTGAGAGAAGCGAGCGAACTCAGAATCGCGCCGACCGAGGCCGAGATGCCACTTCCCTGCTTCACGTTTTGTCACCTTGCGAAGCCTCGATCACAGTTCGGTGAATCATTTCTGCAGGCGGAAGACCTACTCGCTCCGATCCCGGATACAAGCGACAACTCAGAGCAAAGCTCTGAACCTTCTGTGCCCCTTCGGCAACATCTCTTCCATTGATTCGAATCGTAGGAGAGCCAAGAAACTTGAGCTCACTGGCCATCCCCTCGTCTTGGACAAGTACTTCATGGACTTCTGTCGCAACACCTTCTGCGGCCAAGACACCCTTAATCAGCTTTACGGCTGCTGGATGAGACGGGCATTCCGCCACATACAAGACTTCAATTTTCACTTTCCGTTCTCCGGTTTGCGTGGGCTTGTTTCTCTCAAAATTGGGCAATGAGCGTCTCGCTTGCGCAGCGCCTTGTTGCAACTACGCAAGGCCAATCGCAGTTCTTGCTGCAGCTTAACGAGCTGGAGCAAATTTCATAGAGCAGACCACCGGGCACCATCGACAAGACTTAACGCCATTTCGGAGATTTCGTATTTCGGCGTTCGCCTAAAGAAAGGCCGATAGCCATCGGCGGCCCAACGCGTTCCGGGACGAGGAGCCCCCACCCCCTAACTAAGTCGAAGCCTCCCCGCCACGCCGACTATGCCGGTCCTTCCGCAGGTGCGACCGAAGGATGCTGGCGGGAGGATCAGTCGATCTCGACGCGCCAGAAATCCATTCCGGCAATCCGCAGGATCCGCGCCTTGCCTTCGAAGACGTGGAGGAACTCTGCCGTGTCTGGCATCCACTCCTCGTCGCCCAGGCGAAAGAGCGACCCGCCGATGCGATGCAACATCTCGCCATCAAGCATGAGCTGGCCTTTCAGCACGTAAGCGAGCGCGTCACCGCCCCACGCGCTTTCGCTGCGGTATCGGCCGGCGAAGGCCCCATATTCTTTCGGCGCGGTGAAGCTGCGCGGTCCCGAATACTTGGCGTTCACACACCAGTCCGAACCGTAGATGACCTCAACCACCGGCCCAGGCTTTTCATGGGAGTCGCCGCTGCCGGCCCCAGAAGCGCTCGCAGGCTGCGTTCCTGATTTTGCGCTCTCCGCCCGCGCGCGGCCAAAGATGAAGGTGTGATTGGCGAAGGCGCCTTCGATTGTGGAGATGAAGTTGTCGCCGTGCGTGTGCTGCAAAGGAATTCGCTTCCCTTCGTCTGCCAAGAAGAGTTGTTTGCCTTCGACGGCGAATTCCAACTTCCGTCTATGGCCGTCCGTGAACGCCCCCGCATAATCCGACGCGTTGTCCACCTCGAGCGGATTGGCGATCGCCGGCGCCGTGGGTAGTGTCTTCGGCTCGCGTTCGGCGCAAAGCAGCCGCACTGCGAACTCCGTCACTGCCGTCGGCCGGTAGCCCTGCATGGCGTTGATCGAAGCAAACGCCGCCACGCCGCCGTCGAGGTCAACGTGAATCGAAGATGCGAAGGCAACCATGCCGCCGGTGTGCCGCAGAATCTTGTGTCCATCGAGCGTGTCGACGGCGATGCCGTAGCCGTAGCTTGCCGTCTCGCTGAACTCGGGCGCTTTGATGTAAGGCGTCGACATCAACGCGAAGCTTTGTTCGCTCACGATGCGCCCGTGCGGCCCCTGTCCGTGGTTCAGCAGCATGCGCGCATATCGCGCCATGTCGCCAGGCGTGGAGGCGATGCACCCGGCGGTATCGTCCATCACCAGGTTCGGCGCGGGCGAGAGCCTTCCTTGGCGCGGATACACCTGGTCGTCCCAGAATGCCTGGTAGCCGACTGCCGCGCGGCCGCGCGATGCTGTGCTGATCACGCCGACCGTCTCGGCCATCTCGAGCGGCGTGAGAATCCGTGCCTGAACGCACTCGCGCCACGGACGGCCGTCGAGTTTCTCGGCCAGCAGCCCGAGAATGCCGAAGCCCAGATTGCAGTAGTGAAAGTGTTCGCCCGGTTTGAAGCCCTGCACGAGCCGCGCATCGGTGTCGCCGAGAAAGACGCCCAGGTTGTCAGGCAATCCTGAGGTGTGAGTTAGCAGGTGGTGAATCGTGATCGGGCCAAAGCGCGCGTCGATCGGCAGCTGCGGCAGATAATCGAGCACTGGTGTCTGCAGATCGAGCTTGCCCTCGTCACGCATCTGCAACAGCACCAGGGCCACAAAAGACTTGGTGATGGAGCCGATCTGGAAAAGATGCCGCTCGTTTACCGCGATGCGCTTATCCACATCGGCGAAGCCATAGCTGGCGGTTCGGAGGGTCTTGCTGGAATCGGTCAACCCGAGCGTCAGCCCCGGCGCGTTCATGGCCGTCATGTAGCCGGCGATGTAGCCGTCGAGGTCTTTTTCAACGGGAGTTGCGGCAGCTGGCTGCGGCATGGCTGCGCGCATCGCGGTCGTCCAGAACAGGGGTGTAGTCAGGGCGGCGCCGGCGCCTCGCGTGAGGAAGAGTCGGCGGCTCATACGGTCGATGGACATGGTGATGGAAACCGAAATTTCCATTTATGGCTGCCTGGCAGAACACGATCTTATACATGGGAGCTATTTTCGTCAAAGATTTTGTCGGGATTGGCTTTTTGGGTTTTGCTACACCAACAATTTTCTCTGGTACAAATCATCGGGCAGATCAATTCGCCTGTTATTTGGAGAGTGTTATCGCGCCGTAGAGGGTTTTTAATAAGATGAGCCCGCCAATGATGCCCAGGCTCATGCTGATCAGGGTTCCGATCAGGAAGTACTCCGCAAAACGCACCGACTTCATCTCTGGATAGCGCGCGATCGACTTTGCGGTGAGGATTAAGCCGACGGTTGCCGGAGATTGAAGAACCAGCGCCGTCAAGACGACGAAGCGCTCGAGCCATCCGATATACATCCCCGCGTTCTGCATTTCATTCGTCGTTTCGCCCAGGATGCTCATGTCCTGCTTGGTGAGGGGTTTTGTGAGGAAACGAATCACATAGCCTCCGCCGAAAATTACGCCGACATAGACAACCGACACGACAAGCGGTTTCTCGATTGCCGATTGAGCCCAGTGGAGTTTTGCGAGCAAGGTCCAGAACGGGGGCCGGATAATCAGCCAGGCGGTAAGAAGGACGGTCAAAGCATGGATGGCCTGGTCTGCTAAAAATGTTGCCGCGCCATCCGCGAGTATTTCGGAACGGACGAGGCGGAGTTTCAGCCAGTCAATCCCCAAATGGACTAGCGTCAAACCAAGAATGGAGCCATAGAAGTCCAAACGGACCCCCAGCCCTCGGATCACAAATCCCAGGAATAATGCGGCGGAAACGAAGTGAATCGCTCCGTGCGCGAGGTAGGCGAGCGCGGAACCTCGCTTTTTCCCGGCGACCATTCGATCGGATTGCAGGACAAAGTCGGTGAGCAGGTGGGCGAGGTAGAGGCCGAGAAAGGCGGTCAGGAGTACATGCATGATTTCATGCAATCCTTTCGTGTTGGACGAAATCGTGCATTCGGTGAAAGGACGAGCCGATAATCTTTTTCATCGAATCGATCATCTCCAGAGTCTGCCACAGGTGGCTGCGGCTCAAGTTTCGCGAGGCGGTCGAGGCGTTGATCCGGAGGGCTTCTGCCGCGAGGTCAACACGCCCTTTCGCCAGGTAGGCATCGACCGTGCGCCACTGCTTTTCGGAAAGATGGCCGACCAGGGCATCATGGAGGTTGTAAATCAGGTTGGCCACCAAATCAAAGTCTTTGTTTTCGGAATGAAACCGGGTGATTTTTCCCGAGTGCAGGCGCCCCTCTTTCGTTTCGCGGATGGCCGTGCGGGCGAATTCAAAGGCCTGCCCGCCTAGTCGATTCACGGGGGCGCGCAGGGGTCCGGAGATCCTGCCGATGCCGATACCAATCCGCAACTGCAAGGGGCGCATCCGCCTGCGCAAATCAAAGAGGAGCCCGGGGATCTGGCGAAGATCGCTGGCGACGGTCTGAAACTCGTCCCCAGCGGTCACGGCGTAGGGCAGGCGAATGCGTTTTTCATGGAGATGGGCGGACGTGACGAGGCGCAGCCTTGTGCCCAGCATGGAACGCAGATCGCGGGTGCGGCTCGAGCCAACCACGTCGGCGACGATTACGCCACAGAGCTTTTCAGGCATTTGCACACTCCTATGCAATTGTACACAATTGCATATTTACGTGCAATAGAAATTTCTGTCCAGCGCGGGGACAATCCCCGGGTGCAAATTCGGCGCCTGGGGCACCCGGCAGGAGATCTCTGGTCTAAAGATTCCCTCAGTGAGGGCTCGTGGCGCCTGATGGAGCGGCGGGATTCTGGTGCAATGCCGCTAACCAATCCAACTTGATCTTTTGCCGAAACAAGACCCGCTGGTAGGGGCCATGGTTATCATCCATCCGCACGTAGTACAGATAGGGAGTGTCCGTGATGGTCATGTAACTGGAATCTTGCGACTTGGGATCAATTAGCGAAAAATACTGATACGACCAATTCCCTTCCGGCTCGCGTCTGAGCATTTGATTCTGCGTCATCGCCAGCTGCGGCTTGGCCCAATGAATGAAGTCCGGCGAGGTCGTAAAGTAGACGCCTTGCGGTCCCCAGGAGGCCGAGCCCTGGTTCCACAGCGCCGCAACAAACAGATGAGACGCTCGGTGATAGTTGATTCCGGTGGAATAGTCCAGGTAGGGCACCGGCACGCAGACATGCGCTTGCGGATTTGCTACCGTCCCGCGGTAAGGGTCGACGAACTCGACCGTAAAGTCTTTGCCGTCCCAGCCGCGCCAGGATGAGGGATCCAGAATATTCGCCGTGCGAATGGCGCAGGCGCCATCGGGAACGAGGCATGGCTTCTGCCCCTTTCCCCCGCCGCAATTTGGCGGCCAGCTCCACGCGAAGACCTCATCGTAATACCACTCGCCGACTTTAACGATGTTCGCGTCCACGCTGTAGCCTTCCGGCCCCTGATTCGGCTGATACTTGTAAGGCAGGCTGAAGACGAAGTTTCCCGGCGGCTTGGGGCGCGCGAAATGATAGCCGCCGTCTTCGGAGATGTTGAAGGTATCGACGTTGTACCAACAGGAAACGGAGTCGGTCTTGGACGCGCACATGCCGGGGTGTTCCCAGCCGTGATACTCCATGTGCCCGAGGGCGAGGATACGTTTGCCGTCTATGTTGTAGAACGCATTCAGCCACGTAGCATCGTCAAAATCCGCAATGTTGCCGTCGTGCGGCGATTTGTAAACCACCTGGCAATTGTGCTTCGCGGTTTCAAGACTAGGTCCAAGTCCGGCACGAGTGACGTAGTGCGAGGCAATGAGGTGGACGGTTCCTTTGAAGTCTCGGAAGGCGCGGGCCGCGGCATCCGGAATATCAATCTGTTCGCAGGATTCCTTTGAAGTGTCGAAGGCTGCAACTCGCGGCCCATCGAGAAAATTGGGAGTGGGCGGATCGGGCGGCCATTTGGGACTCGGAAATGCAAACTTTCCCGACCCGGCGAGCGCGGAGTTTTCGACGTTGCCTACGAGCGCGATGCCGTGCACGAAGAGTTTTTTGCCCTGGAAGGTTCTTAGTAGCTGGTTGGGCAGCGCGATCCTGAATCTGTGCTTGCCGCTATTGGCGTCGTGGCACTCCCGGTCAACGGCAGGCTCGTTGTCCAGATTGGCCGTGCCTGCCATGACATATGTTCCTGGCGGTGAGCCGCCCGCCGGATGATTTGCGTAGAGATTGACGCCGATCGAGCCTCGATTGCCCTCCTGGCAAGCCCAGCCGTGGACGTAGTATTGGTCGCCCTCGAACGCCACGCCGTCAATTACGCCGGTCACCCGGCCCGCGTGCGAATTCTGACCCGCTGCCGGATGGAATGACAATGCCGCAAACGACAGACCTGCGACCAATGTCGCGACCAAACTTGCCCACGCACACTTCGATGCAATTCGAAGCATCGGCTATCTCCCTCCAGGAGTTCATATTTAACAATACCAGCAGGTCAAGAAAGGGATACTGCCGCTAATCCTGTTCACCGAGAGTTTGGAGGTAGGTTTTGCCGTAGGGGTAGAAGAGGTCTTTGCGGCCTTGCTGCCAGGCGGCTTTTAGTTCCGGGGTGGTGATGTCCCAATCGGGGCGGCATTTCTTGAGGACGGCACGCAGGTCCTGGCGGAGATCTTCGACAGTGGGCCGGCCAAAGAACCAGTAGCCGTTATAGATCTTATAAACGACCAGACCCGGCTCGAGAACAAACGTGTGGGGGATCATCGGATTGTGGAGAGGATCGGTGTATTCGGCGATGTTGAGATCTTTCTGGACGATGCGCGCCGGGTCGGAGAGGAACGGCCATTGAGCGCCGACTCCGGCGCGATACTCACTCGTCTCGGTGATATTGTCGGTGCTCATGGTGACCAACCGGCAATAGGCAACCTCGAGCTCACGATAGAGTTGGACCAACCCTTCGGCCTGGCGGCGGTCCTTGGGGCAAAAACCACCTCGGCTGAGAACAAGAACCATGGGATGTGGGCCCTGCAGTTCGGAGAGCTTGCGATGTTTCCCGGTATGGTCGGAAAGCTCGTAGTCGTGGAGAATCGAGCCTGGAACAATGTCAGATCGCATGGGACCTCCTCTGCCGTTGGATGCGCGACGGCAGGTTAGGTCTCAAGGGCTTCTACGCCGGGGTCCTCAACGGGGAGAACCGAGAAAGCCTCGGACTAAGGCGGCGATTTCGTCGGCGGCGGTGTCGAGCGCGAAATGGCCGGCTTCGAGGACGTGGACTTCAGCCTTTGGGACGTCGCGGCGATAGGATTCCGGCTCGGAGGGATCGAAAGAGAGGTCGTACTTCCCCCAGATTACCAGCAGGCGCGGCTGCTTTTCGCGCATCCAGGCTTGCCACTTGGGGTAGGAGTCGACGTTTGTGCGGTAATCGTAGAAGAGGTCGCTTTGGATGTCGGCCTGGCCGGGCTGGTTGAGAAAGCTGAATTCATCGGTCCAGAGATCTGGGTCATAGCGTTCAACGTTCGGATCGTTGCCGACGTGGCGGGTGCGCGTAGTGGGCAGGGAGAGGAGATTTGTGCGAAGCGCGCTTTGGCAGGCGGCGCGGTCGGCCCAGAAGGCGCGCCGCGTCTTCCAATTCGCTCCCAGGCCTTCGTTATGGGCCACGGCGTCCTGGACGATGAGAGCCTCGATGCGTTCCGGATGGACGAGGGTCATGCGAAAACCGACGGGGCCGCCGTAATCCTGCATGTAGAGCGTGTAGCGGGAGAGGCCGAGGGCCTCGGTGAAGTGATTCATGATTTCGGCGATGTGATCGAAGGTGTACGCGAATTTTTTCGGGTCCGGCCAGTCGCTGTGGCCGAAGCCCGGGTAATCGGGCGCGACCAGATGGTAGCGGTCGGAGAGCCGGGCGAAGAGCGGCTCGAACATCCGTGAGGAAGACGGAAGCCCGTGGAACAGGAGAAGCGTGGGAGCGTCCTTCGGGCCGGCTTCCCGGTAAAAAATGGAGAGGCCATCGATCTGTGTGGTGCGATAAAAAGTCGGGTGTGCCACGGGACCGTCCTTTCCTTGGGCCTTTTCTTGGACCTTTCCTTGGGCTGGGGCCGGCGAAGGAAATGAGGCGAGCATCAGGGAAAGCGTCAACACCATACTGGAGAGCCGTAAGCGTTGGGTCCAGGCGGGCGAGAGGAAGAGACGCATCGTTCAGCTCCGTTTCCGCGAACTCGCGATCTCGAAAATGAGTTCCAGTTCGACCGGGGTGCCGAGCGGAAGGCTGGCGACGCCGTAGACCAGGCGGCTGGGATTTTTGTCTTTCCCGAAGACGTCCTGCAGCAAGTCCGAAGCGCCGTCAGCGACTTTCGGCTGTTCGCGGACGTCACCCGAAGTGGCCACCAACACGCCGAGCCGGACGACGCGGGACACTTTGTCGAGCGATCCCAGATGATGACGCGCGACAGCGAGGGCGTTGAGCGCCGCGAGGTGGGCCGCCTTGCGGCCGGCTTCCACGTCGAGTTCGGCGCCGACGCGGCCCATGAATTTCGCCGCGCGGCCTTCGGTCGGAAGCATGCCGCTGAGAAAAAGCATATTGCCCGTCTGCACCGCTTCCGCATAGGTGCCGAATGGCTCCGGCGGGGCGGGGAGATTGATGCCAAGTTCTTTCAACCGCTCTTCGGCGCTGGCAGGCCGAGAGCTTGCGCGGGTTACCATTTGCCGGCGTGCGCTCCGCCATCTACGTGCAGGATTTCACCGGTGGTGAATGTGGCGTCCGTCAGATACAAAACTGCGTCTACTATTTCCTTGATTTCACCGATCCTGCCGACCGGGTGCAAGCCTTTAAGAAACTCCAGGGTCTCGGGTTTATGCATCGGGGTATTGATGACCCCCGCGGCAACGGTGTTCACGCGAATGCCCTCCTTTGCGTATTCCATTGCGAGCGCGCGAGTGACCGCGTTCAAGCCGCCTTTAACCATGACTTGAACGGCCGCCGAGACACCCGCGATTGGCTGGTCAACGAGGGTGGTAGATATATTGACGATACTGCCGCTTTTCTGCCGCAACATTTGCTTCACCGACAGTTGGGAAACGTAGAGAAAGCCCGCGAGCGTCGTGGAGACCAACGCGTTGAAGTCTTCGGCCGTGTACTCGGTGAAAGGCTTCGGGAGGAAAATACCCGCATTGTTGACCAGCACATCGATCCGGCCGAAGCGGGATACGGCGGTATCCACGATCTTTGCGGCAGTCTTCGGGTCGCCAATGTCTCCGCCAACCAGCGCGAGATTCGGCGAGGCCGGGAACGGGTTTGTCTTGGCGATGTTCCGCGAATTCGCAACCACGTTATATCCGCGTTTCAAGAACGCTTCCACAAGTCCGGCGCCGATTCCCTGAGAGGCGCCTGTGACGATTGCTGTTTTTTGAGGGTTTGCCATAGCTAACCTCCTTTCCGCAGTCGCGCTATTGGATGCTCGAGAATCAATTAAGATTCTTCTCCAACTGCCTCATATTTTCAGAACCCTAAATCGTTGGGGAGGGCGCGCTCATGGCGCAAAAGCCAGCGCTTGCGTTCGATGCCGCCGCCATAGCCGGTGAGCGAACCATCGGAGCCAATCACGCGGTGACAGGGCACGACAATGCCAACCGGATTTGAACCATTGGCCAAGCCGACTGCCCTGACGGCGTTTGGCCGGCCGATTCGTCCGGCAAGCGCTGCGTAAGAAATTGTTGTGCCGCAGGGAATGTCCCGCAAAGCACGCCACACCTCGCGCTGAAAAGGGGTGCCTGCTGTTTGCACCGGCAAAGTGTCGATTGCGGCCAGGTCGCCAGCAAAGTAACGTCCGATTGCCTCGGTCAAACCGCTCGGATTGCGACCCGGTTCGATTGTGAACCGATTTTTGCCGTAGTGAAGCTCAAGCGAAGGGCGCAGGTGTGTCTCGTAGTCAGCCCAAACGGTTGAGCGCAGATTTCCGTCTTCGTCCGCCACGATGAACAGCTCGCCGAGGGGAGTGCCGACTCGATCCATCAAAAGCTGAAGAACTTTATCCATAACGGCGGCAAATTTCTCGATCGAGTGGTTCGATGAATTGATTCTCACACTTGTGAGAGAAAATAACACAGGCCGCGAATCTGCCTGATTTCAGAGAATAGAGACCGAGCCGCTGGCACGATCTTCGAAGGTAACGCATGAATCTGGCCATTTGCAATTGTTTTGATGGCTGCGTTCTTGTAGAATCCGCGGCACTGGATTCGATGCAAGCAGCTTGGTGATACCACGGCCCGGCACAGGAATGCGACCATGTCCCGACAGGATGCTCAGCAATTCCACAAGCCGTCCCGCCTGGACAACCTGGCCCTGCCAGTTGAAGCTTCGCAGAAATTCGCTACTTCCCTTTCCGCATCGCTGGACGCCGTAAAATCAGCACTGAGGGGCAACGCCGCGCAAGTGGCTGCCAGCTTGCTGATCGTTGCCATAAGTTATTACCTCGCGGCCGAAACCAGCCTTAGCTTGCGATTCAGCGGCTCGACAAAAGCGGCGCTTTGGCCCACCAACGCCGTCCTGGTGACAGCGTTGCTGCTGACACCCGCGCGCCGCTGGTGGATGTATCTGCTGGCGGTGGTTCCAGCGCACATTCTGGTGCACTGGTTGTATCACATCGGGGCGATGTGGATGGCGTTCCAGATCGGCCACAACACGGTGCTTGCGGTGGCTGCGGCGGGAATCCTGAAACGCCTGGGACCTTCGCTCTTTACCTTTGATCATCTGAACGATGTGCTGGTCTTTCTGGGGACGGCGATTCTGGTGCCCGGGGCGGCGGCGCTTGGATTGGTGACGGCAGTGAACACCATTTGCTCGGAGGAAACGATCCGGCTGCACGGGTGGCCAGTGAGTTTCTGGAATTCACAGAGCCGCATGTGGCTGACCAATATGGTGTCGTTCCTGGTGTTCGTGCCGGTGATTCTGCTGTTTGCATCGCGCGGGCGTTTCTGGATTCGGAGTTTGGACTATAAGAAGTTTTGGGAAGCCATTGCGCTTGGCGGCTTGCTGCTGGCGACCGGCTATCTGATTTTTGGGTCGGGATACGCAAATCCGAGTTGGGAGCCGGCAACATTTCTGATTTCCCTGCCGCTGCTGCTGTGGGCCGCGATTCGTTTTGGCCCCGCGGGCAACAGCTTGGCGATCGCCGCAGTTGTCTGCGTTTCCTTCTGGAGGGCTTACCGTGGAGACGGGCCCTTCGCGCAGGAATCTGCAAGCGCGAAAGTCGAGTCGATGCAGTTGTTCTGGATCCTGCTGACGGTTCCGCTGATGCCGCTGGCGGCTATGATCCAGGAACACAAGTTTACTTCACAGGCCCTCGCGGAAAGCGAAAACCGTTTTCGGCAGTTGTTCGAGCAGGCCTCGGTTGGAGTGGCGCTGGAGTCCCTGGATGGAAAACTGGCGATTGTTAATCCCGCGTTTTGCGCCATTTTCGGTTACACGGAAGCGGAGTTGCACGAAATGAGTTGCGCGCAACTCTCGCACCCGGAGGACCTGGCAACCGAAGCGCCGCTGCTTCGGGAGCTTTGCGCCGGGACACGCGCGAGCTATCAGATCGACAAGCGGTTTTTTCGCCGGGACGGAACGATAGTCTGGGGGCGCGTGAGCGTTTCCCTGCTGAAGCCGCAGGACGGCAGCCAACCTTTTATTATCGGCATGCTGAGAGACATCTCGCCCTTAAAACAACGCGACCAGGAACTTGTGGCGCTAACTGGCCGCCTGATTGAGGCGCAGGAAGATGAGCGGCGGAGAATCAGCCGGGAACTTCACGACGACATTGGCCAGCAGGCGGCCGCGATTGCCGCGGATTTATGCGTGCTGCGAGAGACGATGGCGCGCGGATCGAGCGAATCGGCCGGCGCGCTGGCGGACATGGTTTCCCAAATGGGGACGGAGCTGGCAACCAGTATCCACAAACTCTCGCACGATTTGCATTCTTCAAGGCTGCAATACCTGGGGCTCGCTTCGGCGCTGAAAGATCTTTGCGAAAAGCTGGCGGCTCAGCATCACCTGACGATTGAACTCAGCGTGGACTGCCAGGTGGGGCGCCTGCCGGAACCGGTGGAACTGTGCATGTTCCGCGTCGCGCAAGAGGCTTTGAGTAACGTGGTGAAGCACAGCGGGGGCACGACGGCGCTTGTAAAAGTTGCCATGTGCGAGAAAACGATCAGCCTTTGCGTCGCCGATGATGGAATTGGCTTCGATACCAGCACCGTGCGCGGAGGGATTGGCTTGACCAGCATGCGGGAAAGGCTGCGGCTGGTGGGCGGAGAACTTTTTATCAACTCGTCTGCCGACACCGGGACCGAACTGGTAGCGGAGATCAACTTGCCGACCCACAAGGCAACTGCTGCCCGGGCCTGATTGTTGCAACGGCGTGGGTGGCAAATTCCCCTTGAACCGACTCAGCAATATTTTGGGCCGGACCAAGCGTGAATTCCACAGATTGCTCTTTGCCCAAAACTGTGGGAAATAGAATGGCGTGGAAATTCAGTCGAGGAGTTCTAAATGCTTTCACCCTGGTTCGGGGAATTTATGGGCACGCTGGTTTTGATCCTGATGGGTGACGGCGTAGTTGCGGGCGTCCTGCTAAAAAAATCGAAGGCGGAAAATTCAGGGTGGATTGTTATCACCACGGGATGGGCCATGGCGGTGATTGCCGGGGTCTTCACCGCGATTGCGTGCGGGAGTCCCGGCGCCCACTTGAATCCCGCCGTTACCCTTGGCATGGCGATTCGCAGCGGGGACTATTCGAATTTGCTCTCTTTTTTCACAGCGCAGATGCTGGGCGGAATTCTGGGAGCGACGCTGGTCTGGCTTCATTTTCTTCCGCATTGGAAGGAGACGCCCGACCAGGCCGCGAAGCTTGGGGTGTTTTGTAATTCGCCCGCGATCCGCAACTTTCCCGCGAATTTTTTGAGCGAAGTGATCGCAACGTTTGCACTGGTGTTCGTCGTTTTCGCGATTTTTTCAAAGAATGTGGCGGCCTCGGCTCCTGCCGCGGGAGTTGGGCCGTATCTTGTCGGGAGCCTGGTTTGGGGCGTCGGCCTTTCGCTGGGCGGCCCGACCGGTTATGCCATCAACCCGGCGCGCGATCTGGGGCCCAGAATCGCTCATGCAATTTTACCAATCGCGGGAAAAGGCGCGTCGGGATGGGACTACGCGGCGATTCCCGTGTTTGGGCCGCTGGCCGGCGGGGCGCTGGCGGGATTGCTGGTTAAGATTCTTGCCTTCTGACATCACCGGGGAACCAATGACGAAAAAAGTGAAATGGGGAATATTGAGCGCCGCGTCGATTGCGCGGCGGCGCGCGGTGCCGGGCATGCTGCAGTGCGAGTTGGCGGAAGTTGCGGCGGTTGCTTCACGGTCGCTCGAGAAGGCGCACCAGTTCGCCCGCGAATTTTCGATTCCGAAAGCTTATGGCTCGTACGAAGAATTGCTGAACGATCCGGAAATTGAGGCAATTTACAATCCCCTGCCCAACCACTTGCACGTGGAATGGTCGATTCGGGCGGCAAGCCGGGGTAAACATGTGCTTTGCGAAAAGCCGGTGGCGCGGACAGTGGCGGAGGCGCGGCGTTTGCTTAAAGCCCGCGACGAGTATCGTGTGAAGGTTGGCGAAGCGTTCATGGTGCGAAGCCATCCGCAGTGGCTGAGGACCCGGGAACTCGTGCGTGGGGGGCGGATCGGGAAACTTCGCTCGGCGGTTTGCTTGTTCAGCTACTTCAATGTGAATCCGGAAAATGTGCGGAATTCAGCGGAGCTTGCGGGCGGGGCGCTGATGGATATCGGCTGCTACCCGGTTCGAATGTCGCGTTTTATTTTTGGGGAGGAACCTGTCCGCGTACTGGCCTGCCTGGAGCTGGATCCCAGTTTCAAGACGGACCGGCTGACTTCCGCCATTCTGGAATTTCCTACAGGGCAATGCATTTTCACCGTGTCCACGCAGCTTGTTTACTACCAGCGTATGCAGTTCCTCGGAACGGAGGGGCGGGTGGACATCGAAATTCCGTTTAACGCGCCGACCGACAAGCCGTGCCGGATTTTCATTGACGACGGAAAGGATTTGTACGGCGGAGCGAGCCAGGTCACGGAATCGCTGCCCATTTGCAATCAGTTCACGATTCAGGCGGACCTGTTTTCGAAGGCGATCCGTCAAAATCAGGAAGTGCCGAATTCAATGGAAGACGCGGTGTGCAACACGGCGGTGATTGAAGCGCTGTTCCGTTCGGCGCAATCAGGCAAGTGGGAGAAGCCGGAGCGACTATAGTAAGCAGCAGCCCGCCCCGTAAGGCGGGCCCTACAACGGAGTATTGCTCTAGTCGTAGTATTCCTGGCCGAGATGAGTGATAAGGTCTTCGCCGACCATCCAGCGCAGCGTGTTCTTCAACTTCATCAACTGGATGAACAGGTCGTGCTCCGGATAAAGTTCCGGGGCGGTCATCGGCGACTTGAAATAGAAGCTGAGCCACTCCTGAATGCCGCGCATTCCAGCGCGCTGCGCGAGATCGAGGAACAGAACCAGGTCGAGAACGATCGGAGCCGCGAGAATCGAATCGCGGCAGAGGAAGTCCACCTTGATCTGCATTGGATAGCCGAGCCAGCCGAAGATGTCGATGTTGTCCCAGCCCTCTTTGTTGTCGCCGCGCGGTGGATAGTAGTTGATGCGGACCTTGTGATGGATTTTCTTGTAAAGCTCGGGATAGAGATGCGGCTGGAGGATGAATTCGAGCGCGCCGAGCTTTGATTCTTCCTTGGTCTTGAACGAGCCGGGATCCTCGAGGACCTCTCCGTCGCGGTTGCCGAGAATGTTCGTGGAGAACCAGCCATTTAGGCCCAACATGCGGGCTTTGAAGGCCGGGGCAAGAACGGTCTTGATCAAGGTCTGCCCGGTCTTGAAGTCTTTTCCGGCGATCGGCACGTTGTGCTTTTGCGCGAGCGCTTGAAGCGCCGGAATATCCACGCTCAGGTTTGGCGCACCGTTGCCGTAGGCGATGCCGCTGGTGATCGCAGCCCACGCATACAGCATGGAAGGCGCGATCGAAGGATGATTTTCCTTCATCGCCTTCTCAAATTTCTCGGGTGTCGAGTGAACGTCATCCTGCGTAAGGAAGATTTCTGTTGAGCCGCACCACAGCATCACCAGGCGCGAGCAGCCGTGCTTCGTTTTGAATTTCGCGATGTCACTCTTGATTTGCAGCGCGATTTCGTATTTGTTTTTGCCTTTCTTGACGTGCTTGCCGTCCAGCATCTTCACATATTCGCGGTCGAACGCGGCGGGCATCGGCTTAATTTTGGAGAGAAACGTTTTCACCATCGCCAGATGGTGCGGGTCGAGCACGCCGGCTTTTGCCGCGGCTTCATAGGAACTGTCCGGAAAAATATCCCAACCGCCGAAGACGATGTCTTCGAGCTTGGCCAGCTTCACAAAATCTTTAATGCGGGGCGAACGTCCGTCGGTGCGCTTCCCCAGGCGGATCGTCGCCATCTGCGTCAGTGAGCCGACCGGCTGCGCTTTTTTCGTGCGCACAAGTTCCACGCCCGCCATGAAGGTTGTTGCAACTGCGCCCATGCCCGGCAAGAGCACTCCAAGTTTTCCTTTCGGCGCGGCAATACTCGTTGGCTTTTCCATGAATTTCCTCAGTTTGTTCGTAGGTGGACCACGCAAGGCACAGCCATCTGTCAGGAAAGCTGTAACCCAAACTATTAATGATGCGGGAAGCCCGGCGGATATGCAAATGGAAACCAGATACAGGCTGAAGAAACGTTTGTGATTGACATCACAACGCAGCGTTCAACTCACTGCGCGTTCATTTTTGTTCCGGACAGCTCAAGCTCAACATTCACAACAGGCTTCACTTTCAGCAGGAAATTGCTGGGGTCTTTGATGCCCCATTTGGTGTAGGGGACGTCAAACTTGGCGGTTCCCTTCCAGTGATCGCCGGTGAATTCGGAGTGGACATCCGCAACAAGTTCGTGGTCCGTGCCGTGCAGGGTGATGATGCCTTTCACTTTGAAATCCGATGGCACGCTTAGGGACACCTGCCCGTCGATCTGCATGGGGCGAAACATCGCCTCCGCAAACTTCCAGGTTTCGAGAATTTCCTTGTGCATGCGCTGGTCGCGCGAATTGTTGCCGGTTTCGCCGCTGACGGCGTTCACGACAATCGCGCCACTGGCTTTTCCCGTTTGAGGGTCGAATTGCAGCGAACCGCTTTTCACGGCGAACGTGCCATGGACCATGTGCAATGTACTGTCCACGCTGAAATGAAGTTTAGTTTGCGCCGGGTCGAGCGTCAGCGCGATTCCGTGCGTTGCCGCTTGCGTTGCTTGCTGGCGCGGCGGCATTGGGGCGGCGGATAGCAGCACCGCCACACCGAGGAATATTCCCGCCGAAGCCGTCGCCGATTTCCAACCGTATACGCGCATATCTTTCGCTCTCCTAAGTGGTAAGAAACCGCCATCCAAGGTGCGCGCCTGCAGAAAGCAAGTCTCCCAGTGCCGCTCGTCCGGCGTGGACCGACAGCAGCCGGGCAAAAAGTTGTGGCCGCTTCGCCAGCATGCGGATGGACCGCATCCGTAGCCTGTTATTCCTGGCTAGGGTCAGCAGCAAGTCTCCCATAAGCGCCGGCTTCCGAGCATGCCGCCGATGTGCGCGTGCGTAACTCGGCAAGTCGTCCCGTTCCATCGCGTCAGCCAACACCACGGCTTGCCGGAAGGCGAGCCGCAAACCTTCGCCGGTGATGGCATCCACGCCGCCGGAAGCGTCGCCAACCAGCGCAACGTTACCCGAATGGACGGAGCGAAGCGAGTGCATCTGCGTGATTGCGCCTCGCTCGCGGCTGGCGAGTTGCGCGCCAGCCAAGCGCTGCGCCAATTGCGGACAATCTTGGAGCACCGAATCGAAGAACGCGTCGTCTGGACGCGTTGCCATCGTCACGATGCAAACTTCTTCGCGTCCGATCGGCGTTACGTAGGCCTGCGCGCGGCGTCCCCAATAAATTTCGACGTGATCGGACCAGGGGCGCACGCGATAGTGCCTCCGCGTGGCGTAGCGCTGACTTTGCCAGATCGCCGCATCCAGGCCGCTCCAACGGCGGACCCGCGAGCCGCTGCCATCAGCGCCCACTATCCAACGTGAAGTCAAAAATTCTCCCTGTAACTGCGCACCGGCACTGGTGATCGCTGAAACGGGCGTCCTCCACATCAGCCGCACGCCACACTCTTCCGCACGGGCAATCAGCCACTCATGCAGAATTGTTCGCCGGATGCCGACTCCCGGACCTTGCGGGAATTCTCCGCCCACTTGCGTGTCTTGTTGCAGGAAACGGATTCCGCGAAACCGATAACCAGCGTCGGCCTGAATTGCGACGCCGAGTTCGCCGAGCGCCGCAATCGTTTCGGGCATCAAGCCTTCGCCGCAGGCCTTGTCGATCGGCGGCTCGGTACCGTCGGCGACGACGACGGACATTCCTCGCTGCCGCGCAGCGATGGCGGCCGCCAGCCCCGCAGGGCCTCCGCCAATAACAAACACATCCACCTTTGCTTTGCCGGAGACCACTCCTAGCCCCCATTCCCGCGATTTTTTGTTGCGAACCGACCCTTGCGAATTCGGCTTCAGACTTTTGCTGCGCGGCGCGCCAGGCCGAGCGCTTCGCTCCAGAAAGCCGCCGAAGTGTGCGCCAGTTCCACCACACCGCGAATGGCGACTACGAATTCATTCAGCTGTTCTTCTTTCACCACCAGCGGCGGCGCGGCCTTCAGTACCATGAAGTTGTTGCCGCAGATCTGCGTGAGGATGTTTTTCTCGCGGAACATGCGCATGACCACGATTTGGCCGAACATCGCGGGATGGATACGGTGAAAGGATTCGAACGGCACCCGCAGAGACATTTTTTTCGGGGCCGCAAACTCGATTCCGGAGAGCAGGCCCATGCCGCGCACTTCCTTCACCATTTCGAAAGGCGCCAATGCGTTTCGCAGCTTCGCGCGGAATGTCTCGCCGAGTTCCATCGCCCGGGGGCCGAGGTGCTGCGATTCCAGCACGTCGAGTGACGCGAGACCGGCGCGCATCGAGAGGCTGTTCTCGCTAAATGTGGAGGTGTGCACGATCGCGCGGCGTAGCGAGGAATAGACGGCGTGGTAGATTTTGTCGGTCATCAGCACGGCGCTTACTGGTATCAGTCCGCCGCTGAGCGCTTTCGCCAGAATCACAATGTCGGGACGAAGCTCGAACTGGTGGGAAGCGAGGAAGGTGCCTGTGCGGAACATGCCGGTTTGCACTTCATCGATCACGAACAGCGTGCCGGTCTTGCGGCAGAGTTCCTGCGCCTTTTGCAGATAGGCCTTCGAAGGAACGCGAATCCCCGCCTCGGACTGAACCGGTTCCAGAACGAGCGCTGCCTGACGCTTGCTCTGCAAGGCGCTTTCTATGGCGCTCGCGTCACCGTATTCGACGCCGACCGTGTCCTGAAGGAGCGGGCCGAAGCCCTCACGCCAGAAGGCGTCGTTCATTAGGGAAAGCGCGCCCGCGGTGAGGCCGTGAAAGCTGCTTCGCGCGTAAACAATCCCGGCGCGGCCGGTGGAGGCGCGTGCGAATTTGATCGCCGCCTCGACGCCTTCGCTACCGCTGCTGCCGAAATAAACTTTCTCTAATCCGCCGCCTGCGAGTTGGCACAAACGTTTGGCAAGCTCACCTGCGATTTCCGGCACGTGGCTTTGCAGCATGGCGGGACCGCTCTTGTCCAACTCGTCTTTGAGCGCCTGCACTATATAAGGATGGTTATGGCCGGTGTTGTGAACGCAGTAGCCGGAAAGAAAGTCCAGGATGCGCCGGCCGTCTTCGGTAAAAAGCTCGCTGCCGGCGCAGCGTTCGTAGCGAACGTTCATGTCCAGGATGTTCAGTAGGGCAACCCACTGCGGATTTACGTACTCTTCGTAAGAACTGCTCAACGAACGGGCCGGCGAGAACTTGGAAGCCTGAGTTGCCATGGGGTTATGGATGCTCCTCTTTCCATTGGAGATGCCTTTGCCGCTGGGTCTGCGCAAAAATTGTGTTCCGCGACTTGAATCGGATGGATGGGTCTGCAAGCAGAGGCCGCGGTTGAGGATAGGACGTAAAAAAACTGGCATACGTTACACTTATGTTGTTTAGCATTTCTATTAATTTGACTGATTGAGGCGGGTCGCTCATGCTAGTACTTCCGCGGGCGATGACCTGGCTGCCTGCTGCATCGCTGCAATTGTGTCTTGCGGTGGACTCGATGCCAAGTAAGTTTCTGGGGAGGGATTCGGAAGTGTCCGATAGCTCGTTGAAACCCCGCAGTAGCGTTCTTACCGATGGCGCACATCGCGCCCCGGCTCGCGCCATGCTGCGCGCCGCCGGCCTGCAGGATGAAGACTTCACCAAGCCGCTAATCGGGATCGCCAACACCTGGATTGAAATTGGCCCGTGCAACTACCATCTTCGCGAACTGGCCGTGCACGTGCGCGAGGGGATCCGCGCCGCCGGGGGCACGCCGCTGGAATTCAATACGGTTTCGATCTCCGACGGCATCACGATGGGCACAGAAGGGATGCGAGCTTCCCTGATCAGCCGCGAAGTGATTGCGGATTCGATCGAGCTCGTTACGCGCGGCAATCTGCTGGACGGACTGATCGTTCTTGTCGGTTGCGACAAAACCATTCCGGGCGGCGCCATGGCGCTTGCCCGTTTGAATATCCCGGGCCTAATTCTTTACGGCGGTTCCATCGCGCCCGGCCAGTACGAAGGCCACTCGGTCACGATTCAAGACGTGTTTGAAGCCGTCGGCGCACACGCCCGCGGAAAAATGAGCGACGCGCAGCTCAAGGAACTCGAATGCGCGGCCTGTCCCGGTGCAGGAGCCTGCGGTGGCCAATTCACCGCCAACACGATGGCGATGGTGTGCGAATTTTTGGGTCTCGCACCGATGGGGATCTCGAGCGTGCCAGCGACCGACGCTGGAAAAGCCCATGCCGGAGAACTCGCCGGAAGACTCGTGCTCGATTTGCTGCGCAAAAACACCACGCCTTCGCAGATCATCACCAAGACCTCGATTGAAAATGCAATCGCGGGCGTTGCCGCTACTGGAGGTTCCACAAACGCGGTTTTGCATCTGCTGGCCATCGCCCGGGAAGCCGGGCTGCCGCTTTCCATCGACGATTTCGACCGCATCAGCTCGCGGACACCGATCCTGGCCGATCTCAAACCTGGAGGACGTTTTGTCGCAACCGACCTTTATGCAGCAGGCGGCACTCCGCTCATCGCAAAGCGCATGCTTGAAGCCGGCCTGCTCCAAGGAAACTCCCTCACCGTCAGCGGACGAACGCTCGCAGAAGAAGCCGCAAGCGCTAAAGAAACGCCGGGACAGCAAGTCGTCCGCTGCAAAAGCAACCCAATCAAGGAAACGGGCGGCCTAGTGATTCTCAAGGGGAATCTGGCACCGGAAGGCTGCGTCGTGAAAGTTGCGGGACACAAAACACTGAATTTCAGCGGGCCAGCGCGCGTGTTTGACACCGAAGAGGCCGCGTTTGCCGCAGTGGATAAGGGAACGATCAAGGCCGGCGACGTGGTTGTGATTCGTTACGAAGGCCCGCGCGGCGGACCGGGGATGCGCGAAATGCTAGCGGTCACCGCCGCAATTGTCGGCGCGGGACTGGGCGACGATGTGGCTCTCCTGACCGATGGACGCTTCTCTGGCGCAACGCATGGACTGATGGCGGGACACGTTGCTCCCGAAGCGGCGAACGGCGGCCCCATTGCAGCGGTGCGCGATGGCGACAAAATTACCTTCGATCTGCCGAAGCGCACGCTGAACGTGGACCTCACCGACGCCGAAATCCAGAAGCGCATGGCCAACTGGAAGCCGCCGAAGCCGCGCTACACGCACGGCGTATTCGCCAAGTACGCGGCGCTGGTTTCTTCGTCTTCGCTCGGCGCCGTCACCACGGTGCCGGCAAGTTTTGCATCGGACAACGCTCCGATTTCTTCGGGGAGAACTCTATGAAGCTGACGGGTGCAGAAATACTCTGCGAAACGCTCACGCGCCTGGGCGTGAAACACATTTTTGGCTATCCAGGGGGCGCGATTCTTCCCGTTTACGACGCGCTTGGCAAGTCCAAGCTGCACCACATCCTGGTTCGCCACGAGCAGGGCGCCACGCACATGGCCGACGGCTACGCGCGCGCCACCGGCGGCGTTGGCGTAGCCATGGCGACATCCGGCCCCGGCGCCACCAACATGGTCACCGGCATTGCGACGGCGATGCTCGATTCCTCGCCCGTCGTTTGCATCACCGGCCAGGTCAGCAGCAAGCTGCTTGGAACCGACGCGTTTCAGGAGATAGACATTACCGGCATCACCATGCCGATCACCAAGCACAATGTGGTGGTCTCCAAAGTGGAAGATATCGCGCGCACGGTCCGCGAGGCGTTCATCATCGCCAGCTCAGGCCGACCCGGACCGGTGCTTGTGGACATTACGAAGGACGCGCAACAGGCTATCGCTGGATTCGACTGGGAAGCGAGCGAACCGAAGCTGCCGGTGAAGCGGCAGCGCAATAATCACGACCAGGAGGAGTTCGATCGCGCGGTTGAACTTCTGAATTCGGCCAGGCGCCCGCTGATTCTGGCAGGGCGCGGCATCATGCTCTCTGACGCGATGCGCACCTTTGAACAATTCGTCCACACCAGCAATATTCCCGTAGCCATGACGCTGCTTGGCATCGGCTGCTTCCCTGCCAGTGATCCGCTGAATCTTGGCATGATGGGCATGCACGGCGAGGCGTGGGTGAACAACGCGATTCAGGAAGCGGATCTGCTGATTGCGGTCGGGATGCGCTTTGACGATCGCGTTACCGGCGACCTGCGAGTCTATGCGCGCAGTGCGAAGAAGATTCACATCGAAGTGGATCGAGCCGAGATCAATAAAAATGTGAAGGTCGACGCGGCCATCATTGGCGACGCTGGGGAAACACTTTCGGCTCTCTTGCCGCACATTCACGAGCGCGACCACAGCGACTGGATGACCCATATCACCAGCCTAAAAGGTGATTCCGCCGTACGCGACATTCAATCGTTGCCGGACAGCGGGCATCTCTACGCTGCGCACGTCATCAACGACCTTTGGAAAGTCACTGGGGGCAACGCAATCGTGGTCACCGACGTTGGCCAGCACCAGATGTGGGAGGCGCAGTATTACCATCACAACGCGCCACGCACACTGATTACCTCTGGCGGACTCGGCACGATGGGCTTCGCGCTTCCGGCGGCGATTGGTGCGAAGATGGCGCGGCCGGATGCGGAAGTCTGGGTGGTCGTTGGTGACGGCGGCTTTCAGATGACCATGTGCGAGCTGGCCACAATCGTTCAGGAAAAGATCAACATCAAGATTGCCATCATCAACAACGGTTACCTGGGCATGGTTCGCCAGTGGCAGGAATTTTTCTACGACAAGCGCTACGTGGCCACGCCGCTGGTTGCGCCAAACTTTGCCGCTCTGGCAAACTCGTTTGGTATCCGCGGCGAAACCGTGACCGCGCGGAAAGACGTCGTTCCGACGATTGAATCGGCGCGCAAATCAGACCAAACCGTGCTGATCGATTTCCGCGTAGAGCAGGAAGATTCGGTTTATCCGATGGTGGCCGCGGGTGCGGCGCTGAACGACATGATTCGCCGGCCAAATAACCCACTGGTCGAGACAGCAACAGAACCGTAGATCGCGCGCGGGAGAAATTGAGGAAGGTATGCAAACTATCGTCGCTTATGTGCAGAACAAGCCTGGCGTGCTGAACCGCGTGGCGTCGCTCACGCGGCGGCTAGCGATCAACATTGACTCGCTCACCGTGGGCCCCACGGAAAATGTCGAGATCGCGCGCATGACGATTTGCGCGCACACCGACGAGCGTGGCGCGCTGCGACTGGAAGCGAGCCTCGAAAAGCTAGTTGACGTGCTACTGGCGGAAAATATTTCGGATCGCCCGATGCTCGAGCGCGATCTGGCGCTGATCAAGGTTGCGGCCGATCAGCAGAACCGGCCTCACCTGATGGAACTCATCAAAGTTTTTCGTGGACGCGTGGTGGACGTTGCGCCGGAGTCGTTGATTGTGGAAGTCTCCGGCACAGTGGACAAAATCGACGGCCTGCTCGAAGTTCTTCGCCCGTTCGGCGTACTGGAAATGGCTCGCACCGGCCGCATCGCCATGACACGCGGGAATGATCTGCTGCGTCCCCCGGAAGAGGCCGGACAGAAGGCCGCGGAGAGCAAAGCGCCCGCAGAACAATAAGAACCAGGCAACAAAGCTTTCGGGTAGCGCCGGCGTCCTGCTGGCGAGCCGTTTGCGGGCCGCCGGGATGGCGGCGCTACCTTTGGAATTCTCGCCGCACGGCGGCCAAAACGAAAGGAACGAAATGGCAAACCTGTATTACGACAAAGACGCGGACCTTGCGTTGATTCAAAACAAGAAGGTCGCGATTATCGGCTACGGCTCCCAGGGGCACGCGCATGCGCTCAATCTTCGCGACTCTGGCGTCTCCGTGGTGGTCGGCTTGCCCGAGGGAAGCGCCTCGCGCGCGAAGGCGGAGAAAGACGGCCTGACTGTAAAGACTACCGCGGAAGCCGCGGCCTGGGCCGATGTGATCATGATTCTCGCGCCCGACACGCGGCAGCCGAAACTTTACAAGGAAGCGATTGAGCCGCACCTCACGCCCGGAAAAACGCTTATGTTTGCGCACGGTTTCAACATTCGCTTTGGCGCGATCAAGCCGCCGAAGACCGTGGACGTCACGATGATCGCGCCGAAGGCGCCGGGGCATCGCGTCCGGGAAGTTTTTGTGGAAGGCGGAGGCACGCCCGCGCTTATCGCCGTGGAGCAGGATGCGACAGGTCATGCGAAGGCGCAGGCTTTGGCTTATGCAAAGGGACTCGGCACGACGCGCGCCGGCGTCCTTGAAACCACTTTCACCGAGGAAACGGAGACCGATCTTTTCGGTGAGCAGGCTGTTTTGTGCGGCGGCGTCAGCGAACTGATCAAAGCTGGATTTGAAACGCTGGTCGAAGCGGGCTATCAGCCGGAAGTCGCCTACTTCGAATGCCTGCACGAACTGAAGCTGATCGTGGACCTGATTTATCGCGGCGGGCTCAGTTACATGCGCTATTCGGTCAGCGACACTGCCGAGCAGGGCGATTATCACGCGGGCAAGCGGATCGTCACGCAGCAGACGCGCGAGGAGATGAGGAAACTTCTCGCCGGCATCCGTGACGGCAGCTTCGCCAAAGCCTGGATCGAAGAGAACGAAAAAGGTTGTCCGAATTTCCTGGCGCGCCGCAAAGCCGAACAGCAGCAGCAGATCGAGCAGATCGGCCTGAAGCTGCGCGCGATGATGCCGTTCCTGAACCCGGTCGTGGCCCCCGGCCTGAACGAATCCGCCGCCACGGCAAAGAAGTAACGGTTCTCGCTTGTAGGGGCACGGCTCGCTTCGCCCTCTTTTGTTTGTGGATTGCACATCCTTGCTGAGTGTCGCCTTTCGATGACGTATAGGTATTGGCTATCATTTTCACCGTGACCCGAACTCTTCATTATTTCCTCGGTCTGACACTACTCGCGTCCTCCAGCTTTCTTGCAGCGGCCCAGCCGGCCAAAACTGCCACTTCGGCAACAAAATCTGTTTCGCCCGATCCTAAACCCGCTGATATCCCTCCTGAATGGAAGCAGTTGGTCGGAATATACGGAGATGGCGAAGAGAAAATCCTCATCTTTGAACGAAATCAAAGTGTATTCTGGCGACTTTCGCGAAGTCCGGAACTGCTAGCCGACGGAGTTCCTGACATTCCGATTCAGGTTGGCTCAAATATAAGTTCGCATGTGTTCGTGCGCAGTGGGCTTGAGGACGTCGCCATTATTTCCCTGCACACAGATAACAGTGGGAAAGTGACGGAACTCGCCGTCGGTAGCAAAATCTTTGTCCGCGCGGACGCGGGGTCCGATCGCGGGCACTTCTACCACGTCACTCCCGCCCCGCCTGTCGCAGAACTTCGGGAGAAGGCGCTGAAGTTGTCGCCGCCCGCGGAGGCTGGTCCATTCCGCAACCCGGACCTCGTTGAAATGGTGAGTCTCGAACCGGCGATTCACCTAGATATTCGCTATGCCAGCGGAAACAATTTCTTGAGTACCCCGGTCTACACGCAGGCGCGGGCGTTTATGCAGCGACCAGCGGCCGAGGCGGTGGTTCGCGTACTGCACAGGCTCCAGCCACTTGGCTATGGGTTGTTGATTCACGACGCTTACCGGCCGTGGTTTGTGACGAAAATCTTCTGGGATGCCACGCCGTCTGAGGGAAAGATATTTGTGGCCGATCCGCAGAAAGGCTCGAAGCACAATCGCGGCTGTGCGGTGGACTTGACACTTTATGATCTTGCGAGCGGCCAGCCGGTCGAAATGCCCGGACTGTACGACGAAATGTCGCCACGCTCGTTTCCTAATTTTCCCGGGGGTACTTCGTTACAACGCTGGCATCGCGACTTGCTGCGGCGTGCCATGGAAGCGGAAGGCTTCACCGTGAACGAAGACGAATGGTGGCATTTCGATTACAAAGATTGGAAACAGTACGGCATCTTGAATGTGCCGTTTGAGAAGCTAGGAATCAGCCGACAGCCGACAGCTGTCAGCCATTAGCCTTTAGCTTGGAGGAGAAGCTATTTTGCGAAATGCCGGAATCCGAATTGTCTCCACACTGCTATTTTCAGTTGTCTGCACAACCTTTTCTCATGCGCAAGCTCCCGATTCGCTCGACACGCGCATTCAGAAAGTGCTGACGCGGCCGGAATTTGCGCACTCGAATTTCGGCATCGAATTCTACGATCTCGAAACCGGCAAAGTCGTCTACGCGCTGAGTGCCGACAAGCTTTTCGTACCCGCTTCGACCACCAAGCTCCTCACCGAAGGCACCGTACTTGCGAAACTCGGTCCCGACTATCGCTTTCATACGTGTATCTATCGCACCGGCCCCATCGATAAGCATGGCACGCTGAAAGGCAATCTCATCCTGGTGGCCAGTGGCGATCCGAATCTTTCGAATCGCATCCAGCCGGACGGCACGCTTGCGTTCGTTGACGAAGATCACTCCTACAACGGCCCCGCGCTGCCCGGCGATCCGCTTGCGGTCATCAAGGATTTCGCCGCGCAAGTTGCCACGAAAGGCATTCGCAAAATCGAGGGTCGCGTTTCCGTGGATCCGAGCCTGATGCCCGACGGCGAGCACGAAGGCGGCACCGGTGTCAGGATGTCCTCCATCATCGTGAACGACAACATCGTTGATCTCACCGCGAAGCCGGGAGACAAAGTAGGCGACCCGGTGGTGTTTGACGTCTCGCCGCAAACTTCTTATTTTCATTTCCGCAACGCGCTGACCACGGGCCCTGCCGGCTCCAAGCTGCTGTTTGACGCGAGTGATCCCGCCGCACTGCCCGATGGGTCATGGGAGATCGCTTTCGCCGGCAATGTTCCGCAGGGCAGCGGGCTGCACACTTTCGCCTACCAGATTCCCTCACCCACACAATTTGCAACCGCCGTGCTGCAGGAAGCGTTGCAAGCCAAAGGAATCGCGATCAAGCCGATGAAACCGGATACAGTGCTCAAAGATTTTTCCTCGTTCCAGCGTTTTTACACCGCGGAATATCAGGTAGCGGAACACGTCTCACCTCCGCTGAGCGAGGAAATAAAAATCACGCTGAAGGTCAGCCAGAATCTTCACGCCGGAATGGGACCGCATTATCTGGGTCTCTTCGTCGCGAAGAACGCGAAAGATCCGCTTCCCGCCGGCTTCAAGATCGAACGTGCGTTTCTGACCGACGCGAAGCTTGATCTTGCCGGCGCTTCGCAAGGCGACGGCGAAGGCGGCGACTGGGCCGACCTCTTCAGCCCCGATTTCATGTGCCACTACCTGGCGTATTGGAAAACCCGGCCGGATTTTCCGATCTTCTTTGACGGCCTGCCGATTCTTGGAAAAGACGGGACGTTGGCGAAAATTCAGAAGGACAATCCCGCTGCAGGGCATGTATTCGCAAAAACGGGAACGTACGCTGCCGAGGACAAGCTTAATTCGCGCCTGATGCTCAATGGGAAAGGCCTCGCGGGCTACGTTCACACGAAGTCCGGCAAAACGCTGGCCTTTGCTGCCTACCTAAATCACACCTCGATGCCGGAAGACCCGGAGAGCGCGCAAAAAATTGCCGGCCAGGCGCTCGGCGAAATCGCCGCAGCCGCTTATGACGCACCACTACCCTAAGACGCGCCGGATTCGTTGAAAAAGTGGACGGGGTGGGGTTGCGGGGAACTCGGCGTGAGGATCAGCAGATGGTGGGTGTTGGTGCGCAAAAGCGGGTCCTGACTGGGCCGGGGCCGATGCGGGAGATCAGCCGAGTTTGGTTTTGCCCATTTCGGCTACCCGGCGCTCGTAGATCATTTCGCAGGCGCCCTTGCTGTTGTTGAAACGAAACACGATTTTGTGGCCCGCTTCCCTCTTAGCGCGCGACTTCAGGACTGTGCTATTCAGCTCGACCCAGTTGCCGCTGACCAGATATTCGCCTTCGCGCCCTTGCAGTTCGAACTTTCCGTCGCTCTTCAACGAGAGTGGTGGTGCTGTGCAGGGCACGGATTTCCCGGCCACGCGGGCTTCGGAGCACACATACTGGCCGGCGACGTCGTCGCTCTGGGCACGGCTTTTGGGCGCGCAGGCCAGGAGCAGCAAACCTGCTCCGGCGACTACCAGAAATTTCCTTGGCAACCGGCTGGAAACTTGCATACCCCAAACCCTCCCACTGGCGCGTAATTCTCAATTCACTTGCCTAAAGGAAACCATTAGATGTGCAAGTTACTCGCCAGGGGTACTATCCCGCACTATATTGATACAATGAGACTTAACTGCGGTCCGGTTAGCTTGCGTATTCAAGAATGGGAACGCCTGTTCACATTCCACGCAGGGCAGTGGAATTTTTTTGCCGTACTCCCCCAGGCGTACCGGTTGCGAAGAGTACTCGCCCTATGTATTCAACAGTATTCTAGTCAACTGGTAACTCGGGAACGGCGGCTCCGTCCTTCCGTGGGTCGGACGCGCCGTAGTTGACACCCTTCGAAGAGTCGCGCAAGACCACTTGCCCACCGCCCATCGCCGCGGAGAAAGCGCCCATCACTTCGATTTTGTGCCCCTTCGCCATCAGTTCTTCGCGCACTTTAGACGAGAACCGGTTTTCCATTTGAACGTCGCAACCACCAAACGTGTGTTTCGTGAACCGTGCCGCTTCCAGCGCGGCCTGAATGTTCATCTTGAAATCCACCATGTTGGCGATGAACTGCGCGTGCGCCTGCGACTGGTTCCAGCCGCCCATGATCCCAAAGGCCACGCGCGTATCGCCCTTCTGCGCGAACGCCGGGATGATCGTATGCAGCGGCCGCTTGTGACCGGCCAGCAGATTGGGCGAATCGGGTTCCAGCGTAAAAAGCGCTCCACGATTGTGCAGGACGAATCCCGTGTCCGGCGCCACAATTCCCGAGCCGAACAAACTGAAATTGCTTTGAATCAGCGAAACCATGTTCCCGTCGCGATCAACCACGGTCAAGAAAGTCGTATCGTTTCCCACGCGCGCATCGGCGCTCGGGTCGCAATTGGCGTGGTCCGGGCCAATCAGTTTCGCTCGCGCGGCGGCATGCTCTTTAGAAAGGAGCGTCGCCACCGGCAATTTCTGGCCGCGTGGGTCGCCGATGTACTTTTTCAGGTCGGCGTACGCCAGTTTTTTCGCCTCAATCATGGCGTGCAGGGCGTTTGTGGAACCGTAGCCGTAATCTTTCTGCTGGCCCAGCGGAAACGTTTCCATGATATTCAGCATTTCGAGCGCCGCGAGTCCCTGGCCGTTTGGTGGCAGTTCGTAGACGGTCCAGTCCCGGTAGGTAGTCGAGATCGGCTCGACCCATTCACTCGAATATTCAGCCAGATCCTGCGGCGCCATCACGCCGCCGTGGCGCTGGATCGTCTCCAGAATCTTTTTCGAGATTTCTCCTCTATAGAAGGCATCGCGTCCGTGCGCGGCAATCTGCTGCAGCGACCAGGCGAGGTCCGGGTTGGCGAAAATGTCGCCCACTTTTGGTGGATGATCCTGCGGCAAATACAATTTCGCCGCTGCATCGTCGCCGCGCAGGTAATCCGCGGTGCCGTTCCAATACATCGCCACCCATTCGGTCACGGGAAAACCGTTACGTGCGGTTTGGATGGCGGGAGCCAGGTCGTCGCTCAATTTCTTGCGGCCGAATTTATCCGCCAGCTTCTGCCAGCCGTCCACCGCGCCGGAGACCGTGATGCTGTTCACGCCGGTCTGCGGCATGTCCCGCAGACCTTTTTTCTTCAGCAGCTCCGGTGTCAGGTTTTTCGGAGCCCAGCCGCTGGCGTTCAGCCCGTAGAGTTTGTTGGCCTTCGCGTCGTAAACGATGGCAAACAGGTCACCGCCAATCCCGTTCATCATCGGTGAGACCACGCCCATCATCGCGTTCGTGGCGATGGCAGCGTCCACGGCGTTTCCACCCTGCTCCAGGATGCGAATGCCCGCCTGCGCGGCCAGCGGCGATTCCGCGGCCACAATTCCCTGCCGCGAAATCACCATGGAGCGAGCTTGCGAACGGTCTTGCGCGGCAGCGTTCAGTCCGAATGAAGTTCCCATCACCCACACCATCCAGGCGCCCCAGGCGATTGTGCGTTTCACAAAACCTCTCCGCTTTGCCAGTTTTCAATCATCACAGATTCTTGAACCAATCGCTGCCCGCCAACTTTATCCTGCGCCCCGCGGTCCGGCAAGCCCGCCTGCCTCCTTTCCAAATGCGTCCGCGCAACTCGCCTCGCAACGCCAGTTGGCCGTGCGGGCTGCTTCCGCTAGAATGGCCCGGTGCCTGATTTGACTCCTTCTCCGGCGAAACCCACGGCCGTGGACGACCTCAGCGCGCGCATCGCTTCCCTGTTGGCCGCGCGCAATGCCGACCCCTTCGGCGTGCTGGGGCCGCATCCGCTGGATTCTCCACAAGGCCGCCTATGGTCCATACGCGCGTTTCAGCCTCGCGCCGTTGAAGCTCAAATCATTCTGCAGGGCCAGGCCAACCCCATTCCGATGCGCCGCTTGCGCGACACCGGATTTTTCGAGGCCACGCTGCCCACGCCCAGCGATCGCGCCCCCGCGCCGTCCAGTTATCGCCTCCGGTTCCGCAACGAGTACGGCGACGTCTGGGAAGCCTACGATACTTACGCGCTTCCGTATCTCCTCACCGAGTTCGATCTCTATCTGATGGGTGAAGGCCGCCACTACGACACCTACGAAAAGCTGGGCGCGCATGTGAAGACGCTTGAAGGCGTTACCGGCGTGCATTTCGCCGTTTGGGCGCCCAACGCCCGGCGTGTGAGCGTCGTTGGCGATTTCAATGGCTGGGATGGCCGCGTCAACCCCATGCGCTCGCGCGGCAATTCCGGCATCTGGGAACTCTTCGTCCCCGAATTCGATGAAGGGGTTATCTACAAATATGAAATCGTCGGCCCGCAAAATAATGTGCTGCCGCTGAAGGCCGATCCTTATGGTTTCCGGTCGGAGCTTCGGCCAAATACGGGCTCCGTTGTCGCGCGGCTCGACAAGCATTCCTGGAACGATGCGGACTGGTTGCAGCAGCGCTCCGCGAAAAACTGGCTGGAGAAGCCTATCTCCGTTTACGAAGTGCACCTCGGCTCCTGGCGGCGCATCCCGGAAGAACACAATCGCTGGCTCAGCTACCGTGAACTCGCCGATCAGCTCGTTCCGTACGTGAAGGAGCTTGGTTACACGCATATCGAACTTCTGCCCATCATGGAGCATCCTTACGACGGCTCGTGGGGCTATCAGACCCTCGGGTATTTTGCCGCCACTAGCCGTTACGGCTCTCCCACCGACTTTATGGAATTCGTGGACCGCTGCCATCAGGCCGGACTCGGGGTCTTGCTCGACTGGACGCCCGCACATTTTCCACGCGACACGCATGGCCTGGCCCAGTTCGACGGCACGCATCTTTACGAGCACTCCGATCCGCGGCAAGGATCGCATCCCGACTGGGGCACGCTAGTTTACAATTACGGCCGCAATGAGGTGGTGAACTTCCTCATCTCCAACGCGCTTTTCTGGCTGGACAAATACCACATTGATGGCCTGCGCGTGGACGCGGTGGCGTCCATGCTGTATCTCGATTATTCGCGCAAATCCGGCGAATGGATTCCCAACCGCTACGGCGGCCGTGAAAATCTGGACGCCATCGATTTTTTCAAACGCCTCAACGAGGTGGTGCATCTCCGCTTCCCCGGTGTCCTGACAATCGCGGAAGAGTCGACGGCGTGGCCGAGCGTTTCGCGGCCGACGTATCTCGGCGGCCTGGGCTTCAGCCTGAAGTGGAATATGGGATGGATGAATGACACGCTGACCTATTTCTCGAAGGACTCCATCTACCGCCGCTACGAGCACAACAAACTCACCTTTTCACTGCTCTACGCGTTCAGCGAAAATTTCATGCTGCCCTTTTCGCATGATGAGGTCGTCCACGGAAAAAATTCGCTGCTGCACAAAATGCCCGGCGACATGTGGCAGCAATTTGCGAATCTCCGCCTGCTCCTCGCTTATCAGTACGCTCACCCCGGCAAGAAACTTCTGTTCATGGGCCAGGAAATCGCTCAGCGGCAGGAATGGAGCGAAACGCGCAGCGTGGATTGGCACCTACTGCGACACGATTCGCACCGGGGTATCCAGCGCCTCGTCGCCGACCTGAACAAATTGCTGGCCAGCGAACCCGCGCTGCACCAGGTTGATTTCGATTGGCAGGGTTTCGAATGGGTTGACGCAAATGATTCCGACAACAGCGTCTATTCGTTCATCCGCCGCGGCAAGAATCCCGACGACATGCTGATCGTCATCCTGAATGCCACGCCCGTCGTGCGCTACGGCTATCACATCGGCGTTCCCCGCCCCGGCCATTACGAAGAAATTCTGAATACGGATGCGGCCACCTATGGCGGCTCCAACGTGGGCAACCTCGGCGGCATGAACGCGGGCGAGCAGGCGTGGCAGGGGCGCCGTTATTCCCTGGCGCTTACCCTGCCTCCGCTCGCCGCCGTATTCCTCAAATGGCGCTGTACCTGATTGCCATGCAACCCTCCGCCTTGGGGTAAACTCTATAGAGATATAAACTGTTTACTTGCGAGGTTGCTGTGCCTCTGACGACCAGACAATTTATCTGCAGTTCGCCTCTTTTGCTCGCCGGCGTTCTCTATCTCGGGCTATCCCCTGTTGCACTCCCGCAAGACCCCGGCCCGCTGCCGCATCCTCCCTCTCCGCGCACGCAAGCTCCTCCCCCGCCTCCGCCATCGCCTCCTGCGAATCAGACGTACCATTCGGCCCCGCCGCCGCAGTCGATCCATTCGCCGGGTGACAGTCCCATTCTGAACGAACCACCAAAGCAGCCGGTGGACCAAATTATCAAGCGGTTCTCGGAACGCGAATCCGAATTCAAGCTCGAGCGCAGCAATTACACCTATACCCAGACATTTTCCATCCAGACGATCGATGACGACGATCGTCCCGATGGCGAGTACCGCATGACCAGTGAAATCGTGTTCACGCCCGACGGCAAACGCTTTGAGAAGGTGACTTCGGCTCCGCAACCCACGCTACAACGAATCATGCTGAGTGAGCAGGATCTGGACGACGTGCGCAACGTCCAGCCGTTTGTGTTGAACGCCGAAGACCTGCCCAAGTACAACGTCACCTACGTCGGGAAGCAGCAGGTGGACGAACTTTCCTGCTACATCTTTGACGTTGCCCCGAAGACCATCGAGAAAAAGCAGCGGTATTTTCAAGGCCGCGTGTGGGTGGACGACAATGACCTGCAGATCGTCATGTCCGACGGCAAAGCGGTTCCGGACATCATCAATAAGAATAATGAAAACGTTTTTCCGCGGTTCCGCACGTATCGGCAGAACATTGAAAAAGGTTACTGGTTTCCGGTGTACACCCGCGCCGACGACTATCTGCACTTCCGCTCGGGGGACGTGCACATTCGCATGACCATTCGCTACTCCAACTACAAGCGTTACGGCAGCACCGTCAAAGTGGGCACGGCGACGGAGATCAAGCAGCCTCACTAGCCGCTTTGCTGCGGGGCATCGAAAAAATTGTTGGCAACCTGGGTTGTTTCACCCGTACTCTAATCGCAGGAAGCTTGGCCCTTACCCTGGCCGAGAAATTCCGGGAAATCGCCAGTTGTTGCCCACTGCCGGGCTTGAGAGTCACCCACCTGTCCTCTCAGCCAGTTACACCACAAGAAAATAATTTCACCCGCTAAGCCAACTCTTTGGCCGGGAACGGCACACTAAACAAGGAGTGGCTGAGGTTTCGGTTGGGGTGTTTTAGGGATGGGTATTTTGTCAAAAAATTTGTTTCTGAAGTGTCGCCATCCGGCGCGTTCCGCCGTTGGCCGGATTGGGCCCATTGCGGCCTTCTTCTGTTTTTCCTTGATGGAATTGGTTTCGGCGTGGCCGGTCCTCGCCAATTGCGAAAAAATCTCCGCGGGAAAATCGTTCTGGGTACGTCTGCTTGACCCCGTGGCCTCCTACAGCTCGAAGCCCGGCACCTTTATCCGCGCGGTTCTAATCCAGTCTCCTGATTGCGACGGCGCACCGGTCTTCCCCGCGGGCCTCGAAGTGGATGGTCAGGTGGTAGCCGCACGGAAAGTTGGCTTGGGCATTATCCATGAGACCGCGTCGCTGGAACTGATTTTTGACCGTATCGTTACCGCCGAAGGAAGCGTGCTTCCCATCGCCTCACAGGTTGTGCAGGTGGACAATGCGCGGGAAACAGTGCGTAAGGGCAAAATCCGCGGCATCCTGGCCACGTACACGCCCCAGGGACGCATCACAGACGGCCTGGGGCATTTGCCGTCGCTTAATCCCTACAGCGCCCCGAGCTTGATTGTCTATCGCCTGTTTACCGTTCTTCCGGAGCCGGAAATTTACCTGCCTCCGGGCACCGACCTGCGCCTGCAATTGAATGTTCCGCTCTACGTGGGCGACCAGCCTGAACTTCCGCAGGTCTCTTTCCAGATGGACGAAATCGAACGCGGTGACGTTGAGATGCTGCTGCAAAAAAACACTGCGCGCACGTATACCGGCAAGGGAAAAGAAGCCGACCTCGTGAACGTCCTTTTTCTGGGTTCACGCGAGCAGATGGATACGGCGTTTCGAGCCGCGGGCTGGATGAATGGGGACCGCATTTCGACGCGCAGCGTACTGCGGGAATTTCGAGCCTTTTTGACCCTCTCCAACTATCCCACCGCGCCGATTACCACGCAGTACCTCGAAGGGCGGCGCCAGGACGTTACATGGCAAAAGAGCTTTAACAGCTACAGCCGGCGCGACCACGTCCGTCTTTGGGAGGAGCCCGGAACTGTTCTCGGTCAAAACGCATGGCTGGGCACTTCTTCGCGCGAGACCAGCGCGGCCCTTTCCATCACCCAACATAAATTCATTCATCACCTGGACCGCAATCTCGACGATGGCGTGAACATGCTGGCGCGCGATCTGACGCTGGCCGGCTGCGTGAAGTCGGTGCAACTTCTTCCGCGGCCGGAGTTGCACGAGACGTTTGTCAACGCCACCGGCGACGAGATGCGCACCGCCGGTGCGCTGACCGTAGTGCAGCTCGCGGACTGCGCGAATTCCCGGACGGAATACGCGCGCGCAAATCCCCTAATTCCCATTCGTCCGCATTCTCGATTAGTCCGCTACCTCCGCACCCAGGTGCTGGTGTATAAGAGCGACGTTGTTCGTGGAAACCTCATTTACAGTGGCTACTATGTCGGACGCGTCTGCATCCATGCGCTGCGCTTCCGGCACCGGCACGGACAGGAAGAAGATGCCGACGGTCTGCCACTCAGCCCCGTCTCTCCGGACACGCTGTTTCCACAAATCACATTTGGCGGCGGCTCCGGCCTCGCCATGTAATTCGGCTAAATTTCGTTCTTTTGATTCCTGACTTTCCCTGACCTGCCGAATCTTTGTTAAACCGGTCATCGCACCCCGATGCCCCCCTGCATTGCGTGTGCTAAAGTTCTATTCGGGAAGTGTCGCATCGCAGTTTCCCACACTCTTCGTCATCTGGCGAAACGGATTCTCTTTCACGAAATGTGGAAAAACTTGGAGGCATTGCCAATTCGATGACTTCCTCACCCCGGTCCTGGCCGCTCTCCTGGATTGCGCGCAGCCATCGCGCCCTCGTCTTTGGTCGCCGCGCCCGGGTGCTTGCTGATGCGCTGGCGCCGCTGATTCCTGCTGAAGCCCGCAGTGTCCTCGACATCGGTTGTGGCGACGGCACGATTGCGAGCCTGCTCGCTCAACACCGGCCTGACCTCGCCATCGAAGGCGTCGAAGTCATTCCGCGCCCATCTTGCCAAATCCCGTGCCGAGCGTTCGATGGCGCGCAACTTCCCTTTCCCAATCGATCGTTTGACGTTTGCCTTTTTGTCGACGTGCTTCACCACACTACCGACGTCACACAACTTCTCCGCGAAGCCGCGCGCGTCTCGCGCTCCCACGTCGTTTTGAAAGACCACCTGAGCGAATCTTCGTTCGACCACGCCACTCTGCGAGCCATGGATTGGGTGGGCAACCGCCCTCACGGCGTGACGCTAACGTACAATTATCAAAGCCTGAGCCAGTGGCAACAACATTTCGCGGCCTGCGGATTGCAAGCCGCGCAACTCTCCACGGCGCTGCCTCTCTACCCGTTTCCCTTTTCCCAGCTCTTCGGACGCAAGCTTCACTTCGTCGCGCAACTTACCAAACGATAGTTCCTCGCCTGCAGCTCAGACCTTCGAGGTGAGGGCTTTTCGTTACCCCGGCACAGTTTTGCTTACGCACGAAAAATCCTCACCCCTGAAAGGGGTGAGCTACAGGAATGGGGAGAATCACTGATAACGCTTTTTACGCCCGTTCACTTCCCAAACACCCGGAATTGGGAGACCGCACTTTGCGCAACTCCCCTGCTTCATCCGATTGTCTAGCACATCGTGCCACGAGCGCCGGACCAGGATTTCCCCGCAGCCGGGACAATATGTGTTGGCCGCATCGCTGTAGATATTTCCCTCATAAACAAAATGCAGGCCCTCATTGCGCGCAATTTCTCGCGCCCGGTGCAGCGTTTCCGGCGGCGTCGCCGGCTTGTCCCGCAGCTTGAAATCCGGGTGAAACGCCGTGAAGTGCAGCGGCACATCCGGCCCGAGATGATGCATCACCCACTCCGCCAATTTCTGCGTCTCGGCAGGGTCGTCGTTCAAAGTCGGAATCATCAGATTGGTAAGCTCGAACCACACGTTTGTTTCGTTCTTCAGCCATTCCAGCGTTTTCAGCACCGGCTCCAGATGCGTCAGCGTAATCTTCCCGTAAAATCCCTCTGTGAACGCCTTCAGATCCACATTGGCCGCATCCACGTGATCGTAAATATCGTGAAACGCCTCGTAGGTGATGTAACCGTTCGTCACCATCACGGTTTTCAACCCATGACGCTTTGCAGCGCTGCAAATATCAATCACGTACTCGCCCCAGATCGTCGGCTCGTTATAGGTAAACGCGATCGAGTCACACCCGTATTTCAACGCGAGCAAAGGCACTTCCTCCGGCGGCACGGGGTGCGAGCGCACCTGGTCTTGATGCGATTTGGAAATATCCCAATTCTGGCAGAAGAAACACCCCATGTTGCAGCCGGCCGTGCCCATGCTGAACAC
>Ga0210405_10000844_pt1 | contig 37913 bp, 22 predicted proteins | sample IncBWH11MmetaG_FD_155492 | JGI IMG/M metagenome (GOLD analysis project Ga0210405, IMG submission 155492) | Forest soil microbial communities from Barre Woods Harvard Forest LTER site, Petersham, Massachusetts, United States - Inc-BW-H-11-M | ecosystem: Environmental > Terrestrial > Soil >... | reverse complement strand
CTCACCCTGGTTCACGGCAAGCGAAAGCTCGTGGAGGATTTCGCGATCCTCGACACGCACCTTTAGATCTTTGACTTCTAACAACGGCATTAGCCTTAATCCTATTCCTGGAATGGCCCGCTAGATTCGGACGCCATCGGGGGCTGTGTAGGTTTGGTCGACAACGTTGCCAGTGTTGCGAACGCCGACCGGTTCGAAAATGATGATCTCTGCTTCCTCGTCCGCGGCGGTCCTATGTTCAACGCCGCGCTTCACCACCACAGCCTCTCCGGGCCCGAGATCGACGATCCGATCGCGGAATTCGACGCGAAAACGTCCCTTCCAAACCAGAAAAAATTCGTCCTCGGCGTCGTGCTTGTGCCAAGGAAATTCTCCCTGAACCTTCACCAGTTTGACTTCCTGCTCGTTCAACGAGGCGACCGTTTTGGGCCGCCATTGCTCCGCGAATAATGCGAATTTCTCGTCGAGGTTGATCTTTCCGGACATCGCTAACCCACGCTGCCTTCCAGCGAGATCGAGATCAGCTTCTGGGCTTCGACCGCAAACTCCATCGGCAGTTGCTGCAGCACGTCTTTGACAAAGCCGTTGACCACAAGGCCGACTGCCTCTTCCTGGCTCAGGCCGCGCTGGACGCAGTAGAACAGCACGTCCTCGGATATCTTCGAGGTCGTCGCCTCATGCTCGAACAGCGCCGAGGAATTCTTTGCCTCGATATAGGGCACGGTGTGCGCGCCGCATTTGTCGCCGATCAGAAGCGAGTCGCAGGCAGTGAAATTACGCGCACCCGTCGCCTTGCGGTGCGCCGTGACAAGGCCGCGATAGGTATTTTGCGATACGCCCGCGGCGATGCCCTTGGAGATGATCCGGCTCGTGGTGTTCTTGCCAAGATGGATCATCTTGGTGCCGGAATCGACCTGCTGGTGGCCGTTCGAAATCGCGATCGAGTAGAACTCGCCGCGCGAGTTGTCGCCACGCAGGATGCAGCTCGGATATTTCCAGGTGATCGCGGAACCGGTCTCGACCTGGGTCCAGGAAATCTTCGAATTGTGGCCGCGGCAATCGCCGCGCTTGGTGACGAAGTTGTAGATGCCGCCCAGCCCTTCCGAATTGCCGGGATACCAGTTCTGCACCGTCGAATATTTGATCTCGGCATCATCAAGCGTGATCAGTTCGACCACCGCGGCGTGAAGCTGGTTTTCATCGCGCTGCGGCGCGGTGCAGCCTTCGAGGTAGCTGACGTAAGAACCCTTGTCGGCGATGATCAGGGTGCGCTCGAATTGCCCGGTGTTGCGCTCGTTGATGCGGAAATAGGTCGACAGTTCCATCGGGCAGCGCACGCCCGGCGGCACATAGACGAATGAACCGTCGGAAAACACCGCCGAATTCAGCGTGGCGAAGAAATTGTCCGAGGTCGGCACCACCGTGCCAAGATACTTCTTCACGATATCAGGATGCTCGCGGATCGCTTCCGAGATCGGCATGAAGATCACGCCGGCCTGCTTGAGCTCCTTCTGGAAGGTGGTCGCGACGGAGACGGAATCAAAGACGGCGTCGACGGCGATCTTTCGCTCGCCCTCAGGACGCACCACGCCTTCGAGCACCTCGACTTCGCGTAAGGGAATGCCGAGCTTCTCGTAGGTCTTCAGGATTTCCGGATCGATCTCGTCGAGCGAGCCGATCGTCTTCTTCGGCTTTGGCGCCGAATAGTAATAGAGATCCTGATAATCGATCTTGGGATAGTTGACGCGCGCCCATGTCGGCTCGGCCATGGTCAGCCAGCGCCGATAGGCCTCCAGCCGCCATTCCAGCATCCAGGCCGGTTCGTTCTTTTTTGCGGAGATGAAGCGGACGGTATCTTCCGATAGCCCCTTCGGGGCCTTGTCGGACTCGATAAGCGTCTCAAATCCATATCGATACTGGTCGACGTCGATCTGGCGAACCCGATCGACCGTCTCTTGTACGGCAGCCATTCCATTCCTCCGCTCGCGGTTTCAAGGACCGCGGTGGATCAATTGCACAAGACTATTACGATGTTTCCCGGACGAAATCACCTGCTTAGAACCGTTCAAGCTGTGTTTCGTCGCTGATCCTTAAGTAAGGTACCGGAGAGCTTTCGCCAAGCCTCAAGAGCGTGATCAATGTCCGCGCCTGAAGTGGACCAGCCCAGACTGAGCCGCACCGCTCCTCTGGCGATTTCGGGGGGAAATCCCATGGCCTCCAGCACATGCGAGGGCTGCACCTTGCCGGAGGAGCAGGCGGAACCCGAAGACACCGCAATCCCGGCCAGATCGAAGCCGATGACGGCGGTTTCCGCCTTGAGGCCCGGAACCGTGAAAAGCGTGGTGTTAGGCAGTCGAGGGGCATCGTCGGCAAACACGATGGCATCGACGGTTTCGCGCAAGCCGCTCTCAAGCCGGGTCCGCAGCCCATTGAGACGGACGGCATCGCCCGCCAAACCCTCCAGGCCAGCCCTAATGGCGGCCCCGAACCCCGCAATTCCCGTTACGTTCTCAGTTCCCGCCCGGCGGCTCAGCTCCTGGCCGCCGCCACGGAGCAAGGGCTCCAATCCGGAGAGCCCTTCGGCGACGACCAGCGCTCCGACCCCTTTCGGGCCACCAATCTTGTGCGCCGACAGACTCATCAGATCGGCATTTAACATATTCATATCAAAGGGTATTTTGCCAAAGGCCTGGATCGCATCGACATGCAGCAGGCCGCCCGCGTCATGAACCATCTCGGCGGCCTCCGCGACCGGCTGCACGGCCCCGGTCTCGTTGTTGGCCAGCATTACCGACACCAGCGCAGGCGGCCCGTCAACAAGCGCCGCCCGCAACTGGTCCAGGTCGACCAAGCCGGAACGGGTAACGCCCACGGTGCCAACAGCATCGGCGGGGAACCGCCCGCCGGCCAGCACCGAGGCGTGCTCAATGGCCGAGACCAGCAACCTCTGCACGGGAAGCCCCGGCGCACGCCGCAGTCCCGGGGTCAGCGCCAGCGCATTAGCCTCGGTTCCACCAGAGGTGAAGACGACGTTTCGCTGCAGTGCACCAACCGCTTCGGCAAGGCCGATCCTTGCCTCCTCGACCAACCGGCGGGCCTGGCGGCCCTCGCCATGGACCGACGAAGGATTTCCGGGAAGCTCCCATGCCGCAACCATCGCCGCCTGGGCTTCGCGTCGAAGCGGCGTGGTCGCATTCCAGTCGAGATAGATGCGCTGGGGCATAGGCCGTCTTAGCACTTTTCCCGCGGCAACAAATCACTGCGCCAGCTGGGCCGTTGGCTGCCGCGCCGGCGCGGTCGGTGTGAATTCGAACGGGCGCAATCCGAATAACGGCCTTAACACCGCGATCCGCCGCACAACCTCGTAGGTCAGCACGCAGGCGATCAGGGTACCGGTTATCACGATGCTCGCTTCGAGCCACGCGGGAAGATCACGGCCGTGAAGCTCGTGAGCGATCATGATGATCGCCGTCTGGTGGACGATGTAATAGGGAAAGATCGCGTCGGTAAGATAGCGGCGCACCGGCGAATCCATCGTCAGCCAGCGCCTGGCAAAGCCGAGCACGGCGACGATGCACTCACGCTCGACGCCGGTCCTGCGACGATCTCCGGGAGCCGGCGTTACCGCGGCGCCGTCGCTTCGATTGAGGCGCTTGCCAGCGCTCCCGCGTCCATTTCGAACGGAAATAGCGCCCATCCCTGAATCTGCCACGCGGCCCCCGAAGCCGCCCCGGCCGAGCCAAATTTCCGGAGGCATTGCAAAACCTTATTCCCGGACGTTGAAGCCGCCCGAAGAGCGCTCGGACACACAAAACCCTTGCTTTTTGCCCCTTGCCTCATGCTAGAACGCGGCCTCCAGTTCACCAGGCGCCGTTCGCGCACCGCGCCCAACGACGTCTGATCAGCCCTCTATCTCAGCACGGTTTTGTCTGCCGACGCGCCAGACAGAGCCAGCACAAAGTCGGTTGATTTTGCCAAGGACCATCAATGCCTGAAGTCATTTTCACCGGCCCCGCCGGCCGCCTCGAAGGCCGTTACCATCCGGCGAAACAGAAGAATGCGCCGATCGCGATGGTGCTGCATCCGCATCCGCAGTTTCACGGCACCATGAATCACCAGATCATCTACCAGTGCTATTACGCTTTCGCCCATCGCGGATTTTCCGTGCTGCGTTTCAATTTCCGCGGCGTCGGCCGCAGCCAGGGATCGTTCGATCACGGTACCGGCGAACTCTCCGATGCGGCTTCCGCGCTGGATTGGGCGCAGACCATCAATCCGGAAGCGCGCGCCTGCTGGGTCGCCGGCTTTTCGTTCGGCGCCTGGATCGGGATGCAATTATTGATGCGCCGGCCGGAGGTCGAGGGTTTTATCTCGATCGCACCGCCCGCCAACCTCTACGATTTCTCGTTCCTTGCCCCCTGCCCGTCCTCGGGGCTGATCGTGCATGGCGAGAAGGACGCGGTGGTGCCGCCCAAGGACGTCAACACGCTGGTCGAGAAACTCAAGACCCAGAAGGGCATCGTCATCGACCAGCAGATCATCCCCGGCGCCAACCATTTCTTCGACGGCAAGCTGGAGCCGTTGATGCAGACGGTGACTGGCTATCTCGACATGCGGCTCGCCAACGTCCGGTAACATCAGACTGGCAATTGGACTTAGGCCGTCATCACCCTGTGATGTGGAAGCTCGGGCCGGACGTCAGGCCGCCGCTTGCACCTGCAGGCGCGATATCCAGGAATTCCGCCGTTTGAGGAAATCGCGCAGCAGCGCCGGATAATCGGCGCTGACGGCCGCGCGCACCGAGGGCCGCTCCGCCAGCGACCTGCGCCATCGCGCCAGTTTGGGTTTTTGCGCGAGAATCCCGAAGTCGCCGATTTCGTCGAACACGTCGAAATAGCGAAACACCGGCCCGAATACCGCATCCACCAGCGAGAAGCTTTCACCGTCAAACCACGGCGCGGCGACGAGGCGCGCCTCCAGGCGCGCAAAACGCTGCTCCAACTGGGTCGTCTTGTTTTGAAAAGCGAGATCGTTTGGCGCGCCATAAAAGCCCGCGATATCGTTGAGGACTGCGGATCCGAATTCGATCCAGGCGCGGTGCTCCGCGCGGCGCAAGGCGTCAGCGGGATGCAGCGGCTTCGGTTCAGTTTCCTCCAGATATTCCAGGATGACGGCGGATTCGAAAATCGCGGTGTCGCCAACTTGCAGCACCGGCGTTTTGCCAAGCGGAGAAATCGCCAAAAACCAATCCGGCTTGTTGGCGAGATCGACGTCGATCCGCTGGAAGGCAACCCCCTTCTCGGTCAGCGCGATCACGGCACGCTGCACATAGGGACAAAGCTTGTGGCTGATCAGTTTGAGGGGCGCGGCCATTGATGATCCCATGCATTTCAATGCAACTGCATCCATTTACATGCAATTGCATTAAAATGTCAAGGTCGAGCCGCCTGCGTCAGATTTGCTCACGGCCGTGCGATCACCCCGCCCGTCATCGGGATCGGCACACCCGTGGTGGCGGGATAGCTGAGCGGCAGGCCTTTGAGGCCGCGCGCCGCGAGGAAGCCGAACGCCTGCGCCTCGATGGCGTCCGCCGACCAGCCCAGCGCGTCGGCCGCCTCGACGGTGGCGGGCGAAAGCCGCTCGCGCAGCATCCGCATCGTGGTGAGATTGCGCGCGCCGCCGCCGGCCACGATCCAGCTTTTGGGTGTCCTTGGCAACAGCGGGACGACCCGGGCGATCGCCGCGGCGGTCAGCGCCGTCAGCGTCGCTGCACCGTCGGCGGGCGACATATCGCGCAGCACCAGCGACGCAAAATCGTTGCGATCGAGCGATTTCGGCGGCGGCAACATAAAGAACGGATGGTCAAGCGCCCGCGCAATCCAGGCCTCGTCGACCTTGCCCTGGGCGGCCATGCGGCCTTCGCAGTCGAACCGCTGGCCCGTCACGCGGTACATGAAATCATCGAGCAGCGCGTTGCCGGGCCCGGTATCGCAGGCGATCAGGGTATCGCCGCCGTCGATATAGGTGATGTTGGAGACGCCGCCGATATTGATCACCACCATCGGCCCTTCGCGCTCAAGCGACTGGGCGAGTGCGCGGTGATAGACCGGAACGAAAGGCGCGCCCTGTCCGCCGGCGGCGACGTCGGCGGCGCGGAAATCGTGCATGACGGGGATATGGATCGCCTTCGCCAGCGCTGCGGCATCACCGATCTGCACGGTCAGCCCCGCGGCCGGACGGTGCAACACGGTCTGGCCGTGAAAACCGACGATATCGATGTCCTCGCAGGTGATGCCGTTATGCGCGGTAAAGCTGGCGACAGCCTCGGCATGCGCCACCGTGACGACGTGCTCGGCCTCGCGCAGCACGCCCGGCCGCGCATCGCGCTGCGGCAGGTGGACGGCTTCCGTCAAGGCCTGGCGGAGCAGGCGGCGCTCGGGTTCGGTGTAGGGCCTGTATCCCGACGGGCCAAACGCCTTGACCCGCTTCCCATCGGTTTCGATCATGGCGACATCGACCCCGTCGAGCGAGGTGCCGCTCATCAGACCGACCGCCGTCAACATCATCGTAATCAAGCCCCAGCCTTGGCCCTACCCCAGGACCTTCAGCTTGTGCCAAACGGGCACATCTTATAATGCCACAGCGCGCACGCCAGCGGCAGCCAATTCCGCCGGGTTCCCGGAATCCCTGAAATTAACGTAAAACAAGAATGATCCGAGTCGCACACAAATGACTGCTTTTAAGTCTGATTTTCTCAACGTGCTGCAAAGCCGCGGCTTTATTCATCAGATTTCGGACCCCGACGCGCTGGATGCGCTGGCGGCCCGTCGCGAGCTCGTGGCCTATATCGGATTCGACTGCACCGCGCCCTCGCTCCATGTCGGTTCCATGGTGCAGATCATGTGCCTCTACTGGCTGCAGCAAACCGGCAACAAGCCGATCGCGCTGATGGGCGGCGGCACCACGCGCGTCGGCGACCCCTCCGGCAAGGACGAGACGCGAAAGATCCTCTCGATCGAGGATATCGAGCGCAACAAGGACGGCATCAAGCAGGTGTTCTCGCGCTTCCTGAAATTCGGCGAAGGCAAGAGCGATGCGGTGATGCCGGACAATGCCGAATGGCTGACCAGGCTGAACTGGATCGAGATGCTGCGCGATATCGGCCGGCATTTCTCGGTCAACCGGATGCTGGCAATGGATTCGGTAAAGCTCCGGCTCGAGCGCGATCAGGAGATGAGCTTCATCGAATTCAACTACATGATTTTGCAGGCCTACGATTATTTCGTGCTCAACCAGCGTTACGACTGCCGCCTGCAGATGGGCGGCTCCGATCAGTGGGGTAACATCGTCAACGGCATCGATCTCGGTCGCCGCATGGGCACGCCGCAGCTCCACGCGCTGACCACCCCGCTGATCACGACATCATCGGGCGAGAAGATGGGCAAGACCGCCAGCGGCGCGGTGTGGCTCAATGCCGACATGAAGAGCCCTTACGAATACTGGCAATTCTGGCGCAACACCGAGGACGCCGACGTGGCGCGCTTCCTGAAACTGTTCACGACGCTGCCGCTTGGCGAGATCGAACGGCTGGCGGCGCTCAAGGGCGCGGAGATCAACGAAGCCAAGAAGGCGCTCGCCGATTCCGCAACCGCGCTCCTGCACGGCGGTGAGGCGGCACGCGTTGCGGCGGAGACCGCGCGACAAACATTCGAGGAAGGCGCGATCGCCGAAAATCTTCCCAAGGTGGAAGTCTCACGAGGCGAACTCGAAGCCGGAATCGGCGTGCTGGCCTCGTTCGTCAAAGCGGGCCTTGTCGCGTCGAATGGCGAGGCGCGGCGCCAGATCAAGGGCGGCGGCCTGCGCGTCAACGACGCCGCGGTCACCGACGAGAAGATGATCCTGACGCCTTCAGACCTCACGCCGGAAGGCGTGATCAAGCTGTCGATGGGCAAGAAGCGGCACGTCCTGCTCAAGCCTGCATAGGCGCATTCCCGTCAGACCCTAGCTCACGCCTGCGGAAACGCGCTCCCTGCGCACGCGGCCAGCGAAACGGGAATCCGGTGTTGCGTCCGGCCGCGCTCAAAAGTGCAAGCCATGGACCAAAAAAATGCGCCACGGGAAGACACGCGGACAAAGCCGCTGAAGCCGGCGCGGATAGCACTCAACGTGCTGGCGCTGTGTTTTGCATTATCCGTTCTCGGCCGAGGCCTCGGCGAGAGTTTTACCGTGTTCCTGCTGCCGATTTCCGAAAGCTTCGGCTGGGATCGCGCACAGGTCGTCTCGGTCTACTCGCTGAGCGCTCTTGCGGGCGGGCTGGCGTCGCCGCTGATCGGCCGGCTGTTCGATTATTCAGGACCGCGCAACGTCTACGCGCTCGGCTTGCTCCTGCTCGGCGGGGCGTTCCTGTTCGCGGCGAACGCGAGCCACCTTTGGCAATTCCAGTTGAGCCTCGGCCTTTGCGTCGGTTTCGGTATCGCATTAATCGGCAATGTTCCGAATTCCATCCTGCTCGGCCGTTGGTTCGGCCCACGCTTGCCGACCGCGATGGCCGTGGTCTATTCCGCGACCGGGGCCGGCGTGCTGGTCCTGCTGCCGGCGTCGCAGGTTCTGATCGATCATGTCGGCTGGCGCGGCACCTATCAAATCTTCGGCGGCGCGGCGCTCGTGCTCCTGGTGCCATTGTTGATATTGCCGTGGCGGCTGTTCTCCACGGGATCGCCCTCTCTCGCGAAAAGCGCCACCGCCGATGTCGGCGCCGACGGCTGGACGCTGATGAGCGCCGTGCGCCATCACGCTTTCTGGGCATTGTTCTCGACGTTTTTCTTCACCGCGATCGGCATGTATGCGATTGCGCCGCAAGTCGTAGCCTATCTGATCGATGCGGGTTTCCCGCCGTTGCAGGCGGCCACCGCCTGGGGTTTTTCCGGCGTCGTTCTGCTGTTCGGCATGCTGGGGGTTTCCTGGCTCGACGGCATCATCGGCCGCAGGCCATCGGTGCTGTTCAGCTACGCGCTTTCGATCGCAGGCATCTTCCTGCTCTGGCTGCTGCAATGGTATCCGAGCGCCTGGATACTCACGGGCTTCGTCGTCTGCTTTGGCAGCATGATCGGCTCACGCGGCCCATTGCTGAGCGCCACCGCCATGAAGATCTTTCGGGGCAAGCGCGTTGGAACGATCTATGGCACCATCTCGATCGGCAGCGGCCTCGGATCGGCGTTCGGCTCGTGGAGCGGAGGCCTGATCCACGATCTCAGCCACAGCTACAATCCCCTGCTCGCCTTTGCGCTGGTCAGCGTGATCCTGGGCATGATCCCGTTTCTGGTCGTGCCGGCGCTGCGGCGCTGACCACCAAAGGCTTGGAAAGTCAGTTGTTGTGGGAGGGAAATTCGGCCGGACCGTTTTGCTTGCCGGTGTTGAAATCCCAGATTTTCCTGGAGACCCCCGGGAAGATCGCCGAAAGCGGATTGACACGCAGCGTCGGCTTGTCCGGAGTGCCCACCACTTCATAGGTGACGCCGAACACCCCTTCATTACTGCCGCCAAAAAACAACCCGACAACCGGAATCTGGCCCAACATGTTGTTCAGTCCGTAGATTGGAATGAAGGTGCCGCTCATGCGCACCTGATTGCCGGGATAATCGATGCTGCCTTCCATCGTCCCGCCAATCGTCAGCCCTTTCAGGACGCCCTCCCGGATCGTGAGCTGCCCGTTTTGCCGGGTGAATTCCGCGCGTAGCCGGGAGAAGGCGATGCCGCTGCTTTGAGCGCCGCCCGTCCCACCCGCCGCCAGGCGATCAAGCGCGCCCTCGCCCTTGACGGTAAAATCCCTCACGTTGAGCAAGCCGTCTTTCGCGCTGGGCTCGACCGTCGGAGGGTCCATTGCCAGTTGAAGCTGGCCGCCGACGACCTTGGAATAGGTGTCGGTGAAGCGGAAGAAAGCACCGGCGTCATTGGTCTCGAGATAGATGACGTCGCGTCCCTGCGCGTGACCGCGCAAATCGCCGGTCAGCGGCGTATCACGCCCGAGCTTGCTGCTTAACGTGAAGCTTCTGATCGTTCCGTTGCGCCGCGATAGTTTGGCATCGACGCTGCGCAATGCCTCACCGAAATAGCCCGCGACCGCGCCTAGCTTCACGTCGACATCGAAATCGACGCCCTTGGCCCTGCTCTTGGCGTCAGCATCCTTGCCCGAGATCGCCGATTTGAGGAAACCGCGGCCGTCGAAGACATCGCCCCGCATGGTGACCTTGAGGACGCCATCGGGACCTCGATCAGCGCGCAGCGACGTCTTGTCGCCTTCGGAAGGCGAATAGGTCGGGAAGTTCGCATTCATCAGATCGCCGTTCTGATCGACCTCGAGCGACCCCTTGATCGACACGCCGCCGCCTTCGATAAGGATGTCTTCAAGCCGGGTCGATTGCGGCTTTTGCACCACGTTGAAGGACGCGCGGCTCGATTTGCCCGGCAATTTCACCCAGCCCGGCAGGATATTGTCGAGCTTAAGAGCTGTCAGATCGGCATCGACGCCGATGCGGGTATCGCCGCCGATCTTGCCGATCAGCTTGATCGGAATGGCGCCGCTGACCGCGGGGCCTAGGTCGAACCCGAGGCGCGCCCGGCTGGCGTCATCCAGCGTCGACTGCAGTTTGATATCGGCATCGCCGTCATTCAGCTTGCGGTAGTCCAACGAGGCAGGCTGCCCGTTGATCTTCACATCGCCCTTGACCTGATAGCCCTGATTATTGGCGACGACCTTCAGCGCATTGGCCTCCAACTTCTGATTCATCACCACGCGATCGGCGCCAAATCCGCCGAGGTCGGCAGTAATCGTATAGGTCGTGTCCGCCCTTGTGATTTCGCGCTTGATCGGCAGGCCAAGCGTGACGGTGGCGGAAACTGTTCCTTTGCTCGCATTGGGATCGACCAGCGTGCCGGAAAACTCACTGAGCCTGTCCGAGGCGAGAATCTCCGCCACCGCCGGCACCGGACCGTCGATCCGGAATTTGACCCGGGCCGGTGACGGCTTCGGCGCCGTGTCCGGCACCTCGAACACAAAATCCGAGATATTGACTTTGCGGCCCGCCGGTGTATCGGCCGAGCCTTGGCCGATCGTGACCGTCGCGGTGCGGCCGGTCACATGCGCCTTCAAATCCGCGTCGCGTACCGATGGCAATTCGTCCACCGGCCGCAACGTCGCGCCATTGGCGACAATGTTGACGTTAAGACCATCATCCGGAATCGGGGGGCCTCGCCGCGACAGGTTTCGAACCGGCGAGTTGACGGCGACTTCGACGCGCTGGATCGAGCCGCGCTCGACCCGGTCGATCACCCATTCGCGAACCTCCGGAGCGATCAGGGCCGGCCAGATCCGCTTGAGCGCGGATGCCGACATCTGCGTTCCGGCAAAACCCAGCATCAGCCGCGGTTCGGCCGAATAATCGATGCTGCCGGTTCCGGCGACTCCAATGTCGCCATTGCTGAAATCAGCCTGTGTCAACAGCACCCGCCGCTTGTCCGGGTCGAAGCGCACGCCGACGGCGATGCGATTGAAGATCAGCGCCGGTTCGTCGTCGATTCCGGCCAGCACGATGGTGCCGCCGCTGAAGCCCAACTGCCAATCGGCGACGTTGTCGTTTGGCGGCTCGAGATGGGCGAGCAGCGTGATGCGGTTTTGACCGGAAATGATCTTGAAGGGCGCCAACAGCACGCGACGACCGGAGTCCCATTCGACGTTCACTTCCGCCGAATCGATCCCCATCGGATAATCCGGCGTATCGCTGTCGATGACGTTTCCGGCGCCCGCGGTAATCTTGCCACGGAAATAGGTCGGCAGGCCGTCGCGGCCCAATTCACCCCTGAGTTCGCCGCTCAGCGGCAAATTCGCGCTGTAGGTCAGGTCCTTCAGCCGCAGCGCGAGCAGGATATTCGTGGTCGAGACCTTGTCGGCGCGAATATCCACCGAGCGCACACCATTGGTGGGAGGTCCGATCACCGCGTGCAGCGACCAGGCGTGGCGGCCCTCCTCGCCGACGCTCAGCGCCACCCCGCCGGCGCTGGGTCGACGGAGACTGAGAGTGATATTCTGGAAATTCCATTTGTTGCCGCGCTGCTGGTCGTCAACGATCAGGTTGCCGTTCTTCAAACCGATTTCAACGAGGTTTTGTCCGTCAAGGCCGGTCAGGCTCAAGCTGTCCAGCCAATCGAGGCCGGCCAGCAGGCCGCCTTGCGCGCTATCGGAACTGGCAGGCGCAGCGGGAGACTGCGCAGCGGGTGGGGCCGGAGAAGCAGGGCCGGCTCGTGGCACCTGGCGCGGAAAGGTGGGTGGAAGGCCCGCCTCCTTCTTTGAAGCAACGCCAGTCGCCAGCGGCCGCGCGTTGTCGCCTGCGGAAACCGTCACGGAGCCGTCTGGCGTGATACGCACTGCGAGCTCGGCGTCCACCAGGTTGAGGCTCTCGGCGCGAAGGCGCCCCATCAAAAGCGCGGAGCCCGAAAGCTTCACCTCGGCCTTGGGCGCGCTGGCCACGATCGCGTGGTCACGATCGCGCACGATGATATCGCGGATGCGCACGGCGATGCGAATTCTGCCGGCACGCTCGATCTGCGTGCCTCCCACCTCAACGGTATTGCCGTGACCGATATTTTCCTCGATCGCCGCCGCCAGCCAGGGCGTAGCCATTTCGAGGTTGATCGGACCCGCGCCCAGCCGCCACCACAGGCCGCCGAAGCACCCCGCAAAGATCACCAGCAGAGAGGCGACGACGATGGCCAGACGCTTTATCCAGCGTTCACCGGCCAGCCAACGCCGGAACGCTCTGACGCGATCGCTCAGCACATAGAAGCGAGAGTTCGACCTCGACAGCAGGCGGCGCGCGTGACGGCCAGCCGCCTCAGCGTGTTCCTGATCCCAACCGCAATCATCCCACTGCGACGGCGGGACGTCAGCACGCTGATTTGTCCCCTTGGGCGATGTGTTCCTTGGCATTGCCTCTCGGTGCTGGCGCTGATTGTGCGATTGATCGCCGTCAGGGCTTCGTCCGTCGACACGCAACGAGGGCTCCCGTGCCGGCATTGCTACCAATCCTCACCTGGTACCCCATGCTCGTCATCCGGCCCCAAGCGGCGCATTCAAACGAGCGGACGGGTGGCGTGTCGAATATCTTTTAAGCATACTCCGGGCGGATCAAACTTGCCCAGCGGTCGGCTTGATTCCAGCTTGCCTCAATACCCCAATGATTGAGCCGCGGAAAGCGACGAAAGGAAGGCGTATGTCCAAGAAAACGCGTAAGAAATCCCCCAAATCTTCCATCGGCAAGACAACCCGGGCTCAATCGGGGACGTCAGCGAAACGGCCACCTTCGAAATCTCGCGCGACGGCTGCCCGCAACCCAGGCAAGCACACAAAAAACAGGCAACCCGGGAACGCTGTCTCGAAAGCATCCCACAAGCCGCCATCGAAAGCGTTAAAATTATCCGGCGCCGGAAAAACGGGTCGCCCGACAGCGGCTCGATCGAAGGCCAAGGCTTCGAACGTCAAGGCTCCGAACGTCAAGGCTTCGAAGATCAAGGCTCCGAATCATTCCCCGGAAAACCCCGGTGCAGCGGCTGCCGCCCGATTCGTTCTGGCCGACGGTGCCCTGGCGCCCTCGTTTCGCTTGCCGCGCGACGACGGCAGCACCGTCTCGCTTGCGGATTTCGAGGGCAGAAAACTGGTGCTGTTTTTCTACCCGCGCGCGGATACGCCGGGCTGCACGAAGGAAGCGATCGACTTCACGCGGCTGGCGAGCGCGTTCGCCGAAAACCGGACCTCCGTGCTTGGGGTTTCAGGCGACCCGCCCAAGACCCAGGAAGCGTTCCGGAACAAGCACCAGCTCGCCATTCCTCTCGTTTCGGATGAGAAGCACGAGATGCTGCAAGCCTACGGCGCATGGGGCGAAAAATCGATGTATGGCAGGACCTTCCAGGGCATTCTTCGCACCACAATTCTGATCGGCACGGATGGCCGAGTGGTCAGGATCTGGCGCAATGTGAGGGTCGACGGCCACGCCGACGAGGTGCTTGCCGCCGCGACGGCCGCCTAGTTCGCGAAAAATTAACCATGACGAGGTCAAATCACCTGCGCAAATTGGGCCGTAAGGAACTCACCTCCGACCGGCGCGGGAGTGCCGATGTCGTACCGTTCCGGTCATCATACCGAGCATCACCATGACCACCAGAGGCAGGCCGCTCGCCAGCCGATAGGCCATGCCTCTGCTGCCGGGCAGCGCGCGCAAAACGGATATACGCTGGTCCATGCCGGCAAGCAGGTGCGGTTTGGCCCGGTCGTGTTCTGGATCGTGATTGGCACCGTGACGGCGCTCGGCATGTGGTCGGCCGCCACCGCGACCTATTTCGCATTCCGCGACGACGTTCTCACCCGGCTGATCGCGCGCCAGGCCGAGATGCAATACGCCTATGAAGACCGCATCGCGGAACTTCGCGCGAAGGTTGACCGCACCACCAGCCGCCAATTGCTGGACCAGGAACAATTCGACCAGAAACTCGAACAGGTGATGCGCCGGCAGACCGCGCTGGAATCGCGCGCAACCGCGATGGGAACCATTCCCGATATGCAGCCCACCGGATCGATCAGGGCGCCATCGCGAGGCGCCGCCGCAATCGATCCGGCTGCGTCAGGTACACCGAAGCCCTCGCCGATCAGCGATACCGCGGTCTTCGTGGCGCCTCCGGATCGCGAAGCACGTCTGGAATCGCGGGCGCCGATTTCCGTCAATCCGCCACCGAACAAGTTCGCGAAAATCCAGGGCGTCGACAGTGTAATTGTCCGCCTGCAGACCTCGCTTGATCAGGTTGAGAGGCGCCAACTCGCAGCACTTAGCTCGACCGAAGACGGCATGGAATCGCGAGTGCGCCGGATGCGCGGCGTATTCACCGATCTCGGTCTTGATATCGCCGAACTGGAAGCCGCGACGCCCCGCGCGGCCATGGGCGGTCCTTTTGTTCCCGTGAAACTCGCCGCCGATGCCGGCCCCTTCGAGCGCCAGGTGCACAGGATCAATGTCACCCGCGCCCAAATGGAACGCCTTAATCGGACCCTCGCCCTGGTGCCCTACCGAAAGCCCGTGATCGGTGAAGTCGAGTTCACGTCCGGCTTCGGGGTCCGCAGCGATCCGTTCCTCGGCCGACCGGCCATGCACACGGGACTGGATTTCCGCGCCGCGACGGGTGACCCGGTGCGCGCCACCGCCAACGGCAAGGTGGTGTCGTCCGGATGGGCCGGCGGCTATGGCCGCATGGTGGAAGTCGACCATGGCAACGGTCTGTCGACCCGCTACGGACATCTGTCGGAGATCAACGTCAAGGTCGGCGATCCCGTCAAGATCGGACAGGTGATCGGCGCCGTCGGTTCGACTGGTCGATCCACAGGACCGCATCTGCATTACGAAACCCGGATCGACGGCGAAGCGGTCGACCCGCAAAAATTCCTGCGCGCCGGTGTGCGGTTGAGTGCGGGGTAGGAAGGCGCGCCTTGTTATTTGGCTGGGGACTACCCATCGCCACAAATTTCGGTGGATGTCGGAGATGCCTTTGGCATCCCTATGTCCGTTGCTGAGGGATGAACGGACCTCGCTCGGATGCGTGGCGAGGTCCGAGTTTGGACCCGAAGCGGACATTCGACAGGTTGGACCCAGACTGGTAGTAGATCGCTAACACCGGAGGCGGGATTAGCAATGAGGCGGCGGGAATTCATCACGCTTGTTGGCGGCGCGGCGGCTGTTATGCCGCTTACCTCGCGTGCGCAGCAGATGACGATCCCGCGCATCGGCATCCTTTTGTTCGCCGGTCCGGACCTCATGGGGCCGTTTCCTCAAGCGCTTCACGATCTTGGCTATGTCGAAGGCAAGAATATTCAGATCGAAACTCGTTCTGCAGAAGGCAGGGCAGAACGCCTTCCCGGGCTGGTAGGGGAGTTGATTGGAAGCAAAGTCGATATCATCGTGGCTTCGCTGACGCCGGCCGTTGTGGCTGCGAAGAACGCGACCCGCGACATTCCTATCGTCATGGCACCGGCCGGTGATCCCATCGGCATGGGATTGGTCGGGAGCTTTGCGCGGCCTGGCGGCAATATTACCGGCGTCTCGGCCAATGCTGCCGCGTTGGCTGCCAAAAGCCTCGAGTTGATCCCGGAAATCGTGCCGGGTGCTCGCCGCGCCGGCGTTCTCGGTAATGCCAATGATCCATTCACCAAGCCCTTCCTTGAATCCATCCAAAAGGCCGGGCCTACGGTGCCACTTGAAATCCAGACCATCGTAATTCGCGGCAGCGACGAAGTGGATAGCGCCTTCGCCGCCATGGTCCGGGAACATGCGGAAGCCGTTGTTGTGCAGCCCAGTCTTCCGCTGCAGATGACGGTCGATATGGCGTTGAAATTTCGACTGCCATCGCTGTCGCTCCTCAAGTCCGACGCAAAAGCCGGACGTCTGGCTTCTTACAGCCCCAATGCTGCCGAGATGAGTCGCCAAATCGCAGGATACGTAGACAAGATCCTCAAAGGCGCCAAACCCGCGGACCTTCCGGTGCAGCAGCCGACCTTGTTCGAAATAACGATCAATCTCCGGACCGCCAAGGCGCTGGGCCTTACCGTCTCACCCATGCTGCTCGCGCGCGCCGACGAGGTTATCGAATAGAGATACCGTTCGCAGCGGCGCATGAGTCTGCTTGTGGCACATTTCGCAAGTGGCACAACGTCCGACTTGAGGCGGGAATGCGCACCAAAGCGGACGTCCGCCGACCAATCTGAATTATGGGTTCACGGCCTAATCCACGTCCTCGACCGCACCGGGCGCCGCCCCGAACGCACGCTGCGCGAGCGTCGCCGCCATGAATTCGTCGAGGTCACCGTCAAGCACGCCGGAAGTATCCGACGTCTGCACGCCGGTACGAAGATCCTTCACCATTTGATACGGCTGCAGGACATACGAGCGGATCTGATGTCCCCAGCCGATATCGGTCTTGGCGGCCTGGTCGGCGGCGGCCTGCTCCTCGCGTTTTTTCAGCTCGATCTCGTAAAGCCGGGCGCGCAACATGTCCCAGGCCTGCGCCCGGTTCTTGTGCTGCGACCGCCCGGCCTGACAGACCACCGCAACCCCGGTCGGAATGTGGGTGAGCCGAACAGCTGATTCGGTCTTGTTGACGTGCTGACCGCCCGCCCCGCCCGAGCGCATGGTGTCGGTGCGCACGTCCGATTCCTTGATGTCGATCTTGATGCTGTCGTCGACAACAGGGAAAATCGCGACGCTTGAGAACGAGGTGTGGCGGCGCGCGTTGGAGTCGAACGGCGATATCCGCACCAGCCGGTGCACGCCGGCTTCGGTCTTCAGCCAGCCATAGGCGTTGTGGCCGCTGATCTGGATGGTGGCGGACTTGATGCCGGCCTCTTCGCCTTGCGTCTCTTCCAGATATTCGATCTTGAAGCCGTGCTTTTCGGCCCAGCGCGTGTACATGCGCAGCAGCATCTCGGCCCAATCCTGGCTCTCGGTGCCTCCCGCGCCGGCGTGAACCTCGAGATAGGAATCGAAGCGATCGGCTTCGCCTGACAGCAGGGCCTCCAGCTCGCGCCGCGCGACTTCTTTCTTCAGGGCCTTTAGCGCAGTCTCGGCCTCGGCCACGACGCCCGAATCGTTCTCAGCCTCGCCGAGTTCGATCATCCCGATATTGTCTTCGAGTTCGCGCTCGACCTTGCCGATGCCGTTGAGCGCATCCTCCAGCGAGGTTCGCTCCTGCATCAGCTTCTGCGCCTTCTGGGGATCGTTCCAGAGATTGGGGTCTTCGGCGAGCTTGTTCAGCTCGGCCAGACGCGCGGTGGACGCATCGACGTCAAAGATGCCTCCTCAGCAGCCCGACCGACTGCTTGATCTCTTCAACAAGGCGTTCGACTTCGGCGCGCATGGGCTCTCTGCTCTGCGGCGCATGGCCGCTACGTGTGATGCTGCGAGGGATGTAGCGGTGGACGCCGCAAAGCGCAATCGGCCTCGTTCCATTTGGTTTGGTGTTTTGCCTGGCGCGAACCGGCGGCTTGGCTTGGGAATTCGCTAGTAAAGTCCGCCGGTGCCGGGACGGAACAGGCTGCGATCCGCATCGGGCGAGGGCTGCAGCTGGCGGCCGTCGGCGTCGGCCACACCGATGACGGAGTAATTGTCCGGCGGCGCGGTACCTGGCTTGAACGCTTCGAGGATGGTCCTGCCGCCCTCCCCCGGTCCGACGCGCATGCCGGTCTTGGCATCGACCCGGATCAGCTTGATCCCCGCCGGAACCTTGAACGGGACGGCGGGCTTGTCGACGAGCGCGAGCTTCAGGAAGTCGCGTGCGATCGGCGCGGCCAGATGGCCGCCGGTCGCGGCATTGCCTCTGCCGAGCGGGCGCGGCTTGTCAAACCCAAGATAAATACCAACCACAATGTCAGGCGAGAAACCGATGAACCAGGCGTCCTTTGCCTCATTGGTGGTGCCGGTCTTGCCGGCGATCGGCTTGCCGACTTCCTTCACCACGATCGCCGTGCCGCCTTGCACCACGCCTTCCAGCATCGAGGTGATCTGGTAGGCGGTCATCGTATCCAGCACCTGCTCGCGACGGTCGACAAGCTGGGGCTCGGGCTGATTTTTCCAGCCGGCAGGGGCGTCGCAGCCGCGGCACTCGCGGGCGTCGTGCTTGAAGATCGTATGGCCGTAGCGGTCCTGGATGCGATCGATCAACGTCGCCTTGACGCGACGGCCGCCATTGGCAAACATTGAATAGGCGGTGACCATCCGCATGACGGTGGTTTCGCCGGCGCCGAGCGCGTAGGAGAGATAGTTCGGCAACTCGTCATAGACGCCGAAGCGTCGTGCATATTCGCCGATCAGCGGCATTCCGATGTCCTGCGCCAGGCGCACAGTCACCGTATTCAGCGACAGGCGCAGCGCGTTGCGCAGCGTCGTCGGACCATTGTACTTGCCTGACGAAAAATTCTCGGGACGCCAGACGCCCGAACCCTGCCCCTGGTCGATTTCGATCGGCGCATCGACCACGACGGTCGAGGGTGTATAGCCGTTGTCGAGCGCGGAAGAATAGACAATGGGCTTGAACGACGAACCCGGCTGCCGATAAGCCTGCGTCGCGCGGTTGAACTGGCTCTGGTCGAATGAGAAGCCGCCGACCATCGCCAGCACGCGACCGGTCCAGGGATCCATCACGACCATCGCACCCGAGACTTCCGGCAATTGGCGCAAGCGGAACTGGCCGTCCACCGGATTGCCGTCCTTGAACAACGGATCGGCATAGATGACGTCACCCGGCGATAGCACCTGCGACACCGTCGTCGGCGTTCTGCCCTTCGTCGGGCCGGTCGCAGCCTTGGCCCATTTGACGCCATCGAGCGTGATGATTCCGGTTTGCCGTTGCTTGCTGACGGCGCCCCCGAGCTCGTGGCCGGGCTGAAAGCCGATCCGCGCCGATTGATCGCCGGTCTCCAGCACCACGGCCATTCGCCAGGGCGAGATATCCGAAAGCGATTTGACGTCGGCAAGTTTCACGCCCCAATCGCCCGAGATATCAAGCTTGCTGAGCGCGCCGCGCCAGCCCTGCGCCTCGTCGTAGTTGACGATGCCGGCCGCCATGGTCTTGCGCGCCATGACCTGGATCTTCGGATCGAGCGTGGCTCTGACCGACAGGCCGCCTTCGTAAAGCTTCTTCTCGCCGTATCGCTCGAAAATATCGCGGCGAACTTCCTCGGCGAAATACTCGCCGGCAAAGATATGAGCCCCGTTGGCCCGGTTGGTCACGGAGAGCGGATCCTTGCGTGCCTTGTCCGCATCGGCCTGCTTGATCCAGCCATTCTCCAGCAGCCGGTCGATCACATAATTGCGCCGCTCGATCGCGCGATCACGGTTGCGCACCGGGTGCAGCGCCGCCGGCGCCTTCGGCAACGCGGCGAGGTAGGCAGCCTCCGCGACGGTGAGTTCATTGACCGATTTGTCGAAATAGACGAGCGAGGCCGCGGCGACGCCGTAGGCGCCAAGGCCGAGATAGATTTCGTTGAGATAAAGTTCGAGAATTTTGTCTTTCGAATAGGTGCGCTCGATCCGCATCGCCAGCAGCGCTTCCTTGATCTTGCGCGTGAATGAGACTTCGTTGGTCAGGAGAAAGTTCTTCGCCACCTGCTGGGTAATCGTGGAAGCTCCCTGCGGGCGGCGGTTGGAGCCGAAGTTTTGCGCATAGAGCACGGCGGCGCGCGCCATGCCGGAGAAATCGATGCCGCCATGCTCGTAGAAATTCTTGTCCTCGGCCGCGAGGAACGCGTTGATCACGAGCTTTGGAACCGCCTGGATCGGCAGATACAAACGGCGTTCCTTGGAATATTCCCCCAGCAGCGCGCCATCCGCCGCATGAACGCGCGTCATCACCGGCGGTTCATAATCCTGAAGTTGCGAATAGTCGGGCAAATCCTTGGAAAAATGCCAAATCAGCCCTGCGGCAGCGGCCACGCCCACCAGGAACACCACGGTTCCGGCGGCGAACAGGAAACCCAAGAACCGCACCAGCAAGCGCATTATCGAATGTCCGTTTCAGCCCTTGCGCCGCAACTCACGGCGCGCTCCTCAGTGCGAATCTGGCGCGGAACGATCTGCCGCCCCCCGACAGGCACATTATACGTGGCCGAGAGGCAATCTTGATCGATTCCGGAAGCCCCGCGGCGGTTTTTTTATAGGGCCGCCGCTGTGGCCAAACTAGGGCTTCCAGCATCCGGTTCCGGTTCAATTCCCGGCTCCGGCCGTCGCCAGACGCTTGGCGAAGAACGTGTCGATGGCGTGCGCCACGGATCCAACGGTACGGGAACGCCAGTTCTCCGATACCAGATGTTCGAGGTCATCCTTGTTGGAGACGTAGCCGAGCTCGATCAGCACCGACGGCACATCGGGAGCCTTGAGCACGCGAAAGCCGGCCGACTTGAGGGGATGCTTGTGCATCCGTGTCGTCGATTTCATCTCGTTCATCAGAGTGCGCGCAAAGCGGTGGGAGAAGGTGCGGGTCTCACGCTGCGCGAGGTCGATGAGAATGTCGGCAACGTCGGTCGGCTCCTCCGTCAGATTAACCCCGCCGATGGCGTCTGCCTTGTTCTCGGCTTCCGCCAGCCGTTCGGCCTCCGCGTCCGAGGCGCGGTCGGACAGCGTGTAGATCGTGGCGCCCTGGGCGTCACCTTCGCGACGCGGCAAGGCGTCGGCATGGATCGATACGAACAGTGCGGCCGATTGATTGCGCGCAATCCGGACACGGTCCGCCAGCGGGATGAAGGTGTCGTCGGTGCGGGTCATGACGACACGGTATTTGCCGCTTTTCTCGATCCGATCGCGCAAGGTCAGCGCAAAGCCCAGCACCAGGTTCTTTTCGCTTTCGCCGCCGGACTGCGTGCCATTGTCCGGGCCGCCATGGCCGGGATCAATGACAATCACCGGGCGCAAATCCGGTGCCGCGGGCGGCCCTGGCTCGGGCGCGGCCTCGATTTTTGCCACCGCAACGGCGGTGTCCTTGGCATCGGCGATGGTGGGCCTCAGCTCGGGCCGGCTGGCAGCCGCAAGCGATTGCACGAACGTCGTGCGGTCCACTTCCTCCAGTTCAAGGACCAGCCGCGGTGGTTGGCCGTTGGCCGCATCGAGCACATAGGCGTTGGCGATCCTCGCCGGACCGGTCAGATCAAACACGATCCGCGAACCGCCCGGCATGACCAGGCCGTAGCGGAATGCCTTGATCAACCCTCGCCCCGCGGTGCCGACGCCTGCGGGAAGCCGGAAGCTGACCTGAGGCACATCGACGATCACCCGATAGGGGTCGGCCAACGGAAAGGCCCGGAACGTGATCGGCTGGTCGAGGTCGAGAATGAACCGGGTCTGCTTGCTGTCACCGGCCAGACGGGCATCCGACGCCACCGGGAAGTTCGACGCCACGGAAAGCTTCGACGGCTGGGTTTCGGCGGCGCCGCCGATGGCGAACCGGGAGCACAGCAATGCTGCGGCGCACAACAACGCACAGCTCAGCAAAACATGATGATTTGCGCGGCTCGCCAACGAATCCGTGCCTCCGAGCAGCCCTCTTACCGCAATAGAACCACAGGGTTAACCGCCACTTAAGGCTTCTCCAGCGAATAAGACCGAGTGTTGCCGAGCGGCGACGCTTCCCTTGCGCGTGGCGGTCAATCAACGTATGTAAAAGACGCTGACGGCTATAATTCCCGGTTGTGTCGCGTTCAGCCTCCCGGTGCAGCGCAGGAACCTCCGAAGAGTGGAGATTTCAGCGTCTTTCCGATCCCTCCGCAGCCAGCGCAGCGCGCGGCTGACAAGGAGCGGCGGTTTCGAGCCCGAGCGGCGTCCGGTCCCAGGTTACCAGCTTGTTCCAGGGACGGCTCTAGATTCGGCTTAACCGATTATCGGGCCGCAGGGCTTCGATATGCGATGGCCGGTGGGCGCCTTGGCGCCGCGCCGGGCTGCCAGCGAGAGAGACAAGGCGGCGCCTTTTGCCGCCAACATGTTCAGACGGGCCGACGCTTGATGCGCCAGACTGTGTTGCCGACCAAGATCCAGGGAAGAATCGCGTCGACGCGGAGCGAAAGCTCTGCGCGTCGTTTTCAATCCCTCGGATTCCGTTCGGCTGGGCGCCCCGGGTTGCGTTTTGGCCTTCCCCTTCCCCCCGAATCAGGTGGACCGTCGCGTCACCCGGCCGCGCAATATGCGCGCACCGTAATACGCGCCCGCCGCCGTCAAGAGTTCCAAAATGCCCAACAAAATGCTCATCGATGCCACCCACCCGGAAGAGACCCGGGTGGTCGTGGTCCGCGGCAATCGCGTCGAAGAATTTGATTTCGAGACCGCTCAACGCAAACAGCTACGCGGCAATATCTATCTCGCCAAGGTCACGCGCGTAGAGCCGTCCCTGCAGGCTGCCTTCATCGAGTACGGCGGCAACCGTCACGGCTTTCTCGCCTTCAGCGAAATCCATCCGGACTATTACCAAATTCCGGTCGCCGATCGTCAGGCGCTGATCGAAGCCGACGAACGCGCCCATCGCGAGGCCGAGGAAGAATCCGAAAATCGTTCCAACCGGCGCCGTCCGCGCCACCGCAACTCGCGCCGCCGCGGCAGTGGCGAGCGTGTCCAGAGCGAGGTTGTCCAGCCCGCCAGCCTTGAGCCGTCGACTGCGGAGCAGCCGCACGACCTCCACGAGCACGCGGAAGACGATCACACCCACCCCCACGACGCCGAGCTTCACCACGGCGATGCGGACCACCATGATGCAGCGCATGACGATCAAGAGCATTCGCACGACCACGAACATGCGCATGACGAACATGACCACGATGACCAAGCTGACGAGGCGCACGGACATTATCATGCGAGCGAAACACCGGAGCCGGTGACAGCACCCGAGGCGGCTTCCGACGAGACGTCCGCCGCGGCGTCCGTTGCCGCGGAAGCTCACGAAGACCATGCCCATGATGAGGCAAGCCGCGAGGAAGATGCGCGTGAAAACGCCGCCCATGCCGACGATGCGGCGCACGCCGAAGGCGGTAGCGAAGAGCACGCCGAGCATGCCGGTGAAGAACACCCCGCGCCTCACGACACCCACGCTGCCGCGGCGGATGGCGAGGAAAGCCACGACGATGACGACGAAGGCGACGAGGTCGAGGAAGAAGTCGTCGAGTCCGTCGGCGGCGACGATGTGCTGGAAGAGGTGCCCGAGCGCCCCTTCCGCCCGCGCCGTCAGTATAAGATCCAGGAAGTCATCAAGCGCCGCCAGGTCATGCTGGTGCAGGTCGTCAAGGAAGAACGCGGCAACAAGGGCGCCGCGCTGACGACATATCTCTCGCTCGCCGGCCGCTATGCGGTGTTGATGCCCAATACCGCGCGCGGTGGCGGCATCAGCCGCAAGATCACCAGCGCGCAGGATCGCTCACGACTGAAGGAGGTCGTGCAGGATCTCGACGTGCCCGAGGGCATGGGTATCATTCTGCGCACCGCGGGCGCTTCCCGCACCAAGCCCGAGATCAAGCGCGACTTCGAGTATCTGATCCGGATGTGGGAAACCGTGCGCGACATGACGCTCAAGTCGCAGGCCCCGACCCTCGTCTACGAGGAAGGCTCGCTGATCAAGCGGTCGCTGCGCGATCTCTACAACAAGGAGATCGACGAAATCCTGGTCGCCGGCGAAGCCGGTTATCAGGAAGCCCGCGATTTCATGAAGATGCTGATGCCCTCGAACGTGCGCGCGGTCAAACAATATCGCGACGGCCAGCCGCTGTTCTCGCGCATGGGTGTCGAGAGCCAGCTCGATGCGATGTTCTCGCCGACGGTGCAATTGCGATCCGGCGGCTACATCGTGATCAACCAGACCGAGGCGCTGGTCTCGATCGACGTCAACTCCGGCCGCTCGACCCGCGAACACCACATCGAGGATACCGCGCTCAAGACCAATCTCGAGGCCGCCGAGGAAGTCGCGCGGCAACTACGTTTGCGCGATCTCGCCGGCCTGATCGTCATCGACTTCATCGACATGGACGAGAAGCGCAACAACCGCGCGGTTGAGCGCAAACTCAGCGATTGCCTGCGGCAGGACCGTGCCCGAATCCAGGTCGGCCGCATCTCGCATTTCGGACTGCTCGAGATGTCGCGCCAGCGCATCCGCGCCAGCGTGCTGGAGAGTTCGACCGAACCCTGCCCGCAATGCGGCGGCAGCGGCCATGTCCGCTCGGTGTCTTCGGTGGCGCTGCAGTTGCTGCGCGGGCTTGAAGAGATATTGATGAAGGGCGCGACCCACAATCTCGTAGTGCGTACCCGAACCGATGTTGCGCTTTATGTTCTCAATCACAAGCGCGGCCATCTGCGCGATCTCGAAAACAGCTTCAAGGTGACCCTTGCCGTGATTGCCGACCCGACCGTGAGCGGTCAGCAGTCGTTCGTCATCGATCGCGGCGAGCAGGTGCACACGCTGGAGGCCGCCAAGGCGCTGCTGGCGGCGCAGGTTGCAGCCTATCCGTCGCAGTCGGAGGAAGCGCTCGACGAGGAAGAGCCGTTCGACGTTGAAGTCGAATCCGAAGTCGAAACCGAAGAGACCGAGGGGCTATCAGAGGATTCCGCTGCAAGCGAAGAAGCCGGCACCGAGGCGGGAGCCGATGGTCCGCGTCGCAAGCGGCGGCGGCGGCGGCGCGGCCGCGGCGGCGAGGCGCGTGACGGTAGTGGCCCCGCGCGCGAGGTCAATGAGCCGGCTCGCGTGCCATTTGCAGCTGCCGCGATTCCCGGCGTCATCGCCGAAGAAAACGATTCCGACGATGAAGAAACCGAGGAGCAGCCCGGCGCGGTCCGTTCCGATCAGGCGGCAGGCGGCGAGCGACGGCCACGCCGCCGCGGACGTCGCGGCGGACGCCGCCGGCGCGGCGGGCCGGAGGACGGTCTGGCCGGATCGATTGCGGACGAACTCGGGCCGACACCGGTACCGGAGGTGACAAGCGCGGTTGCCGATTTCGACAACTATTCTTCAGCGCCTTCGCAGCCAGCGGTTCAACCCGAACCCATGGCGCCACCACCGGAACAACCACACCTCGATCGTCGTCCGCAGGAAACGACGGCAACTGCGCCTGAGGCGGAGACTGCGCAGGAGGCCGAAAGGGCCGCCGCGCGGCGGCGCTCAACGGTGCGCGAAAAAGTGAGCTTCCTGGTCAACGCCCAGCCGGACGCGACCGCGCCGGTCAGCCACAGCCCACCTCAACCACCGACGGCAGAGCCGGTCCCGGCCGAACCCGCTTCCGACGCAACCGACGGCCGGCCTCGCCGCGCGGGATGGTGGTCGCGGCGCTTTGGCAATGGCGAATAGCAAATTGGGATTTGGATACGAAAAAACCGCCCGGCGAAACCGGGCGGTTTTTATTTGTCCGACTGTTAACCGGTGGTAATGGCGGTCTCCAGATCCGATGGATCGATGGTCTTGTTGAGATTGGCGTGCAGCTTTTCCCGGTCGAGTTCGCCCTCCCACCACGACACAAACACCGTGGCAACGCCGTTGCCGGTGATGTTGGTCAGCGCGCGGACTTCGCTCATGAACTTGTCCACGGAGAATACGATCGCCATGCCCGGTACCAACGCCGGATTGACGACGCTCAGTGTCGCCGCCAACGTGATGAAACCCGCGCCCGTGACGCCGCTGGCCCCTTTCGAGGTCAGCATCGCGACAACCAGAATAGTCAGTTGCTGGCTGAACGACAGCTCGACACCAAGCGCCTGCGCGATGAACAGCGTCGCAAGCGTCATGTAAATGTTGGTCCCGTCGAGATTGAACGAGTAGCCGGTGGGCACCACCAGCCCAACCACCGGTTTGGAACACCCGAGCCGCTCAAGCTTCTCCATCAACTGCGGCAGCGCGCTTTCGGATGAGCTGGTGCCGAGCACGATCAGCAATTCGTCCTTGATATAGACGATGAATTTGAAAATGCTGAAACCGACCAGACGCGCGATCAGGCCGAGCACGACGAACACGAACAGCGCCGCGGTCATGTAAAACAGCGCAATCAGCCCGATCAGGTTGCCGAGCGCGGCGGGCCCGAATTTGCCGATGGTATAGGCCATCGCGCCGAACGCGCCGATCGGCGCCGCTTTCATGACGATCGCGATCACGCCGAACACCGCATGCGAGGCGTCGTCGATGATGTCGCGCAGCCGGTGACCACGCTCGCCCAGCGCCATCAGCGAAAAGCCGAACAGAATGGCGAATAGCAGCACCTGCAGGATGTCGCCGCGCGCCAGCGCGCCGACCACGCTGTCCGGAATGATATTGAGTACGAAATCGACCGACTTCTGCGCTTCCGCCTGCTTGACGTAGGTCGCGACCGCCGCCGCATCGGGCTTCGCGGCCAGCCCATGACCGACCTGAACCAAATTGCCCATGATCAGGCCCAGGATCAGCGCGAACGAAGAGACGATTTCGAAATAGACCAATGCCTTGACGCCGACGCGGCCGACCTTCCTTGCATCCTGAATATGCGCAATGCCGGAAACCACTGTGCAGAAGATGATCGGCGCGATCACCATCTTGATCAGCCTGATGAAGCCGTCGCCAAGTGCCTTGATCCAGTCGTTGGTGGCGAAGTTTGGCCACAGCCAGCCGATGACCACACCGAGCAGGATGGCGATCAATACCTGGACATAAAGTATCCTGTACCAGGGCTTCGCGGGGCGAGATGGCGCCGAGGTTGCGATCTTTGCCGCCATGAAATTTTCACTCCCCAATAACCCAGGCTATCGCGCAGATCGCCGTGATGCCGGACCCAGCCAAAAACAATTGGGCCCGCAGAGTCAATGGCACCTATCAACTTTCCAACGTCAGGGCCACGCGCTGCGATCCGGAGGCGTGAATCACCGCTTCATCCAAGCCATCGCGTGATGCGCGTAACCGCTTCGCGCATCTCATCGGCCGAACGCGCATAGGAGAAGCGAATGAACCGATGGCCGTGAACCGGATCGAAGTCGACGCCGGGGGTCGCTGCGACGTGAGCATGTTCCAGCATCTCGCCGGCAAATTCAAAACTGTCGGAGGTGAAATCCGAAACGTCGGCGTAGAGGTAAAACGCGCCGTCGGCCGGCAGAAATTTGGTGAGGCCGGCGCGCGGCAAACCCTCGATCAGAATGCGGCGGTTCTCCAGATAGCTGCGTTTTATCTGTTCCATCTCTTCGCGGCCTTCGAACGCTGCTTCGGCGGCAATCTGCGAGAGCGTCGGCACCGAGATCGCGAGATTTTGCTGGAGCCGCTCGATCGGCCGCACCAGCGCGTCCGGCACCACCATCCACCCGACCCGCCAGCCCGTCATGCAGAAATACTTCGAGAACGAGTTGATGACGAGCGCATGGGGGGAAAGTTCCGCCGCCGTCACGGCGGGAAATGCATAGTCGAGGCCATGATAGATTTCGTCCGAAATGAATCGGATACCAGCGCTTTCCGCCGCGGATATCAGGCTCGTGAGGGCCTCGCGGGACATCATCGTGCCCGTGGGATTGGCCGGGCTTCCCACCAGCACGCCCTTCAGGGGCGCCTTGCGATGAGCCGCCAGCAAGGCTTCACCGGTCAATGCATGCCGGGTTTCGCTCGACGTCTCGATCAGCACCGGCTCGCAGCCCAGCGCGGTGAGAATATGCCGATAGGGCGGATAACCGGGCACCGTGACCGCAACCGGGTCGCCTGGTTCGAACATGGCAAGAAAGCCCAGAATGAAGGCGCCTGACGAGCCCGTAGTGACCACGATTCGCCCGGCATCCACCGCCAGGCCGTAACTTTCACGATAGTGGCGGGAAATACGCTCGCGCAGCGAGGGAATTCCCAGCGCCGAGGTGTAGTCGATCCGCGCCCCGTCGAGTGCCGCATGCGCGGCCAATATCGCCGCTTTCGGCGCCGCCGCCGCCGGTTGTCCCACTTCCATATGAATAACGTGACCGCCAGCCGCTTCGATGCGCGCCGCCGCCGCCATCACATCCATCACCATGAACGGCGGGACGTCACTTCGCCCCGATGCCGTCAATAGGCTTTTTGCCCGCTCTCTCAGTGTCGCATCAAGCATCGATATCTGCTATTTTTCCGGGTGCCCCAGACTGGCCTCATTCGGCGGTTTGGTAGGGCATATCTGGTATCGGACCCGCCGCCAATCAATAAAGACTGCTCGATGCTGCTCCGCCTCACGTTACTCGGGAAAACCAGGAAGCTCACCGCCGTCGCCAGCGCGATCGCGCTTAGCGTGGCGCCGATCGCCGCGCTCGCGCAGGAAGGGGAAAAACTGGCGATACTGCGCGACACCGAGACCGAGCAGCTGCTGCGCGACTACACGCGGCCGATCCTGCGGGTGGCGGGCCTCGAGAAGCAGAACATCCAGGTGACGATCATCAATCAGGCCGTCTTCAACGCCTTCGTCGCCGATGGCCGCCGCATATTCGTGAACCATGGCGCGTTGCTGCAGTCGGAAACCCCGAACCAGATCATCGGGGTGCTGGCGCACGAGACCGGCCATCTGGCCGGCGGCCATCTCGCCAGATTGCGCGAGCAACTGGCTCAGGCGCAGACGCAGATGATTATCGCCATGCTGCTGGGCGTCGGCGCAATTGCGGCCGGCGCAAAAAGCAACAACCCAAATAGCGGCTTGGCCGACGTTGGCGCCGCCGCGCTCGCCGGGCCGCAGACTATGATCATGCGCTCCCTGCTCTCCTATCAGCGCCAGCAGGAAGAGAGCGCCGACCGCGCCGGCGTGAAATTCTTGACCGCGACCGGCCAGTCCCCGAAGGGCATGTACGACACCTTCAAGCGGTTCTCCAATGACATCCTGTTCACCGCCCACGGGGCAGATCCATACTTCCAGTCGCATCCGATGCCCGCCGAGCGCGTCGCGGCACTGGAGGGGCTCGCCCGATCAAGCCCGTATTGGGACAAGAAGGACGATCCGGCGCTGCAACTGCGCCACGACATGATGCGCGCCAAGATTTCAGCCTTCATGGAGCGGCAGGACACCGTCTATCGGCGCTATCCGTTGTCGAGCGACACCCTGCCCGCGCGCTACGCGCGCGCGATCGCGACCTATCTGCACGGCGATTTGCGCAACGCGCTCGGCCAGATCGACGCACTGATCCAGGTTCAGCCCAATAATCCCTATTTTTATGAGTTGCGTGGTCAGGCGCTGTTGGAAGGTGGCAGGCCGGCAGAGGCGATCGTACCGCTGCGAAGGGCGGTGCAGCTGTCGAATAACGCACCCCTCATCGAGATGTTACTAGGGCAGGCGCTCGTGGCGACCGATAATAAGGCCTACACTGACGAGGCGATTTCGATTCTGCGCGCGGCGGTGGCCCGCGAGACGGAGGCGCCGATCGGCTATACCCAGCTGGCAATGGCCTACGGCCGAAAGGGGGATTACGCGGAAGCCGACCTGGCATCGGCGCAGGCAGCTTTTCTGCGCGGCGACAACAAGACCGCGCGCGATCTGGCCTCCCGCGCCAAGACCCGTTTCGCCGTTGGTACACCCGGATGGGTCAAGGCAGACGATATCGTTGCCGCAAAGCCGCTTCCCGGCCAGAAGAACAATGCAAAATTTACCGACCCGAACGATCCGGGACCAAAGACGTTTTTGAGAACCGGTCCTTCCAGGAACCTGCCTTGAGAAACTCGCTCACAAAGGATTTGCCGATGCCTGCGCTCCGCCTGCTCCTGCCCGCATTGTTCGCGCTCGCACTCTGCGCCGCGCCACCCGCCGCTTCCGCACAAAGCATCTCCGACGGCCAGCGCGGGGAAATCGAGACCATTGTCCGGAACTATCTGATCGCGCACCCCGAAGTGCTGGAAGAGGCCATGGCCGAACTGAACAAGCGCCAGGCTGCCGCCGAATCCGAGAAGCATGAAGCGAGTGTGGCGCAAAACTCGGACACGATCTTCAATTCGCCGCGCGGCGTCGTGCTCGGCAACAAGGACGGCGACGTCACCCTTGTCGAGTTCTTCGACTACAATTGCGGCTACTGCAAACGCGCGATGTCCGACATGCTGGATCTGTTGAAATCCGATCCCAAACTGAAGGTGGTGCTGAAGGAATTCCCGGTGCTGAGCGAGGGTTCCGTTGAGGCTGCGCAGGTTGCAGTCGCGGTGCGGATGCAGGATCCCGCCGGCAAGAAATATCTCGATTTTCACCAGAGACTGCTTGGCGGTCGTGGTCCGGCCGACAAGGCGCGTGCGATCGCAGCCGCCAAGGAGGCGGGACTCGACGTCACCAGGATCGAAAAGGACCTCGCGAGCCCGGAAGTGCGGGCCACGATCCAGGAGAATTTCAAGCTCGCCGAGGCGATGGGCATGAATGGAACGCCGAGCTACGTGATCGGAAATCAGGTGGTGATCGGCGCGGTCGGGCTTGACGGCCTCAAGGAAAAAATCGGCGTCGCGCGTTGCGGCAAGGCAACGTGCTAGGACGTGGACACGGCTTGGCGAAACCTCACGACGCAGTGTCCGCGTTCACCGGCAGAGTGAACTGAAACGTGGCACCGTGGTGTACGTTAGCCGTGGCCCACAGCCGGCCACCGTGAGCTTCCACGATCGAACGGCAGATCGAGAGTCCCATCCCCATGCCGCTCGCTTTGGTGGTGAAGAAGGCGTTGAACAGCCGGTCGGCATTCTCGGCGGATATCCCAACGCCGCAATCCGTTACACTTACGCGCACTTGCTGTATTTCGTCCTGGCGGGATCCGATCACCAATTCGCGGGGCCGATCGGTGACCGATTGCATCGCTTCGATGCCGTTGATCACCAGATTGATAATCACCTGCTGTAGCTGAATCCGATCAGCCAGAAGTACGGGCAGAGCCTGCGCGATCTCAACCCTCAGCGACACCCGGTGGCTTTCCAGTTCGCGCTGCATCAAAGCGATGACCTCTTTGACAACATCATTAATGTCTAGCGACACCTTCTCGATATCAGTCTTGTTCGCGAGCGCCCGGATGCGCCGAATCACCTCGCTTGCCCGATTGCCGTCGTCGACGATCAATTCAAACGAGCGGCTTGCTGCTTCGAGGTTGGGAGTAGCGCGGTTGAGCCAGCGCAGACCGGCCTCGGCGTTGGCGACGACGCCGGCGAGCGGTTGGTTCACTTCATGGGCGATCGAGGCCGCCAACTCCCCCATCGTCGTGACGCGATTAGCGTGTGCGAGCGCCATCTGGGCGTCGAGGAGCCCCTGTTCGCTGGCGCGCAGCTTCTCTTCCGCGCGCTTGCGGTCGGTGATATCGCTGCACACATTCCCGATGTTCAGAGGCTGCCCGGTCTGCGGATCGTCGATCCGAAAGGCCGAATAGAGGACCGGAATCGAATCTCCGGTCTTGAAATGGCGGTAACGCATCTCTCCCGACCAGGAACCCTTCTCTAGCACCGTCGGCCAAAGGACGTCATTCACGAACGGACGGTCCTCCGGGAACATGTAGTGAAGTCCGCGCCTCGTCCTCGCTTCTTCCAGGCTGTCCAAGCCGACCATTTTCAGCCCGGCCTTGTTCAGGTAGATCGGCGTCCCTCCGCTGAAGTCGGCAATCGCCATTAACTCGGTAGCCTGTTCAACCAATGACGCCAGCAGTCGACGCTCGTGCTCGGCGCGTTTGCGTTCGGTCAGGTCGAGCACGAAGGCAACACCCTCCTCACGCTTTCCCTCGAAGAGCGCTGCGCCGACAAGTACTGGCACGCGGCGGCCATCTTTATGAAAGTACTCTTTCTCACGCGGTCGAGTGGTTCCAGCCGCGATCACCTCTGCTCTGGCCTTGTCGTCGGCGTCGCGCCATTCGGCGGGTGTCAGCTCCCTCCAGCGCAGCCGACCCGAGACGATATCTTCGCGGGCATACCCAACAATATCGAGAAAGGCTTGGTTGGCTTCGAGGACCCGACCCTGGAAATCCCAGATCATGATGCCGATGATGTTCGAGTCGACCAGGCGGCGTATCCTGGCCTCACGTTCCCCGAGATCGTTGTACAGACGGGCGTTCTCCAGCGAGATCGCCGCTTGCGATGCCAGCAGTTCCAGTACCGAGATCCGGGCGGGCGTGAATACGTGCGATGCCAGGCTATTCTCAAGGTAGAGCACCCCGATCAGGTTGGACTGCTTCACCATTGGCAGGCAGAGGACCGACCGGGCGTGCTTTTGGTTGATGTACTCGTCTGCCGAGAATGCATTCTGCATCAGGGCGTCATCGATGATCACGCTTTCCCGCGTCCGGATCACGTAACGGAGCAAGGATTCGGGAAGCTCGGTCGGTGAAACGGCCGCCTCGCGCAGCGTGACCTCCACCTGGCCGCGACCGGTCGTCGCTTGCGCCGCGATTTGTGGCTCGTCGCCCTCGCACAGGATTAGCAGCCCACGCTCCGCGCCGGCATGCTCGACCGCGATCCTCGTGAGTCTCTCGATGAGTCTGTCGAGAACGATCTCGCTCGACACCGCCTGCGCGGCCTTGAGCACCGACCCGACATCCAGCTGCTCGACCGGTGCGCCAATGGTCGTGGTGGGAGACGCAGGGACTGACGCGTCGCGGAGATGCGGATCAAGCTCCTCAAGCTGCCTCACCTTGCCATCGGCTCCCCACCGCAGATAGCCGTGACGGGCATCCTGCAAATACACACGGGCGATCTTGCCAAAGCCACGCGCCGCGTAAAAGCGGGCGGCGAGCTCATTGGAAAGCGCCTCATTATGAACAAAGCCGTTGGCGTGGGCCGAGCGAACGGCCTGTTCGTAGAGGCGCATCGCGTCAACATCACGGCCGTCTATGCGAGCAATCTCGGCGCCTACCAACGCGGCTCGGTTCTCGAAATTGTCCGGGCAATTCGCCGTCCAGACCTGGAGCTGCCGGTGGTGAGCGGCCAACGCGTCGACATGCTGCTGCTGATCGGCCGGCGCGCTGTCGCAGGCAGCGGCATGGGCCAGCGCGCTATAAAACACGTATTCGGCCTTTTCGAAGTACGATGGCGATGTCCACAACAACCGTTGCGCCCGCGACGAGGCCTCAATGGCCGATGCATAGTCGCCGGCCAGGAAGCGCGCCTGCAGCTTGCGGACCCAGTACCAGCACTCGACAAACGCCAAATCCGGATTTTCCGAAAAACGGCGCTCGATCCGATGCTCATCAAAGTACTCATCGTCAAAAGAGCCGAAGGCCGGCGTCAAGCCGCGCAGCGTCCGGATCAGTCCGAGCTGGGTGGCGATGCAGTCAACGACAAACCCGAACCGCGCCTTCTGTGCGAATGCGAGGCCATGCTCGGCTTCGCGTTGCACCTCGGCAAGCGGGTCGCCCGCGGCGAGAAGATTCGTGTTCAATTCGTTGCCGCAGTAGGCGGCGTAAGTGAGGTCGCCGACCTTGTTTGCCGCCTCGAACGCACGGCGCACCAGATCGCGGCCGGCCCGAACATGTCGCGTCCAGGGCAGAACGACATTGCCAAAGTCCATATAGATCCTGGCGCGGAAACGCGTCAGTTCGTGTCCTTCGACCAGGTTGTAGCCGAGCCGGCCGAAGCGGTATGCCGCCTGGTAGTCGCCGAAGCGGGGGCCCGCGATGATGCCAAGGTACACATAAGCAATGCACGAAGCGTCGCAATTGCCGTACTCGAGACTGAGATTGACCGCTCGGCAGGTGACCAGGGCAATCAGGTTCGCATCCGTATAGAATGCCGGTGGGCCGATCTTGGTCAGAACCTCGAGCGTCGCGAGGGATGCTTGGTCGCTCATCAACGGCAGCTCGAGCAGAGCCTCGATCGTGCGGCTGCCGATCTGTGACCAAATCCGCTCGTATTCGCGTCGCGCTTCCTCTTCCGTCGGATGCGGCGACCAGTCGATGCCCAGGTGCCGGAGGTAGTCGAGACCGACGGCAATGGCGCGGCTGCTCTGATCAAGGGTCGTGTACAGATCCACCCGCAAGCACGCGACCGTAGCTCGTTCCACCGTATCTGCGGCGCGCGTTGACAGCGCCGCCAGCCGCTGCTCCGCTTCCGCCAGCGCGCCCGTAAGAAACTCGCATTCGCCCCGGTGCAGTTCCAGCGCAAAGGTGAGTTCGTGCCGGCGCTCCCACGAGTCGTTCGGCAACAGGACTGCACCGGCGGTGAGATAGGCGAGCGCCGAGGCGTAGGCGGTAGTGGCCTTGGCGCGCTGGCCCGCGACCAGGTTAAGCTCGGCCAGTTGCTCACGCTCGTCCGGTGAGGTGATCAAGGTGGCGCCGCGGTTGAGCTGATTAACAATCTCGAAGATGGCCTCGTCGCGCTTTTCCGCAGGGGTATGCGCTACGATCAGTCTTCCGATAAGCAGGTGCGCCTCGGCGCGCAACGGTTCCGGTATCAGTGAATAGGCGGCTTCCTGGACACGGTCGTGGGCGAATCTGTACGATTGCTCCTGCTGCTCGATCAGTTCCAGACGCACGGCGTCCCAGAGATCCGAACGTGCCTCGTCGTTCGATTTCCCGAGAACGACCGAAAGCATCGTAATCTCGGCGACGTTGCCGAGGCAGGCGAGCTGCTGCAGCGCCGCCTGGGTCCGGACGGGCAGACGGATCAATCTTCCGACCATGAGGTCCACCACATTGTCGGTGTACCCCTTGGTGTGAAGGCGATCGAGCTCCCAGCGCCAGCACGCCGCGTCATGATCGAAGCGGAGCAACCCCTCTTCGGCGAGCGCAGAAATGAACTGAATGGCGAAAAACGGATTGCCACCGGTCTTCTCGTGCACCAGTTGCGCCAGCGGGGCGGCCCGGTCCGGCTCGCAGCCGAGCGTATCCGCCATGAGCCGCCCCAGGTCTTCCTGGGCGAGCGGAGCAAGACTGATCTCCTGCACCAACGCTCCCGCCTTGCGGATCGCATCGAGCGTGCGCCGAAGCGGGTGAGAGGGACTAACCTCGTTGTCCCGGTAGGCGCCGACCAGCAGCAGATGCCGCACTTCCGAGTGCGTGACCAGATGCTCGAGGAGGTCGAGCGTTGCTGCATCCAGCCATTGCAAATCATCGAGAAACAGCGCGAGCGGATGCTCCTTGCGCGCGAACACGCCGAGGAAATTCCGGAACACCATCTGGAAGTGGTTCTGCGCGTCCTGCGGCGGCAGGTCCGCGACCGGTGGCTGTTTCCCGATCACGAGTTCGAGCTCGGGAACGAGGTTGACGATGAGCTGACCATTCGGGCCGAGCGCCTCGCTCAGGGAGTCCCGCCATCCGCCAAGCTCTTCATCGCTCTGCGTGAGAAGCGAGCGGACAAGTCTCTGGAATGCCTGGCCCAGGGTCGCGTACGGGATGTCGCGCTTGTACTGGTCGAACTTGCCGGACGCGAACAGGCCACGCGGCGGGACCAGCGCCTTGTGCAGTTCGTTCACCACTGAGGATTTGCCGATCCCGGAATAGCCGGACACGAGCACGAGCTCCAGGGTGCCGTTAGCCACGACCCGGTCGAAGCAATCGAGCAGCGCGCCAATCTCGCGCTCCCGGCCGTACAGCCGTCCCGGGATCAGCAACCGATCCGACCCGTCGTGCTCGGCAAGCGGAAAACGGCCGATACGGCCGTGTAACTCCAGGTCTGCGAGGCATCTTCGAAGATCAGCCTCGACACCGGCAGCAGTCTGGTAGCGCTCCTCGGCGGTCTTGGCGAGGAGCTTCATCACGATTGCCGAGAGCTGTACCGGGACGCCCGTGACCCGCTCATTGGGCAGCGCCGGTTGCCGGGCGATGTGGCAATGCACCCACTCCATCGGATCGGTAGCCGTGAAAGGCAGCGTTCCCGTAAGCATCTCGTAGAAGGTGACGCCCAACGCGTAGAGATCACTGCGGGAGTCCACCGAGCGGTTCATCCTTCCGGTTTGTTCCGGCGCCATATAGGCGAGCGTCCCGGCGATCACTTCCGGCGGCGCGGGGGTTTGATGCTCGCGCGGCAGGCGCGAGGCAATGCCGAACCCCGTCAGCCACACGCCACCATTGGCCCCGTTCACCAGGATATTGGCCGGCTTGATGTCCTTATGGATCAGGCCGCGCTCGTGCACGCGCCGGAGCGCGCCCGCGAGAGGGATCGCGATGCGCAGGAAATGCGCTACGTCCAACGGCCGGCCAAGCAGTCGATCGGCCGGCGTGCCGCCGGGATCCTCAAGCACCAGCGCCATGCGGTCATTGTGCTGTGTCAGCGCGACCGGTCGCGCCGCCCAGTCAGCGTCAAGTTCGGCTTTCAGCGCATATTCGTGTTCAAGCCGCTCGACGCAACCGAGCGACGTTTCCTCCGCGGCAGCCAGCAGGATCGGCGCCAAGCCGTTGCCGGAGCCCCGGTAGAGAGTGATGTCGCCCTCCCGGAGCGGCGAGAATGTGTACCTCGAGAGCTGCTGCACGAGGAGCCTCCTGTCAGGAGGATTATTTTCGAAAATCGATTAGTCGACGTCGCTTGCTCTCACCCGTCAATCCGAAAACACACCCAAATATGCGCTCAGATCACGATCGGCGCTATATTATAATTATATTATGCCAGATGATGACAAGAACAGCGTTGGCGTTTGCTCCGAGATGCCTTGGCGAGGAATAATGCACCGGCGAAGTGATGGATAAATCAACTGACTTCCGGTGACGCCACTTTTCCGACCTGATGCGATGTCCAAATTGAGTCCGGAACGCGCGCCAAGCCGGGATCTGCCGACCGCTCTGAATTTCTGCGTTCACGCCTTGGTCGGCGTCATCAGAAGTTGAACCTTTCGAATCGAGGGGCCGGCAAATATCGCCGGCTTTTTTGTTGGCGCGATCTTTGCGCGCGATTTTTGCGGCAGTGCAGTTCATCGCGCATTCATAAAACAAAATTGAGGGAACAGCTGATCTCGGGGAACCTCGTCTAACTCCCTTCGTTGACCGGCGGGCAAGACAAACACGTGAGGAGATAGTCCATGTTAAATCGCTTTATGATCACTGCCGCCGCGGCGGCGCTGATCGCCGGAACCGGCTTCGTCAATGCACAGGGAACCGGCGGAATGAGCCGTGAAGGGTCGTCTGGCGGTGCTGCCGCCCAGAGCCAGGGCGCGGCGCCGTCATCCGGGACCTCGACAGCCCCGGCCGCAACGGAATCGAACAAGCCGGGCATGAAGTCCACCCAGTCTGAGGAAAAGATGCAAGGCGGCAAGAACCAGCGCGCCCAGGACACGAAGTCCAGCCCGAGCAACGAGAAATCGGCCCAGGACAACAACATCAAGGGCGAGAAGTCCAAGGGCATGAGCTCGCAGAATGAAGAAAAGTCCAAGGGCATGAGCTCGCAGAATGAAAAGGGCGCCGCCGGCAAGGACAAGGACATGAAGGCCGAAGGCCGTGAAGATCGCAGTGGCATGAAGGCCGAAGGCCGCGAGGATCGTGATCGCATGA
>Ga0210405_10000843_pt1 | contig 37938 bp, 24 predicted proteins | sample IncBWH11MmetaG_FD_155492 | JGI IMG/M metagenome (GOLD analysis project Ga0210405, IMG submission 155492) | Forest soil microbial communities from Barre Woods Harvard Forest LTER site, Petersham, Massachusetts, United States - Inc-BW-H-11-M | ecosystem: Environmental > Terrestrial > Soil >... | reverse complement strand
GAGACGTTTCCTGGCCCTCTATCCTTCAAGAAAGGAGTGGAAACGAAATGCCGGGAAATCGCTTTAATGGGTTTACAAATTATGGGATAGGCATCGGTCTGCGTGCTCCGCACTACGACCATATTCTTTCTCGCAAACCCGTCGTCGACTGGTTTGAGATTATCTCGGAGAATTTCATGATCGATGGTGGACGCCCGCTGCACATCCTGGATCAGATTCTCGAGCAATACAAAGTCGTGCAGCATGGGGTCTCCATGTATTTCGGATCCGCGGAGAAGCCTGACCGTGAACATCTCCGCCGGTTGAAGCAGTTGGTGAAGCGCACGAATACTCCCTGGCTCTCCGACCACCTTTGCTGGGGCAGCGTGGATGGAAGATATACACACGACTTGCTGCCGATGCCGTACACGTTTGAGGCAGCTAAGCTCACCGCGCAGAAGATTCGCGAGGTCAGGGATTTTCTCGAAATCCCGATAGCGGTCGAGAACGTCAGCAGCTACGCCGAATATCATGTGTCCGAGATGACCGAATGGGAGTTTCTGAACGAAGTCGTGGAACGCGCCGACTGCGGAATTCTCCTGGATGTAAACAATATCTACGTCTCATCCCGAAACCACAACTTTGATCCGCTGACATACATCAACAGCGTCCCTGGGGATCGTGTCGCGCAGATTCATATCGCCGGTCATTCAAAATTCCAGAAGTATATTCTGGACACACACGACCACCCCGTGATCGACCCCGTCTGGAAGCTTTACGACAGAGCCATTCAGCGTGCCGGGCACACGGCGACACTTCTGGAATGGGACGATAGCATCCCTTCCTTTCAGGAAGTTCACAGGGAAGCCTTGAAGGCCAATCGCTTCCTCGCGGACAGATCGCTGGCGGTGGCGGTATGAAACTCCATGCGCTCCAGCGCGCCGTTGCTCGCGCCGTCATGCAACCCCTCACGTCGTCTGAACGCATGCAGCGCAAAGCGCCCGGTGGAGGACGCATGAGCGCATACGCCGCCCGGTACATCAAGCCGAATGACCGTCTGACTTCCTTCGAACGCCTGGAAATCTACAATCGCCAATACTGGTTTCGCGTTCTCGCCAGCCTGGCCGAGGACTATCCCGGTTTGCGAGCCGTTCTTGGCGGGCGGCGATTCGAAGCCATGTGCAAGGCCTATCTCACGGAACGTCCATCGCGTTCATTTACGCTTAGAAATCTGGGCGCGCAACTGGAAACCTGGTTGCGCCAAAATCCCCTCTGGTTGCGCGACCGGCGCGTGCTTGCGCTCGACATGGTGCGTCTCGAATGGGCGGACATCGAAGCCTTCGACGGACAGGCAAAGCCCGCGCTTCGCTCCGAGGATCTCCTTGAGGTCGATGCAGCGAAGCTCCAGCTGAGCATTCAACCGTATGTGCAGCTCCTTGAGTTACATTATCCGGTCGACGACCTGCTCCTGGAAGTGAAACACGGCGACGACACGCCTGATAGGGCAAGCAACGCCGTTCAGGAACGCAGAAAACACAGCAAGGTCCGCGCTGTTGCGAAGCTTGAACCTGCGCAAATCTTTCTGGCGGTTCACCGTCTGGATTATTCCGTCTATTTTCGCCGCATCGAACCGGAAGAGTTTGCGCTCCTCGGTGCGCTGCGTCGGGGAAAGACGATCGAGCGCGCCATCGAGTTGGCTTTCCGAAAGAGTTCAGTCCCTGCGGTCGACCGCGCTGCTTTTGTTCAACACTCATTTCAAACCTGGGCGACCCTCGGCTGGTTTTGCCGGCCCGAATCGAACGTGCGCGGTAAGAAAGTCCGCGAAGAAAGAGCATAGCTGGAGATCATGAGCAAACTGCTATCCAAGGCTCTGCAGTGGCATTGCCAGTTCTTCACTTTGGTTTCTTATCTGCAATCCCCATTCCTCCTGTTGGTCAGGCTCTATTGGGGATGGCAACTTGCCCAGAGCGGCTGGGGCAAGCTTCATCATCTGTCCAACGTCGGCGAGTATTTCGCCACTCTCGGCTTGCCGATGCCCGCGCAAATGGCCGTTTTCATCGCCTGCGTCGAGTTTTTCGGCGGCATTTTCCTAGCTCTGGGCCTGGCCTCAAGGATCACAGGCCTGGTTCTCACCGTGAACCTGACCATGGCCTACGTGATCGGGGATCGCGAGGCGCTTTTCTCTATCTTTTCCGATCCGGACAAGTTCGCTGCCGCCGCCCCTTTCGCGTTTCTGGTCGTTTCTCTAATTGTGCTGATTTTTGGCGGGGGCAGAATCTCTGCGGACACGGTAATGGTGTCCTTGTTTGGTTCCACGCAGTTGAAGCAGGCGAATACTGCTCCAACTTGATTCGCCGGTTTCTTCGACACGACAGTTCTAATGGTTACTAAATGCCTCGAACATTTCCGGCAGGTTTGTGCATCCGAGCAGTCCTGGGCGCGCTGTTTTATCTGGCTTGTTTCACCTTTGTGTCTGCGAAGGATGAGATGACTTCGAGTCTGCTGATCGGAAATGCTCGCATCGACATCAGGATCGAAGAGAGCACTCTCCGAATACCGACCAAAGATGTCTTCCACTGGGTCAAGTCAGCTGCCGAGTCAGTCGCTGCCTATTACGGCCGTTTTCCCGTCCCTCAAGTCTCGATTCGGATTACTCCTTTCAAAGGGAGAGGCGTCCACAACGGTATGACCTTTGGCGATCGAGGTGGAAGAATCACGATACTCGTCGGCAATGAAACTTCTCCTTCGGAGTTTGCCTCGGACTGGATGCTCACCCACGAAATGGTTCACCTGGCTTTTCCTTCCGTGGACGGAAAGCATCATTGGATCGAAGAGGGGATTGCCACCTACGTGGAACCAATCGCTCGAATTCAAGCAGGGAATCTCAAAGCGGAGCAGATGTGGCTTGACCTTGTTCGGGACATGCCCCAAGGCCTTCCTCAGGTTGGAGATCGCGGACTGGATCATACGCACACCTGGGGAAGAACCTATTGGGGAGGAGCGCTATTTTGCCTCCTGGCTGACGTTGAGATTCGCCGCCAGACAAACAATGGGAAGGGGTTGGAGCACGCCCTGCGCGGCATTCTCGACGCCGGCGGCGACATCCGCCGGGAATGGAACCTTGAGGATGCGTTAAGAATCGGCGATCACACGGTTGGAGTGAATGTTCTCGAATCGCTCTATGCAAGAATGAAAGACACGCCAGTGACCGTGGACCTAGATAGCCTGTGGAAGCAGCTTGGCGTTCAATTGGATGGAGCCGGTGTCCGGGTCGATGATAACGCCGCACTCGCTGCGGTTCGTCGTGCCATCACGACGAGAGAATCTACGGCGACACAGGATCCCACTTTCTTCAAGCTCCTCGCAGTGTTTGTTGGCCGAGCCGTGGGTCTCCGTGATTGGCCCGCCCGGCTGAACCGCAACTCGGGTTAGCATATCTGAGTGACGATGAGAGAAGAACAACCAGCAGCGCATCGGAAGCAAGCGCGCGTGGCCATCGCGCAATCCATTCCTGTTTATCTGGACATTCAGGCCAGCCTCGTAAAGGCTCTCGATCTCATCCAGCAAGCAGCAAAGCGAGATGCACAGCTCGTTGCGTTCGGCGAAACCTGGCTGCCTGGCTACCCCGCCTGGCTGGATGTGTGTCCCGGCGCAGCGCTCTGGGAAAACGCTTCCGCGAAAGATGTCTTCGCCAGGCTCAGGGCTAACAGCCTCGTCGTTTCCGGTGAAGAAGTGAATGCGCTCCGCGAAGCGGCGCGAGATCTCAAAATTGCGATTGTGATCGGAGTTAATGAGCGCGTGGATTCCGGTCCCGGAAACGGGACACTCTACAATTCGCTTCTCACTATTTCCGAGGATGGACAGCTCCGAAACCACCATAGGAAGCTCGTCCCGACCTACACGGAACGCCTCGTGTGGGGAAACGGTGATGGCCGTGGGATAGAGGCAGTACCTACTTCCGCCGGGCGCGTGGGGGGATTAATCTGCTGGGAGCATTGGATGCCGCTCACGCGCATGGCCATGCACAATTCCGGCGAACATATCCATGTCGCAGTTTGGCCAACGGTCCACGAGTTACATCAATTAGCCAGCAGGCACTACGCCTTCGAAGGCCGATGTTTCGTTCTGGCGGTTGGTCTGATGATGCCTGCTAAAGATCTGCCTCGCGAGCTTCGTGATGGAGCCGCATTGCAGACCAGTGACAGTCACTGGATCGAGCGCGGAGGAAGCGCCATTATTGGACCCGACTCCCGGTATGTTCTTGATCCAGTGTTCGACCGGGAAGAACTCCTCGTTTCGGATTTGGATCTGACTCAAATTGACCGGGAATTGATGACCTTCGATGTCTCAGGTCATTATGCGCGTCCTGATCTCTTTCGATTTGAGAAGAAAGACATTCATGCGAAGTTGACAGATGATTGAGAAGCATTCTTATTCGGTCAGGTTTTTTCTGATCCAAACCACTACCTCATTAAGGTCCGAATACGGCACCATCCTGCAATTTGGATGGGAGATGCCCGTGATCAAGAGAGATATCTTGCTTTCGACATCTCGCCGATAGAATAAGACTACTTTCTTTGCGGTTGCCGCCAGAAGATACCCTGTCTCAAAGCCCAAGCCAAACGACGAACCGGAAACTTCAGCAATAAACATATCGCACAGCTCAAGCCAGTTTATATCCCGTAGATATACTTCTTTGGGCGTGATACTCCGGTCCGCTTCCCAAGCGTTGTCCTCGACCAGATGCCGTGTCAGCACTTCGTGGCGCATCTCCTCAAAGGATTCCCACAATTTTCCTGGCCGCCATCACGGCCGAGCGGTCTCCCGCTACGGTAAATCCAAAATAGATTTTCATGCCGGTGGAATTATCCTCGCTAAATGGTGCTGCGCGATTTCCATCGTGGCGTATGCCTTGGTGCAAGCTCGGACGATTGTTTTTCCATTCTTTCCCAGCGGGATCCCCTCAATGGCTAACTCAAAAAGGCAGAGTTCTGGAGTTTGGGTCTCGTGCTTCCTCCTTCAGTGCTGCGCATCGGATTGTCCACGCACTAGCATACCTCAGCGACGACGCAACTATCGGGCAGTGAGTCGACCCAGGATGCGACTTTCACATTCATGCTGAGGTTGTGTTATCACCGTACGCAATGGTTTCCCTTAACCGAGCGTGTAAAGCTACGTTTTGACTCTCAGTTCTTCAATGTATTCGACCATCCGAACTTCGGGCTTCCGAGCATGGCGCTTGCCGGGATTCCGAGGAAGCCTTCCACTCAGACCGGGTTTGGAGCGTTGACATACACGACTTCTCCGCCGACCGGCCTGCCCGGCGTCGGGTTGGGTGGTGACAGCACGCCACGCATGATTGCGCTTCAATTGCGGCTGGAGTTTTAGACTCGCTACGTAACCTATTGATTCCGAACAACAACGTGTGGAATCGGGAATTTGCTAAACCGTCGCGCGACTCGCGCCTAGTTGATGTCATGCGAACCCTGAAGAGGCGGCTGTCACGCCGCTGTCACGGTAGTCGTGGGAAAACGTTGAAAAAGCCCGAACAAAGGGTGAATACAGAAGAGAAGTTGACTCTCGCGTTTCATCGCAACTGCTTGATACTCCTCGGAAAACTCCCGCTCCGGTAAATCGTGATTAAGTTACTCTACTGGCTGTTAACCGAAATGTTGGAGGTTTGAATCCTCCCCGGGGAGCCAAAATTTCTTTTCCATCAAGCACTTACAGAATTTGGGTAGGGCATTCGGCTCGCGACCGAATGCTTGTAATGTGATTGAAGTGTAAATCGTTCGCGCGAAAGTTGTTGAAGGGAAAGCGCACCGCCCTAACAAGGGTTCAGCTAGGGCAATTAAGGATGTTGCGGTTTTACACTGATGCTTGCGCTAGCTCTTATCGTTTACGACAGAAGCTCGCTGAGGTTCACTCGGGACTCCAGTGCATATCAACAAGTGTCCCTTAGGATTGGGCGCTTGCGTCGCAAGCAGAGAACTGATCGGTAAACGTGAGTCAAACCTCGCTACAGTTCCGCTTACTATGGCGATGTTCGGTTTTCTGGAGTGTTTGAACGGCACTCGCCATCGGCAAACTGGCGCTCGTTTACAAAATGGTGGACAATGCGATTGTTTGGAAGCAGCAAAGGCTCGGCGCGAAAAGAAAAGTGATTATGGTCATTTCATCCAGGATTTCCCGCAGAGCATTTCTACACTCGACGTCACTGGCGGCTGCGGGAGCAGTAACCCGCCGCCTGGGATTTCCGCAGGTCATTCCAACATCCCCAAATCAACGGCCGCTTAGTGAGTTTGGGTACGCCGACGTCACGTTGAACAGCACGCTGCATGAAAATCAATTGCATGAAACACACGCTGTGCTGATGGAACTGAGCGATGACAGTCTTCTTAAGCCTCTTCGCCAGATGGCGGAGTTGCCGGCGCCTGGCGAGGATCTAGGCGGCTGGTATCATTACGATCCAAACTACGACCCCGACACCGTTCAAGATGGTTTTGCCCCAGCCTGCCCTTTTGGTCAGTGGGTTTCCGCGCTTGCGCGAATGTATGCAATCAGCGGTTCTCCCGCCACTCGGGAGAAGGTATTGAGGTTGAATCGGCTCTACGCGCAGACGATTTCAGGGGATTTTTACGAGAAGAATCGCTTTCCCGCGTACTGCTACGACAAGCTGGTATGCGGGCTCATCGATTCGCACCAGTTCGTCGGTGATCCGGACGCTTTCTCGATTCTGGAGCGAACAACAGATACTGCGCTGCCCCATTTACCCGGCAAAGCGGTAGAGCATGGAAAAAGGTGGCGCAAAAATCCGTCCGTAGGGTACACCTGGGACGAGTCCTACACGAATTCAGAAAACCTGTTTATTGCGTACCAGCGCGGCGCCGGCGACCGGTATCGTTCACTTGGCATTCAGTATCTAGATGATAAGTTCTACGACCCCCTCGCGGAGGGGCGAAACGTGCTCGCCGGCCGACACGCCTATAGCTACGTGAATTCGTTGAGTTCTGCGATGCAGGCTTATTTGACGCAGGGAAGCGCAAAACATCTGTGGGCCGCCCGCAATGCCTTCGAAATGCTCACGGCGCAAAGCTTCGCGACGGGAGGCTGGGGGCCAGACGAGCTTCTTCGCGCCCCTGGCAGCGGGGAGGTCGCCGGCAGCCTAACTGCCACCCATAACAGCTTTGAGGCACCTTGCGGCTCCTACGCCCACTTCAAATTAACGCGCTACTTGCTTCGCGTAATGCGCGATCCGCGATACGGCGACAGCATGGAACGCGTGATGTACAACACGGTGCTGGGCGCCAAGCCACTTTTGGCAGACGGCAGCACGTTTTATTACGCGGATTGCAATTTCCACGCACGCAAGATCTACAAACCGAATCGCTGGCCCTGCTGTTCCGGCACGCTGCCACAAGTAGCGGCCGATTACCGCATCAACACCTATTTTCGCGATGATGACGGCCTCTACGTTAATTTGTACATTCCCTCTAGCCTGCGATGGTCGCACAATGGGGCGCAGGTTTCTCTCACCCAAAGGAGCGAATATCCGTTTGATGGCGCCGTAACGTTCGACGTATCGGTTTCCAAAACCACGGAATTTGCAATCAACTTTCGAATTCCCGCTTGGGCGGAGGGTGCTTCCGTATTCGTCAATGGCAAGCCTCTGCCGGGATCCGTGGTTGGCGGCAATTTCATCACAATTCGCCGTGCCTGGAAAAAAGGCGATCGCATCGAACTGGATTTGCCGATGAAACTGCGTTTGGAAGCTATCGACCTTCAACATCCGCAAACCGTCGCTCTGTTGTGTGGTCCGCTGGTTTTGTTTGCAATCACGGATGCACTTCCGGAAGTGACATCGCGGCAGTTGTTGGCCGCAAAAAAGGTCGGAGGACAGTCGTGGCACGTGCAGACGGATAGCGGGGCGCTCCTCATGTTGCCTTTTACCGCTATCGGGGACCAACAATATTCAACGTATTTGATCGTGACATAAACCACTCTCAGCATTCGAACGCTTGCCTGCCACCTCCGTCTTGCGGAATTCTCGAATGGCTATCAAAATATTGTCGCCATTACATTGTTTGGCGTGGCTCGTTCACCACCGGTTAATTTCTTTTCCACGCTCTGCCGTTTATTTGAACTAATTAAGGGAATCTGATTTGCCTCATCTGCATGAGGGAGAGAAAGTCCTGTATCATCCTGGGTGCCCCGATCGGGGAAGCCGCGATGACGATTGTGCGCGGCGGAGACCTGAAGATGCGGAAGCGGCCATTTGGAAAAACGTCCGACGGCAAGGAAGCTAATCTTTATCTGCTTAAGAATTCCAATAATGTCGAAATTGAAATCACAAACTATGGCGGAATCGTCGTCTCGCTGAAGATTCCAGACAGGCGCGGCGAAATGGCCGACGTGGTCCTTGGGTACGACGATCTTGCGAGTTACGAGGCGGATACATGGCACTTCGGGGCAATCATTGGGCGTTACGCAAATCGCATCGCCAACGGAAAGTTTCATTTGAATGGGCGCGAATATACGCTTACTCGGAACAACGGACCGAATCACCTGCATGGAGGCGTATTGGGATTTGAAAAAGTCGTGTGGCGCGCGCGGGAAGATTCTGGGAGCCATGATGGCCGGCTGATTCTGGAGTACGTCAGCGAGGATGGGGAAGAAGGATATCCCGGAAGGTTAGCGGTGAGTGTAGAGTATTCGCTGAGCGACACAAACGACTTTCAGATCAAATATATTGCGACCACGGACAAAGACACCGTTGTCAATCTGACGAATCATTCTTATTTTAATTTGAAAGACGCAGCGGAAGAGGGCATCCTGCTGCATCAGCTTCAGTTGAACGCGGATCAGTTTACGCCGGTGAACGAGAATTTGATTCCGACCGGCGAGTTGCGCCGCGTGAACCGTACAGCCTTCGACTTCACGCGGCCCGAAGCCGTCGGCTCAAGGATCAATCAAGATGACCCACAATTGAAATTCGGAAGGGGCTATGACCACAATTGGGCCTTGAACAGGAGCGCGGAGGGAGGATTGTCGCATGCGGCGACGCTTTCCGAACTCCGATCGGGAAGGACGATGGAAATATTTACCACTGAACCCGGGATCCAATTCTATAGCGGAAATTTCTTGGATGGCAGCATGCGAGGCAAAGCTGGAGCGTCCTACAAGCGCCACAGCGGATTGTGCCTTGAAACGCAGCATTTCCCCGATTCGCCGAATCAACCGGAATTCCCCTCGACCGTTCTGAAGCCACATAAGCGATACGAGTCGACAACGGCCTTCAAATTTTCGAGTCGGTAACAGGGATGGCGAGTGAAAGAATCTAGGCTCGGGGCCTGAGGAGCAAACGTTGGTCAGGGTTTTGCTGGATAGAGTAAAACCAATCGCAAGCTGGCTAAGAATTTCAGCCGCGATGTTTTTGTGGTCCGCGCTGGTTTCACCCGTCTACCCAGACCCTGTGCTGCCGCACTTGTTCAGCGATCACATGGTGTTTCAACGGGATTCTGAAATCCGGGTTTGGGGCTGGGCTGATCCGGGTGAAAAAATTTCCGCCAGCTTGGGGGGTAACACCAAATCGGTAAGCGCCGATGGTCAGGGAAACTGGCGGATCGATCTTCCTGCCATGTGGGCTGGCGGCCCCTTTATTCTTCGCGTGCAAGGTAAAAAGGCTGTTGAATTCAAAGACGTGCTGATCGGGGAAGTGTGGGTCGCGTCCGGCCAGTCGAACATGACCTACGCACTGAGTGGGGCCACAGGAGCCGCCGAGGAAATTCCCAAGGCGGCCAACGAGGAAATTCGATTCTTCACGGTACCCCAGAAAAGCTCGTTCACCGCTGAAACTGATACCTCAATGGCGGAATGGGTCGTTTGCTCGTCCGAATCGGCAAAAACATTTTCGGCGGTGAGTTATTTTTTTGCGCGCGATCTGTATCGAGCGTTAGGCGTTCCAGTCGGAATAATCCTAAGCGCCCGGCCCGGCACCGCGGCGGAGGAATGGACAGATGCCGAAGCCCTGCGCAGCGACCCGGCTCTTCAATCCATCTTGAAGGCGTGGGACGCTGCTCCAGCCAGTGCGAAATCACTTGCGGAGCGGCCGTTGGATTTTTCGCTCGAGTTTGACGATTTTGAGTTGCTGCCGCAGCCAGCCGAAAGTACTTCCCCGGTGCGTATCAGCGATTTTGACGAGGGGACAGCACGAACTTCCACGGGAGGCGATTGGACATATAGCTGGAAGGATTCTCCTGGGGCAGCGTTTGAGCTTGTGTCTCCCGGAAGAGGAGGCAAGGGCTACGCAGCACGCGTGTCGGGGACGCTTGATGAAGTGGGTTCTTCCAGGTTGCAGGCGAATTTTCATGCGAATCTTTCCGCTGCGGATATGAGCCGATTTTCCGGCATTCGGTTCTGGGTGCGAGGCAACGGTCAATTCCAACTGGAGATTCTACAACCGACAATTTCGGATTGGGATAACTATGCCGCAGGAATAATTCACGCCACGCAAGAGTGGAAACAGGTCACCATTTCTTTCAAAGATTTAAAACAAGAAGGTTGGGGAGTCTCGGAACCGCTTACGTTGCAATCGCTCACTGGATTTCAACTTGTGAATTTGACTTCAGTTGGCGATCCACCTAGGCCACCCTCCGGTCTATTTCAGGGGATGATTGCTCCTTTGCAGGAATACCGGATTCGCGGCGCCATCTGGTATCAGGGCGAAGGGAATACATGGCGCGCTTACCAGTACCGGAAATTATTGCCAGCGTTGATTGGCGGGTGGCGCAAGGGCTGGGGAGAAGGCGACTTTCCCTTCCTGATTGTGCAGTTGGCGAATCATGGGGCAAGTCCGGAGTTGGGCGGCTCGATCTGGGCGGAACTCCGCGAGGCGCAATTCTTGACGGTAAAAACGGTGCCGAATACAGGACTTGCCGTCGCCATTGATGTGGGTGAGGAGGAAAATCTTCATCCGCCGCGAAAAGAAGAGGTTGGCCACCGCCTGGCGCTGTGGGCATTGGGTGCTACGTATGGGGAGAAGATCGTCTACTCTGGGCCGCTCTACGATTCTATGAAAATTACTGGAGAGAATGTGCGAATCCACTTCCGTCACACCGGTACTGGATTGGAATCACGCAGTGGGCCACCGAAGGGATTCGCAATTGCGGGAAGCGACCATGTCTTTCATTGGGCAGAGGCGCGCATCGAAAGCGACACGGTTATAGTTTCGAGTCCTGACGTGAAAGCGCCAGCGGCGGTGCGCTATGCCTGGGCGAGCAGCCCGGAATGCAATTTGTACAACAAGGAAGGCTTGCCGGCGTCCCCGTTCCGCACCGACGACTGGCCTGAAATATCCGCTGGAAAAAAGTAAAAGGTTACTAAGGCTGCCGCAAAACCAAACGATACAATTCCGATTTTTCCGGAGGGGCCATAATTGATGCGATCCAATCAAAATAAACAATCGGGGCGAATCTCCGTCACTCCGCTATCGGTGGGTCTCCTTCTCATACTCCTTATGAGCGGCCCCCGGACTCCCCCCCAGCAGCGGGATCCAAATAAGCAACAGGCCAGCCGAGATGTGGCTGCGGAATCTTGGATGCCATCGAAGCTGGGCTCTCCCGTGCTTCGCGATCCCATCTGGGTCTATAACGACTGGTCTGCCTACGACGAGCTTTCCGATAATATCCCACTGACCGAATCGCTGGCGATGAAGGAACTCGGCGAAATCGTACGGCTTCGCAAACTAGGCGTGCACTTCGATTACTACATGATGGATGCCTTCTGGTTCGCAAAGGACGGAGCATACCGCGCGTGGAGAACACCGAATTGGCCGAATGGTCCGGACCGCTGGATTGCGGAATGCAAAGCGAACGGCCTTCTTCCCGGTCTTTGGTTCAGCACCAATACGCTGGTGAAGATAGACGCTGCGCCGCAGTGGCGAGATTCGCTGAACGCCAAGGGCGGCTCCATGTCGTTTTATGAAGGCGGTTTCCTGCCTGACTTCATGCTGGCCCTGCAGCATTGGTACGACCATGGAATCCGCATGTTCAAATTTGATTTCGTGGATTTTGGCGCGGCCACTCCGCACGCCGAGAAAACACATACTCCGGAAGAGATTCATGCGCGAAACGAGGCGGCATTCCGTGAAGCGCTTCGGAAATTCCGTGCAAAAAATCCGGACGCGGTATTGGTGGCCTTCAACGGATTTGGCGGGGACGTGGAATCCACCGCGGGGCCGTTTCCTTTCCGCAACCCGATCGACTTGCGCTGGCTGGAGGTTTTCGACTCGATCTATTCTGGCGATCCAAGGCCTTCGGATGTCCCCGAAGCAAATTTCTGGCGTTCAATGGACATCTATAGCGACCACATGGTGCGCCGCTACGAACAAAGTGGATTGCCACTGGAACGCATCGATTCCACAGGGTTCATGATCGGCAATACCGGGACCATCTACTACAGAAAGACGAATGCCTGGAAGGGGATGCTGCTGCTGATGGTGGCGCGCGCCGGCTGGGTGAATACCATCCACGGCAATCTGGAATTTCTGGATGAGGAAAAGGCTCGCTGGTTTGCACGTGTGCAGAGAATGTTCGAACCTCTGCAAGCGATGGGCAGGACGAAGACGTTTGGTGGAATTCCGGGTGATGTGGAACCTTATGGTTTTGGCTCGCTGACGGAAGGGGGAGCGATTTACACGGTGGTGAATCCGGCGCAGGCGGTGCGGGAGATCGAGTTGCCGGCGTTGTCGCGGTTGCAAGGTGCCAGTGGCGGGTGCAGGATTATTTTTCGCGATGCAGGGTTTGTTCCCCTGCTAGACGCGAATCGAATCATGCTTGGCCCGGGACAACTCGCTGTAGTTGGTTTTGGCCGGTATGCGTCGAAAGAGTTCGATCTGGGCGTCCAGGAGGATGTGCAAATCCCGGGATCCATCTCAGAGATCGCTGCGAAGTTCGTTGCTACGACGGCTTTGAACACAATTGAAACGAACATTATGGCGCCGGTGAAGGGAGACTTGCGCATCATTTTTCAGCAGCGGGGAAAAGATGGCGAAATTATGAGGAGTTGGCCGGGAGGCCCGCCGAATGGAACTTCCGTCGGCAAAGTTCTGAAAATTTATGCGGAGCAGGATGGCAAGGCTCTGCCTATCGAGATCAATTACGACAAGCTGATCTGGAGCGGCCTCTCCTGGGCCGCGGGCGAGATTAAACACAAAGACCTCGTGAGTGGCCGGCCGATCACTATCCGATGCTCTTCAGCGGAGAAGGAAGCATTACGCCTAGAAGGGAAATTGTACGAAGTCGGGTATTAGCGGCGCCGGCCAATTGCTTTCGTTCCCTCAAATCTGAGAGAAGGCAGGGACCATGAACCACCGCTGCGTGCTTGCATTTCCAGGGCCAATTGAGCAAACGATTACTTCAGAAAGTCGCGTGCACCGATCGCTTGATCGAGATCGAAGCACCTAGCTCAACCTGCAGTTTTATCTCGGAATGGACAGTCCGTCATCTGAAATTCGTGGATTACAAGCATTTTGACGCAAAAAGAAGAGATTATAGGCTGTTCCAAAACAGCTGGCGAAAACAGGGCTTGACAAGAGGAAAAGACAAAGCTAAATTGCCCTGCATTAAAGTAATCGTTTACATTTGATTTTCACATGGCTCCACTGCTTTCCGTAAACGATTGCTGGAACTGTTAGGGGCCGAACTGGGCAGGACTGGGGTGCTGCCAGCGGCAGGGTGAATAAGCCTGGGAGACCGCCGAGAGTTGAACGCCGATTCGGGGTTCGCCCACATGGCTGAGGAGAGGTGGAATGCGTAAAGCAATTCTTTTGATTTGCATGGTTCAACTGCTGGCGGCGGGTTCGCTCTGTGCTCAGACCACCACCGGGTCGATCGTGGGGAGTGTTTATGATCCCTCGAAAGCTATCGTGACCGGTGCCGAAGTGGTTGCACTAAATCAAGATACTGGCGTGACTTACAAAGGCAGGACAGAGGTCTTGGGAACTTATGCCTTGCACAGTCTTCCGCCAGGCACTTACACGGTCACGGCAACCAGCCGCGGATTCGAGACGGCTAAGGTGCGCAACGTCAAATTGGACATCGATCAGAAGCAGTTGTTAGATTTTAACTTGAAGGTCGGACAGGTCTCGGAGGTTACCGTCGTTACTTCGGCGCCGACGCTGTTGCAGACACAGACTTCGGAACTTGGAACGGTAATCGAAACACAAGACATCCTGGATCTACCGCTGAACGGTCGCAATTTTTTTGATCTTACCCTGCTCGTGCCCGGCGTTGTGGAAGTCGGCGGCAGCATTAACACTTTTTCCGTTTCGGTAAATGGGCAAAGGGAATACTCGAACTCCATACAAATTGATGGCATTGAATCCACAACCAATCGGACGCAAGACATTACCGTCGTGCCCAGCGTCGATTCCGTGCAGGAATTCAAGGTTTCCACTTCCTCGTATGACGCCGAATTTGGAAGGGCCGCGGGCGGAGTTATTTCGATCCAAACCAAAGCCGGAACGAACGATTTTCATGGCTCAGCCTACGAGTTCTTCCGGCCAGATTACTACGCCGCCAGGACGTATTCGTTCGGCTCGAACAGTTCTCCCTCCAACATCCGGCAGCATCAATTTGGCGGCACGCTGGGTGGGCCCATAAGAAGAAACAAGATGTTCTTCTTCGCTTCCTACGAGAGGCTTATCCATCATGATCTGTTTACCGAGCTGGCCTCGACGCCGCCTGTCCAGATGATCAATGTGCTGCCAGACGGCTCGGTGGATTTCTCCAAACTGGTCGACCCTTTTACTGGAAAGCCGGACCCGATATTCGATCCCAAAGTGGCGATTGCCTGCGGCGGGTTTTGCTCGCAACAATTTCCTGGCAACATTATTCCGGCGGACCGTGTTAGCAAGGCCGGTTTGAATACACTGATAAACTTTTTCCCGAAGCCCAATCTCCCAGGTGTTCACAACGGCTTCTTTCAGAATTTCCAGGTTCATTCGCCGGTGATCAATTCGGGGAATACAGGCGATAGCCGCTTCGATTGGAACCTGTCGGATAAAGACCGCCTGTTCGTCACTTATCACTATCAGGACACGGACCAGTTGACGACTGATCCGTACCATGGTGCCACGATAGTTCCCGGCGCAGGCGATGCCGATCAGGCAAATCAGGAGAATACTCGAGCTCAATCGCTCTCCGTGACGGAGACACACGCCTTCGGAGCCCGGGCTTTGAACGAAGCCCGTTTTGGCTTCGCACGCCTGAACGAAGGCTTGTTCAGTCTTCTGAATGGACAGGATCTCTCCAACAAATTTGGTGTCGGCAACATTACTGTTCCAGGTTTTCCGGACACTCTGGGTTACCCAGTTATCGATTTGGTTTCCGGGTATCTCGCGGGAGGTTCCACGTTTAAGCCGTTTCGAGAACTGGACAATAACTGGCAAATTACCGATAACTTCACGTTGAGCCAGGTTGGAAGGCATGACTTCAAATTTGGAGGAGATTTCCGCCGACTCAATTCACATCCGGATTTTTCTCTGTTCCCGACGGGATTTCAGTTTTACGGTTTTCCCTTTTTCAATTTGACCGGTGATCCGACGTTCGCATTCTTCGATCCGAAATCTTTCTGGGGGAATGGAGGGTCCGACATTGCCGACCTCCTTCTGGGACTTCCATTGGACGCGGATATCGGACTGCAGTTAACGAAGCCGCATACGCAGAGTTGGGAACTGCATTTCTACGCGCAAGATACTTACCGGGTTACGCCCAAACTCACTTTGAACTACGGGATTCGCTACGAATACCAGAATCCATTCACGGAAGCGAATAATGACATTTCCAACTTCGATCCGGTTTCCGGACACATCTTGCTTGCAGGCCGTGGAGGCAACTCGCGGTCTCTCGTTAACTCCCGCAAGAACGATTTTGGTCCTCGCGCAGGCATTGCTTATCAGGTAGATGCGAAGACGGTGGTGCGCGCGGGAGTCGGCCTTTACTATTCCCCGGAAAATGACGGGCGTGAGGATTTTCTCACCAAGAACGCTCCATTCGCCTACCAGGCCGTATACCACAACAATGATTTTATACCCGTCCAATACCAACTGGATGCAGGTGTGCCGCGAATCTCGACGATTCAAATTCCTGCTGGAGCATCGTTCATTGACCCTGCGACACTTACCAATGGATCCCTCGAGAAGACCTTTTCCATCAACCCCAACATCAAAACAGGCTATTCGGAGCTTTTCAATGTGGCGGTGCAAAGGCAGATAGGCTCATCCATCAGCGCCGAAGTCGCTTACGTTGGATCCAGAAGTCATCGGCTCGCGTACCAGGTCGCGGATATCAATGCAAATAACGTCCTCACACCCAATCTGGGCATCATTCAAGCTTTGGAAGATGCTGGTTTTGGGAATTACAATTCACTGCAAATCAAAGTCACAAAGCGCGCGTCACGGAATCTGAGCTTCCTCGGCTCCTATACGTATGGCCACAATATCGACAACGGACCCGCCCCTTTCGATTTGGGGCATATCAATAACGATAATCCACAGGACCCACTGAACCTCAGGGCAGAAATTGGATCCGCCGATGATGACATCCGGCACAATTTTGTGTTTAGCGGGCTTTATCGCCTGCCCATTGGAAAAGGTCAAAGATTCTTTGGAAATTGGGGGCGACCCGCGGAATTTGCGCTTGGCGGCTGGCAGATCAACAGCATTCTGAGCATCCATTCGGGTACTCCGATTAACGTCGTGCGCGGCAGCGGAGATCCCGCATTTCCAGGGCTTCGACCGGACATCTTGCGGACCCCTAATCTGACATCGGGCCAGCGAACGAACGCGCAGTACTTTAACAGTACGGTTTGCACCGTGAATCCATGCTCCGTGACCGCGCCTGATGCTTCGTTCAGCGTCGCTCGTTTTAACTGCGGCGCGCCGAACGCACCACCTGATTGCAATCCGAATGCACCCGGCAACCTGGGCAGAAATGTGTTCAACGGTCCTGGATTCGTGAATCTCGACTTCTCACTGTTCAAAGAGTTCGCGCCCAGTGACAGACTGAAGCTGCAGACCAGGTTGGAATTGTTCAACGCATTGAACACGCCGCACTTCGGCAATCCCAATGGAGATATCAGTAGCGGCAGTCTCGGCGTTATCCAGTTCCTTAACGGTGACAATCGGCGGCTTCAGATTGCTGCTAAATTCATTTTTTAGCCCGGCATAAAGCGTAATATTTTGACGCTGGGACAGCACTGAATTGCCCCTTCTTTTTGCCACAATCTCCGGGGCGCGCCTTGGCAGGTTGCGCCTAGCTGATTCGGGTCAGTGCTCTGGTCTTCCGGATCTTGTGGCCGAAGTATCCAAGTTTGAAGATAAACGCGTCGGTTGTGCTCTGGAGTCTCATACTTGGAGCGCCGTAACATCTATAAGGTCGTGGCACAGCGAACTATGAATATTCGAGAGATCGCCAGGCGGGCAAAAGTTTCTACGGCAACGGTGTCGCGCACCATTAACCGGATACCGACGGTGCGGCCGCAGATGGCCAAGCGCGTGTGGAAGGTGGTGGAGGAGCTTGGCTACTTTCCGAATACGCAGGCGCGGGCGCTGGTCTCGGGGCGCAGCCGCATTTTTGGTTTGATCGTTTCGGAAATTACCAACCCGTTTTTTCCGGAGATCGTGCACGTCTTCGAAGACACGGCAGTGCAGAACAATTACGAAATTTTGCTGACCTCCACGGTTCACGATCCCGAGCGCATGAAGCTGGCCGTGCGGCGCATGCTGGAGCATCGAGTGGAGGGCGTGGCGGTGATGACCTTCGGGATGGAAGAGTCGCTGCTCGACGACCTGAAGCTACGGAAGATTCCATTGGTTTTTGTGGACGTCGGCCCGCCGCGCCCGCACGTCAGCAATATTCGAATCGACTATCTGCACGGAATCCGGCAAGCGGTGCAGCATCTGGCGGCGCTGCGCCACGAACGGATCGCGTTCATCACCGGGCCGCTGGCCCTAAAATCTGCGACCGCGCGCCGCGAAGCATTTGTTCAATCGATGAATGAACTCAGCATACCCGTGGACCCGCAATTGATCGTGGAAGGGAATCACACCTTGGAAGGCGGGGAAGTGGCGTTCGAGAAATTGGCGCGCCTGCGTTCGCGGCCGACCGCGGTGCTGTGCTCCAACGATATGAGCGCCATGGGAGTAATGCACAAGAGTTATGCGGAAAAGATCGCCGTCCCACAGGACCTCTCGGTCATCGGATTCGACAATATCCGCATCGCCCAATACATTTTGCCGCCGCTGACAACGATTGAGATGTCCCAGACGGAGCTTGGCCGGATGGCGTTTCAAGCACTACTGCAGGATGTGCAACGAGAGAAGCCCAACCCCAAGGGCACGGAGTACGTTCTGAGGACGAATCTCGTGCTGCGCGAATCGACGGCACTGAATCACCGGGCGACGGCTCGGCCCGGACAGGCATAGAGCCGGGGCAACGGAGGCGGAGTCAATGGGTCTTGGGAATTTCAGTTGGAGACGGCGGATGGCCAACACGCGGGCGGGTCTCACCCTTGCACTGTCTCTGCTTGCGTCCATTCCTGTTTTGTCTCAATCCCGCGAGGCCTTTCGTCCCGATCGCATGGATACTGTTCTATACGGCGTCGCTTATTACCCTGAATACATGCCGTATGAGCGGACGGACCAGGACATCGCCCTGATGCAAAAAGCGGGAATCACTGTGGTGCGGATTGGCGAATCGAGCTGGGGATTGTGGGAGCCGGAGGACGGGGAATTTGAGTTTGCGTGGATGGACCGCGTGGTGGAAAAACTTCGAGCGGCCGGAATTCGGGTCATCCTTGGCACACCAACGTATTCGATTCCCGCGTGGATGTACAAAGAACATCCCGAAATCCTCGTGACTCGCCTTGGGGGGCAGCCTCTCTACTACGGGTTGCGGCAAAACACTGATCTCGCAAATCCCACTTACCGATTCTATTGTGAACGCGTGATCCGAAAAATTCTGGAGCACTACAAAAACAATCCGGCAATCATCGGCTTTCAAATTGACAACGAAACCACCTCCGCAGGCGCTGCCAATCATGATGTGCAGGTTGGATTCCAGGAATACCTGAAATCGAAATTCAAGACGGTGGATGAGCTGAACAGAGTGTGGGGCCTCAACTATTGGGGGCAGCGACTGAATGGCTGGACGGAGCTGCCGCCGCGTGACGGAATCATCAACCCGGGCTGGAAGCTAGAGTGGGAGCGCTACTCGCAATGGATGACGACGGATTTTCTGGCTTGGCAGGCGAGTATCGTGAACGAATTTAAAGCGCCAAATCAGTTTGTGATGCACGATTTTGCCGCGCCACCGAATCCCTTGGTGAACGAGGAAGCCGTCGCGCGGTCGCTGGATATTGCCGCGGCAAATCCGTATCACGGCACACAAGACCAGTTTGACGGGGAAACGTCCTCGATGGTCGGCGACTATATGAGGTCGCTGAAAAATACGAACTATCTGATTACCGAAACGAATGCCGAGGCCATCGGATGGGATTCGAAAGAACAATTTCCGCCCTATGACGGGCAGCTCCGGCTTGACGTATACACGCACGCTTCCTCCGGCGCAAACATGATCGAATATTGGCACTGGCACTCAATCCACTATGGCCAGGAAACTTACTGGAAAGGCGTACTCGGACACGACCTGGCGCCAGGGCGGACTTACGAAGAGGTGAGCCGCACGGCGCATGAACTGCAACGGATCGGATCGCAGATTGTGGACATCCAGCGTATGAACCAGGTTGCCATCCTGTACAGCGACGATTCGTATTACGGAATCGAGTTCATGAAGTTCAGTGACCGTGTGAATTACAGGACGATTCTGCGGCAGATGTATCACACGCTGTACCGTGAAAATGTCGGCGTCGATTTTGTATTTCCCGATAGCGCGGATTTTTTGAAATACAAGCTGATCGTTGTGCCACCGCTTTATGTGGCGAGTGATGCCCTGCTGAAGCGCCTGGCCGAATATGTGCGTGGCGGCGGAAATCTTGTCATGGCCTTCAAAAGCGGATTCTGCAATGAATTTTCCACAGTGCGCTGGGAGATGGCGCCGGGCCCGCTGCGCGAAGCGGCTGGCTTTCACTACCAGGAGTTCTCCAGCCTGCGGCAACCGTTGGAGCTGAAGGATGATCCGCTTCACGCGGGAGGCGAAAACAGGGTTTCCGAGTGGGCGGAGATGATTCTGCTCGATGCGGCAAAAGGCCTCGCCTATTACGACCAACCGTTTTTCGAGAAGTATCCCGCGATCACCCGTAATTCGTTTGGCAAAGGCACCCTCACGTATGAAGGAACGGTTTTGAGCGATGTCCTTCAGGACCGCGTGATGTCGGGCGTGTTGCAGTTGGTCGGCTTGACGGGGCCGGACCAATTGCTTCCCGCGAATGTGCGCGTGAAACACGGCGTGAATCGCAAGGGAAAGACGCTTCACTATTTCCTGAATTATTCGAGCGATTCCCAGGCGTTCACCTATTCCTTCGGCGCGGGCACCGATTTGCTGGCCCAATCGGCGGTTGCTCAGGGGCAGAGCATAAAGCTGAAGCCGTGGGACGCGGCGATTGTCGAGGAGAAATAGTTTGATTTCCGCAATGAGGACCCGGGGCGGCTTTACAAGATCCATACTCATAGTGTGGCTGCTTGCTAGTTTCTCCCGGTGTGGGTTGCAGCAGGCCTATGCTCAGCAGAAACCAGAAGTCGAGAGCCGCGTGGACACGCTGCTTTCGAAAATGACTCTCGACGAAAAGATTACGTTAATCGGCGGAATCAACGATTTTTACACGCAAGCCATCCCGCGGCTTGGAATTTCCCCTCTCCGGATGTCGGACGGTCCGCTGGGTGTTCATGATTACGGTCCAACGACCGCATACCCGGCGGGGATTGCGCTGGCAGCGTCCTGGGACACGGATCTGGCCAAGCGTGTAGGCGAGGCGATGGGCCAGGACGCGCGCGCTCGCGGAGTGAATTTCATTCTCGCGCCCGGCATGAACATCTATCGGGCGCCGATGAACGGACGAAACTTCGAATACTTCGGCGAGGACCCGTTTCTCGCTGCACGCATGGCGGTCTCGGTAATCGAGGGCATTCAGTCGCAGGGAGTGATCGCGACCGCCAAGCACTACACGGCCAATAACCAGGAATACGGACGGATGGATCATAGTTCCGACGTGGACGAGAGGACCCTGCGCGAGATTTACCTTCCCGCATTCGAAGCTTCCGTAAAAGAAGGAAAAGTTGGCGCCGTCATGGATGCGTACAACCTGGTGAACGGCGTTTACATGACGCAGAACGATTATCTGAACAATGTGATTCTGAAAAAAGAATGGCGATTTGACGGCATTGTGATGTCGGACTGGGGCGCCACTCACGACGGCATCGCCGCGGCCAAAGGTGGGCTCGACCTCGAAATGCCTTCCGGCCTATTCATGAACAAAGACACGCTGCTCCCCGCCATCCAGCGAGGAGAAGTCTCCGTCGCGGTGATTGACGACAAGGTTCGGCGAATTTTCCGGAAAGCCATCGAATTTGGTTTCTTTGACCGCGGCCAGACAGATACGACGATTCCGCTGTACAGCCAAAAAGGCAGAGAAGTAGCGCTGGAAGAGGCGCGTAGCGGGATGGTTTTGCTGAAAAACGAAAACGACATTCTTCCGCTGGACAAAAACAGGATCAAAACCATCGCGGTGCTCGGTCCGGATGCTTACCCCGCTGTAATTGGAGGCGGAGGAAGTTCCCTAACGAAGCCGTTCAACAACGCGAGTTACCTGGAAGGAATCAGCAACTATTTGGGAGAAGACGCGCGCGTCTTTTATACAACGGGTGAAGCATCTCTCGACGAAATCGTCAAGGCGACTGAGTTCGCCTCGTCTCCCGGTGGAGCCGTTGGGCTGCACGGCGAATACTTCAATAACGATTCATTGCAAGGCGAACCCGCGCTGGCCCGTACCGATGAAAAGATCGACTTTCACTGGGGCGCGGGAAGCTACGCGCCAAACGGCCCGGACGACCGATTCTCGGCCCGATGGACGGGTTACTTCATTCCACGCACTGACGACGACTACAAATTTTATGTTTCCGCCGATGACGGAGTGCGGCTCTTCATAAACGACAAGCAAGTGATCGACGATTGGCAACGGCACAGCGAAACACTGGACACCTACACCACGCACCTGGAAAAAGGGAAGCCCTACAAAATTCGCCTGGAATACTTTGAAGAGGTTGGCACGGCCACGGTACGTTTTGGAATCGCCGCGGCAACGAAAACTCTTGGAGAGGGCACCAAGGCCTTGGTTGCGAAAGCGGATGCAGTCGTTCTCTGTATGGGTTTTGATCCGTCCACCGAGAGCGAAGGGGGCGACCGGACGTTTCAACTTCCGGGAGGCCAGGATTCCTATATTCAGCAGATCGCCGGCCTGAACAAGAACGTGATCGTTGTGCTGACCGCCGGCGGCAACGTGGACATGAACAAATGGATCGCCAGTGTGCCGGCACTGATTCATGCATGGTACCCGGGGCAGGAGGGCGGCACGGCGCTGGCGCAAATATTGTTCGGTGAAGTCAACCCTTCGGGGAAATTGCCCGCTTCATTCGAGCGTCGCTGGAAGGACAACGCCGCGTTCGAGAGTTACTACCCAAAATCGCCTGATAAGCACGTTAAATATGAAGAGGGCGTTTTTGTGGGTTACCGTTACTTTGATCGCTCGGAGGTGAAGCCCTTATTTCCATTCGGCTTTGGCCTTTCCTACACAAAATTTCAATACAGCGATTTGCAGGTTATACCTGCTTCTTCTGGCTTAAATGCTCCGGTCATCGTCTCGTTCAACATCAAGAACGTAGGCCAGCGAGAAGGCGCCGAAATCGCCGAACTCTACGTCGGCGATTCGCATGCAAGTGTTCCGCGCCCCGTGAAAGAGCTGAAAGCCTTCGCGAAGGTAAATTTGCAGCCTGGGGACAGCAAGCGCATCTCACTTCAACTGGATTGCCGCGCCTTCTCCTTCTTCGACATAAAAAAGCGTGTCTGGAGCGCGGAACCCGGCGAGTTTTCAATTTTGGTCGGCAGCTCTTCGGCAAAAATAGAATTGCAAGGGAAATACGTTTTGAGTTCCTCACAGGAGAAGCGATAGCGCGTCCATGATCTCAGCTTTCGCGTTGCCGATTGCCCAGCGAATGGTCCACCTGTCCTCGGTGGATCTGATCATCATCGTTCTCTATTTTGTGCTGGTTCTGGCGATTGGTTTTTACCTGAAGGGGCAAGCGAAGACGAGCGAAGACTATTTTATGGCGGGAAGGGAAATGACCGCTTGGATCGCGGGCCTCAGCTTCCTCTCCGCAAATCTCGGGTCGCTCGAATTAATGGGATGGGCCGCGGCTTCCTATCAGTACGGTATTTTGGCCGCGCATTGGTATTGGATCGGCGCCATTCCCGCGATGCTGTTCCTGGGCATCGTCATGATGCCGTTCTACTACATTTCGAAAACGCATTCCGTTCCCGGCTACCTGAAACTGAGATTCGGTGAGCCGAGCCGCGCGCTGTCCGCGATTTCGTTTGCCATGATGACCGTGTTGATGAGCGGCATCAACATGTACTCCATGGCGCTGGTCATGAAGGTCGTGCTGGGTTGGAACATCAATTTCAGTATTTGGGTCTCTTCGCTGACCGTGGCGATCTATGTCGGCCTCGGCGGCCTGCGTTCGGCGATCTTCAACGAAGTTCTCCAGTTCATCTTGATCTGGGCCGGTTCGCTGCTGATTCCGATTCTCGGGCTTGTGGAAGCAGGCGGCTGGCAGAATCTGAAGGCCAAGATCGCCGTGAACGCTTCCTCGGAATATACGCATCTTTGGCGCACGCTCGGCTCGTTCAGCGACAACCCAATGGGGATTCACTGGACAGGAATTGTTTTTGGGTTGGGCGCGGTGATTTCCTTCGGTTACTGGACAACGGATTTCCTGGTGGTGCAGCGCGTGCTAACCGCCAAGGATCTTCGCGCTGCCAAGATGGCGCCCATCATTGGCGCGGCATTCAAAATGTTCGTTCCCTTCATCGTGATTTTGCCGGGATTGCTGGCAATCGCCGTTCTCCCCGTAAAACTAACGGGCGAAAGCGCGGCTCTGGCGACGGGTGGACACAGCTACAACGAAGTTCTGCCGCTGATGCTGGCGCGATACTGCGGACCGGGGCTGCTCGGTCTGGGAATTACGGCTCTCATGGCGGGTTTCATGTCCGGCATGGCTGGAAACGTCAGCGCATTCTCAACGGTGTGGACGTACGACATTTACGGCGCACTGATCAACAAGAGGGCCGGCGATGCGCAACTTGTGCGGATGGGGCGTTGGGCCACTATCTGGGGCGTGCTGATCAGTATCGGGACCGCCTACCTGGTAATGCAGTTCCTAAGCATCATGGATTACGTTCAGGCTCTCTTCAGTTTCTTCATCGCGCCGCTGTTTGGCACCGTGGTGCTGGGGATGCTCTGGAAACGCACCACGCCCGCGGGCGGATTTTGGGGGCTCCTGGCAGGCACCGCATCATCCATCGGGATGTGGGCGTGGGTAAAGATCGACCCATCGGCGCTTGCCTATGTGGCGCTCTCCACGCACGCGCGGGATATGGCGGAAAACATGTATCGCGCGCTATGGTCGTGGGTAGTCTGTGTGGTTGTCACGGTTGGTGTCAGCCTGGTGACGAAACCAAAACCCGAATCCGAATTGGCCGGTCTGGTATATGGCCCGACGCAGATTCCGTCCGACCGCCAGATGCCTTTCTATCAGCGGCCAATCTTTTGGGCCGCCGTCGTAGCCGTGCTCTTTGTAACGTTGAACATTTTGTTTTGGTGAGGACAAATGCGAACCGGTGCCATCTCAATCTGGTTTTTTGTGGGCGTCTCCCTGCTGGTCAATGGCTTGCTGATCTTTTGCGCGGGCATCTATGAATTTGTGCACCCCCCGGAAAAGCCGGTGGTGCTCTTTCAGGTCCACGCCAATGTTTGGTGGGGCGCCGTGCTGCTGTTGGTGGGAATAGTCTACTGCGTCGTTTATGCGCCAGGCCGGAATCGCGTAAGTGCAACCTCATAAGGGGGAAGGAAAGATGGGAAAGACCAGAATGACCATGGGGTTGATTGTCGGGAACCGCGGATTTTTTCCCGACCATCTCGCCAAAAGCGGCCGCGAAGAAATGCTGCAAGTGTTGGAAGGCGCTGGCATCGATGTGGTGGCCCTCACGCCGGAGCAAAGTAAGCACGGTGCGGTGGAGACGCACGAAGAAGCGAAACGCTGCGCCGCGTTGTTTCGAGCAGCCAGCGAACGCATCGACGGTGTAATTGTCACCCTGCCAAACTTTGGCGACGAGCGCGCCATCGCGGACACGCTGCGGCTTGCCCGGCTAAATGTGCCAGTGTTGATTCAAGCAACTCCAGACACACCCTCCAAAATGACCATCTCGCATCGCCGCGACAGTTTTTGCGGCAAGATGTCCGCTTGCAACAACCTCAAGCAGTATGGAATTCCTTACTCGCTGACAACGCTCCACACGGTCGCCCCCAATTCGGAAGACTTCAAGAAAGACCTGGCCTGGTTCGCAGGCGTCTGCCGCGTCGTAAACGGTCTTCGTAATCTTCGCATTGGGGCGATAGGCGCGAGGCCTGCGGCGTTTAATACGGTTCGCTACAGCGAAAAGCTTCTCGAAGCCTCCGGCATTTCCGTCGAGACCCTGGATCTCTCCGAAGTCCTGGGAAGCATCAGCCGTATGCGCGACGACGACGAACAAGCCGTGCGCAAGTTGCAGACCATTCAGAAATACGTCTCCACCTCCGGCGTTCCGCAAGCCGCCTTATTGAAGATGGCCAAACTTGGCGCGGTCGTCGACCAGTGGATGAGCACCGCAAGCGTACACATCAGCGCCGTGCAGTGCTGGACTTCCATCGAAGAAAATCTCGGCGTTGTCCCGTGCACGGTCATGAGCATGATGAGCGACAACCTGCTCTCCAGCGCCTGCGAAGTGGATGTGTGCGGGGTGCTCAGCATGCATTGCCTGCGGCTCGCTTCCGAAACTCCCAGTGCCTTGCTCGACTGGAACAATAACTACGGCAGCGATCCCGACAAAGCCGTCTGTTTCCATTGCAGCAATCTGCCCAAGCATTTCTTCCGTGACGTCAAGATGGATTATCAGGAGATCATTGCGGGAACAGTTGGCAAGGACAACACGTTTGGCACCTGCGTCGGCCGTGTGAAGTCCGGCTCCATGAGCTACGCCCGCTTTTCCACCGACGATCGGACGGGCAGAATTCGGGGGTACGTGGGCGGCGGTAACTTCACGGATGATCCGCTGGAAACTTTCGGCGGCGCCGGAGTAGTGGAGATTCCGCACTTGCAGGAACTCCTTCGCTACATCTGCGAAAACGGATTCGAGCACCACGTCGCCGCGAATTTTTCTACCGTTTTCGGGATTGTACACGAAGCTGCCACTCGATACCTGGGATGGGAAACCTACTGGCACGCGCGGTAGCGATTGCGTGGGTTAGCGCGTGCGGCGACATTTTTGTATGCAAGGAGTCGAAATAGGGATATATGGCGATTGTCGCAGGCGTAGATTTTGGCACATTGAGCGTTCGCGTCGCGATTGTTGATAGCGAAAGAGGACGCCTGGGTTCCGCGGTGTCGGAATACCCGCTTCACCGCACCAAGGAGGACCCGGATCGCGCGACGCAAAGTCACTCGGATCACATGCGGGCCCTGGCCGAAGCCATGCGCGGGGCTTTGCACGCGGCAAACGTTTCTGCAAATCAGATCGCTGCGCTAGCACTGGACACCACTGGCTCCAGCGTCATTCCCGTCGGTGAAGGTCTGGAGCCGCTCGACGACTATTATTTGTGGTGCGATCATCGCGCGTGGCGAGAGGCCGCACTCATCACGGAGACGGCTCACAAACGAAATCTCGAAGTGATTCAGTGGTGTGGCGGCGTCTATTCGTCGGAGTGGGGTTTTTCGAAACTCCTGCACTGGCTGCGGACGCAACCTGCAAAGCGCACCCGCTTCGTAACTGCATTCGAGCACTGCGACATGCTCACGGCCGTACTGTGCGGTGTGAAAGAGTCCGCAGAGGCCCCGCGGTCGGTCTGCGCCATGGGCCACAAGTGGATGTGGAACGAATCGCTGGGCGGACTGCCCCCGGAGGACTTTCTGGAAGCAGTCGATCCGCTGCTCAAAGGGATTCGTCCCAAACTGAACGGCAGATACGCCGCGAGCGACACCATCGCCGGAACCCTGTGTTCAAGCTGGGCGGAGAAACTCGGTTTACGAGCGGGCATCCCCATTCCCGTGGGCGCCTTCGACGCGCACTGGGATGCGATTGGAGCGGGCGCGCGGCCAGGTGACGTTTCAAACGTCATCGGCACCGCTACCTGCATCATGGCCATCAGCGATGAAACGCGCCAGATTCCTGGCGTTTGCGGCGTCGTCAAAGGTTCCATCGATCCCAAACGAACCGGTGTGGAAGCCGGCCTGTCCGCCACTGGCGATCTTTTCGGGACCGTGGCGCGTCGCGCCGGGACTTCCGTGAAAGAACTCGCTGTCGGCCTCGAAAAATATTGCCCCGGCCAAACCGGTTTGGTTCGCATGACGTGGGACAATGGCGACCGGACTATCCTCGTTAACCCCGAGCTTGGCGGGATCACTCTCGGCTGGAATATGACCAGCACTCCGCAAGACGAACTCTTCGCCGCGATCGAAGGCACTGCTTTTCACACCCGCGTCATTCTCGAACGAATGGCCGAATACGGTGTGCCGGTCGAGCGCGTGATCAACGCCGGAGGGATTCCCCAGAAGAACGCCGTGTTGAATCGCGTCTATGCCAACGTTCTCAATAAACCTGTCCTCGTGCCAAAAGCCGAAGTCACCAGCCTCGGGTCGTCCATCTTTGCGTTTCTCGCAGCGGGCACCTTTCGGTCCATCCAGGAGGCGCAAGACGCGATTTGCCCCGATTATCTCGTAGTCGAACCCGATCCCGCTGCGGCCCGAGTCTACGAAGAGCTTTATCAAATCTATCGAGACTTGTACTTTGGCTTTGGCGCAGTGAATTCGAAACCTATGCTTGCGGGCCGCATCCTGCCGGCTTTGCGCAGGATTGCGGCTGCTGCGAGAGGCGCGGTATGAAACTTCAGAGATTGCGCGAAGAGGTCCTGGAAGCGAATCTCGAACTGGTGCGGAGTGGGCTGGTTCTCTACACTTTTGGAAATGCCAGCGGGATTGCGCGCCAAGAAGGCCTCGTTGTCATCAAGCCGAGCGGCGTCGCTTACAACACGATGAAGCCCGAAGATCTGGTAGTCGTGGACTTGCACGGAAACATTGTCGAAGGCTCGCTTCGGCCGTCCTCCGATCTTCCGACACATCTCATTCTTTATAAAGCCTTCCCCAGCCTCGGCGGTGTAGCGCACACGCACTCGCGTGCGGCCACGTCGTGGGCGCAGGCTGCGCGCGAGATACCCTGTTTCGGGACCACTCACGCCGATTATTTTCATGGCTGCGTTCCCGTAACGAAACCGCTCACACCCGCGCAAATCCGCTCAGATTACGAAGCGAATACCGGCCGTGCCATCGTGCGCTGCCTGGCGAAACAGAATCCTCTTCATGTCCCAGGTGTGCTCGTGGCGGGCCACGCACCCTTTTGTTGGGGAGAAACGCCAGCGATTGCCGCCCACAACGCAGTTGTACTGGAAGAAATCGCAGCAATGGCGCTACAGACGCTGATCGCAAATCCAAAAGTGCGTTCCATATCAAAACCGCTTCATGAAAAACATTTCTTTCGAAAGCATGGCAGCAAGGCCTACTACGGCCAGAAAAAGTAGCCTGCATTCCTGCTACTCAGGTCGCCGACAGAACGGCTTTCATCGAAGAAAAGTCATCTATCCATTCCATAATTTGGGAGACTCAAATGAATCGAAGTTTTCTTTGTCTGGCGAGCTCGGCGGTTTTATTCTGCCTGACTCTTCACCAAAGCGCTGCCCAAACACCTGACGGCCTCATTGCTCGAACTGCAATTGTGGATGCCCGCCAAGGCTCACCGAATATTGGGCCAAATAAAGTCGAAGGAGTCAGCTACTACATCGATTGCGGAGCTGCGCAGACAGACGGCGACGGGCGTTCACCTGCCAAACCTTGGAAAACACTCGAAGCAATAAACGGGCATTCCTTTTTCCCTGATGACACCGTCTACCTCAAGCGCGGCACTGAGTGTCACGGCATGCTCTGGCCGAAAGGTTCCGGCTCGCCAACCGCGCCCATCCATCTATCAGCGTATGGACTGGGTCCACGGCCCAAAGTAATTGCGGCTAAAAATGACGAAGAAGCATTTAAGCTCTTTGATCAGGAATATTGGGATGTCGATTCGATCGAATTCTCAGGCGGCACCGTGTTTGGCGTTTTTGTCAGCGGCGATGCCGGCATTCTTCATCACATCCACGTCAGAAATCTGCTGGTCCACGATGTGCATGGCGGCGAAGTAAAAAGCAAAGAGAGCGGATTGGTTGTGATCTCGCCGGGAAAGCTTGGCCAGCGTTTCGATGATGTCCTCGTCGAAGGTGTCACTGCCTACGACACCAACCAGTGGTCCGGCATCCTGGTTGGCGGCGGCAACTTTGGCGAGGTTCCAGAGAAGGACTGGTGTTCGCACGTCATCGTGCGCAATTCCGCGGTGCATGATCTCTACGGCGACGGCATCATTCTGTTTCGCGTCAAAGATGGCCTGATTGACAGCAGCGCCGCTTGGCACACCGGCATGCAGCCGACCCAAACCATCGGCACTCCCAACGCGATCTGGACCTGGATGTGCACGGACTGTGTGGTCAGCCGAAGCGAAGCGTTTCTGACGGATAGCCCCGGTGTCGACGGCGGCGCATTCGATATCGATTGGGGCAACACGCGCAATTCCGTGCTCGACAGCTACGCGCACGACACACAGGGCTATTGCATTGCCGTGTTCGGCGCCGGCTACGTCACCCGCGACAGCCTGGTAAAAGGAAATGTCTGCATCAACAACGGCAGAAGTCCGCGTATGGCGCGCTATCAAGGCGCCATTTTTCTCTGGACGTGGAATAACGGAGTCATCGAAAACCTTCGCGTGGAAAATAACACCGTGTATTGGACCCCGCCCGGCAGCTTTCCAGCTATTCTCAACCACGGGGATATTCGGGGTTCGGAAAACTTTTTCCGCGAAAACCAGATTTATTCCGGCTCTCCCTGGGTTCTCGATAGCAACAATAAAATGCTATCTCAAGACAACCGATATACAACGTGCGGCGGGAATAGTGCCACCTGGGTTTTTGACGGGCATTCCTACAAGGCATTCGAGGAATATCGCGTGAGCGCCGGGCAAGACCAGGGAAGCACATGGATAGACGAATCATCGGTAACTCCGTGTCTCGGCGCCGATAGGCCAGTTGAGATAAAAGGCACAAGCGGGAGCCAGGCGAGCAAGAAGGCGGCCAGTAAAGGGCCAATGGCGCGGCCGGCATGGACAGTCGTTTCGGAAATTCCGGTGAGCATCCGTCCGGATGGATTGCTCGACCCCGCCTCAGCCGGACAATTGATGATATTCAAGAATCTCGAGATGCAGTTTCGATCCAGCGGCCTGCGCCTGAGAATGACCGTCAATCTCATCCATCCGACTTCTCCCGAATTGCTGCAAAATGCGATTCGCGATCTCGGCATAAGCGGCCTTACGGAATCCCGGTCTCTTGGCCGCGAATCTGCTGCCTCGTCAAGGACACGCCTGCTGGCTCCCGATGGAACTTCCGTGCATGAGTGGCATGATTTCGTCGGCCCGACCGAAATTGGCATCGCCGTCCGGCAGGTCCTCGGCGAACCCCTCTATTCCGGAATGGAATCGGAGGTTCAGTGAAAAGGTGATTGTCTTCGACGCCCCGATGGATATCGCACAATACTTGCATTCATTCGAGCCTCGGTTGTTTCCCGCCTGTCACGCCACTGTCACGGTAGTCGTGGAAAAACGTTGAAAAACCGCAAACAAAAGGTGAACACGGAAGAGAAGTTGACTCTCGCGGTTGATCGCAACTGCTTGATTCTCCTCGGAAAACTCCCGCTCCGGCAAATCGTGATTAAGTTACTCAAGTGGTTGTTAACCGAAATGTTGCTAGTTCGAATCTAGCCCGGGGAGCCATTCTTCCTCTTTAGTTTCACTGCGTTACATTCAGTTTCTAACAGTGTTGCACGCATCTGATTTTTTCGTCTTGGGTGCAACATCGAGTTCTAAAGCAGACTGTCGTACCCAAGTTGAGATGTAACCGCACCCTGACCCGTTTGCACGGACCGATTTTCGTTTGTCTTGTTAGCGTTGCGAAGCTCCCCGTTGCAGTGAAGACCTCCCGTTTGCAGTCTATTGTTCAGCAACTGTTCAGCAAGAGTCCCTTCTCGAACCCCACTAGGCGCGGCGATTCTTGGTCACTGACAACGCAGTTTGTCGCTGAGAATGAAAACTATAACTAACCGTCGAAAACCTTGAGATCTGAGTGACGGCGTTGCAGTCTTGCACTGCTTGTATCACCTGCTATTGCTGCCAGCCCCCGCCCAACGCTTGGTACAGCTGAACCACAGCCAATAATTCATTGAGCTGCGCCTGGACGAGGCCAAGCTCCGTGGAGAAGGCGTTGGTTTCGTTGGTCAAGACTTCCAAGTATCCTGTGACACCACCGTTGTACCGCATGTGAGAAAGACGCGCCGCATCCTCGGCGGACCTGAAGAGCAGTTCTTGTTGTGTGCGAAATTCTCGGGTCTTGCGGTAAGCCGCCAAGCCATCGGAAACGTCGCGAAACGCACCCTGAATCGATTGCTGGTAAGACAGCACCGCCGTTTGCTGGCGCGCTTCCGCGAGGCGTACCTGCGAGCGAAGCCGGCCGCCTGTGAAGATTGGCTGTGTCAGTGAGGCGCCGAAGCTCCATGCGCCTGCGGGTCCCGTGAACAAGCTGGTCAGCGCAGAACTCTGGAAGCCACCCGCGCCGTTAAGCGAGATTTGAGGAAAATAGGCAGCACGCGCGACGCCGATCTCCGCGTTTGCCGCAACCAACTGCGCTTCAGCTTGTTGAATGTCGGGGCGACGTTCCATCAGAGCCGATGGAAGTCCGGCCGGCACTTCAGGAGGCTGGCGTTGCTCGGTGAGTGTTTGCCCCCGCGGTATATCCTCTGGATTCTGACCAAGCAGAATACTGAGAAAGTTTTCCTGTTGCTCTATCTGCTGTTCGAGAACTGGAATCTCTGCGCTCGCAGTAAAAACCAACTGCTCGGCTTGGCGCACGTCGAGCAACGACGTCGAACCCCCGTCTGCCAGAATTCGTGTCAGTCGCAGAGATTCCTGCCGTGAATTTAGTGTCCGTTTTGAAATCTCCAGTTGCAGATCGAGCGCCCGCAGCTGGAAATACGCGCTGGCAACATTGGCCACGAGCGTTGACAGAACTTCCCGCCGTGCCCATTCACTCGCAATAAGATTTGCTCGCGCGGCTTCCGTGGCACGACGATACTTTCCCCAGAAATCAAGTTCCCAAGCGGCGGCAAGGTTCACCTGTCCGGCGCTCGTTTCAAATGCAGGAAGAAACTTGGATTGGGAATTGCGGGTGTCAGAAATTCCCGCTCCGGCACCTACACTTGGAAACTGATCGGCGCGTGTGATTCCCAGTTGCGCTCGCGCTTCAAGAACGCGAGAAGCAGCGATGCGCGAATCATAGTTTTGAACAACTGCGGTGCGGATCAGCGTGCGCAGTTGCTCGTCTTGAAAAATGTCCCACCACTTTTGGTCTCCAAGCGCAGCGAGCTGCGTTGGCGCGGCTTGCGTTGAGACCGTTCCCCGATACAAACCCGGTACCGCGACCGTCGGCCGTTTATAATTCGGACCCACGGCACAACCGGAAGCCAGCAGAGCGACGCTGAACAAGAGAATGGGAGGCTTCATTCTAGTCAGCCTCGGAGGGCGCGCCTTCGGCAGCAGGGAGCAATTGGTGTTGCTTGCCCGCACCGGACCACTTCTCGACCAAATAAAACATGGCGGGTATGAAGAAAATGCCGATGAGACTTGCAGCCAGCATTCCGCCGATGACGGCTGTGCCCATGATCTGGCGAGCTACAGCCCCCGCGCCGGTAGCGGTCCACAGCGGGACCGTGCCCAAAATGAATGCGAACGAAGTCATCAGAATTGGGCGAAGCCGCAGACGCGCTCCTTCGAGGGCCGCGTCCGTCAGGGACTTCCCCTGTTCATATTGTTCCTTCGCAAATTCCACGATCAAAATCGCGTTCTTTGCTGCCAAGCCAATCAACATCACCAAGCCGATTTGCGAATAGATATCGCTTTCGATTTGCACCATATAGCTCGGCAAAAATGCGGAGAGAAGTGTTCGGCGCAACCACAAAATGAAGAATGCACCGAATATCGCGACGGGTGTGCTGAGTAGCACGCTAAACGGAAGCGACCAACTTTCGTACAATCCAGCGAGAATCAGGAACACGAACAAAAGGGAGAATCCGAAAATAGCTGCCGCCGGGACACCTTCCCGCGCTTTCTTCTCCTGGAAAGACATGCCGAGGTAGTCAAAGCCCATCTCGCGCGGCATCGTTTTCCGAAAGACGTCTTCAAGAGCGTTCATCGCCTGCTCCGCGCTGTAGCCAGGAGCGGCGGCACCATTAATTTGTGCGGCGCGGTACTCGTTGAATCGCATCGTGAATTCGGGGCCATCGCGAGGCTCAAAGCGGGTGATGGAAGCGAGCGGCACCATTCCGCCCTTGTCGTTTCGCACATAAAATTGCCCGACATTCTCCGGCCGCGTGCGATAGTTGCCCTCGGCCTCAACGTAGACCTGCCATTGGCGACCGAAGCGGTTGAAGTAGTTGATGAATAAGCCGCCCATGAACGTCTGGAGCGTCTGGTACACGTCCTTGATCGCCACACCTTGCTTGATGACTTTCGCTCGGTCGACATCGGCATAGAGCTGAGGAACGCTCGCGAGAGAAGTCGTGCTCACGCCGGCGATTTCCGGGCGTTTGCGAGCTTCCGTAAGGAAGATTTCGAGATTCGTGGAGAGAAACTTGAGATCCTTGCCAGCACGATCTTCGAGAACGAATGTAAATCCACCGGAGGTCCCAACTCCCGGAATAGCCGGAGGTGAGAAGGAAAAGGCGATCCCGTCCGGCAACGCCGACAAATCCTCGTTGATATGCTGCCTGATGGCCTGAAGTTGCTCGGAACGTGATTTGCGCTCGTCCCACGGTTTCAATGTCACGAAGAAGAAAGCATTGTAACTGGTGCGTACGAAGCTCAGCAGGCTGAATCCGATTACGGAAGTTGTGTGCTCAACCCCTGGCGTCTTGGCCAAAGCGCGTTCGATTTTCGCCGCGACTGCGTCCGTGCGCTCAAGGGAGGCCGCAATGGGAAGCTGCACGTTGACATACAAATAGCCCTGGTCTTCGTCGGGAAGAAAACTCGCGGGGACTTTGTTTCCAAACCAACCGGCTCCAACTGCGAAAGCCACGAGTAAAACAATCGCGATTGCCGTTTTGCGAACAAGAAAGCCACACACTCGGACATACCACTCCGTCGCATTCGCGAAGCCACGATTAAACCAGCCGAAAAATCCTTTGAGTGGCCCACCTGATGACGTCTTTGGACGCAGCAGCAACGCGGCAAGCGCGGGGCTCAGGCTCAATGCATTGAACGCCGAAAGAATAACGGAAAATGCGATGGTCACGGCAAATTGCTGGTAGAGGCGTCCGGTAATTCCCGGGATGAAAGCGGTAGGAACAAAGACGGCGGAGAGGACCAGAGCGATGCCGATCACCGGGCCGGAAATCTCTTCCATCGCCTTGAGCGCTGCCGCTTTCGGAGTGAGTCCATCCTCGATGTGACGCTCCACTGCTTCAACAACGACGATTGCATCGTCCACGACGAGACCGATGGCAAGGACCAGCCCAAACAGCGACAGCGTGTTGACAGAGAACCCGAACAGCGGGAAGAAAATGAAGGTGCCCACAAGAGAGACGGGGACGGCCAGCAGCGGAATCAGCGTAGCGCGCCAGCCTTGCAGGAACACGAAGACGACGATGAGTACCAGGACAATGGCGATGACCAACGTCAGAACAATCTCCTTCATGCCTTCGTTGACGGCCTCTGTCGTGTCCAGCGAAATCACATAGTCCACATCCTCCGGCAGCCGACCTTTCAATTCCGCCATGAGTTTCCTGATTTCGTTTGCTGCTTGAACGGCATTTGAACCAGGCAGCTGATACGCAGCGATGATGGCAGCTTCTTTCCCATCGAGCCGGCTCACCATGTTGTAGGCCTGTGCGCCAAGCTCCACTCGCGCAACATCCTTCACTCGAACCACGGCCCCGCCCGTGGATTCTCGAATAATGATTTCCCCAAATTCTTCCGGCGAGGTCATACGGCCTTGTGCCTGCACGGAATAGGTGAACTGCTGGCCCTTCGGAATCGGCTCGCTGCCCACTTGCCCGGCGGGGTTGACACTATTTTGTGATTGGATGGCCGAGAAGATCTCGGGAACGGTAATGCCCAGTTTCGCGAGCCGATCGGGCTTCACCCACAGGCGAATGGCATATTGGCCCGCACCGAAAACTTGAACGCTGCCGATGCCGTAGGAGCGGTTAATTTGGTCGGACAGATTGATATACGCGTAGTTGGCAAGAAATCGGGCGTCGTAGGTGCCTTTCGGTGAATAGACAGTCACCAGCATTAGAGGAGCGGTCGCGGTCTTCTGTACCGTTACACCGTAATTGGTCACGTCGCTTGGCATTTGAGAAGCCGCTTGTGTCTGACGCAATTGCGTCAGCATGAGATCGGTATTCGGATCGGTCTTTACGTCGTAGTCCACAATCAGGCGCATCAGCCCATCCGCCGTCGAGTTCAGCGAATACATGTAGTTCATGTTGTCGACGCCGCTCATTTGTTGCTCGATCGGCGTCGCCAGAGATTGCTCAATAGTCTTTGCGTCCGCGCCTACGTAGGTTGCGAGGACTTGAACTTCTGGCGGAACGATGTTCGGAAACTGGGCCACAGGAAGCGCGGTGATTGTTACCGCTCCCACGATCACCATGAGGATGGAAATAACCATCGCCACGATTGGCCGATTGATGAAGAACTTGGACACTGGTCAATCGCCTTTCGTGTGTTGGGCCTGTTTGATTTTGACGGTGGAACTGTTTTGTACTTTTTGCAGCCCTTCTACGATAACCAGCTCACCCTGCTTGGCGCCGCTTTCGACAATCCAGTCCGGCCCGACACGATCTCCAACCTTTATCGCTCTAATACTCACCTTGTTGTCAGCGCCCACCACCGCCAACTGATAGGTTCCTTGTAGTTCGGTCACGGCTTTCTGAGGTACCAGAAGCGCGCCGTTCCTCACTTCCGGCGCGGCCCGCAATCTTCCAAACTGGCCGGGGCGGAGTGAGTTTTTGGGATTCGGAAAAGAACAAATGACCTGAATACTGCCTGTCGCAACGTCCACTTGGCGATTGGTGAGCAGCCCCACGCCTTTATGCTGATAGAGCGAGCCATCCGCCAAAATCAGATCAAATGGCGGGCCGTTCGTGGGAACATTCTTTTGCGTTTCGGTGTTAATCCTGTCGGCGAAATGGATGTACTCCTGTTCGCTAATTGAAAAATACGCCTTGATCGGATTCACCTGTGAGACCGTCGTCAAAGCCGTTGTCGGATTGACGAGATTTCCGATCTGAACCTGCGCGATACCTGCAATTCCATCGACAAGCGATTTGACGTCCGTGAATTCCAGGTTCAGACGAGCCTGCTCGACTTGCGCTTCGGCGGCCTTGACCGCCGCCTTTGCCGCCGCCCGCGCTTGCATGTCGTTGTCCAACTGGCTTTGTGCAATCGCCCGTTCTTTGGCCAGTGGAGTGTCCCGGTTCACATCCATTTCTGTTTTGCCGAGTTGTGCTTGGGCTTGTGCGAGTTGTGCCTGGGCTTGGTCGAGCAAAGCCTGAAGTGGGCGCGGATCGATTTGAAAAAGTATCTGTCCCTGGTGCACAAACGAACCTTCTTTATACGTTTGCCGGATAACGTAGCCCGCGACCTGAGGCTGAATCTGTGCGTTGACGTAGCCGTCGAGCGTCGCGACCCACTCGCTGACGATGGGTACGTCTTTCTGAACAACGCTGGCGACTTCAACCTCAGAGCTGGGAATGGCGGGCGCCACTTTCGGACTGCCGCACCCCGTAACCGAGCACACGGCGGCTGTGAGAACAGTAAGAGGAGCCAGAGCTGCCACACTGGACAAAACACCGCGGAATGCCGAAGGCCGACGATTGGATGGTGTGCGCATTTCTCTCGACTGGTTTTTGCAATTCCACTGCCATGCAATTCATCGCCTTTAAAACCACGAATATCTGCGCCAAACGAGGGAACATTCGGAGCCAATGCGTGACCGTTCGTGAACAGTGTCACGATCCTGACATCTGAAAGTCCTGCGTTGTTCCCTGGAGATGACGTGAGGTTTGATGCGAGAGAGTTTATGAGATTTCTAGCACTACCAGGGAAACGTCATCCTGTGCATGACCGTGACGCCACGCCGCGACTTGATCGAGGATTTGGTTTTTCATTTCTGCCGAGGGTAAATTTGAGGCCTCCGCGACGATCTCTCGCAGGCCATTCAGACCGAGCATTTCGTGCTCGAAGTTGAAACTCTCAGTCAATCCATCGGTGTAGATCACAACGCGGTCGCCCGTTTGAAGGTTGGTCTCGACGCCAGATTCAGCGCCCACTGCGTTTTCGAATAGGCCAAGAATCATGCACGTTGATTCCAGAAGTGACGGCGATTGTCCCCGCCGAATAACGATTGCCGGCGGATGTCCCGCGCCGGCGAACTGCAAGCAACCGCGAGATT
>Ga0210405_10000840_pt1 | contig 38011 bp, 28 predicted proteins | sample IncBWH11MmetaG_FD_155492 | JGI IMG/M metagenome (GOLD analysis project Ga0210405, IMG submission 155492) | Forest soil microbial communities from Barre Woods Harvard Forest LTER site, Petersham, Massachusetts, United States - Inc-BW-H-11-M | ecosystem: Environmental > Terrestrial > Soil >... | reverse complement strand
CCATGAAGCCAAAAGATCCGCAAATGATGCTGGTACCGATGGTGATCGAGCAGACCGGGCGGGGCGAACGCGCCTACGACATCTACTCCCGGCTGCTTCGCGATAACATTATTTTCATCGGCACGCCCATTGACGACAACATCGCCAATCTGGTGATTGCGCAAATGCTGTTTCTGGCGCAGGAAGACCCCGAGAAAGACATTCAGCTTTATGTGAACTCTCCGGGCGGGTCGATCACGGCGGGCATGGCGATCTATGACACCATGCAGTACGTGAAGAACGACGTTATGACGCTGTGCGTAGGCCAGGCTGCCTCGATGGCCGCATTACTGTTGGCCGCAGGAGAACCCAAGAAGCGGCTGGCGTTGCCGAATTCGCGCATCCTTATTCATCAGCCCTCGATGGGCGGATTGTCCGGGCAGGCGACCGATATCGACATCCACGCGCGCGAGATTCTCCGCATGCGGGAGATTACCAACCAGTTACTCTCCAAGCACACCACGCAAAAGCTGGATAAAGTGGAAAAGGACGTGGAGCGTGATTTCATCATGAACGCGCAGCAGGCGAAGGAGTATGGAATCATAGATGACATCATCTACAAGACGGTAAAAGCGGTATGATCTGCCTTCGCGCTTGAATCTGGATCAACTTGAATCTGGATCAATGTAAAGGAGTAGAGCCGAGTGAAAACCAAGTCGTCCGACGAGATTTTGCGCTGTTCGTTCTGCCACAAGTCGCAGGATGCGGTAGCCAAACTGATCTCGTCGCCCAGCGATTATCCCCGCGCCTATATTTGCGATGAGTGCGTGGCGGTGTGCAACTCGATTCTGGAAGACGACCGCACCGCCACTCCCCAAACCGCGGCGCCGAATCAACTCCCCAAGCCGCAAGAGGTCAAGACCTTCCTGGATGAATACGTCATCGGGCAGGAGCAAACCAAGAAGAAGCTGGCGGTTGCGGTTTACAACCACTACAAGCGCATCTTCATGAACCGGCAGAAGACCAACGACGGCATCGAGCTGAGCAAGTCGAACATCATGCTCATCGGTCCGACGGGCACAGGGAAGACGCTGCTGGCGCAGACTCTGGCGCGCATGCTTGACGTGCCTTTCGCCATTGTCGATGCCACCACACTCACTGAAGCGGGCTACGTTGGCGAGGATGTCGAGAACATTATCCTTAAGCTGCTACAGGCGGCCGAGGGCGATGTTAGCCGGGCACAGACTGGAATCATCTACATTGACGAGATCGACAAGATCGGGCGCAAGGATGAGAATCCTTCTATTACCCGCGATGTTTCCGGTGAAGGCGTGCAGCAGGCTTTGCTGAAGATTCTGGAGGGCACCATCGCCAACGTTCCGCCGCAGGGCGGACGCAAGCATCCCCACCAGGAATTCACTCCCGTCGACACCACCAACATCCTGTTCATCTGCGGTGGGGCGTTCGTGGGCCTGGAAAAGATTATCGGGCGGCGCGTAGGGAAGAAGTCGCTCGGCTTCCGCGGCGGTGAAGAGGCGGAGAAAGAAGACGCCGCGGTCTCGCGCAAGCGCAACTTCGAACTCCTCAGCGAGATCCAGCCGGAAGATTTGATCAAGTTTGGCCTGATTCCTGAGTTCGTCGGACGTCTGCCGGTGGTCGGCATGCTGGAAGATCTGGATGAATTCGCGCTGATTGAGATCCTTACCCGTCCCAAGAACGCGATCGTCAAGCAGTACCAGCGTCTGTTCGAATTTGAAAATGTGCGGCTGAAGTTCAGCGATGATGCTCTGCGCGCCGTCGCCCGGCAGGCCATGGCCCGCAAGGTGGGGGCTCGAGGGCTGCGCATGATTCTGGAAGAGCTCATGCTCGACCTGATGTTCCACCTGCCCAGCCAGAAGAAACTCAAGGAGTTTGAGGTCACGCGGGAGATGGTGGAAAAACGCACCGCCTCCGTGGCCACTTTGGAGAAGGCTGGGTAGCAAAAGAGGAGTAAACTGGTAGTGGGCGGTAGGTGTGGAGCACGCGGCATGATTGTCATTCCGCAAGAGTCATTTTAGTTGGAACCTCATAATTAGTTGGACCCTGGGAGATTGAGTGACCACATCCAAGGAAAAATTCGAGAGCAAGAAGCTGCCCATGATGCCCATCCGCGACGTGGTCATCTTTCCCTATATGATGACGCCGTTTGTGGTGGGCCGCGAGTCCAGCGTTCGCGCTCTTGAAGAGGCTTTGGCCGCAGACAAGAAAATCTTCCTGGCCACGCAGCACGACGCCTCCATCGACGAACCCAAGTCGAACGAAATCTACCAGGTCGGCACCATCGTCAACATCGTGCAAAGCCTCAAGCTGCCAGATGGCAATATTAAGGTTCTGGTCGAAGGCATTGAGCGCGGACGGCTGCTGCAAGCCACCGATGCGGATGGTTACATGCAGGCGAATGTTCGGGTGGCTCGCTATCCGGTGGAGATGAACGCGCAGATCGAAGCGGGCATGCAGCGTGTGACGACTTTGTTTGAGCAGTATGTGAAGCTTTGTCAGGCGCTGAACTACGAGACCATGATCTCGGCCGTGCGCATGGAAGACCCGGCCAAGCTGACTGACATTATTGCCGCCAACCTCCAGCTTTCCATCGAAGAAAAACAGGAACTGCTGGAGATTTTCGATCCGTCCGAGCGCTTGAGCCGCATCGCCGACGTGCTCGACGTCGAGATCGAAAAACTCAACGTGGACCGCACCATCCAGTCGCGGGTGAAGCGCCAGATGGAGAAGGCGCAGAAAGAGTACTACCTCAACGAAAAGATCAAGGCCATTCAGAAGGAACTGGGCCGCGGCGAAAAGAGCGAATTCGACGAACTGAAGAAGAAGGTCGAAGCCGCGGGCATGCCCAAGGACGTCAAAGACAAGGCATTGCAGGAACTGAAGAAGCTGGAAGCGATGCCGCCCATGTCAGCCGAGTCCACGGTTTCGCGCAACTATCTGGATTGGCTGCTGGCGGTGCCGTGGAAGAAACGGTCGAAAGAAATCCGCAACATCTCGCGCGCCGAAAAAGTCCTCAACGAAGATCATTACGGCCTCGAGAAGATCAAGGAGCGCATTCTCGAATTCCTCGCCGTGCGCCAGTTGGTGAAGAATCCCAAGGGCTCGATTTTGTGCTTTGTTGGGCCTCCGGGCGTAGGCAAGACTTCTCTGGGCATGTCGATCGCCAAGGCTACCGGACGCAAGTTCGTTCGGATGTCGCTGGGCGGAGTGCGCGATGAAGCCGAAATCCGCGGCCACCGGCGCACCTACATCGGCGCACTGCCGGGCCAGATCATTCAGATGATGAAGAAGGCCGGCACCAAGAATCCAGTCTTCATGCTCGATGAAGTCGACAAGATGTCGATGGACTTCCGCGGGGACCCCTCGGCGGCCTTGCTCGAAGTGCTCGATCCCGAACAAAACTTCATGTTCGTCGATCACTACCTCGACGTCGAATACGATCTTTCGCAGGTTTTCTTTGTGGCTACCGCCAACGTGATGCACACGATTCCTCCGGCGTTGCAGGACCGCATGGAGGTGCTACGGCTGCACGGCTACACGGAGCAGGAAAAGCTGGAGATCGCCAAGCAGTTTCTGGTGAAGAAGCAGATGCTACAAGCCGGTTTGTCGGAAAAGAACGTGAAGTTCGCCGATGACGCCATCACCACGCTGATCCGCGCCTACACGCGCGAAGCTGGGGTGCGCAACCTGGAGCGTGAAATCGGCAACGTCTGCCGCAAAGTTGCGCGCAAAGTGGTGAAGGAAGGCGAGAACTATACCATCGCAGTGACCGGCGAGAATGTCACCGACTTCCTCGGCGTTATCAAGTTCCGCGACACGCTGGCGCACGAAAAGAGCGAAGTGGGATTGGTCACCGGCCTGGCCTGGACCGAAGTCGGCGGGTCGATCCTCAGCACCGAGGCCACCGTGGTCGATGGCAAGGGCAAGCTGACCCTGACCGGCAAACTCGGCGACGTGATGCAGGAGTCGGCGCAGGCGGCGCTCTCTTATGTGCGCTCACGGGCACACCGTCTCGGGCTCACGCGCGATTTCTACCGCACCCTCGATCTGCACGTTCACGTGCCGGAAGGCGCCATCCCAAAAGACGGGCCGTCGGCTGGCATCACTATTGCCACGGCGATTGCGAGCGCTCTCAGCAAGATTCCAGTGCGGCGCGATCTGGCCATGACCGGGGAAATCACGCTGCGCGGAAAAGTGTTGCCCATCGGCGGCCTCAAGGAAAAACTGCTGGCTGCACATCGCGCCGGACTCTTCGAGGTGATCCTGCCCCGTGACAATGAAAAGGACTTAGCCGAGGTTCCCGAAAATCTGCGCAACGCCATGAAGATGCACTTCGTCGATACGATGGATCAGGTGCTGCAAATCGCGCTGGTATCTCCGCTGCCCACGCTTAGCGAGGACGTAACCGCGCAGCCGATCGCGCCGCTGACTTCGAGCACGGATGATAGTCCGGCGGCGCATCAGTAGGAAGACAGTCGCCAGTACCCAGTTGCCCGTAAATTCTGCAACCCTCGTCTAGCCGCGAGTATGATCCTACCGTGAAGAGACACGGGGAATCTTGAAGATGTCCGCATCCAATCAAAGTCAGATTGCTTTTGAAAACGAGCCGGAGTTGCCAGCCGAGGAAGGCCAGACTCGGACCACAGGGATACTGCCTTCGCAAGAAATCAGCAACCTGATTGCGCGAGGAAACATCAGCGCCCAACCCGCCATCAATCCCGACCACATCCAACCGGCGAGTCTCGACCTGCGCCTAGGCGACATGGCTCATCGCGTGCGCGCGAGCTTTCTGCCGGGTCCGAACAGCACGGTCGAGACCAAGATCAAAGAACTGCGGATGACCCGAGTCGATCTGACAGGTGCGCCGGTTTTCGAAAAAGATTGCGTCTACATCATTCCCCTGGTGGAAGAGTTGAACCTGCCGGAAAACATTTCGGGGAAGGCGAATCCAAAAAGCACCACCGGTCGCCTCGACATCTTTACCCGCCTGATCACCGACTACGGCACCGAGTTCGACCGCGTTCCGGCCGGATACAAGGGCAAACTGTACGCCGAAGTCGTTTCGCGCACCTTTACCGTTGCCCTGCGTGCGGGGATGAGGCTAAGCCAGTTGCGGTTTGTGCAGGGCAATCCAGTCGCCGGCGACCGCACGATCAAGGGATTGGATCAAGAGGAATCGCTGGTCTACATGGACGATGAGGACATCCCCGTGAAAGCCCGCCTTCACCGGGGCCTGAGAATCACGGTCAATCTGGAAGCCGCAGAGCCGGGCGAGATCATCGCCTATAAGGCCAAGCGCTATGCTCCGGCCATCGAACTGGACAAGATTGATTTTTATGCGACGGAGGAGTTCTGGGAAGTCCGCCATCAGAATGCCAGTAAGAGTTTAATTCTCGAACCCGGGGACTTCTATATTCTTGCGTCGCGCGAACGAGTGCGCGTTCCTCCTGACTTCGCGGCGGAGATGGTTCCCTTTGATCCCTCGGACGGCGAGTTTCGCATTCATTACGCGGGCTTCTTCGACCCTGGATTCGGATATGGCTCCAGCGACATCAAAGGCACTCGCGCCGTGCTCGAAGTTCGCGCTCATGAAGTTCCATTCCTGATGGAACACGGGCAGCTTGTCGGCCGGCTGAATTACATGCCTCTGTTGTCGCGGCCGAACAAGATCTATGGGACAAATATTGGATCGTCCTACCAACATCAGGCACTCACCCTCAGCAAACAGTTTCGCAAGGCTTAGGTCCGCAAGCTTAGGTCCGCAAGCTTGCCAACCCCCGCCGCCGCATTGCACACTAGCGCATGAGGGTTCTAGCCCGATTTATGGCAGCGGCCACTGAGGCCGCGCACTTCCCTGCTCCCAGCTTGCCGGAGGTCGCGTTTCTCGGGCGCTCGAATGTGGGGAAATCCAGCGTGATCAACACGCTGATCGGCGATAAGATCGCCCGCACCAGTTCCACGCCGGGACGCACGCGCAGCATTAATTTCTTCGAAGTGCGCTGGCCGGGAAAGCCGCGGCCCGAGGTCATCTTCGCCGACCTGCCGGGCTACGGCTACGCTAAACTTTCACGCGAGATTTCCCAGGAGTGGCCCAAGTTCATCGAACCCTATCTGAATGAACGTTCCACCCTGGCGCTGTGTGTGGCGCTGGTGGACATCAACGTTCCTCCCCAAACCAGCGACCGCCAACTCTTAGACTTTCTTAATGCTTCGGGCCGCGCTTTTCTTCTGATCGCGACCAAGAGCGACCGGCTTTCGAACAATCAACTGCGCAATGCCCTGAAAGGCTTGACCGAAGCGTATCCAACGGCGCCGGTGATTCCCTTCTCGGCGAAGACCGGCGCCGGGCGCGACGAGGTGTGGAGCAAGATCCGCCAGTCAGCGGCCGAATTCTCTGCCGCCGCTTTCCAATCTTGAAACTTTTCCTGTTACGGAAACAGCCTCGTCCCTTCGTGGCAAGCAGGCCGCGCTGCAACAGAGTGTTCCTCTCGAAAGCTCCGTAGAGTGAGAGAGACGTGCCGAAACAGAAGCCCCGGTAGGAACTCTTCATCCCGACCCAGGGTATCGCAGCCGGCAGACGAATCCACTGCTATGGCCGATGAAAACGATGCTGGCGCAGATTACCTCGCCGCCTTAAGGCAATCCAACACGCCCCAGGGCACCGGCGCGGCGGCAGCGCGCGCGCTCGAACCCCCGCGCTCCGCAGAAACTCAAAGTGGCGATGAACCTCCACCGCGCCGGACAAACGCCGGCAACGCGGACAAACGCAAAAGCCCTCGTTACAAATGTGCGGGCAGCGCCCGCTTACAGGAAATTGGCAGCACAGTGGCGACCTGGGCGACCTTCGCCGATATCAGCATGCATGGCTGCTACGTCGAGACCGCGGCCCCTCTTCGCGTGGGCGCAGTGGTCGGCCTAAAACTTGATGCCAACGGTTTCCGTGTCGAGGCCACCGGAGAAGTACGCGTGATCTATCCCGGCCTTGGCATGGGAATCTCCTTCAGCAAAGTGTCAGACGAAGATCGCGGGCGATTGCGGGAACTGATGCGCTCGGTCTCACCACCTTCGGTGATCCTGAGTTCGCGAATTATACCGCGTTCTCCCTCGCCGCCATCGCCGCGGTCAGACGCTTTGCCAGCCGTTGCGAATCCGGCCGCCGCACTGCAAGCGATCTTGAAATTTTTCGAGGACCGCCACGTTATGGGCCGGGAGGAGTTTCTCAAGATTCTGCGGATGAGCCAGCCGTAGTTCGCAGTTACTCTGGTGTCGCCAGCCACTCCGTCTTTCCTCCCTTGGATATTTCCCAGATTGTTATCATTAGTCCTTATGGCGCTTCACCTCATCACCGGCATTGGCGGCTTTATTGGATCGTCGCTGGCACACGAGCTGCTGCGGCGCGGCCAGCAGGTCCGCGGCGTAGACAATTTCTCCACCGGAAAGCGAGAGAACCTCACTCCGATCTTCGGTCAAATTGACTTTCGTGAAACGGACATCCTTGATCTTGATGCCTTGAAGCTGGCGTGCGCCGGGGTGGATTATGTTCTGCATCAGGCAGCGATCCCGTCGGTGCCAAAGTCCGTGCTGGATCCCATCGCAAGCAACCGGGCGAACGTGGACGGTACAGTCAACGTGCTGGTGGCAGCCCGCGATGCGAGGGTGAAGCGGGTCGTTTACGCAGCGTCGTCGTCAGCTTATGGCGATACGCCGACTCTGCCCAAACACGAACGTATGACACCCGATCCGATTTCTCCCTATGCCGTAGCCAAGCTGGCCAGCGAGCACTACCTGACCTCGTTTTACCGCTGCTATGGACTGGAGACGGTGGCGTTGCGCTACTTCAATATTTTTGGTCCGCGGCAGGATCCGTCCTCGCCCTACTCCGGCGTGCTGGCAAAGTTCATCACGCAGATGCTGAGCGGGCAGCAGCCCACGATGTTCGGCGACGGCGAGCAGAGCCGGGATTTCACCTACATCGACAATGCCGTCGACGCCAACCTGCTGGCCTGCACAGCTCCCGCAGCGCAAGTGGCTGGCAGGGTATTCAATGTGGCCACGGGGCGGCGGGTCACGCTGAACGAAACCTTCAGGCTGCTTCAGACGCTCACCTCGTATTCAGGTTCTCCCATTTATGCCCCGGAACGCGGCGGCGATATCAAGCATTCGCTGGCGGACATTTCCGCCGCTGAAGCGCATCTTGGCTACAAGCCCAAAGTAAATTTTGAAGACGGCCTGCGGCGGACCGTGGATTGGTATCGGGGAAAGTGAGAGACACCTGTCGGTGATTCGACAAGGGCGTGGCATCCTAACGACTAAGAATACGAAAGTGAGCTGGATTCCTGCTTTCGCCAAAGCGTGCCCAATCAATGAAGAGGATTAACTTTTTCGCGACGAAGGACGATCTGCTTCTTATTCTCAAAAGGCTTGAGGCCAGCAGGCCTATCAAATACACTCGCGCAGGCAGGCTGATCGGACCCGTCCCGGAGATATGGAAGTCGGGAGGGGATCTGCCGCAACTTGGCGAAGCGACTGGGAACCAAGCAGTTGCGTGCGATCCATTCTTGGTTCTCGAAGAGGCTTCGACCGTCCATGTCGAATCCAAGAGAATGTTCAACGGCCAAGAGCGATTTGATGTTTATCAATACATGAATCCAACTTCCATCGAATTGCGGCCAGGCGGCGAGTGGACCGATGGCACGGTAATATCTGGGCAAATCGCTACGATGTCGACATCGCCGATCTCACAGGCACTTATGAGATCTGCGCACGGCGCGGTCAAGAAGCATTTTACCCGCGTGCGGGCCTTTTGGGTCGGACCTGAGTCGCTCGTCGCGCTTAGAAGCGGAAAGCGTCTTACCCAAGCCGTGCAGTCCCCGACTGAGTTCGATTTACGCGAGGCGGCTATTTAGACCTCTGCCTCGTCCTGCCCGCTTGGGGCAGATTTCCTGCCCGGCTCTTGGCTTCCGGCACTTCCCGAAAGCCGGAGCCCGAAAGCCCACATTACGTTGGTGATCTACGTCGGCATTACGTCGCTGGGTAGAGTGACTGTATGACACTTTCCTCGATGGTGGTTTCGCGCGATTGGCAGGAAGTCAGTGTTCTGGAATGCATTCTTGGCGGCTTGCACATGGATGTTGCCGTCGAGAGCGAACCGCAGCGGGCGCTGTCTCGGCTCGCAAACTCCAAAATCGATGCTCTTATTGTTGACTGTGACCTGAACGGCACCGGGCAATTCTTCCATGAACTGCAACGCGAGGCTCCGCGGGCGAGTACCGTTCCACTGGTGATCATGGGCGGTCCTCAAGGAAAACAGGATATGGAGGCAACCGGCGCGATGTTTGCCTTCGACAAGCCGATCTCAGTGGAACAAGCGGTGCGCACACTCTCCGCCGCCCGCAACATGATTCTTGACGGACGCCTCCGCTATCACCGCGCCGGGCTGGACGTACCCGTCGTGCTGAGTGGGCGGAATCAGAAGCGGGCCGGTGGACAACTTATCAATCTGAGCCAGGGCGGATTGCAAGTTCGAGTGGAGAATGGATACGACGCGAGTGAGGCTTCGAGTGTTTCGTTCGCGCTGCCCGGAACCAAGTCTGGAGTGAAGGCTCAAGTAGAAATCGCCTGGTCCGATAACCGCGGGAATGTTGGCATTCGCTTCGTGAAGATGGCATCGCAGGCGAAGCACACGTTGCGTCTGTGGCTGGCGCAGCAGTATTTTGCGCACTAGGCAATCTTCGGTCTCTGTTTCCGGACTTGGCGTATTTTACCGAAAGCGCCCTGCTCCTTCACTTTCTTCCTTCTCTTCCAGGCTAGACGCTGCTCGCGCCAGGCGAGTGCCCAGGCTTGGTCCTCCAAATACGGCAAACATGGTCCTGTAGGTTGCTGCTACGAAAACCCCGGCCGCCAACACAGTTCCTAGAGTGAGGGGCCAGGGTGGAAGTTCGTGCGCAATGGAGAGAAAAATAAGAGCAAACAATAGCAGGGCTGCGGTAACGACCAGACTATCCGCCAGCCACGCCAGGGTGCGCCCTGAGAGCGGGCGGGAAAGCCAGTTCGGTTGTGCAAACGGATCATGCGCTGGGTCTGAAATATTCTCGTTGGAATACTCAGTCAGGGCCGGGGCCTCATTTCGCTGGATAGAGCTTGGCTCCAGCCGAATCGAAGGGCGTGGTGCAGCCGACAGAGTCAGCCCGTCGTCTTGCTGCGGAATATTTTCCTCCCGGACAATCGAGACGACGGAACCCCCGAAGATCGAGTGGGGATGAGCCGCATCGCGAGCGAGAGCATCGAGAAGGTTCGAGAAAATCCACTCGTCGATCTGACGACGGGTGCGCGCGGGTAAGTCCACAAAATGGATGCCACACTGCCCCGAAGGGCTGGTCCAACTGACCTGCCCGTTGGTGTCGACCCGCAAGCGAGGGAATCTCAGCTCAAAGCGCAGCCGTACGCGCTGGTGTTGGCGCAGCGGTGCAACTGCCTGCACGGCCACGCCCTCGCAATTGACATTGCGGACGATTCCACCATTGGCCTCATCGAGAGTGATGTAGGTCAGCGTGCGCAATTCATGCCGGTAGTGGATGCGTGCTGGCCGCGCGGGAAAAGAGGCTGACTGCATACTCTCCGCCAGGAAAAGTTCGGACGGAACCTGTTGTTCAGATTCTAGTTTCTGGAAGATGTGTGCTGGCAGTAACCGCGTTGGTTCGGGAGGGCGCAACAGTCGGTGCAGTCTATTTCTGCTCTTTATTTCTGTTCTCTGAGTTTCTTCAGCCTATCGATGCCATTTTGATTCTTGGGGTCCATTTCGATCGACTTCTCGTAGTTCTGAATGGCCAGATCTTTTTGCCCCGCAGCCATATAGGCTTCGCCCAAACTGTCGTATACGTTCGACGATTTTGGGTACTCCTCCACATTGAGCCTGAAAGTTTGTATAGCATCTTCGTTTCTTCCCGATTGCAGCAGGTGATAGCCGAATTGATTGAGAGTTCCTTCATTCAGCTCGTAGTCAGACGAACCGGCCTTTTTGATGTCCGCGTACTTCTGCATCGCGACGCGAGTGCTTCTTAGGTCGGCGATCAACATGAGCACGTCGGCAGCCGGCTCTTTCTCTGGAGTGCTGTTCCAGGCATATTCCCTGGCAACGCTCCTGATCAGATAGTTTGCGACTGCGATTCCATTGTCGGAATTGGCCATCACGGCGACACCGTGCCCGGAGTCGAACATGGTGAGCATGGCTTGAAATCCCTCATCGGCCCCGCCGTGGCCGAACTGTCCGGAATTGTTGTTGTCGCCCAGGAAGAATCCGAGGCCGATTCGATCAATCTGCGGCGTGAGCATCTGCTGTGTCATCGCTACGGACAGCACGTGATTTGCCTTGCCCTGCTTGGACAGCGCGATCTCAATAGCGAACTTGGCGAGGTCTGAGGGCGTGGTCCACAGCCCGGCAGCCGCCATCTCGGGATAGATGTGCCATTTCCCGCGGACGACTTTTCCATCGGCATAGGTTCCAGAGGCCGCCAGAGTTGCGCGCGTCGGGGGAAGCGGCTGCTCATAAGTGCTGTCGAGCATGCCGATTTTGTCGAGAACCGTCTTCCGCATGAACTGGGGGAAGGGATCGCCGGTCACGTCCATCACCAGTTGCTGCTCGATGGTAATTCCACCGCCGGAATAGCGGCCCTTGGTGCCGGGAACAATATCCACGCGGATGGGTGCGGTGTTCGCCGGTTTCTCTCCATTGAAGATTTGCACTAACGTCGGGATGGGCACATCCACGGCGTACCCGGGAAACCCGTGGACGGTGAGTCCAGCGCTATGGCTCATAAGGCGGCGGAGAGTGACCTTCTGCTCCCTCGTGAATTCATTCTCCGGGACCTTCCAGCTCACAAGCTTCCGGTTGACGTCCTCGTCGAGCGAGAGTTTTCCGTGCTCGACCAGATAGAGGGCGCCAGTGGCGGCGACCGGCTTACTAATCGAGCCCGCCTGGAAGAGAGTCTTGGTGGTTACTGGCGTGGACCCGCCCGCTTCAGTGACACCGTAGCTCCTGGCCCAAACAATTTCGAAATTGTCGATGACCGCAACGCTGAGACCGGGGACTTTGTAGGCCTCCATCAGCCTCTGCAGATTGAATTGCAGAGGTGGTTCGTTCTCGCCCAGAGGAATGGGAGGAATTCCGTTCTCAACGCGCTCAATGCGCTGCGCCAGACGCGCGGAAGGATCACTGGCGTTTCCTTGCTTCTTGGCAGTTTGAGCGCTTGCGGATGAGACGACACAGACCAAACCGATGGCCAACTTCAGCGCCATAGGCCGGGCTATGCTAAGGCTTGAGTGCATAGAGTCCCCCTCGAACCGCCAAGACTGTCCAATGCTATAGACGACGGAGGGACCGCGACGTTACCAGTTACCTGATTAAGAATGTCCCTTCGCGCCCAGCAAGGTTTCGCGCACCGGCCGCTCCGATGCAACCAGGACCTTGATGACTTCAAAGACAATCGTCGTGGCGTAGGTAACGGCGATCCAGACACAAATTTCTTCAATGGGCAGCCGCGACCACGCGCCGATAAAAAGACCCATCATCTGATGGTGCTGAAAGTTCCACCAGTTGTAGGGCACGGCCAGCGTAGCTTCCCAGACCAGGCTGACCAGCAGCATAAAGAACAGCGTGAGGCTGAGGGCGCGCCAGTTAATGAAGCGCCGCGCCACCGGGAAAAAGCTTACAGCCGGAACGAGCGCACCCACAACGAGAAATGTGAAGTACCAGGGAAAGCCTGCCTGGTCTTCCAACGCGGCAAAGTGCTTCTTGTAAATCCACGCCGCACCAATCAAGACCACGGCCAGAATCAAAGAGGTAGGATGAAATTGCAGAAGTCGCCGCATCCTACGCGCTTCCCCGGGATAGTCAGGCACGTTGTAGGCCGCCAGCCAGAACTCGCCGAGCCAGACGTACAGAAGAAGATCCGCCAGAAATCCGGTGAGATAAAAAATGTACTCCTCGAGCGGAACTGGTTTTCCGAACGCGAATGCACGAATGCCCAGCGTCGCTCCAGCGTTAGGATAATCGAAGAACCACTGCGCGAAGACCAGGTCCAGCACGCATCCCAGAGGGACAAGAATCGCAATCGTCCACCAGAACGCCCGCCGGGGAATATGTAATCCCTCGCTGGGCAGGAACCACACCGCGATGACGAGGATGGGGACGATGAACAGCAAGAGGCTCACGGTGTAGCCGTAAGGTGTGGAGCTCTGGTTGACGGGGATAAGCGGGCCGGGGGCGTGGACCGTTTGCAAGGTGATGGCCGCGGGAATCGCGATCATCGCCAGCATGGCAACCACAATTACGGCGCAGACGGTCGGGTTGGGGAGTCCGTGAGAGCTGGGTGCGGGCATGAGCGGCCTCCGGGGCGTGGCGGCAATTGAGTTTCTGAATTGAGTTTCTAAAGCGCCAAGGATTCTACTCCGGTTTCGGGAAGACGCTGCGATCAACTGTCATCTGTCCGGATGTCAGAACCCGGGGCTTACTAAAGACCATGGCCAATCGGGCAGGCCCACCTCATTGCAACTGCGACAAAACCCCGCTAACTTACAGATAAACCCAGCAAAAACCGGAGTGGGACGGATCGACGCCGGCGTGCTGGGAGGGGCGGAGACAGGCTAAGCCAAGTGGTTAATTGACAGGGCCTCGCTGCGTAGCCACACTCGCAATAAGGATATTTGCGGCCGATAATTGAATGGCGACAACTCCCACCAAACCGACACTTGAAATTGGTTCCGGGCTGGCCGGTGCCCGCGTTCCGTCGTGGCCGCTGGAGCGCAGCGCGTGGGCGCCGGGACACGGACCTCTTTATGAAGAGGCGGACCGTGAGAGCCGCGACTTCGGGCCGTCGGGACGCGATGCTCTGCAGGCCCTTTTGGCATTCTCGGCGATGCATCAGCAGGTGCGGCAGCGACGGGCCCTAGCCTCGCGGCACAATGGATTTGAGACGATTGCTCGCTCCAATGAGTTCGAGTCCGGCGAGCAATTCGTTCTGGACGAAGTGCTGCAACTGGTCGCGGAACGAGCCATCGCCATCACCGGAGCCGATGGACTTGGAATCGCTCTGGCAGAAAATAACGAAATCGTTTTGCGCGCTTCGGCGGGCGTCATCAAGCCGGATGTGGGCGCGCGCATCCAACGCGACTCGGCCTTCTCGGGAGCATGTTTCCGCACCGCACAGATTATCCGCTGCGACGATACGGAGACCGATGACCGCGTAAATCTCTACGCCTGTCGCCAACTGGGCGCGCGTTCCATGGTCGCTGTGCCACTGTGCGGGCGGCGGCGCGTGATTGGACTGCTCGAAGCATTCTCCTCGGAGCCTTTCGGATTCAACGACAGCGACGTAGGCAGTCTTGAGTTGCTGGCTGAACTGATTCTCGCGGCGCTCAAACCTGAGGACGAAGATCGCTTCGCCGAATCGGCGCAAGTGGCCGAGGCGAATTTGGCAGCGCCAGTGAGTGCGACTCCACCACCTTCGGCGACTACCGAAGGTCCTTCTGTAAAAGCGCTTCCGGTGGCCGAACCGCCAGTTGAGGAGAAAGCTAAAGTAGCGGCAGCGATCGTTGAACCTGTGATCGCGCCAGCTCTGGCGGCGCATCTCCAGGTTGAGCCGAAATCCGTAGACGCGAAATCCGTAACCAAAGAAACGTTCATTTCCGAAACTGACAAACCGGAACCTTTGGCCGGTCACCATCCCGGAATCGTATTGGTGTTGGTGCTGGTGATGGTTTCCGCGGTGCTGGCTGGCGGGCTATGGTGGAAGCTCAACAATGCCCAACTCAGCGACGTAATGGTGCGGCCTGAACCGAAGATCACAAGGCCTGCAGCGGCGACTAAGCAACCGGTACTCACTCCATCTGCAATCAATCCTTCGAACGCGGATGCGCAGGCAAATTCTGTCATCGGTTCGGGAACGGCAGCGGATCAAGATACAACCGCTCAGGCCGACGCCACGCCTCAGGAACAGGCGAAGCTGCCGCGCATCACGGGCATTCGACACTGGTCTTCCGCGGATTCCAGCACGGTCGTGCTCGACCTCGAAGACCAGGTTCAGTATGAAGCGCATCGGCTGGCGAGTCCGGACCGCATTTATTTTGATTTGCACGACACGTCGCTTTCTCCTGAATTTGAAGGGAAGACCATCGACGTCGGCGATTCGCTGCTGGCGAAGGTTCGGGTGGCGCAGCCGGTCTCCGGGTTGACGCGTGTGGTGCTTGAGACCAGAGGCAACTCGAACTATTCTGTGAGCCTGGAGCCGAATCCTTACCGTCTGGTGGTACAGGTGCGAAAGCTGGGCGCCAACACCAAGTCGCAAGTGAGCCTTTTCCCCGAAACCCCGGAAGCGGAGAAGCTGGCGATCGTGGTTCCTCCACCCACGCGCGAAGACTTGCAATGGCGCGCGCGTGTGCCCAAGATGCGCATCGTCGTCGATGCCGGTCACGGCGGCTGGGATTTGGGAACGGTGGGCCGTCGCGGCTTGCTGGAAAAAGATCTTGTCCTCGAGATCGCTCAGCGATTGGGCAAATTGCTGGAGAGCCGTTTGGGCGCGGAAGTTATTCTCACGCGCAACGACGACAATTACATTCCACTCGACGAACGGGCTGGGAAAGCGAATCAATCTCAAGCCGACTTGTTTATCTCGGTGCATGCCAACTATAGCGATCTGCCTTCGGCGCGCGGTGTGGAAACTTACTACACGAACCTGTTCTCGGCGCCGAACGCGAAAGACCTGGAGACTCGGGAACAAGAGCCTCGGGAACAAGATCATAGTAAGAGCGCGAATGCTGCGGTGCTGTCAGCGGCTGATCTCCACGAAAAAATTGAGCAGTCGCGGCGGCTGGCGGCCAGCGTGCAGCGGTCGCTCTATGGAACTCTGTCGGTGCAGAATCCCGGACTGCGCGACCGCGGCGTGAAAGCCGCGTCCTACGTGGTTCTTACCGAGACCGCGATGCCGGGAATCCTGGCCGAAGTTTCCTTCGTCAGCAGTCCCACCGACGAGCAAAAGCTGCGCAGCGACGGATACCGCGAGCAGATCGCCGAAGCGCTCTACAAGGGCATTGCGCGGTATGCGGCTGGGTCGCGTGGCGTGAAAGTGGCTAGCGCGACGAAGTAGTAACCATTGGAAGTCGAACCTCTCAGAGACTACTTCGGGAGTGGAATCGCATTCGTGCTAATTAGTGTCTCCCCTGCCTGAACTTGTTCAGGCGTCATCTTTAAGGTTAATTTTGCGAGCGCCTTTCCGCTGTGTTTTTCACCATTCCGTTGTGCGAGTGTGAACCACATGTACGCTTGAGGATAGTCTGGCACCTTCTGCTCCGAAGTATATTTTCCCATCCGGAATTGAGCGTGCGGCGAACCATGTTTTGCCGCCTTCTCCAGGTACGTCAACCCGATTGTTTCGTTCCTGGGGACGCCATCCCCCTGCAAATAGATTGACGAAAGCTCCAATTCTGCCTTGGCATCGCCGCCAACCGCTTTCTTCGTTAACTCGGCGATCTGGTCGTCGACTTTTCCATACAGATGGAAATCAACCTCAACCGCAATCTGGAGCGCGACCGGGTTGCCGTCTTTGCGTGCGGGCTCGAACTTCCAGGACCGCACAGCCTCGACGGCTTTTTCGTCCAGGCCCATGCCGAGGGGTTGCGTCACCTTGATGTCTCGCGGCTTGCCATCCGCGTCGATAACGACCGATAGGACGCAGGTGCCCTGGTAATGCGCCTTACGCGCCGGTTCTGAAAATTCCGGGTCAGGAGTGTGAACAGGCCGTGGCGGAGTAACTCCATGACCAATCTTGTACACGCCCGGGCTCGGTGCGTCCTGCGGGTTCGACGCAGGCTGATCCTGTCCGCTGACACAGGATGCGGCTACGAGGACGACCGCCGCGCACAACGCAACTGGAAACTTCAAAGGCATGTGAAGCGAAGTTTACCAGTGGCCGAAAGACGATTCAACGCCTATCACTTCCCAGGAAACTACCCCGGGTCCATTCCTGCCTGCTCGCCCACCGTCTCCATCAACCAATTTCGGACGACGCCCTGGACGTTCATCCGAGCTTCCTCCGTAGTGAGGTGCTTTACCGGCGCGGCCACTTTCTTTGCCGGCGCAGCCGCCTTCTTTACGGCCGCAGCCTGCACTGGCGCCGCGGCAACGGCGGCTTCGCCGTCCGCTTCGTCCTCTACTTCGTTCTCTGCTCCGTCGTCTGCTTCTTCCTCCTCCGCACCCTCGAAATCGTCTTCAAACCACTGCGGGCCGTGGATGCAGGTGCGGTGCACGTCATGGCGGTCGATTACAACATCGGTCACCTCACGCACTTCGAACTCCGCATTCCGCAAGTTGAAGCTCGCGGTCTGTAGGGCGTAGAGCATCAGCCCGGCCGTTCGGTGATCCATGCGCCCGGAGCCGAGCATCTGGATCACTTTCATCAGCGCCACCTGCACCGAGTTCGCGTCCTCAAGCAGCGGCAAATCGAACCCGCGCTTCGCCGACGTATCCGCCGCAATCTTCGCCCGCTCGCGCCGGATGCGCTCATGAAAAAAGCAATGCCGCCGCCAACGCAGAGCGGGAGACCCGCACTGCGTCCCATTCATCTTCACATGCTGACATCGTGGAACATTATCGAACCCCATATTTTTTTCTCTCACATCCTCTGTTTTGGTTTGCCGGAACGAAATTTGCGGGGTATCCCCCACCCCCCTCGATATCTGGAATCACCAGGTTACGGTGAAATTCCCCGCAGAATACGGACGGCAAAGAAGTTAAATAGTAAAATCCGCGAAATAAACGACTTAGGACCCGATGGAATCGGGTTCAAAGTCATTTTTGCGCTACCAACCAGCATTTCAAAAAAAGTGGTATGACCGCAAGGTCAGATGTCACACGGGGTTGGTTGTGGAAGGCTGTGGAAAGGTGCCGGGGGCGGCTCAGGCAGGTGACGCTTCCCCGTAGAGATCTTTTCGGCTTAGCAAGATCAGTCCGAAGCGCTGGTCTTTGAACGCCCTTGTTATTCGCTCGATTGTGCTCACGTGCCACTGTTCGCTGGCAGTTGCAAATACGATCTGGTGGGCGCGCAGCCTCTGCGCAAGATCAAGGTATTTTGAAATTGTTTCCGAATCCTCTTTGTCGTTTTTTCCAAGGCGATCGTTCTTCTTCGCTTCTCCAATTGTCAACAGCCCGTCCGTTATGCAGTTCAGATCTACCTCCCGAGGAGGAGCGTCGTCCTTCTCGCGGTATTCGAGCTCGTGAACGAAGAGAAAGCTGTCTTGGGACGAACGTTGCAACACATCAAGTGTTAATAGGGGAACCTGCATGTTGTGTTCCAGCCCCAGGTAGACCAGTTCGTCCAACTGATAATACAAGTGTGGCTGGCTTGGGTGGTGCCAGTGTTTACGAGTGAACACTTGCATTTGATGGCAGCGCTTGCAAGTAAAGGAGTCCGTTAGATCTCCTAATGGAAACCAGTCGGCTCGCCTGCAGTATTGACACTGCAAAATAAAACCCCTGTAGAGGACCGCAGATGAGGCGAGGTGATCGAGCATCCGGATCGCTTCGCTTTCGCTTCCCACAGTGACAGCTAGAGAATCTAGGTCGAAGTAACGTCGATCTCCAAGCAGGACTCCTTTAAGGTGCTCCTCTTTCTTCGGCTCGGTCTTATCAAGAAACGCTTCCGCAAAGGATTGGCCGGTCGCGGACCGAAGGAACTGGGCTAAGGACGCTAATCCCCCGAACTTCTGGCATGTGTTCTCGGCATAGAACCCCTTGTCAGAAATGACACAGGACAGGCCATCCGCGCGGGCCACTTCTTTGAATATTTCCAAGGGTTCCGGCACGCGGATAGATGGGCGAGGAACGGATGATTCGGCGGAGGCACCTCCCATGACGAGCCAGTTGGGACAGAAGTAGGTGGGCCCGCTCGAGGATATCCTTACGTCTTTGGAAGTAAAAGAGGAAGCGCCCATGAGTCGCTCCCCCATTGTGTAATGGCGGGGAAGATGATACTGACTGATGCTGATTTCGACAAGCCACCTATGCCGGTTGGGATCAACCTTCTCGAAGCTCTTTGGAACTGGAGTTTCGAAGAGCGGGATGGTGCCGTCGTTCGGAACGGGAACAGACCGTAGGACAAAAACGTCGTTCGCCTCGTAGTAACGAAGGGGGTGAACTGGGAGTATTTCGTCTGGTGTGCCTATCTGAAACTGCTCGATTCGGCCGACTGCCCTTTCCGAAAACCGAGACCTGACCTGGTCGAGTTGTGACTCCTCTAGGGTGACGCTGACTATCTTCATCCCAGCATATCGTTGCGGCGTTCCTCTCGCCAGACTGGCTAAGTCATTCACGAAATACCAGGTGTCGTCAACGACTTGTTTCGCCGGCGGCGAAGCCAGCGTTTCCTCCAAAATGGACGGCGGAATCCACACGACTCGGGATCGCATACGGGATAGCGAGTAGTAAAATGCGAAATCTTGAATTGTCGCCCCCGCCACGGCGATAGCGGGCTCGGCCCATTCGCGATGTTTGGTCGATCTGTAATTGCCGAGTCCAGCCATCGAGAGGCGAAAGGGTAGAGACTCGAGGACTTCGTTAATTTTCGCAACGGAAGTGTTCGTGAGAAATGCGGCTGACCCAATTTCCTCATAGCCTTTCACAGCCAGGCGAATAAGGAGCTTAGTGTCTTCTGCGTTGCCCCCTCGGGTGGACAGTTCCACGTTCATCTTTGCGAGTTGCGCCTGCATTTCGGCATTCACGCACCCAAAGGAAGACGCCCACCACAACGGTGCAAATGGAACTGCATCACTGACTCTCAGCACCCGCTGAGGACGTTCCACAAAGGGCAGAACGTCGATAATGTCCGTGTGCGGATAATGTGGCGTACTGGCTGCCCCCAATGAGCCAGCCTCGACGATCCACTGCTGGAAGTAAAAAGGCGCAAGCCGGTCCCTTAGTTCCTGCTGCAACTTTTCTGAGATTCCAAACTGTGTCAGGTCACTTCGGCGAAGGCTGTCCCGGATCGTATCCGCGGCGTGTGGATCGGTCTTTTCACCGATCTGTTGCTCCCAACCGGCGATATGGCGCTGGTATGCCTCATTGAACTTCGCTGGCTCCTCGATCTCGACGTCTCTCCCAGTTCGCCCATAGACATCGAGGTAATCTGGATCGAAGCGTTCCAATATGCGCCAGAAGAGGGGACTGATTGCGTTCCCGTCAGTGGGAATGATGATATTTCCACATCCTCCCCATAGTCTCGTGAAGTACTCAATGACGCGGAGCGAACTGCCTTGCCACTGTGCATCGTTGACATTCAGAAGTACGGCAACTCTGCCCGGCCTTACTCTTGCACTGACTGTTAAGTGGCGCATTTAGGGAAATCTTAATCGATAATTCGCCTTTGTCGAACTGCCGACTGTGCCACCCTTCGGGCTTGATTCCCTTTTACTCGGCTTACCCCGGACTTATGTCCGGGGCTATTGTATGTCGTCCCTTCGGGACTGGGGCGGGATCGGGTGCTGCGCAAGGATCCACGGGTGGACGCGAGGTCAAAATCCTTGCGACGACAGTGCGCGGATGATTATAGGGATGCTTCGACTGCGCCGGGAGGACCTACGTCCTCCCGGCTTCGCTCAGCATGACAGCCGGGGCGTAGGCCACTGACTTTTTCTGCGCTGTCCCACCGGTGGACGCGAAGTCAAAATCCTAGCTACCACAGTGCGGGGTGATTACAGGGATGCTTCGACTACGCAGGGAGGACTTTCCGTCCTCCCTGCTCCGCTCTGCATGACAGGGGGAGTGATTGCGTTTGGGAAGCTGCGGCCCGATGGACCTGGGCTGCCGGACAGCCGAGGGCTGCCCCCACATGAGTCGCGTGGCGTCCACAGGGGGACGCGAAGTCAAAACCCTAGCTACCTCAGTGCGGGGTGATTATAGGGATGCTTCGACTACGCAGGGAGGACGTTCCGTCCTCCCTGCTCCGCTCTGCATGACAGGGGGAGGGATTGCGTTTGGGAAGCTGCGGCCCGATGGATCTGGGCTGCCGGACAGCCGAGGGCGGCTGTCCCTACATGAGTCGCGTGGTGTCCACAGGGAGACGCGAAGTCAAAATCCTAGCTACCTCAGTGCGGGGTGATTATAGGGATGCTTCGACTGCACCGGGAGGACTTTCCGTCCTCCCTGCTCCGCTCTGCATGACAGGGGGAGTCATTGCGTTTGGGAAGCTGCGGCCCGATGGGCCTGGGCCGCTGGACAGCCGGGGGCGGCTTTCCCCACATGAGTCGCGTGGTGTCCACCGGGGGGACGCGAGGTCAGAATCCTTGCTACCGCAGTGCGGGGATGACTATAGGGATGCTTCGACTGCGCCGGGAGGACTTTCCGTCCTCCCTGCTCCGCTCAGCATGACAGAGAGGGTTGAGTCGGACTTGCGTTCGGCGTGACAGGAAATCGTGGGTTGTCATGCTGAGCGGAGCGGTGAGGGGAGCGAAGCGAGACTCACTGCGGAGTCGAAGCATCCCTGCCTGCGGCGGGCTGCATCCAGGGGTACCACTCTGCGGCTAGGTCTCTCCATTGCGGGTTGCGGCGTTCGAAGAGCGCGATTTTCTTGGCACGCGACCATCCCTTCAGTTGTTTCTCGCGGGCCAGGGCTTTGTGGACGTCGTCGTAGGATTCAAAGTAGAGAAGGCGGACTACTTCGTAGCGGGCGGTGAAGCCTTCGTAGTGATGGAATTTATGTTGGAAGATGCGCTTGTGTAGGTTTCCACTTACTCCGATGTATAGGGTGCCTGTCAGGCTGGCCATGATGTAGACGCAGTAGTAGCGGGGGTCGCGCATTGGGAGATGATTGCTCATTCAGGGCTTGGGGGATGTGATGGATGTCACAGCGGGACCAAATTGCCTTCCGCATTTGGGATGGGGGGTAGGGGCTTCGACTGCGCCGGTTTTGGATGGCGGATGCGAAAGTCAAAATCCCAGCCACCCTAGAGTGCGGATTGTTATAGGGATGCTTCGACTCCGCAGTGAGGATCGCTACGCGATCCTCACTGCTCCGCTCAGCATGACAGAACAATGGCTTCTGGGCGACGACAGTCAGTTGGGTGACGGAATTCCGCCGTATTTTTGCAGCCAGAGTAGTTCTTCGCGGACTTTGATTTTGCCGTGCCAGGGATTCTTGCTGAGGCTGTGGCCTTCGCCGGGGAAGATTAGGAGTTTGTTGGGGACACCTAGCGAGTAGAGGGCGTGCTCGAGGAGATAGTCTTCCATGACGGCTACGCGGATGTCGTCGGCGCCGGCTACCATGTGGGTGGGGGTGCGGACTTTGTCGATTTGGAAGATGGCGGCTTCGTCGTGATAGCGCTGGGGGGCTTCCCAGGGGCGTCCGCCGAGGAAGTAGGCGTCGTCCATGGTGGTGTCGTCGTTGCCCCAGTTGCCGATGTGCTCGACTGCGCCGGCGCCGGTGACCGCGGCTTTGAAGCGCGTGGTTTGGGTGATGAGCCAGTTGGTCATGTAGCCGCCGTAGCTGTAGCCGCCGATGGTGAGGTGGTCGGGATCGGCTGTGCCGTCTTTTACCAGCGCGTCGACGCCTTCGAGAATGTCTTTGCCGGGACGCGAGACGATTTGCGGGACGATTTGTTCGAGGAATTTGTCGCCGTATCCGGTGGAGCCCCGGTAGTTGGGCTCGAAGACCAGCCATCCGTTAGTGGCGGCTAGCGCGGACCATTGGTACCAGTCGGCGGCGAAGTGGTTGCCGTCGGCGTCGGCGGGGCCTCCGTGAATGAAGGTGAACAGGGGCAGGTGCTTGGCTTCAGGCTTTCCCGGTTCAAAGCTGCCGGGAGGATAAATCAACATGCCTTCGACCGTGGTGCCGTCATCGGCCTTCCAGCGGTAGGGCTTGCCTTGAGGAAGGTCACGCTCGGTGAAGAGTTTGTTGAAGGACGTGATGGGACGGGCTTGATCGAGTTTGGCGGGACTCTCGGCTAAGTAGACTTCGACGGGCTTTTGCAATGACGAGTAGACGAAGGCAATGCTCTGGGAGTGGGCGGACGTGGCGAGGATTTCGTAGGTACCTTCCCATCCAGTCAGTTTGTGCAAGGGCTCACTGGGGTGGTTGACGGAATACATGGAGACTTCGGTTCCGAGACGCGCCGAGGCTAGCACGCTGTCTGCGGTGACGGAGTAGTGCTCGACTGGGCCGATGAAGTCTTTGCTCCACTGCTCGACGGTGCCGGGTTCGGTGTCGGGACGTTCGCTGTCGGGCTTTTTGCTGTCAACCCAGTAGAGGTGGGGCTGGAGGTCGCGGTAGGGGCCGGTTACGTCTCCGATTTCGACGGTGAAGAATATGTGGCGATTGTCGTTGGCCCAGTTGAGGCGGGTTTCGACTGCCTGGTTGTGGGTTAGTTGGTGCGGTTGGGCGGTGGTCGGCTTTGTCTCGCTGGCGGCAATCGCGGGCGAGGGCCCCTTCGACTCTCGCTCAGGGCGGGTCCGCGCTACAAGATCCAGCGCGTAGATTTCTACGTCTTCGGATTTTTCCTGGCGCTGGTTGATGGCGTTGGACACGAAGGCCAGCTTGCTGCCGTCGGGCGAGGTAATCAGGTTTTCCATGCGTAACGGCAGAGTCGCGATGGCTCGCGCGCCTGGCGTGAGATCGGGATGCTTCCCGGCTTCGCTGTCTTCTTTTTCAGAAAGCTTCGCGGGAGCGGCGCGGCGGACGAGGGCAGCGGGTACGTCGAGAGCGAAGAGAGTGTCGCCGCGCTCGGCGGTGCGATATTGCACAACATCTTTCCATTGCTTCTTGTAGTCGTCTTTCTGCGCTTTAGTCCAGGGGTTGCGCGTGGCGAAGTAGATGGTGCGCGAGTCGGCGGACCAGGAGAAGGCATGGACTTCTTCTTCGCCGTCGGTTATGGGAATGGCTTCGCCGCCGGTGGGAGAAATCAGATAGATCTGGGCCGTTTCTCCTTTATCGTCTTTGGCTTTGTGCTTGTCTTTACTTTTATCGTCGGAGGAGTCGGAGTCCTTTTCGGAAGACGGCTTGCGCTCGGAGAGGAAGGCGATCCAGCGGCCGTCGGGCGACCACTTGGGTTCGGTGTCGTGTCCCGATTGCGTGAGTTGGATGAGTGAACCGCCTTTGGCGTCGTCGCGGTAGAGCCAGAGGTCCTTGCGAAAGATTTTCTGGTCCCAGTCGGCGCGCTCGGTTTCGATTACGATTGCGCTGCCGTCGGGGGAAAGAGCGACCGCGGAAAAGCTTACGGAGTTGAAGAATTCGTCGAGAGTGAGTTTGGGCTTGGCTTGGGCGAAGGCGAAAGATGTGAAGCTGAGAAAGGCGGTCAATAGAGTTTTCTGGATGATTTTCATGGGCGATGGAGGTTTATACATCGGAGTGTTTGTGATTCGCAAGTTTCGGGTAGCCCGAACTGAAAGAGCGAAAATCTTTAACCACGGTGGACACGGGGTTTCACAGGGTAAATCGCCGGCATTATTGTGCGGGCTCGGCGTTTTTCAGGGCTTCATCGAGAGGCTGGGCGGGATGAGGCGCGCTTTCGACAATGCGCCAGCCGTCGTCATAATTGCGAAAGGCTGCAATGGAACGGTGGTGCGCGTCGACGGAATAGAGGGCGGCACCAACTTCGTTTAAGGGAATCCATCGCCAGGTGAATTCGACATCGGCAGTATTGCCCTGTTTGGCGATGCCGGTGACGGCGAGCAGTTCGCGGTGCGCGACGGGGATGCTGAACGTTTGCCTTCCCGCATCGCCGGGAGCGATGACGTTTTGAAACGTATCCACTCCGGACGGGGTAAGTATCACGTCCCAGCAAGGCGGTGGGGCCAGAGCAGGCGGGCATGGGGCGTTGGTGGCGGAAATCCAGCCGCGGTGCTGAAGAACGAGATAGTCGGGAGAGAGGTAGTCCTTGTTGGCGATGACGCCGGTACGCAACTGAAACTGCTGACGGGCGCGGAAGGTAGTGGAAGTCGCGATCAGATCGGCGGCGAGGCGGCGGGTGAGGAAGTCGCGGGGAGAGCAGGAACTGAGCAGGAGCAAGCTGCAAGCACACAGAACGAGGATGGTTGGTTTCCGCATCACCGAAGGGGAATCTCGGGTCACTGGTTTTGGATTGTAAACAAAAGCGATCGGTTGCGCGGACGGAAAGGATGAGAAGTGATCTGACCTTCGAAGTGGGCTGACCAGCGTCCGGGAATCGCAGTGGCACACTTGGGGCAGCGGCCATCCGGGGTGAGGCGGTAGTTCTTGATCAGGTAGCCGTAGCGCTCGATCACAGTTTCGTTGCACTGCGGACAGCGTGTGTCTTCCCATCCGCCGACCATGCCAGGAAGATTGCCGGCGTAGATGTAGCGAAGTCCGGCCTGCTCGCCGATCTCGACGGCGCGCAGCAGATCTTCCCGGTTCGTGTCGCGCGCGACATCGTTTTGCATCTTATAGTCGCCGTGAAACGCAGTGATATGCCAAGGAATGCCGGGCGAGATGTCCGCCAGGAATTCAGTGAGGCGGCGCAGTTCGTCGTCGCTGTCGTTGAAGCCCGGGATGAGAAGCGTGACGATTTCGAGCCAGAGGCCCATCTGGTGGATGCGGCGGATGCTGTCGAGGATGGGACCGAGGCGTCCGCCGAGTTCGTGGTAATGACGGTCGTCGAAGCTCTTGAGATCGACTTTGTACAGATCGAGCCAGGGACGCAGGTATTCGAGCACTTGAGGAGTGCCGTTTCCGTTGGAAACGAAGCCGGTGATAAGTCCGGCGGCTTTGGCTTCTTTGAAAACGGCTACAGCCCATTCGCTGGTGATCAGAGGCTCGTTGTAGGTGCTGACCAGAATTTTCGCGCCCTGTGCGATGGCGTCACGCACGAGAATTTCGGGTGAAGCTTGCAGTGGCGGCGAGACGGCGTTGGGATCGCGCAGAGCTTGCGATGTCACCCAGTTCTGGCAGTAGGAACAATGCAGATCGCAGCCCAACATGCCGAAGCTGTAGGCGAGAGCGCCGGGATAGGCGTGAAAAAAAGGCTTCTTCTCTACTGGGTCGCACTGGGTACCGGCGGTGTATCCCCAGGGGACGTAGAGCGTGCCGCCGCGGTTGTAACGGACTTTGCACACGCCGGGCTGGCCTTCAGGGATCGGGCAACAATGGCCGCAGGCGAAGCAGCGTACACGGTCGTTTTCGAGTTTCTCGTAGAGACGTGGATCGGCTTCGCGAACTCGCTCGTCGAGAATGGTGCGGAGGGTGGGCACGGAAGACCTCTGCTTCTATTCTAACGCTGCGGCGCGGAAGCTGGAGGCAGGGTCCGTGGTAAGAAACGCCTTCCGGAGCTTGAGGTGGGGAAGGCGGGTAAGGGATCCTTCGACTCCGCAAGTGCTTCGCTTCGCGAAGCAGGTGCTGCGCGCAGGATGACAGGGCTGTCGGAGGTTGCCTAGCGGGCGGGGGATGGCTTGGCGCGCGATTCGTGCTGTTGATACCAGATGTTGGCCTGCTGCTCGATGGCAGCGGCTTGGGGACGCGTCATGTGGGAAGCGAGGAACTCCGCGAAAGACTTGCTGTTCTTGTCCCCGGCAGCGCGGGCCAGAACGGTCCAGAAGTAGGCTTGGGTGAGACTTGCGGGCACGCCTCTGCCCGCCCAGTAACGAGTGCCGAGCGCGACTTGGGCTTTCACACTTCCATTTTCGGCTGCTTTGGTAAACCAGCGGGCGGCTTCACTGTCATTCTGCCTCACCCCATCACCGGAAGCGTAGCGAAGGCCCAGTGCGTTCTCGGCCGCCGGATCTCCTTTATCAGCAAGTTGCTGGAGTTCAATGAGGGTGGCGGTCTCGACAGCCGGGGCCGCAATGGTTGGTTGCGGCGGCTGCGAGGAAGCCAGCACGGTGTGTTCCCCACTTCGGTCGCGAGCCTGAATCTTCTCCTGAATCCAGGGAGCGAGGATGAAGCCGAGCACCAGCGCGATGGTGGCGGCGGCGCAGATAAGCAGATAAAGATGAGCCCGAGGCAGGCGAACACCGCCGACCTTGTCTTCGGAAAGACTCTTCTTCTCTGCGTCTTGCTGGGGCTCGTGGGCAAACAGAACGCTGCCCGGCGACGGAGTAAAAAGTCTTGGGGGCGCGGGAGGTGGAACGGAGCTATCACTTCTTGGGGCCGCGCGATTGACGGCGGCAACAATCGTCTCGGCGAAACGCTGGAGCACCGCGATATCGTGCTCACCAAACACGCCCGGTCGAGCGGAAAACACCTCGAGCAGTCCAATCACTTTCTCGCCCGAGCGAATGGGAGCGGCGAGCATGGAGCGAATGCCGAGGGCGCGGCAACTTTGGCGATCCACGCGTTCGTCGGTGTCGGCGTCGTCGCAGAGCAACAGTTTTCCGCTGCGCACGCATTCCCCGGAGAAACCTGAACCCACTTGCAAGGCTGCGCCCACGGGCGGAGAGCTCTCGCCGGCGCTGGCACGGCAGATCATCGTCCCGGAGATCATGACGCCGGGATCTTTTTCAGCCAATGCAATCGCCGCGCCGGAAGCCCGCAGCAGAGACTGCGACCGGGAAGCAATCAGGGAGAGAACCGCTTGGATGTCGGACCCCAAAGACTCCGCTTCCCGCTGCACCGCGGATGTGGCGGTGAGCGTGTCGGTATAGTTCGGGCGGAGTGCCGTGTGCTCGGAGGTTACGGGCGTGGGCGATGAAGCGGCATTGGCGGCCCCAGCCATCGCATTAAGGAATAGCCACTCCCGCAGACGGTGCAGAGCGGAATTTGTCAAAGCCGGAAGGGCGAGACCGGTGCGTCCGGTTGCGTCTGACCAAACGACCCGGGCAGTGGCGGAGATCTGGCCGCTGGCTTCTGCGAGGTCCAGACACAGATCGACTTCCTGGTCGATCTTCATGGGCGACGCGCACTGCACCGCCACTCCAACCTCGCTGATGTCGAGCACTTCGTTGAGGTCGAGCATCTCGCTGGTGGAGGCGCCGCCGAATGTCGCATAAGCGGGCGCGTGCACTCTTTGACGCACACGACGGCGGCGGTTAAGGGATGCAGGTCGAGAAGCCTGAGCAATGGCCGACATGGGGGAACCCGGTCGAAGTCCTGTGTGGACATATTAACCCGAATTCATAGAAAAGTAAGCCACTAAGAAGTACACGGTTCTGCTCCCGGTGATCGATAGCAACCCCTGCCGGATGAGACCTAATCTACCTTCGCAAACGGTCTTGGCCAAACGGTCCTTGAACCCTTCGTTCGAACGCAGTCTTATCCGGCCGTCTCATCCGGCGGTCCGGGAGAGGCGGGCGTGGTGCAGGCTGGAGATGCGGGAGATGGCGGCGACCATCATGCTGGAAAGCAATTGCATGGTGGCTACGTCGCGCTCGTCGAACGCGCCGGGAGACGACGACAGGACTTCGAAAACGCCGAGAGTGCGGCGATAGTAGCGAAGCGGGGAAACCAGGATGGAGCGCACGCCTAGACGGCGGCAACTAGCGAGGTCGACGCGCGGATTGCGCTCGGCATCGTGGCACAGCATGACTTCGCCGGTGCGCACGGCTTCGGCGGAGATGCCGGCATCGGTTTGCAAGCGGACACCGAGGTCGGGAGCGGTACGGCCGGCACGGGCCCGGCATACGATCTCGTCGCCGGCGCGCAGCGCGATGGCAGCCCCGGTCGCGCCAGTGAGATGCTGGGCGCGCTCGGTGATGGCACTGATGGCGGGCTCAAGATCGAGTTCCGCAGCGTGAATGTCGACTTCTTCTCCGGCATGCACCCCGGGATGCACGGCACGAAATCCAGATACTGGGTGGGCAGCATTGGCGACACGAAGTTGACTGCGAAGAACAGCCGAGGGTATGCGCGTGTGATGGTCTGCAACCTGCAAGACGTGAGGATCGGGCACCGTTCTAAGCAGGTCGCGCACGAGACTGTCGAGTTCGGAATCGGTGATGAGATGAGCCGTCTGCTGCTGGCGCAAGGATCCGCCCAGAACACGGGAGAGGCTGAGCAAGGAATTATTTCCGCAAGCCAGGCAGTACGGTGTGCTGCCCGTGCTGATCAGTTCGCACTGGACGCAAAATGTAGCGGACTGAAGCGGGACGAAATTGACGTCTTTGAAAGTGGTGCCATAAATCGTCTTGCGAAACATGAAAGCCTTTCTCACCAACATTAAGAGAGAAGATCAAGGTAAACAGTGAAGGTGGAGTTAGGCAGTGGCCGCATTGGTTCCTCAGGTGTGGAAAAGCCGGGAGGGTTGAGAAATCGAAGTCGCGAAACGAACTTGCGAATGCGGAGTGTGCAAGAATTTGCAACAAGAGGCTCATTAGCGAGATAGCGCTTCCGGCGTGCGGTTTACGACGGGTCGATTTCTCCAGCCGGGCTATTGATTTGGGTGTGGCGCTGAGTTAGAATCACGAAATGTTCGAGGCAGCAGCCTTGAGCAACTGGGGGAAAGTATGCAGTGGACAGCACCAGGTTTTGAAGAAGTTTGCTTGAATTGCGAAATTAACTCTTACGTAAGCGCGAAACTGTAGCCGTCAGCCCTCCCTATCCTTTCTCTGTCTGAGTCGCGCGGGCGTTGACTCGCGGCTTTCTGCGGCCAACAGCAGCAAGCGATTCCCCTTGTTTTAGCCCGCCTGTGCGGTAACAAATCCCTGATCATCCTGACTGGCACGCGGAATGACTTGCACAGTATTCTGCAGGGTACGGTCCAGCGCATCGGCGAGGGCGACAGGAAAAGCCGACGTAAGAAGATTGATATCAAGCTGTAGATCGCGCTGCGAATAAAGCCGGTGAACCATCATGGCGCCGCGGCGACGGTTGGACGAACTGACCAGATCGAGCGACAGGGTCCAAACCGCCAGACCATCGAGAGACCTTGATCCTCGCGTCTTGCCCCAGTGAAAGGATACTTCGCCGCGGCGCAACTGCGCCCCGAGTTCAGCCGCACCCAAGGGATGAGCTTCGCCTGGGAATAGTTTGAACGTGACGTCAAAACCGTCAAAGTCGTTGGAACCGAAGGCCGCTTCCAAGATTCGACGAATCTGCTCGTACTCGCGGGCCGCCTTGAGCTCTTCTGCGGCTCGACGGATGGCAAGGTTGTTGATGAAGATCTGACGTTGCTCGAAGGTGCGTTGGGCAACGCGACCGAGTTCTCCCAACTCGAGATAACCCAGGCGCTGCACGCCGATCCAGATGCCAATCCCAAGCACAGCCAGAACCAAGCCAAGCGAACTGCCGGTAGGCCACAGCAGAAACAGGCTGAGGAGGGCGAATACGGCGGAGACCGCATACAGGACAATTACGACTTGGCGATGAGTAAGGCCGTGCTGCAGCAGCTTGTGATGGATGTGCTCGCGGTCGGCGGTAAACACAGGACGCCCGCTGATCAGGCGCCGGAGAATGGAGAGGGACGTTTCCAGGATGGGCAGGCCGAAGGAGACAACTGGAATAGCGACCGCAACAATGGTCGGCGCTTTTTGGGCTCCGGCGAGAGCGAGCGCGCTCAATAGGAAGCCGATGAACAGACTGCCTGAGTCTCCGAGGAAGATGGTTGCTGGGTTGAAGTTGTAACGCAGAAAGCCGAGAATCGCTCCGGCTAGCGCAATGGTCATGACTGTGACCAGCGAATATCCGTTCAGGAGCGCGACCACAAACGCCACCAGCGTGGAGAACAAGGCAGAACCGGCCGCCAGACCGTCGAGGCCGTCGATCAGGTTGAAGGCATTGGTGATGGCCAAAACCCACAAAATGGTCAGCGGCAGGCCGAGAAACCACGGCAATTGATGGTTGCCGAATAGCACGGGGATGTTTAGGATACGGAGCCCGCCGATGAATAACATGCTGGCGGCAATCGCTTGAACCGCGAACTTGACGTATGGGCCTACGGTGTAAAGATCGTCATACACACCGAGCAGAAAAACCAGGAATGCGGGCACCAGGATGGTCAGCAAAGTCTTCAACGAAACCGCTGTATGCAGATAGGGAATGTAAGCGGCCATAAGTACAGCCGCCACCAAACCCACCGAAAAGGAAATGAAGATTGCGACTCCACCCAGGCGTGGAAGGGGGCTGGAGTGCAGATGCCTCTCCTGCGAAGGGACCGCGACCCACCCGCGCCGGGAGGCGAAGTCCCGGACGTAGCGAGTGAGGACGAATGAGAACAGAAGCGACAGAAAGAAAATCGCAAAAAAGGCTACAGTCAACAATCCCCCTCGGCCCCAAGCACGAACGTCGGCGCGCTATCCTCATCCGACAGTTAAAGTATTGCAGCCGCACACGCTGGCTGGTAGTGCGTTAGTGGGTTCCGTCTTTCGTCTGCGTTTGAGGGTTGTTGGGAATCTAGCAGCCTAAGAGGAAGGTTTCAATTCCCTGCTGTGATAAATCTGTGGAAAACGTGTACCAGTAAGACATCAGCCTGCAACTAGGGTGATCGCCACGAGGCACGCTGTGCTAAACTTTTCAGCGATCCTTCTTCCACCAGAGGCTTGTGAATGGAGTTTGGCAGATTCTGTTTTGCCGACAGCGGCACCTTGCTCGCGCTGTGTCTCGTTATGCTTTGCGGTTCGGATTTCAAGGCTTGGGGGCAGCAAGCGCCGGCATCCACGTCCGACAGCACGGCGGCACCGGCGCTGCCCGCGGCAGAGCCGATTTCTCAAGCTGCGGTTGGAAGCGCCCGCAGCACTGACTCCACGAAGGCTACCCCCAGCGGCATTTCAGGAGGCTCTGTTGCCGCCGCGAGCGACAGTTCGTCGTCACTGAGGCTGGGTCCGGGTGACTTGCTTGAAGTAGGCGTTTACAACGTGCCGGAGTTGTCGACCAAAGCGAGAGTCGGTAACTCAGGAGACGTATACCTTCCGCTGATTGACTATGTGCACGTGGGCGACCTCACGGTGGAAGAGGCGCAGGCATTGATCGAGAAGCGGCTCGGCGACGGGGGCTTTGTCCGCAATGCGCACGTTACGCTCTTTCTGGACGAATCCGCTTCCCAGGGGGTAACGATTCTCGGTGAGGTATTCAAACCTGGCATCTACCCGGCCATCGGGGATCGCAGGCTGTACGATCTGATCTCGGCAGCCGGAGGATTTACACCTTCGGCGGGACGAAAAGTGAGCATCATTCGGCAGCGCAGTCAGGCCGGACCGATTACCGTCAACCTGCCGAGGAATTTGGCTGAGGATTTGCAAGATAATATCGAGATCCTGCCGGGGGACACCATCACGGTGCCACGAGCCCCGATCATCTACGTAGTGGGAGATGTGGGGCGTCCTGCAGGTTTGCTAGTGGACAATGGGAACCTGACCGTGCTGCAGGCGCTTGCGTTGACGGGCGGGACGAATAAAACCGCAAAAATGAGCGGAGTGTGCATCATCCGCAAGGGCCCGGCCGGAATGACCGAAACAAAAGTTCCGCTGAAGAAGATGCTGGCAGCAAAGGCTCCTGACATAAACCTGCAGGGCGACGACATTCTTTTCGTGCCGCTCAGCGGAGCCCGGGTGGCGGCAGCAAGAGGTTTCGAAGCGGCGGTATCCGCGGCAACCGGATTGGCAATTCTCGCCGCCCATCCGTAGGGGGTTGCAAGATACTACGCGGCAACTTTTGTGGGACGCGAGTCCGGCAGTCTCAGCAACTGTTCTAGCACGCGAATGTATGTTTCCGCGGTTTGGCGGCGGGAGAAGTTGCGTATCATGTGTTCCCTGCCGTTCCGCCCCAGATCACGAGCCATCTCCGGATTGGCTGCCAGAAAACGAATAGCATTCACCAGAGCATCTGAATTTTCCGGTTCGATCACAAGCCCGCCACCGGCTTGCTCCAGAATCGTTCGCGCCTGCCCGTCTACACCGAGGATAACGGGGCGAGCGCACGACATGAATTCCAGCATCTTGGTAGGGAGGACGGTCTTGAACAGGTCGGTTTTCTTGAGCAGAACGAGGCAAACATCCGACGCGCAAATGTAGGCGGGAATGTTTTCGCGGGGCTGCTGATCTACGAAACGCAGATTGTTCAAGCCGCGTTCCCGTGCAAGGGCGACGATGCGATCCTTATCGGCGCCTTCTCCGAGTATCAGAAAAGCGATCTCGGGATTCGTATCCTGCAACTGTGTGGCAGCAGCGATGATGGTTTGCAGCCCGTGCGCCATGCCGATGGTGCCGATGTAGGAAACAACAAACCTTTCCTCCACGCCTAATTCCCGTCTCAGATCCGCCGCTGGTTCTGGGGCGAAAAGAGCAGTCTCTACTCCGTTTTCGATCACAGAAATCTTTTCCCGCGGCACGCGCCAGTGTTCCACCAGATAATCTTCGAAAGCGGACGTAACCACAACGATGCGGTCCGAATAGCGATACAGGAAGCCAGCAATCTTCGCCAAGGTACGGTGCAACAGCGAATCGCTCTCGCCCATGCCGACCGCGGCCAGCGACTCGGGCCAGAGATCGCGCACCTCGAAAACAAAAGGAACGCGCTTGCACCTGGCGAGCCACCAGCCGGAGAGTCCGACCAGCAACTGCGGGGAGGTTGCAATCACAACGTCCGGGCGTGACAGGAAGAGACCCGTACTTGCCGCCGATGCGCAAAACGAACTGTAGTTCAACATTCGCTCGTGCGCTTTCCGGTTGGGAAAAGGAAGCAGCCAGGTGCGAACCAGATTTACGCCGTCCGCTTCCTCATGCGTAACCAAACGGCGGAATTTGTTGCGATACTCGGGCGGCACAATTCCAGTCGGATGATTGGGAAAACCGGTGAGCACGGTCACTTCGTGCCCTGTGGCGGCCCAGTGGCGCGACAACTCGGCGGCACGTGCGGCCGGCGCACCCATCTCCGGTGGAAAGTATTGCGAGACGTAAAGAATCTTCATTGAGCCTGGTGGTAACGAATCTAGTAATAACAGAGTTTGAATGCGCTTTTGTAACACAGGGCGCGAGTACGCTTGCTGCGGCTGCGGCCGTAGCTTTCCCAACGATCCGCGACGCGCCTAAATTTTTCTTCGCCGGTCAAACGGTGCATCACGCGCAGCTGCACGATGTGCAATTGATGATAGAAGGGACTGGCCACCATCGGCAGGCGCGTGCCCGACTGTTCGTAGAGCGACCAGAATCCCAGATCGTAGCGATCAAGGTTGCGCTCCAGAGTCCGCACGGCACGGGCAAAGAGTTCCTGCGCGGAAGGCTTGCCGGTCGCGAGAAAATAATCATAAACGCCCCAAGATGCCCAGATGAAGCCGTTCAGGATGTGAGTGGGCGGCGAGACCAGGTATTCCTCGAACCACACATCGCCTTTTTCGTCGGTGAATGTGACGCCGCCGACCATGACGGGCTTGAAGAACGCGGCCAAGGCCCGTTGCGCGACGTCGAGGTAGCGGCAATCGCCGGACTCTTTGTAAGCGCGCACCAGGACCGAAACCCCCTGCCCTTGCGCCAACGCGGAATACCATGGCGCCCGCAGCGTGTCGCGGTACTCCCAATCGAAGTAGTGATTCCAAACCGAGAGGCCGTGCGCGTTCTGCTCAAGATGCTGGACGAGCCAGTTCGCAACCCGCAAGAATTTGTTGCGACGGTCGGCCTCTCCGCTGCGGCGGAAGAGGTTGTAGTTGCCCAATCCGTATTGGGCAATTGCGATGGGATTGTATTGCCGGCCGATCTTGCCGCGGTAGTTTAATTGAGGAATTCCGGCCAAGTCATAAGCGCCGTCGTAGTCCGCTTTCTTGGCGAACAGCATGTAGTACTCGCCGAGTTCGCCGGCGCTTGCGTTCAGGTTCTCTTCGGGCGTTTCGTGCCAGAAGGTGAGATGGCTCTGGCCACCAAGCAGATACGCGCTAACGATGCGGCGGTAATAGTTGAGACGAGGCAAAAGCAGCACGGGTCCTGGAGAGATTTCTCGAACTATATCACGAAGGGGAAAGCAATCGGTCATGGCTAGACCGCATACAGGGAGGTGGTCATATCTTCTGATTCGACTGCGATGGTCGTGACCGCTAAGTACGGTGTGCTGTTCTCGCCGTCCGGTAGAAAAGCGTTGCCGTATTGAAAGAGTCGCATGGGCCAGCGATCTTTTTGCCAGGCGAGCAGTGGACGCCAGTCCCGCCCGTCGCGGCCACCGATGATCCGCACAAAACGATCCGGATTCTCCGTGCTAGGCTCGACCATGGTTGAGAAGAAAGCATCGCGCCCTACGCGGCATCCGTAGATGGACGAACTGCTGAGGGGAGCGAGTTGAGACAACTTTCCCTGGCGGTCCAGATGATAGATCGAATTCGCCTCCATCGGCGTATCGGAAGAAAAATACACGCCGCTTTCCGTAGGCACACAGGCGACCGCGCGGGCCTGCTGGTTGCCCTGCAAGAGGATGTCAACCTGGCGGAAATCGTACGAAGCGCGAACGATGCGGCACTCGTCGCCGTAATCGCCGGTGAGCAGCCAGAGGCATTTCCCCCACGGATCGTGCACGATGTTGTGCACGTGGCGGATCGCTCCCTTGGGGAAGGTATAGGCGACGCTCCACCTCAGGCCTTCGTCCGTCGAGGCATAAATGTGAACTTCGTCGCGGGAGGAGTTGTCAAAATATTCTCCCCAGAAAACACTGCCGCCGGGAACTGGGGTGATGTGCAGTGGACGCGTGCCGCGAGTGATTTTGTGAGTTACCTGGAACTGGCTCTCGTTTGGGCGAAGTGTGACGATCGATCCCGGCACGGCGGCCACAATGCCGTGCGAGGGCAGCACGGCCAGCGCGTGAAAGCCATCACGAACCAGGCGCGAACTTAAATTCGTCCGTACCGTCAAGCGTCGCCAGTGGGCGGGATGGAATGACGCAACGGATTCCCAAGGCTGGCCGTCTGAAGGAATTTGGCCAGCAGAAATTCTGGTGCGCAAGAGGTCGTAGTCGCGAGAGGCGTACAGCGTGTCCCCCGCCCAGGTGAGGGCTCGAAGACGCTGGAATCGGGCGACACGCCGAAGGCCCGCGGTGAGATCGACGGGATTGGCGGGGAGAGCGCTCATGACGGGTCTTAGTTCTCAGCCTTTGGCTTCGTCACCAGAAACGGTCCGATCGTCAGGACGTCCATACGCGTGCGCGTATAGCAGTCGATGGCTTCCTCGGGCGTGCAGACGATTGGCTCATTTTCGTTGAAGCTGGTGTTCAAGATCACTGGAATGCCTGCCTTGCGATGAAACGCTGCGATCAGATCGTAATAGAGCGGATTCTCTTCGCGAGCCACAGTCTGGAGGCGTCCGGTGTCGTCGACATGGTTGACCGCGCATAACAGCTTACGTTTTTCCGGCCGGATTTTGTAGACGTGCAGCATGAAGGGCGAAGGGTGGTCGTGCTCGAAATATTCGTGCTGGCAATCGGCGAGGATGGAGGGAGCAAAAGGACGGAACCACTCGCGATGTTTGATGCGCGCGTTGAGAACGTCCTTCATGTTCGGCAAGCCGGGATGGGCCAAGATAGAGCGATTGCCGAGAGCGCGTGGGCCCCACTCCATGCGTCCCTGGAACCAGCCGATGACGTTGCCGGCGGCGATCTGCTCAGCCACCACCTCCAGCAGGGGAGCGCGTTCGAGCTTGCGATAATCCAGGTTGGCTTTCTTCAATGCAGCTTCGATGTACGAGTCGGAGAACTCCGGGCCGAGATAGGAGTTCCTCAATTCGTGGCGTCGGGGTTGCCGGAGAACGGAATAATAGGTGTGCAGCGCGGCGCCGATGGCCAGGCCTTCATCGCCTGCGGCGGGCTGGATGTAGGTGCGGCGGAATGGCGTACGGTCGAACAGCTTGCCGTTGGCGACGCTATTGAGCGCGCAGCCGCCAGCCATCGCGAGCTCGTCAGACGGAACCTGCCGGTGCAGATGGTTCAGGAGATGAAAAAAGATTTCTTCAAAACGATGCTGCAGAGCGAAAGCCAGGTCCATATCGCGCCGCGTGATTTCCGCATGCGGCTCACGCGGCGTCCCGAACAACGTTTCCATGCGCTCGGAAAAGTGGCGGGCGAGGCGGACAGTTCCATCGGGCAGAATCTGCATGCCGGAATTGCTGCCGAGCGGCTTGAAGTAACTGAGGTCCAGCTGGAAGGCGGAATTCTTGGGGCTGACGATCTTGCTGAGCGCGTCGCGGTACGTGTCTTCGTTCTTGCCGTAGGGAGCGAGTCCCATGACTTTGCCTTCGTCGCCGTACTTGCTGTAGCCGATGAACTCGCAAATCATGGTGTAAACACTGCCCAGCGAGTGCGGGAGGAATACGCGTTCAAGCACATCGATGTTGTTGCCTTCGCAGCGCGCCATCATGGTGGAGACGAAGTCTCCAGAACCGTCGTAGCTGAGTCCGGCGGCTTTCTCCCACGGCGAACAGTAATAAGCGCTGGCGATGTGCGCGATGTGGTGCTCGAGGTGGTGCTCTTGAAAACGAAGCTGCGCGGAATCAACTTCGAGCGCCTGAGCCAGCAGGGAGCGCACGTTGCGCATCGACTCTTTGCGTTGGCGGAGGCGGATGAAATTTAGAATCCTGGTTGGGTTGGCTAGTGCGTACTGCACTTTCTTCGCAAGATTGGCGTCGCTATCCTGGCCTACCGCGACGTGCTCGACGTCGGAGATCTTTGCGCCTACTGCATCGAGACAGGCCTTGACTGCCAGCGCGGGAAAACCGCCGAAGTGCTTGCGGCGATTGAGACGTTCCTCGGCGATGGCGAAGGCTATCTCGCCATCGACGACGATGGCCGCGGAGGCGTCGGCGTGAAACATGTTTAGGCCCAAGATAAGCATGAACTAAGGTTGGTCCCTCCGAACTTGCCTGTAGGTTTGGATCATTGTGGAGTTTGGATTATTAGTCCAAGCTGGGTGTTTGAAGAGCTGCATCGATGAAGGCGGCAGTGTCGACCACGAGCCGTTTGCCGGTCGCCACTGATTCCTGAATGCGCAGCGTAGCGAGAGTCGAGCCAACCAATTCGCCGAACGGGATAGGGGCTGCCTGCCCTTGTCGCATGGACTCAGCGAACGCTCTCCACTCGGCGCGATGGCCTTTATCCTGGCGCCAACGGGA
>Ga0210405_10000838_pt1 | contig 38065 bp, 36 predicted proteins | sample IncBWH11MmetaG_FD_155492 | JGI IMG/M metagenome (GOLD analysis project Ga0210405, IMG submission 155492) | Forest soil microbial communities from Barre Woods Harvard Forest LTER site, Petersham, Massachusetts, United States - Inc-BW-H-11-M | ecosystem: Environmental > Terrestrial > Soil >... | reverse complement strand
CGACTTCAGTTCGCAGGACGCAATAGCGTCTTCGATGATTCTGCGTTGGATCTGACGTCTGTGCTTGACATATCTCTCCAAGAACGCCTGCCGGAGTCGCTTATCCTCGTGGACACCAGTAAGGACGCGAGCCATGACCGTACCCTCTTCTGATACCAGGAACTCAGTCGCACGCAGGACGTAGCGGCGAAGCCGCGTCAAGCCGGAACCAGTCTCAGGAATCGCAAGAATAGGTTTCATGCGTTCAAAGCAGGCGTCAAACAGGATTTCTTCCTTCGACTTCCACCAGCGGTATAGCGTGGCACTGCTCACGCCGGCTGCCTGTGCTATCTCGTGTGAGCCGACAGCGTTGAAACCTTTGTCTCTCAGCAGCTTGTAAGCGGCTTCCAAGATTTTCTTCCGGGCGTGCTCACTCCTTGGCCGACCGCGGGGTCTTGGTGCGATCTTGGTTTTAGGTCCTTTCATCACCACGGTTCCACTTACGAAAATAATTGTTTCGTTTTATTTTGACAAGCATCTGTTGCAATGTAGAAACGAAACTGGCGGTTTCATATGTCATGGTCCATTTACTGGCGGGTGAAACGGTCAGCGTGGCAAATCGTATGGAAGAAAGGAACCCATCATGAAACGGCTCGACAATAAGGTTGCGATAGTGACAGGCGCTTCAAAAGGAATCGGAGCAGGTATTGCAAAGGCTTTCGCCGCGGAAGGTGCCGCGGTGATCGTGAATTACGCGCGCGATCAAGCGGGCGCGGAGCGGGTGGTGCGCGAGATCACCGGCAAAGGCGGGCGGGCCGTCGCCGTGCAAGGCGACGTGGCGCAGAGGTCCGACGCGCAACGCCTCGTCGCGGAGGCGAAAAAAGCCTTCGGGCGCCTTGATGTGCTCGTGAACAACGCGGGCGTCTTCTCGTTTGCGCCATTCGAGCAGTTCAGCGAGCAGGAATTTCACCGGCAGTTCAACACGAACGTGCTCGGCACGTTCCTCATGATTGAAGCCGCTTTGCCGGTCTTCGGGGCGGAAGGCGGCAGCATAATCAACATCGCATCGACGGCCAGTGTCGCTGCCTACCCGACCCTTTCGATCTACGTGGCGTCAAAGAGCGCTGTCAATGGCTTGACGCGCGTGCTCTCAAAAGAGTTCGGCCCCAGAAAAATCCGCGTTAACGCTCTCAATCCCGGTGGAACCGAAACGGAGGGTGCGCACGCGGCGGGCGTCATGGGAACGGAGTCTAAGAAGCAGATAATCGCGAGTACGCCGCTGGGCCGCGTGGGCCAGCCCGAGGACATCGCGCGCGTGGCCGTATTTCTTGCCTCGGATGATGCGGGCTGGCTCACAGGAGAAATCATCTTCGCGAACGGTGGCAACAAGTAAAACGCCTTCAGAAGAACAACACCATGAGCGCTTGCATGGTAAGCATTGGACCTATCGATACTGATGGAACAAAGGATACGCCGGGTGAATGACGCCATCACCGGCACTGAAATCGTTATCGACGGCGGAACCGTCCCAACAGTCTGAGCCCGCCGACAGGACTCTTGAAACTCCACTTAGTTAACAACGCGGGCTACGGCCCAAGGGTTTCCATGGGAATTTCGGTAATCGATTAACAAAGAAGGAGAACGATCATGTCCGCATACGTTGTCTTCACGAGAACTAAAACCATCGATCAAAAAGAGCTCGAAAAATATCGGACTGGAATCAAAGCAACGATGAAGGATCATCCTATCGAAGTGCTCGTAGCCGATGGAAAGCACGAAGTCCTTGAAGGTGATCCGATTGAGGGAATGGTCATTGTGAAATTCCCGAGCGTAAAAGCCGCAAAGGATTGGATTTACAGCGAGGCCTACCAAAACGTCGCCAAGCACCGCAAACACGGGGCGATCTATCACGGACTCATTGTTGAAGGTGTCAGCTAACGGAGAAGAAGCGCCATCAGCGAGGACGCTGCACGTCAACGGATTATGGACATGCTTGGAGGCATTCCCATCGGCCGGCCAGGCCGACCCGAGGAAGTGGCGGAGCTGGTAGCCTTCCTCGCCTCAGACCGAGGTGCGTTTATCAGCGGGGCTGATTACATTATCGACGGTGGCACTATGCCCACTACTTGATGGCCGCATATCACGGGCGGCAGATTAGGTCCACAGGCTTACGGATGTTTTCTCGTAGCTGCTCGGGCAGAATCGTCGGCCACTCGGAAATTATCGATCGCTGCCACCTGGATGAATGGTTGGCTATTCGTTGAACTGATTTTGTTTCTCTAGTGTGGCGGAAGGCGTGAACCGTCGAGCGCCCTGCTCCGGTTTGGGTCTAGGCAAACTGCCCGTTACGAAAGGCAGCTCTTGCAGTCGTACGCGCCTCGACTTTTGGTTGCATTGGGTCTTCCATTTTCCATTATTTTCCAATTAGCAGCCGCTTTGTCGTGTGTAAGTGCCGCCAGTTCAGCGTGTTAGGATTCGCTTGAGGAAGCTTGGGAAGCTCTAAATAAAACTCTGAAAGCGATTGATCTGGCGGCACTTAGCGTTTGGAGAGAGGGCTCTAATTGGAAACTAAATGGAAATTGAAAGCAGTTACGGATTGCGGCTCGTGACTTGGGTGAACGAGCGTCTGCCCAACCCTTCGGTTAACAGCCGCGAATTTAATTTCATCGCAAGTTGCCGGAGCCGAGCTTAATCGAGGGAATCAAGCTACGTGAATGCTCATTCGGCAAACTGGCGTTGAGTGCCGGCCGCCGAGAGCCCAACCTCCTCGAGACCTGGAGAAGGCTCGGTCCGACGCGCGACCCACCAATGGTAGGCCAGCCAAACGTAGACGGGACCGTATTCGAGCGACAACATCAGCAGAGAATGTTTGAGCGGTTCCCCTGCGCCATAGCTGATTGCGGGAGTGTAGCCCAGGACGCTTGTGACGCTCATAAGCAACCACGCGCCGCTTGGGTAAAAACACAGGAACGGAATCGACCAGGTGAAATACCAGGGATAGGCGGTCGGCGACAGCAGAAGCACTCCTCCCGTGAGAACGAGACTCGCCAACAACGGAGGCGCCTGCTTTTTCGCCAGGTATCCGATGGCGGCTAACAGCACAAGCGCCGCGATCAGCTCGCCACCAACCCTCGAGCCCGCGACATGGCGCAGCAGGTGGAAGAGACTGCCGTTGTTCACCCAATCTCGCGCATAGTTCCTCGCGCCGTCCAATAGATGCAAGCCAGCGTCCAAGTACGCAATATAAAACGCGAAAATCAGCGCTGCGAAGAGGCCTACATGTGCGAGTCGCACACGCTTTAGGAATGTAACCAGGAGCAGGACCGGGAAGAACTTGGAAAGAAACGACAGCGCCAGGGCACCCATCGAGAGCGCCGGGCGATTTGTCACTAGGAAAAAGAGCGCGACCAGGAATGTGAAGATGGCGAGCGAATCAAAATGACCGGACATCGCAAACGCAATGAGCACAGTAGGATTCCACGCGTAGGCAAGCACACGATGCAGAGGTTGTTTCATCGCGCCCAACAGGAACATCAGCACAACCACGCACCCCAGATCCAGGATCGTCGAGACCCGCTTGTATCCGGGCACCGTTTCGATCAGCCTGTAAGCCAATTCGCTCAGAGGCGGGTAGATGGTTGGAGACTCCTCAGCGGGCGGTTCAGGATGATCAGGATTCTGCAGCCATTCCAGTCCTGGTGAATTGGGGAATACGACGTACGGATTCAGATGGGCTCGCTGCACCCGGCCATCCCATTGGTAGCGATACACATCGTCGGAAGGCGTCGAATGGGCTGGCAGCAACGTGACGCGAAACAATACCGCGCTCACCAGGATGATGAGAAGGGCGGCCGTTCCGAGCCGATACCTCTCGACCCAAAACACACCGATCACGTAGAGGATGCCCGCGAGCAGCAGGAGTCCGATGAATTCCGGCGTGCACGCGTCCAAGTCTTGCTGCCGCGCGACCCATCTGAAGACGGCTGTTATTCCCGCCGCGAGGGCAGCGAGCCCCAAGGTGACAATGTCACGGGGCCAGCGAGTCTTAAGGCGTTGGATATATCCGTGCAAGATCGGAACTATCTCCCCCATTGAGACCCTTCATTGAAACCCTTCATTCGCCCTCTCACTTGCCCGCTGCAAAAGCCATTTAGCCGTCCTTGGGGCTTTGCCCGGTATGCGTTGCAGATCGTCCGCTAGTTGGCTAAGATCCGCGGCCACGTCGATGTCGTAGAACGGATCGGTCAGATGTACCGAAAGCCCCAGGGCACCGGCGCGCCTCAACAGCGTTTCCAGCGCACTCCCTGTTCCCATTCCATCGCTGGTGAACAGTCCCGGATAAGACGCTCTCGCACCGACCAAATAATAGCCGCCATCATAGGTTGGCCCCACAACGAGGTCGTCAGACTCGAGTGCATCGAACGAGGCCACCAATACTGAAGCCGGCAGGTGCGGACTATCGCTGTTGAAGGCAATGACTCGCTGGTGGCCACGGGTTGTAAAGTGCGCGAAAACGGAGGTAAGGCCCGCGGCCAGGCCTTGACCCGTCTGACCCACGATGGGCACTGTACTGCCCACCGCGCGCGATAGCTCTTCAACGTCGGGCACAGGGCACATGATGACAACTTCCACCTGATCGAGACTCTTCGCGAGCGCAATGGTGTCGCTTAAAAGGCATCGGTACAATTCGGTGACCGATTGCAGAGAAAGGCTCTGCGCCAATCTGGTTTTCACCGAGCCCGGTCTGGGTGCTTTGGCCATGATGACCAGTAGGCGGTTCGTTGGTGTCATCGAAACTTGTTACCCTTCGCTCGAAGTTCCATACGTATTGCAGCGTAAACTCTCACGTAGGCCGGGGAATGCTGTTTTTTCCCTGGCGGAAATAGTGACTGAGACTCGCACTCAACCTCCGTTTGGTTACCACCAGAGAGCAGTCGGCCGCCTGCGCGCCAAAAAGAAATCAATACCCCACGTCCGGCCCGCGGCCCCCACGGCCAACGCAAGCGAGGCTAGAACGGGAACCAGCAACTCCCATATCCACGCCGTCCCCCACTCCGAAACCCACAGGCTGGCAAGGAACCCAAAAGCGACGAGGGCGACCGGGCGCGTAAAGAGGCCGAGCACGAGCAACACTCCAACCGAAATCTCAGTTAGTCCCTGAAGTGGCGCGGCCATGGATGCGTGACTCGCTGCCAGCTCCATCACGCGCTTCCACACGGTGGGGGCGCTACCGTTCTCGATGTAATCACGGATGAGGGCCGCGTAATGTGACGGCGTGTATAAGTCCTTCCCCAGATTTTCGAAGAAAACCCAAACAAACATTGCGCCAATGGTCAGCCGTATGATGGCCAAACCGATGCGCGCATGCGGCTGTTCAGCTTCTTGGGACGTATTGGTTAGTGCGGTGGGGCTAGTCGTCATGATTTCCTCTCAATCTTCGTAGTGGGAATTTCTTCTCTTTTGTGTTTCGCTGCTAACTGTCTTTCCCCGCTAGCGAAGCACACTGCTAATCGCGGGCGATCACGATGGTGGTACACGCGCTTTCGCCCTTGGGCAATTCACGCAGGGGAGCCATGCGCACCTCCAGCTTCTCGGTTTTTCCCCGGACGATCGGGCAATAAAAGTCCGGATCGTGAAGGGCGTTCTGCAGGCGTCGGCGGCCCGCACAACCCCCGTGGCAAGACGCGAAGTACTCGCACGAGTGGCATGCCTCTGGCGCAGTGCGCGCCGCCAGGAAGGGCGAAGTCTCTACGATTTCCGAACCGAGCGAGACCAGCAGCGAAAGCGGCTCGCCGATGCCAGGCCAATAAACGCACGGCTGCGTTGTGGCGCGAGGCGTGACACGAACAGTGCTGGCTCCGCAGCCGCCCGTTCCTGGAGGCAGGCCTGCCATGGCGCGAACCAACGGCTCCCCAATGGCAATCACATCGGTTTCGGCAAACAATGCGCGGAAGCCTTGCCAATACTCTTCGTAGGTAAGAGCGTACAGATCGGAACGCACCGCTTGATAGACGTTGACGCGCAGCGGCGCCTCGTAGCGCTTGGCTACCCGCGCCACGTTGGCCAATCCAAGATAGTTGGCCTTCATCATTACTGCAATGAAAGTGACCGGAACTCCGAGTCGTACGCAACGCTTCGCTTGTTCATGGATCAGCGCCCAATTGCCGGAGCCGCGCTGGGCGTCCTGTTTTGCTTCACTGGAATAATCCAGGGAAAACTCGATATCGTGAAAAGCACGCAACTCCTCGTCGGTGAGCACAGCAACACTGTGCCCGTTCGAAGTGATGGTGAGCTTCACTGGCAGGGTTCGGAGGAACGCCAGGATTTCGCGGAACTCGGGGTGCATGCCATTTTCACCCGTACCAAGATTCACGGAACGGACGGGAAGACTTTCCATCGCGGAGCGCACTTGCTCGAGGCTCAAGCGGTCAACGCGGGCGGGATCGCGGTAGCAGAACGAGCAGGAGAGGTTGCATTCGTTGGTCAGGCCCAGCCCGATGGCGAAACTCCGGGACGGCCGGAGGTGGACCAACCCACGTTCCAAGTTCGCTTCTGTGGAGTGTTGACTCATTCTTGTATGCCTTTCCTGCTGCGCGCTCGGGTCCCTCCGGCAATTACCTCCATATCTGGGCGATGGGAGGGAATTCCGTTCGCGCTCCGAGAACGAATCGATAATCGGAATCGTTATCGACGTGTTCTAACCGTTTTGTGCATAGTGTGCGCATCTCAATTGGCCGCGGAACGCCGGAATACGGTATCGCCGATGCGATCGGAGACCATCACCAAGGCGTAGATAACCAGCAACAAGGTACCCAACCTGGAATAGAAACCGAGTTGCACGTTGTTGTAGATGGCTTGTCCCAGCCCGCCGCCCCCTACAAGACCGAGGATGGCTGAGACGCGGAGGTTCGTTTCCCAGCGCACTATGGTGTAGCTGGCCAGCATTCGCTTGGCTTGCGGCCAGAGTCCCCACCATAAGAGCTGAAAAGGCCCGGCACCGAGTGCGCGAAGCGCCTCCATGGGTTTACGAGGTACTTCCTCCAGCGTTTCTGCGTACAGCTTTCCTAAAACTCCCGCGGTATGCAGACCGATGGCCACAGTACCCGCAAAAGGACCGATTCCGATGACCACGATACAGATCAATACCCAAACCAGATCGGGGATAGAGCGCAACACGTTCAGCAGCAGGCGTGTTGCCAGGAAAATGCTCCAGCGCAGACCGCGGTCGGACACAGATCGCGCACCAGGTGAGTCGGGTTGAGGCAGAACTAAACTCGAAGTTGCGGGAATTGCCAGAAATCCACCGATTATGATTCCGATTAACGTACCCAAAATCGAAATCGCCAGCGTTTGCAACACCAACGATCCCAGGCCAAGCACAAAATCCTTACCAAAGTCTGGCGGAAACATCCCGCGACAAAACCGCAACATATTGCCAAGAATACGCGCGCCCTCAAAAGGCTCTCGAGTGAATCCGGCAAAATAAAAACTACCTATTAATACCGCCACCACAACGACGTAGCGAGCCGGTCTTAAGACCGATCTAAAACGTCCTTGACTTGAGGTCAAATTTCCTTGAGGGAACCATGTATTTTCCGCTTGGCCTGCATTGGGCTGCAAGCTTTGCCGTAAACGCCGGCTCACTACATCGGTCGACGCCAACAACAGCACGAACGCCAGGATTAACGTCATGGCCTGCCCGTACTCGAATAACCGCATGGAAAGACTGATCTCGTACCCAATACCTCCGGCACCAACGAAACCCAAAACCGAAGCGGCGCGGACACAGCACTCAAAAGAATAAAGGGTATACGCCGTGACAGTGGGACGAGCCTGCGGCCAGATACCGCGCAGGAAGATCTGCCCACGCGTTGCTCCGATGGCCTGCAACGCCTCGAGCGGACGCGGATCCACATCGGCGAAAGCGTCGGCATAGACCCGCCCCAACACGCCAGTGTAGGAGACCGCTAGAGCCAGCGTGCCGGCGAGGGATCCCAGTCCCACTGCGGTTACGAACAACAGACCCCATACCAGGTCTGGAATTGCCCGCAAGAACCCGAGAAACGCGAGCACCGCACGGCTCGCGGCCGCTCGCAAAGTCGAAGCCAGATTCCCTTCGTCGGCCGAGACCAGGTTTCCGCGCCGCCATAAGATCGGGGTCGATAATGCCGCGAGTGGAATGGCGATCAGCACCGAAAGGAATGTTCCAGCGATCGCAGTTGCCAGAGTCGAGAGCAAGGCCCGACACACAATGCGCAAGAATCCAAACGAGAGGTCCGGAGGGAAAAGTCCGCGCAACAACGTCCACAAAGCGCTGGACGTGGAGCGTTGGAAAATCGTACCGAGCCGGACGCCGTCGATCTGCCAACAAATGACCAGCACAAAAACAACGGCCACAAGGGCGGCACCCCGGCGCGGCGTCCAGACACGGCCGCTCAAGAAGGGTTGGTTATCGAGAGCAGCCGAATTCGCGTTGGAAAGGGTCTTCATCCTGAACCCGCCGTGCCTCCCGTCTATGCTCTCTATAAAGGTCCCGCAGAACATCTTCATGTACGGTGTTGGATGGCAAATCGAAACGCATCCTGCCCTCACCCAGACCGATGATCCGCGGAAAATGCTCCAAAGCCAATTCAACTTTGTGAAGCGCCACGATCAGTGTCCGCTTGCCTTCCGAGCCAACCCGTACCAGTAAAGAAATAATCTCATCAGCTAACACACGGTCGAGCGACGCTATCGGCTCATCCGCCAGGATTACTTCCGGCTTCTGCATTAGCACCCGCGCGATGGCCAGGCGTTGTTGCTGCCCGCCGGAAAGTTCGTCAGCTCGCGAGAATCGCTTGTCCGCCAAGCCGACGAGTTCGAGCGCGTGCATCGCCTCCTGCAAATCGGTTTCCCCAGGGCGGAAAATGCCGAGCACAGTTTGTGCCATCGACCAACGTCCCAGGCAGCCGCAAAGCGTGTTTTGCAAGGACGTGAGGGAGGGAACAAGATTGTGTTGCTGGTAGATCGTGCCGATGCGCCGTCGAGCACCACGCAATTCGGCGGCGGACATCGCGCCAAAATCGCACCCATCCACCCGGACCGATCCTCTGGTAGGACGCAGGGTAGCGTTGAGCAGCCGGAACAATGTACTCTTGCCGGCGCCGGAGCTGCCTAAAACGGACAAATGCTCGCCCGCCGGCACGGCCAAAGAAACGCCATCGAGTGCGGGCGTGCTGCTGCGGCCCACAATAAAATCTTTACTGACGTTTTCGACTGAATAATTCACTTCAACAGTCCGGCATCTTTCGCCGCTTGCCGCAACGGCCCGTAGCTGGAATCCTGGGCTTTCACATACTTAGAAGCACCCAACAAGTCCAGTATTGTCTTCTGCTCGGCGTTTCCTGCATCGAGAGCGAGCATGGCATCCGCGAACGCTTTGGCGATGGTGGGATCGAGTCCTTTGCGGGCAGCCCAAACGTAATCGAAGAACGGCGGGGTGGTGTAGAATACCCGCACCTGGGATTCGCTCAACTTACCATCCTTGATCATCCGCCCATAAACCAGTTCATCCATGGCTCCCGCATCGACCTTGCCGTTGGCCACAGCCAATGCAGTTGCGTCGTGCCCGCCGGTGTAGATGGCTTTTTCGATCACCGACTGGTCCACGCCCTGTTGTTGCATGAAATATGCCGGCATCAAGTGGCCGGAAGTCGAATTCACGTCTCCAAAGGCGAAGCTGTGGCCTTTCAAGTCAATCAGCGAATGCACCGGGCTCTTCGGCTGGGTGATGAACAGGCTGTGAAAATTCTGGTCTCGCTCGCGTTGAACCAATGGCAATGCCCCTGCTCGGGCGGAAGCCTGCACATAGGTGAATCCTCCCAAATACGCGATATCCACGCGGTCGCTCGATACCGCCTCCACAACCGCAGCATAGTTTGTCGGAACGGTTAGCTCGACTTTTGTGCCGGTTCGTTTTTCCAGATAGCCGATAAACGGTTGGCTGTCACGGAGAATCTTCCCGGGATCGCTCGTCGGGATCATGCTGATGTGCAGTGTCTTGTGAGATGCATTCTCCGTTGGCGAGCAGCCAGTCAAAAACATAAGCAGGACAGCAAGAATTGGAAACGGGATGACGCCCTGAGGCCAAATCGCCAGACCAGCCGTCGCTCTCAATGCCTACCCCCCAAACTAAAATGCCAAAGGCGCGAAAACAAGCCCCTCAATATGATCGTCGCGAGATCCAGGCCGCTGGCTGCCGCTTCGCAGAGCATCGGCTTGAAAGCACGGGCGTTACGTAATTCCTCACCAGAAGGGGATCTCGAATAAGAGCCTTCGCCCGAGAAACCAAGCCTTTACCTTATTGAAGAGCCGGACTGCCCGAACTTCTCCCGCAAGGGATAAGAGTCGCATCAGCCTAAAAGGTTTCAAATATCGACTGTATTTTGATCGTGGTGAGGGTCGTTTCGCGTGTTCCGATTGGCGAAGAAGAAGCTTCCATTTCACGTAAAGCGGCGAATCGTGCCTGGACGGAATGTTGCGTGTTTCTTGAAACCTATCGACGGCGTTAGAATCTGACTGGAGAAGGCGTTTGGGCACGAACGAATTCGTCAACGATTTGGTTTACCGGCGTTTCGGTGGATCGAATTTCCACGAATCTAACCGTCGCCCATGGAATAGGCCCATGAAAGCACTCGCACCGGTACGTCTCACAGCATCCGTGAAGTCAGCAGGTTGAGCGTCCAAGCTAAGTCCGGCGGCGCTGGACTCAATACTTGGAAAATTGCCAAGGCAGTACGACCCAAATGTTCTAGTCGGTTTTGACACAGCCGATGACGCTGGCGTTTATAAACTCTCGCCCGATCTCGCCGTGGTGCAGACGGTGGATTTTTTCACTCCCATCGTCGATGATCCTTTCACTTTCGGACAGATCGCTGCCGTCAATGCCCTTAGTGATGTCTACGCCATGGGAGGACGGCCCTTTAGTTCGCTGGCCATGGTATGTTTCCCTGAAAAAGAAGATCTGCAGACTCTTGGGCAAATCCTGTCTGGCGGCCTATCAAAAATGATCGAAGCTGGATGCACGGTCATTGGCGGTCACAGTATTCGCGATGAAGAAATCAAGTTCGGTTATGCAGTCACCGGTTCCGTTCATCCAAACAGAATTCTGGCGAATGGCGGAGCGAAAGCCGGTGATGTGCTCGTCCTCACCAAAGCTCTGGGCACAGGGGTCATCTCCACTGCCATCAAGCAAGGCAAAGCGAAACCAGCGTGGATCGAAGCTGCGACAAAGTCCATGACCACTCTCAACAAGCTTGCAGCCGAGGCGGCGGCAGAAGTGGGGGGCGACGTCCACGCCGCGACCGACATAACTGGCTTCGGTTTCCTCGGTCACGCGCGCGAAATCGCTGTTGCCAGCAAAGTCAGCCTGCGAATCAATTCCGCAAAGATACCCATGCTCGCAGGCGCTGTGGAAAGTGTGCGGGCAGCATGCGTGTCTGCCGGCCTTAAAGCCAATCGCGAATTCGCCGGATGTGTGGTGGAGTTCGGGCCAAACCTGGACGAAATAACCAAGACCTTGCTATTCGATCCGCAAACTGCGGGCGGTTTGTTGCTTGCGATCTCGGCGAGCGCGTCCGACCGGTTCCTTCGCGCCTTTCAGGATCGGGGCGGAGATGCGAAGCTTGTAGGCGAGGTTTTGCCCCAGACCGACCCGCTGATCATGATAGTTTGATTGTGCAACTGTCATTCTTTTTGCTTTCCGAACGTTATGGGCTCATACACTCCCGGCAGCGCTCAAGAACACTACGAGAACTTATTGGCAGACCACTACGAGTGGATGTTCGCGTCACCGTTTGAAGCCAAAGTCGCGGAACAAAAAGCTATCCTGGACGAATTTGGCGGACCGGACGTTTCCGGCGGCCTCGCCGTGGATCTTGGATGCGGTTCGGGGTTTCAGTGCATTGCCTTGTCGGATCGCGGATATAAAGTAATCGCGATCGATACCAGTGAGAAGCTGCTCCGCAATCTTGCCACCCGAATTGGCTCGCGCAATATCGTCGCTAAGCACGCCGACCTGCGAGATCTCGATTCCCTTGTCGGTCCAGCCTCGGTGGAAATTGCGGTCTGCATGGGTGATACGCTGACTCACCTGCCCAGCCGGTCAGAGGTCTCCAAATTATTCCAGTCTGTGGCTCGGGCGCTCAAGCCTGGAGGAAGGTTTGTGGCAACCTATCGGGACCTCGCAAGGGCCGAATTATTGGGCCTCGAACGCTTTATTCCGATACGTAGCGACGACCGCCGGGTGATGATTTGCTTTCTGGAATACGAGACGGCCGAGACCGTCGTCGTACACGATCTCATAAACCTTCGTGACGACAATGGGAATTGGACACTTCACAAAAGCAGCTACACGAAACTTCGGCTTCCTGCCCAGTGGGTCACGGCTGAACTCCTGGCCGCCCGGTTATCGATTTCAGGGCTCAGCGAAGGCCAGATGGTAACAATCGCCGCGACTAGAAAAGCCTGATTACGATCAGCACACACCTGCCCTGCCCCACTGCTTCTTTCGCCCCCTCCACCGACCCTCTGCAGAATGCTCCCGGGCTGTGAGATTGTCGGCTCCGAAGAAAGTTACAGAGGCTCCTGTGTGAGTCACTTCGGATAAGAGAGCCTGGAGTGGTGTTTTCAATCTCTGGGATTTGCCTCAATTTAGGCCATTTTACGCGCCCTATTGGTACAATTCTGGGGCACCTTGAGACCGTTTGGCGAACGCCAGCAGTGTGACATTTCTTGGCGGTTCGGGTGGAAAAGATGGCGCGTGTTACTACAAATATCGCGAATTAAAATTCAGCGAGGACAACTTCGCAGGCATGCAAATCTATTTTGGTTTTACTGTAGCCGGGGACCGCTCGGCCGTGAAGGTTGCCAAGAAAATTGTGGCCATCCTTGAAGAGATGCGACATGAAGTGCTGACAGGGCATTTGGTTGAGGACAACGCGTGGGAAGCAGACCGGAGTCTCACGCCCAAAGAAGTATACCTGCGGGACATGAAGTGGCTTGAGCAGTGCGATATGTTTCTTGCTGAGGTTTCCGGTTCCTCGTTTGGCCTAGGCTTCGAGACTGGCTACCTTCTGGGGGCAACCTCAAAGAAAGTAGTCTTATTCTTTCGGCGAGACGTCGAAAGCAGAATATCCCTCCTAATCACGGGAATTGCCCACCCGAATTGCAGACTAGTGCCCTATTCGGAGCTTCACGAGGTAGAGGATTGGATCAGGAACAATCTGGCTCAATAAAAGAGCTTCTCAATCATCGGTCAATTCAGGATGAATGTCTTTCTTCTCAAATCGAAAGAGGTCAGGACGCGCATAATGACCTGAGACATCAAAGGTCATCATTTCCCGGTCAATTTGAGCCAGATCCAAATCTGAAACGAGGAGTTCCTCGCGGTCAAACACGGGATCGAGGACATAGCGAGTGTCGGGACCAATAATGGCGCTGCCTCCGCGTTCGATCCATGGACTGTCTCCGGACCGCAATGTGGCTCCATCAGAAAGCTCGCGGGGCAAATCTTCAGCGGGCATCATCAGACCAACTGCCAGGACAAAACATCTGCCTTCGAAAGCATAGTGCCGGCTGGCCAGTTGATGTAATTCATGAACCGTTGGCCACACCGCGACGTGGATGTGTTCGCCGGAATTGTGCATGGCCATGCGCGCGAGTGGCATCCAATGCTCCCAGCAGATCAATCCACCCACGCGCCCGGCGGAAGTAGGCACTGCTTCCAACCCGCGGCCATCACCGTTTCCCCACACGAGGCGTTCCGTGTAGGTCGGGACGAGCTTCCTATGGTGGTTTCCGAGCTGTCCATCTTCTGAAATAGTGAGAAGCGAATTGTAGAGTGTCCCGTTCCCGGGACCGGAATCCACACGCTCATTAACTCCGATCACAATCGCAATTTTGAGATCTCGCGCCGCTTCGCGGAGTGCGTTCACTTCTTCACCGGGGACGACGATGCTGTTAGACCTGAGCCTGGCGAAGACATCCTTCGCGAAACCGTTTTCCCACAGCGCCGCGCCGGGACACACGTCCAGCCAGGCAGGATAGCCCGGCAGCCAAGTTTCGCCGAATGCAACAAGACGTGCACCTCGCTTTGCCGCCTGCCCGACAAGATCGAGAGCCTTTGCGAGGCTGGCATGTTTGTCCAGATAAACAGGAGCGGATTGCGCGATGGCCACGCGCACTTGTTTCGAATTGGCCGCTGTTTGTCCGTCTTTCATTCGCATCCAGAGATACTACCCCGAGTTGCGGTTCACTTGGCCAGGCCGATCATGGAGGCCCACGGCTCGGCCAACAAATACAACGAGGAGCTTGAAAAAAGTGGGATCCGGCGGCGGCGCAGATTCTCTCGTGGTGATGGCACGACGGACAGCAGCCAGTGTGGCGTTATCATCGAAGCGGACACCGGCTCCATCCGATTGAACACCAAGCTGCATCCACAGACTAGCCAGGTCCACGGGCGCCGGCTTGTCTTTCATCTTTGCATAAAGTGGTTCTAGAACATCAACTCCAACCGTGCGGTCGCCGATTCTCAGGGCATCGTCAAGATTCCATTCCATCCGGATGTCGCCGCCGGCGTCGAGAATGCCGCGCAGGGCCTGCTCCAACCCCTTCGCATTGTTTGTCTGGCGCCGAATCTCAACGTCAGCAAGGAGGCAAAACAGCGCCCCTCCCCAATAGGTTCTTCCCCAAGTGCGCGTGTGATCCAGTCCACGGTCTCCAGCCCGAGGAAGGCCTTGGGGCATGTCCCGGACAAGATCAAACCACATCTGTTCAGCTTTCAGATTTCCCGCTTGAATCCGAGCGATTGGTTCGACATAGGTGGCAATTCCTTCTTCGACCCAATGGTGTTTTTGATCCACGGAGGGAAAAGCCAGGTGAACCATTTCGTGGGTGAGCATCCAGTCGGATGCAAACTCGGCAGGAGAAGTCTCGTTGCCGACGCGTATGAGAATTCTTCCACCCCGATCACCGAACGTCATGCCACTGTGGACGCCTTTCCCTTTGAAAGGAGTGATTCGAATCAGAACTTGAGGTATTGGAAAATGGCCATAATAGGCAGTTACTGACTCGGCAGCCAACTTGACCCAGCGAAAGATGTCTTTGGTCGGTATTCGGAGAGTACTGCTTTCAATCCTGATGTCGATGCGGGCGCTTCCGATCAGCAGACTGGAAGTCATCTCATCCTTTGCAAACAAAAGGCTGATACAAACCAGAAAAAACGGCGCAGCCAGGGCCGCTCGGGCAAGAAAACCTGCCGTATAGGTGCGAAGCATTTCAGAATTTGGAGCGAGCTAGCCTGCGCTGTGTGCTTCTGCCGCAGTCCAGATGGATGCGCCCAAGAGAACAAGATCCTTGATGAGGAATTGGCCCGCATCCCCCAACAAGGGGAATCCGTGTGAGAACTCGAACGCTCCCGGTGTTGACACGAGAAAACTCACGGTGAGGACGAAGGTGATGATGGCGCCAGTGCTTCCGATGAGAGAGAGCCTTGCTGACAAGGGCCGCAGAGCCATAAGTAGCGCAACCACAATTTCGATCATTCCGATTAGATTGGAGACACCCTGAAGGCTGAAGATTCGATAGAGCCAGAACATCAGCGGGCTGTTCGCAACCAAGGGTTGGATGCCTTGCGCCTCGACGGCTGTGAATTTAAGAATCCCAATCAGCAAAAGAGTGATTACAAGTCCGTAGCGCGAGACATTTATCCCGAGTTTCTCCAAGGAGGTCCTGGACTCTATCTGCGGCAACGCTTTCATTCGCATTTCTTCAATAGGTAAGTATTGGTTACCAGTATCCATTGCTTTTATGACCTACTTTCTTAGGTGGTCCGGGTAAGATCTGCCGCGACAATCCATCAAAATCACGCCAGCTAAGCAGGTTAACTAAGGCTTCCGGCTCCAACCAAGTGTCGGAACCGGAAGCTAGATGGAACTACGATGAGGTTATGTGGTCAGTCCAGGCGCTGAGCAATCGGGCAGTTGATGGAGAAGCCGGAGCTCCCAAATGGTATTCCACCCGGGCCAGTGATCAAGCCGTCTTGCACGAAGGTAAGAATCTGGAACTCTTCCCTCACCTGACCGCGGAAGCCGTTCTCGACTGCGTCCTTTGTCCATTCGAAGAGCTGGGCGTCCCAAGCGGGGCTGTAATCCAGCGCGATCGTAGGGATTCCACCCAGGACATTGTTGGGGCGGTGACCATCTGCCAAATCCGCCGACAAGCCTTGCCGTTGAGGATTGTTGCACCCTCCTGACTCGGCACCGTTCGTGCCAATGAAAATTCGTTCGATAGGGCTGGAGAAACTGTCATCGCCGCCCAGATGGAGCTGCTGCATCAAAGGAGCGAAGGTGTTGTGTTCGATGGCCGCGCCTAGAGGAATGCTGGTGTCCATTGAGATGTACCAAACAGGCCGCCCGAAGCTGAACCCGTTGATGAGATTTATGGTTACTGTCTGGTTGATCGGATCAATGGCCACGACTTCGTCATGCACCTTGGTATAGTCCACGTTGCCGTCGGGAAAGTTGATTTGGCTGGCGTCAACGTTGAAGGCCACGATGGGAGCGTTGTAAATCACGCCGGCAGCATTTGTGACCTGCACGAAGGGGCTGTAGTCTGCATCGCCCACCGCTCCGGGCTGGGCAGAGACCGGAGGGAATTCAGCTCCTGCAGGCCCGGGGACGATGCTGCGGACTGGTGAGAAATCCACAGTCCCTTTATCAAACACGAGGGTCCCATCCGCGGCGAGGGTCGCAGTTCTTGCTGCGTTGGATGCGAAGGTAAGTTTCGCGGAGAAGTTCAGACCCAGCTCTGCGGCCACGTTCGGATCGTCCACATCGGTGAGGATGTACCAGACGTTCTTCTTATTGCCCTTCATGTGACCCAAATAAAGGGGTAAGGTAATGGTCCCGCGCGCCGCATCAACGGTTCCGGATTTCAGCAATTGAACGGGCCCGACCAAGCTCGGATTGGTTTCCGAGGGTGATGGCCCGAAGTAAGTCAGCGGAACGTTGGCACCGACGGAGGGCGGTGCGGGGAACAAATTGCACCCGGGTCCAGGACCGATCGGACCCGGTCCAGGGCCTTGGTCAGAGTTGAACGTATTTGAATTGCCTGATTCGTTCCTCGAAGAACCGTCAGAACCTGATTTGGGAGCGGATGAACTACCAGAACCTGTTGCGCCGTTAGAGTTTGAAGCGGTGCCTACAGAAGTGGCTTGAGCGGCGCCTCCATTAGAAGCAGCGGTAGTGGGAAAAAATAACCCGCCTCCGAAGCCTGCCGGCGAAGAGTTTGAAGCCGCCGCCTGATTATTGTCGGGAGTGCTCGTTGGAGCAGGCTCAGAAGCGTTGTCCCGGCTGCTTTCTTGAGAGCTCTTCACGCTGTTGATTCCGACGGGATTCGACGGGGCAAGGGCATTCCCACTTACCAGGACAGAAGAACTGGCAGAGGCGGCAGCCACTGGAGCCGTTTGCGAAGCGAGGCTGGCTTGCTGAGTCTGCCTTGCCTGCTTCAGAGCTGCCTTCTCTTTGGCAATGAGGCTGAGGGCATACACATGGAAGTCGCCCGTGGGGTTGAAGCTGGTGAATCGGCTCGATAGTTGGAGAACACTTTCGACCTTTGCGTCCGAAGTTCCCCTCTGCAGAAGTTGGCGCACGTAAGCTTGATCGCGCTGCACGCTTTGTTCTTGCGGAGACAGTTGGGTTTTCTTGTCCGCAGCCTTAACCGTATCGGAAGTCTGGCCATAGACGGCCGTAACTGAGGCCGCGAATAAGAGGAGCGCGGTGCCTGTCCGGATGAGCCGGATGGCTTTAGTACGAGAACTGCCAAGTAGAGATTTTCCTTCTCGCTGCTTTGGTTCAATCATCTAATTCTCCTTTAGATTTTTTCAGTCTTGGCGCAACGGTTCCTGGTTCGAATCGTTCCCGCACAAGTTTCTGACCGGGCAAACGTCTCCGGTGCATTGAAGGTCCCCCTAACCTTGAACGCTCCCCAATGAGACTCACGAACGGCCGGAAAGTTTCCGCGAGTGCAATTTGTTTGTTCGGCTGAAAAAAGTGGGAGGAATTTGGGTTCTACGTTCCGATGATGCGGCCGAGCACACCAATATGAATCTGCAGGCTTGGGCCTTGGGGTTCGCGCTCGAAAGAGCTAGCTATTTTTCTTCGACCGCGCCTTCCCAATGCAGTAGACGCAGGGGGTATAGCCATCACGAATCGCTTCATCTACAGAAATGAGTTTTGCTTTGCCATGCAGGCGCGGGCAGCCGGCAACATGGTAGATCTTGTCATCCTGATCCAGAGAAATTGCGACCGCCCCGGCGACCTGGCCCGGTTCCGGCCCCCTTGAGGGACTCTGATGATCGTGGAGCGGGAGTATTAGCTTTCTCGCCGAGAATAAAGCTAGTCCCAGCGGTAGGGCCGCCGCGGCGGTCAACGTCCAAGCCAAAAAGGAGCGCCGCGAGCTTTTCGTCTCGCCTCTCAATCTCTGATGCAGGCGCTCGTGGAAACCATCCGGCGGAGCCAGCACCCGCTCATCGCGATAAAGGGCAATGACATTGCGCATGCTGTCGAGGAGCGCGGTGCAACTACGGCACTCCGCAAAATGCTGATCGAGGGCCGCTCGTGAAATGTGGGCGAGATCCTCATCGATATAATCTGAAATATCTCGCCAGACTTCCTGGCAGCTCATTCCCATGGCTTCCTCACCTCTTTCGAAGTCCATCCCAACTTGCCATCCTGTCCGAGTCCCGGGGCCAGCATGTCCCTCAGCATCAAACGAGCTCGTCGAAGCCTACTTTTCACAGCCCCGGGGGATATTCCCAAAAGGCCGGATGTTTGTGAAATGCTCAGTTCGTGTATATCGCGCAACACGAAGGCCTCCCGGTAGTGCTGCGCCAGCGAGCCCAGGGCTTTGACCAAGGCCTCGCGTACTTCCACGCGCTCCAGGGCCGTCGAGGGAATGTCGCGCCAGTCTTCGAAGTCCTTCGGAACGTCTGCTTTCTCGTCGTGTTTGTTATGAGTCAGCGACGTCATCGGCACGCGCCATTGTTTTCGATTCCGCATGCGCGCCTCATTGATCGCTATCTGAATTAGCCAGGTGCCGAATGCCGATTCCCTGCGAAACTGATGCAAACGGGCTAGCGCTTTCACCAAAGTATCTTGCGCGACGTCCTCTGCGTCTTCCTTATTTGCAAGCAAAGAAAACACTGTCGCATAGACCGTCCGCTGATGGGGACGGATCAGGTCCATGAACAGTTCCTGCTGGCCGGAGAGAATCCGGTCAATCAATGCTTCCTCCGCCGCTTGGCCTGAACTTTCCTGGCCGGCCGAGGTCAGTTCGCTCGTCAAAGCGTCTGGTGGAGTCGAATTTCTCAACGCGACGCCAAGGGAGGCTCCGGCTCCTGCCCCGGCGGCACCCGATAGTTGGTCGGCTCGCTGTTCGGCAAAAACGTTTTCGGATTGACACGGCGCTTTCGCCGCGACTGGGGCGACCCGTTCAGGCGGATCGATATTCGGGAAGCCGGAGAAGCCATTGGTGCAATTCTCGAGGCGTCTCCCTATTCCAACAGAAACGTACGAGCTCTCTTTGATGATTATCCCCATTAGCCCCGAATCGTCGAGAATCGCCCAGAGAATCGGATTCCCGACCCTTCAAAGAGTTTCAGCCCGCAGGTTATTAGGAAGGGCGTCAGTAGCGCAGAATGACGCCGCCGCTCGCCACGATGTTGTGCTGGGTGCCGGAATTCAACGCGACGTTCAGGCCTGGATTGCCCGAGAGGAAATCACGTACCTCTCCTCGCAAGCCAATGAAACGAAACAGCCTAAAATCCAATCCACCGCCGTAATCGAAGACGCCGCGGTTCAGGAACTTATTCGTGTCGTTTTGGCCATCGGAGAACTTTGCGGACTGCTGGTACAAGGCATAACCTCCTCCAATAGCGCCCCACGGAGAAAGCCGCGAAGTGGGGAAGAATTTCAAGCGCAATCCAGGAGTGAGGTAGAGCGACGCATAACTCTGTGGCACGGTGGCGGTTGCTGCGGTCACGCTTCGGTTGGGAATCGCCACGAATTCAATTTCGCCGTAGAGGGCTGCGATCTTCGCATCCAGCAAACGATGGCCATAGTTAATTCCAAAGCTGCGATCCGCGGAAATTTGTGCGGTACCGGCAGAGCCTTGGAAATTCCGTGTCTGGCCTGGAATGCCGCCGAGCGAGAAGGTAAGTTCCTGATTCTGGCCGTGAGCAGGGGCTGGAATGATTGCGGTTACTAATAAAAGCAGCCCGGACCAGCGAATCCGAACAACCCATAGAAGAAGAGTTCTCATCAAGAATCGTCTCCAATTTGAATTGCTGTCCTGCAAAACTGCAGCGTGACGCAAAGTGCCGGGCGTCCGGAATGGTCTTGTTGGACAACGAAGGCGAATCCTGGTGATTCGTGGATCTGTGGTTGGCTCAACACCCATCCTCAAAACGCGAACAAACCAGTGAGATGAGCTTGTCGCTGGAAAGTTTCCGGAATTCAACGTGGGGACAGCTGCCACAGCTTGAAGGAGGAGCGTCTATTATTTTGATCCGGCCTGAAACCTTTCCCTTGTCAGGCACTCACACAGTGTTGCCACTCTTCGAAGCTGACGAGGGAACGGCCCGCCATCTATCTCCGAGGGATAGTCAAACCTTGGAATGGTCGGATGTCGGCACACGACTTGGCGCAACACAAATCTTGTATTGCTAGGAGCACAGAATGGCAGACGTGAAGCTTGTTGTTATCTATCCGCGCCCCAAAGACGTTGATGCTTTCGAGAAGGTTTACCAGGACGAGCATGTGCCGATAGCCGTCGCGAAACTGGTTGGGAAAACCAAGATGGTCGCGACCAAGATACTCGGTTCACCGCAAGGCGCCGCTCCTTTTTACCGGATTGCGGAAGTTCACTTCCCGTCGATGCAGGCGCTGGAAGCATGCGCGGCGTCGGAAGGCGGCAAAGAGGCGCTGGCTCACGCGGTGAAGATTTCCGCCGGCGGGGCGCCGATTTTCCTGGTGGCCGAAGAAGAGACTTTCACGTTCACCAAAACTGTAAACGCTTAGGGCAGACGGCGTGTGTATCAGGTTTTCAATCATTGTACCGGCGGCAGTTTGTAACCGCGAGTAGACGTGATTGAATCCGGAGCAAAGATGAAAATTACGGTTGCCGTCCTTTTCCTGGTCGGATTGTGTGCTCTTGCCAGTGCTCAAGAACACCCGTCCCCGAACCACGCTTTGGTTCCGTCGGTCGGCTTGGAGATCGGTCAAGAGGCGCCCGCATTTGCTCTGCCTGATCAGTTCGGCCATGAACACTCCAACGAGACACTCAAGGGGTCGAAGGGTACCGTCCTTCTTTTCTTCCGCTCCGCCGATTGGTGACCCTTCTGCAAAGCGCAGCTCGTGCAGCTGCAAAAGACAAAACAGAGATTTGAGGCGCGGGGACTTAAGCTGGCGGCAATTAGCTATGATAGTCGAGCTATCCTGAAAGATTTCGCCGAGCGGCACGGAATAGATTTCCCCCTATTGGCTGACCCCAGGTCTGAAATCATTCGCAGCTTCAAGGTTCTTAACACAGAAGCGAAGGGAATGACCAAAGGGATGGCGCACCCTGGATTTTTCTACATAGACGAGGGCGGCGTGATTCGCGAAAAATATTTCGAGACGCAATACACCAACCGATTCACGGCGAACAATGTTATAGGGAAGCTTTTTCCTGAACTGATCGAGGAAGTGAGTCAAAATGTCGAGGCACCTCATCTGCGACTCACCGTTGCACAATCCGATCGCACGGTGGCCCCCGGCAGCCGCGTGACCTTAGCTGCTGAAATCGAGTTGCCCCCGGGTGTCCACGTTTATTCTCCCGGCGTAAATGGCTACAAGCCGATTCAAATGGAACTGCAACCGCGCTCGGGGATAGAACTCTCTGAGGCGACTTACCCGAACTCCAAAATCCTCTATCTGGAAGCGATCCAGGAACGCGTACCGGTCTTCGAGGGTAAATTCCGCATCACCCAGGATATTACTGTGACTCCTTCAAAGACCGGTGATGTAGCGCGCTCGCTTGTCTCAGCGCAGAGAGCGATTTCCATTGCCGGGGAGTTAAAATATCAGGCCTGTGACAAGGCGATTTGCTACCCGCCTGCGTCGGTGCCGCTCAAGTGGCAATTGCAGGTAGTCCCTCTCGACCTCAAACGATCTCCGAAGACTATCCGGCACAATTAATCATTCGGAGTTGGATCGAATCGATGCTTTTGGAAGGAGAAAAACATGGGTGATGTCGTTTATGTTTCAAAATCGCGTATCGAGCGGCAGCAGGGGCCTCTTCGTATCGCTTATCTGCCGGGCGAGTCCCAGCCGGTGATCTTCAGTGTCCACGGGGCGATCGCCGAGCACTACAAAGTCGACCCTGCGAAGTTGAAGGAGTCGCACTGCGTCATTTCGGCGACCGCTGGTTGGCGCGCTGGAAGCGCGCCAAATCGATGCCAGCAACGGAAAACTGACCGCAGATGTAACCGGGGAGATGGAAACTGAGGATGGCGTGCTGGTCATTCGCCGCATTTACGTGGCGATGCGCCTGGAAGCGCCGGAAGCGGTACTGGCATTCGGCGGGTGAAAGGCGTCCGCCGTCTGGGTGTGCGCATCGGCAACTGGCTTACGGTAGACCAGGGCAGGCGTCTGCTAGCAGAGCCACTCATCCAGACGCTTAGAACGAAACGAAACCATGCCATGCTGGCGATTCTCCTCGGATGCGGGCTTCCCCGTGGTGAACTGCTCGCACTCAAGATGAGTTCAGTGCAACTTCGTGAAGAGCATTGGGTCATTGCGGATTTGATTGGAAAAGGCGGACACATTCGGACGGTCCCGATTCCGAACTGGCTGAAGGTCGCTGTGGACAGTTGGACGGTTACCGCAGGAATCGATAAGGGATGTGTGTTCCGGTCAATCAACAAAGCGGGCAGAGTTTGGGGAGAAGGAATGACTCCCAAGGTAATTTGGGAAGTTGTCCGAGAAGCTGCGAAGCGCGCGGGGATTGAGAAGCTAGCACCCCACGATCTGCGCCGCACTTGCGCTCGTCTGTGCCATCTCGCAGGCGGAGAACTCGATCAGATCCAATTCTTGTTAGGGCACGCATCCGTCCAAACCACCGAACAATACCTGGGATGCAAACAAAAGCTCCAGCAGGCAGTAAATGACCGAATTGGGCTTGAACCTAGTTTAATTTAGCCCCGCGAGAAACACTCACTTCGCCTGGGGGCGGAGGCATTACCCGCCCCTTGCTGACTTCCCATTACTAATCGCGGTAGGCCGGCGTCCAGATCACTTCGCGATGAAGCTCCTAAGAAGTGCGGTGAATTCATCGGCGCGGGGAGGAAGTTTTCCTTCCGTGATTCGCCCTACACTTTGTGCGAAGGCGTCATCGGAATGTATCAACTTCCCTCCGCCGGGCATCAAATGACCCAGAATCTGCGTAATTCGGTGGTGCCCCGCTGTGAACAGCGACTTGGAAATCCTCCCAGCGCCGAGGCTTGATGTGCGGTACGAAACACTTGTCCGCGTGTCACGAGCAGTCGGAGCGCACCGCAACACTAAAGAACTTTTTCGCATCCTGATGGACGAGTTGCACGGGGTAGTGCAGTTCGACTTTGTCGGACTCTCCCTTCGCGACCAAGACTCCGATACGTTTCAAAATTATTTCATCGACATGACGAGTCGGTTAGAGCTGGTTCCCGAAGAGCAGCTAACGCCAGACGAGACGCTTACCCCATGGGTTTACGAGCGGCAAGAACCTGTGCTGGGGTCGACGGACGAAATGGAGCCCCGGTATAGGCGACTGCAAGCAATCCTGAAAAGGCTCCAGATTCATTCGATCTGCGCATTACCACTGACGACAGCACACGCAAACTGGGGGCGATCGCTCCCGGGCAATTCTCGATCTTCAGCCAGTTTCTTAAGGGAACGCACGACGAGAAGGAGGAATAGCTATGGCAAAGGAACAATCGACACCTGAGTCTGCCCCCTTGAGCACGGGCAAGGGCGCAGCCGTTTTAGGGGAAATCGTTGTCTTCCTTGATGGGCGCACCGAGAATGCAAACATCTTGAACTTCGCCGCCACACTCGCCCACGAACACAACGCGCGCCTGATCAGCGTATTCATGCAGCCTCAGCCTACAGTCACACCAGCAGAGACGTTCGCACGCGGTGAAGGCATGCGGAGCACGATCGATGTCCACCAAACACAACTCGAGCGCATCGAGGCGGACTACAGGGCCCAGTTTGAGGATATCGTCCGTCGTCACGGAATCCGGGCGGAGTCAGAGTGGAGATCGTTGCCGTATTTGAGCAGCGAGGTGGGCGTGCATGCGTACTACGCGGACTTGGTGGTGGTCGCCCGCCCGGAATCTGCGGGCCACACGGCTAGCCCTCCCGGCCTCGCGGAATCCCTCGTCATGAGTTCCGGCCGACCGATCATTGTGTTTCCGCCACGCCACACGGTATCCGGAATCCACCGCATCCTTGTAGCCTGGAATGCTACGCGCGAGTCCATCCGCGCGGTGGCGGACGCCATGCCTCTGCTAGTGAAGGCCAAGGCAGTTGAGGTCTTGGTTGTCGACCATCAGCGCCGCCCGGAGGGGCACGGCCAGGAGCCGGGGGCAGACATCGCGCGCCACTTGGCGCGTCACGGCGCGCACGTGGAGGTACTGCGCTTGTCGTCCGACGGAAAAGACGTGGGTCGCCTGCTGCTCTCGCAGGCTGCCGCTTTCGGCGCCGAGCTACTCGTCATGGGCGCCTATGGCCACACACACCTTAGAGAGTGGATGTTCGGCGGCGTCACGCGGACGGTCTTGTACGAGGCGGGCCTCCCGGTCCTGATGTCCCGATGAGTGTTTGGTTCAGACTTTTCGCCGGGCAGTCCGTCCAAGGTCCAACGGGCCAGCAAGGGCGATTTCGTGCTGCCCTTCTAATGCAGCTTCAACACGGTGTACCGGCGTTGTTGAATCCAATGTGTGAATCGAAGCCATGACGACCATCCAAAGCATTCTGTTCCCTGTGGATTTTTCGCCGTCCTGCGTTGCTATGGCAGCTTTTGTGAAAAGGGCGGCGGCTATTTTCGGGGCCAGGGTGACACTGCTTCACGTCTTCGATCTCTACAGTCACGACGCGATGCAACTCTATATACGGCCGCCTTCCGAGGTTGCCGAAGAGCAGCGAAACCTTGCTCGAGACAAACTTGATTCGTTTCTCAAGTCCGAGTTTCCGCCGAGTGAGAGCCGGAGAGTTTTGCTGTCGGGCGATGCGGCGACACAGATCACTCAACTCGCCAGGACAGACAAATTCGATCTCATCATCATGCCTACGCACGCCGGCTTATTCCGCAGGAACTTACTTGGCTCCACGACAGCGAAGGTATTGAACGATGCTGATTGTCCGGTATTGACCACCCAGCACGTTGAGACAATTTCACCAAGACGTCTCGAACATCGGGAATGGGTCTGCGCCATTGGCTCGGACACAGATGCCGAAAGGGTCCTTCGCTATGCCAGCCATGCTGCGGAGGCTGTCCATGCAAATCTCACCCTCGTTCATGTGATTCCGGCGAGCGGGCCTGGCCTGATGGTCGAATTGGATTTGGAGGAGCGCCTGCAGTCAGCGAAAAGGGAAGCATCAAGCCGCCGCATCGAGGAGTTGCAAAGCGCCGCCGGTTCGCACGCTCTGGTCAGCATCGCTGTGGGTTCGATCAAAGACATGCTGACCGAGGAGGCGCGCAGATTGCGGGCGGATGTGCTAGTGATCGGAAGAAGTCCGCACTTCGGCGTGCTGGGCCGCTCGCAGGATCTTAGCTACGCACTAGCGCGTGACGCTCCTTGTCCTGTCCTGAGCGTTTGATAGGGCCAGCGCCTGTCGCGCCTGCGGGAACCGAGGACCCGGCGGTTTCGAGAACGCCGTCCTCACGTTTCAGCTTGAAATTCATCTTGTCAGCTCTGGTTGTAATATACAAACTCTCGCTTCTCCTGGACTAACACCTCGACCTGGCAAAACGGGGTGCGCTGAAGACGAACACCGGCATTTGAGTCCCGCGTGAGCGGACGAGCAATTTCTAATGTACGCTTATGGATGGTGTAGGACATGAATGTGTTCTCGGCTGTCGTCACTTTATTTCTCGTATTGGATCCACTCGGGAATATCCCTTTGTTTTTGTCGGTATTGAAAACCGTATCACCGGAGCGGCGACGCAAAGTCCTAGTCCGGGAAATAGCCATCGCCTATCTCGTATTACTGCTGATTCTGTTCCTTGGAAGCTACGCTTTGCAGTTCCTGCATCTGGATCCGGAAGCAATCAGCATCGCGGGCGGCATTGTATTGTTCTTAATTGCGCTGCGAATGATTTTTCCTAGGGAGGCGACCAGTGCTATTGATTCGCTCGAAGGCGAGCCGTTTGTGGTTCCGCTCGCGATTCCATTGTTCGCCGGCCCCTCCACCCTCGCTACCATACTTCTCTTGCGACAATCGTCCCCGTCCCATGCCGGGTTACTTTTGCTTGCAATCACGATCGCATGGGCGCTGAGCGGGAGCATCTTGCTGGCTTCTACCTTTTTCTATCGGGTGCTGGGCGAGGGCGGCCTTATCGCAATGGCGCGTCTCATGGGAATGCTGCTCGTCACAGTCGCTGTGCAGATGTTACTGAATGGTGTGAAGTCATTTCTCACTCGCTAGCGCAATGGCACCCTTCGATCAGGATGTCCTTGGTAAATTCTACCCCTCCTATGCCTTGGCGGGGGCAACGATCCAAAGAATTGACCACAACAATGAAATCAGAAAGCCTTTCCAACGATAAAGGCCAATCTCTACCTCTACGCCATTTCGTGTTCTACGAACAATGTATTTGAATGAATGTTGCTGGCCAAATGTTCGCTTCGAAGCTTTGGAGCCAAGTCCATCAACTGCTGGGTGACATTCGCTAGAACGGCATTATCGATTGCGCATTGGCAATGCGGATAGGCCCTGGTAAACGCTCTTGTGTTTACCGATTTCCTTTCACTCGCCTAATCGTACCGTCACTGGCCAGAAACGGGGTTCGAGGAGGTCGAAGCGCTGGAAAGGGTCAAGAGCATCACACTTCTTCGAAGCGGACTTCTGGCCCGTTTGGCAGAACTGGCAGCGGAGTGCCGAGCGACCACGCCAATTGACGGGATAACTTTTGTGTGACTCGTGATTCGCCCGCAAGAAGGCGAAGGGAAGGGGACCCTGGGCACTCCAGGGGCCCGACGCCGAGAATGGGTTGCGTGGTTCTCCACTACCGGTCTGGACGATAGACACAGTAAAGCGCAGGTGGGAACGAAACCAATCGGACGGGATTATGGTTTTCACTTGCGATAGAGAGTAAGGCGATAATCAAGTCCGGTTTCGTTCGGCCCCCGGTCGATGAGCAGGAGCTGAGCTGGGGAGCTCGCGCCCAGGTTCCAGTCAGTGCAACCGGTGAATTCCCTCTACTTCTCGACGACGTTCACGGCGGCATTCCTCATCCCCAAGTCCATCTGCGTGCCTACCGCTTTCGACGGCGAAATGAGGTAGAAGACCATGTTTGAGGGCGTCCCTGACGTTGGAGTAATCGCAAGAGTAACGCGACCGCTCGCGTCCACCAAGTATGTCCCCGTGAAGGTTTGGCTTCCGGCCGCTGTGGCCGACCTTCTGCTCAAGTTACCGGCGCCATCCGCTGTCAGGACCCCGGCGACAAAGCTTGTATCAAGCCCCGGGAACAAAGGGAGTGTCCCTAACGCGTAGTTTCCGGAAAACGATGCATTGCTGAAGGGGGCTCCCGTCTGCTCCTCGAAAATCCCAAACTGGAACACGTCACAGCCCGTAAGAATGAAGCCCTTTCCAGGGCTTACGAGGTAAAAAGGGCTTGAACCGCAGGCGTCATTCATCTCACCGCGGCCGAGGCCATTCGCGTCCACGCTGTATGTTCCGCTGATTGTTTCGCCGGGCATGGGAATGCCGAAATAATTCTCGTCACTTGTAACGGCGAGGTTTCCCATGCCGTCAAACTGGAACTCTCCCACGTTGACGTCGTTTTGTTCGTAACCATTCCCCGGTGCAAAGTCGCCGCCTGCTGCGCCAAACACTGAGATGCCCTTAAGCGAATTAGTGGTGAAGGACGCGCTGGACTGTTGCAAGGCCATGCCTGTCGCCCCGCTCCCGCCGGTGTCCATCCAGATCGATTCGCCCGAGGAAACGACGTATAGAACGAAATTCGAAGGATTCGCTCCACTGGAAATGTTCAGGACTGCTTCGCCGCGTCCGGTCCCATCAACTGAGTATGTTCCTGCGAACGGCTGGTCGGCGCGGGGCGGACCGGGTGTGCTTGGCAGTAAGTCAACTTGCCCGGCACTGAACGAGCCGTTGCTGGCCGTGAAGCGACCCAGCACCGCCGTAAGGTTCGATCCCAGCCCTGTCCCGGCTGCACTAAGGCCGAAGGCGTAGCCACCGTTGATAGCCGCGGAGGAAAACGCTGCCGGATCTTGCTTGGCGAAAAAGCCGGTGCCTTTCTGGCCCGTGCGGTCAGATTCAATCAGGCGTCCCCCAACTGCCACTCCCAGCGAAGAGAATGAATCGAGAACGAATGAAAAGGTAAAACTGAAGCTACCGGTCGGATAGTTCACAGCGGTATTGAGCCTCATGGTGCCTGAGTTGTCGGAACCGACCGAATAGGAGCTTTGGGTGAGACCCTGGTTTGTCCTCGTCGTGCCTCCGACGATGGCTACATCCGCATTGCCGGCGATCAAATTGCCGTTCCCGTCCGCAGTGAAACTGCCGACGACGCTCATTGGACGGTCGCTGTTGAATCCGCTAAACAGAAAGGCGTATTGCCCGCTCAGGTTGGCGTTGTTGGCGCTGTTTTCGACCATGACCGTGACCATTGCTGCGGCAAACTTGCTAGGGTCTGCGACCGAGGTGGCTGTCACCGTTATAGTAAGGGAATTGGCGACGGTTGCCGGCGCGGAGTACCTTCCGCTCGCGCCAATCATTCCGCAACTCTCTCCCGTGCAACCTGTCCCGGAGACGCTCCAAGTGAGGGCCTGGTTCGCTCCGCTGGGAGTCACCGTCGCAGTGAATTGCAGGACGCCACCGGGCTGTACCGTCACGCTCGCCGGCGAAACGGTAACCGCAGTGGCTGGCGGAAGCAGAGACGGTGGCTGATTGCTAACCGTACCCGTGCTGCCCCCGCATCCTGCAAGGAATACAGGGCTCACGGTTCCCAAAATTATGAGCATTCTCATTAGCACCGCTCGGCTATTCATGACATCCTCCTCCACGTCTGTGCCCGTTTCGTCTGGCCATGCTGTCACTCTGTTGACCTGCTAGGTAGAAGGCCCACGGGATTTAGTAGGAGCAACCTCGGCCGTGTCACTCCCTTTTGTCGTCGCCCTCATGATCTTTCTCTGGCTCGTGAAGTCTGGTTCGCGTAGTGACATAGAGGTCGCGTTTGTTGCCGAAGGGGCTTGGTCGTTCGGAGAAAAAGTAGAGTGTCTTTGCGTCACGTGAAAGGGCGGGTGCTCCGTCAAAGAAGGTGGAATTTACGACAGGGCCGAGATTCACTGGAGTGGACCACTTTTCGGCGGTGGTCGCTCGTGCGGAAACCCAGAGATCCTCACTTCCGATACCGCCAGGCCGACCCGACGAAATGATCATCTCCAATCCGTCTTTTCGGATGGTCGTGCGGGTATCGCGGAACGGGCTGCTCAACTCCGGCACGAAAACGCCGGGCCCCCAGGTGCTGTCGGGCTGCAGCGTGCTGACATAAATATCAAAGTCACCGCCGCCTGGAGGAGCTGGCCGGTTGCTGGTGAAGTAGAGAAGAGTGACGTCGAGTTCTTCGTCCTCGAAGAACGTGGGACCGGCGTCGTTGTAAATGGAGTTGATTACGCAGCCGAGGTTTTCTGCTGGTTCCCAGCCGAAATCGTCTGTCTTGTCCTTTCGATGCGAAACATAAAGATCGCTTGTCCCCGCTGGTCCACACCCACCGGGACGATCGCTATGGAAGTACATCCAGTGGCCGTCGGGTGTGAAGTTAGGCGCGAGATCGTTGCCTGACGAGTTTATGTTAGGGCCCAGGTTCTGCGGCGTGCCCCACGAATCTTCCAAACTGGGGCGTTGAGAGACCCAGATGTCGAGCTTTCCAAACGTCCCAGACCGATCGGAACTGTAATAGAGACTGAGGCCGTTTCTCGAGATTCCCGGATGCTGGTTGTTAACGCCGGAATTGATCGTAGGCCCGAGATTAACCGGTGCCGACCAGTCAGAAAATTGTTGCGCAGCCGTTCCCTGCGCAAGCGACAAGCACACCAGCGGGGCAGCCACCAGCAGGAAGCGATGGATCCGTCGAATGTTATTTCTCACAATAGTTTCTCCTCTCTCCGCGTTCTTTTTCGCGTGAGCACGCTGACCTTCGCGCAACCGTTGGTGCAATGCAATCCCGCAACAATCTCCCAGTTCACCCATGAATCTCCCGAGCTATCTCTCTGAGAAGAAGGACCTTGACAGGCAGGTGAAGGAAAGGCTCGGCTCTTTTCTGTCATTACTTGCAGTGATACACTCGCGCCCATACTGAGTAGTCACTATGCTCAACCCCTTTAGGTCCGTGTGCCACGCTCGCTTCGGGTCGTTTGAAGTTGATTTCCGTTCTGGAGAACTCCTCAAGAACGGCCGAAGAGTCCGGCTGCAGGACCAGCCTCTTCAAGTTCTCGCTATGCTCCTTGACCGGCCCGGCGAATTGGTCTCACGAGAGGAATTGCGGCAAAAACTTTGGCCAACAGACACATTTGTCGATTTCGACCACGGCTTGAATAACGCGATCAATCGGCTGCGCGAGGCTCTGAATGACTCGGCTGATGCGCCCAGGTTCATTGAGACGCTCCCACGACGGGGTTATCGCTTCGTCGCGGAAGTCAACGCCGACGCAAGCACAGTTCCAGAGGCTGGTGCCCTCACGGATTCTATTGAAGCCGTAGAAGTAGCCAGTGGGGTGGAGTCACATGCGGCTGTGGCCGCGAAGCCTTCTCCGGTTCCGTCTCTCAGCCGTGTAAGAAAGTTCTGGCTCGCCGCAGCCAGCGTGGGCATTGCAGCGGCCGTAATTCTCGCGCTGTATTTTGAACGCGCGCGGCCCTTTCGCAGCAGCGCTGCGATGAAGATTCGGTCAGTCGCCGTATTGCCGCTCGACAATCTGTCCGGCGACCCATCTCAAGAGTACTTCGCTGATGGAATGACGGATGCGTTGACGACCTATTTAGCACAAATGCGCGGGATTCGAGTTATCTCGCGGACATCGGCGATGCATTACAAAGGGACAAAAAAAGCCCTGCCGGAGGTCGCCAAGGAATTGGGCGTGGATGCAATAGTCGAGGGCTCGGTCTCGCGCTCAAGCGGGGTCATACATGTGAACGCACAATTGATCTATGTCCCCGGAGACAGCCACATTTGGGCGCACTCTTATGAAGGGGCCACCCCCAGCTTGGCTGCAATGGAGAGCGAGATCGCAAATGACCTCGCTCAGAAGATCGGAGCGGAAACGCGACAGCACTCCAACATCTATTCTTCAAAGGCGGTCGCGGTTGACTCGGAAGCTTACGACCTCTATTTGCGCTCTGAGCCGTATTACGGTTTGCAGACGCGGGAAGCTAACGATCAGGCGATCCGGCTTCTCGAAAAGTCTGTGGATATTGATCAGCAGTTTGCAGCAGCCTACGCTGCGCTGGCGGCTGCGTATGGAACTCGGGCGATCGGTATAGAGATAAATGAGCCGAAGTGGATTGAGAAGGCGAGCGCAGCAGTGGGAAAGGCACTCGCTTTGGATCCCAATCTGGCGGAAGGATACGTGTCGCGCGGCTACTTGCTGTGGTCACGCCCAAACGGTTGGGCCCACGAGCGGGCCGTTTCTGACTATCGACATGCTCTCGAACTGAATCCAAACCTTGCTGAGGCTCATCATCAGCTCGCCAATGTGTATAACCATGTGGGCCTTCTCGACAAAGCAGAGGAGGAAGTCAAGAAGGCCATAGCGTTGGATCCATTAAACACCGGCATTCGCTTCAGAGTCGGCATCAATTTGCTGTACCAGGGGAAATACGAGGAATCTCTTGTTGGGTTGCGTGATTCTGAGAGGTTTTTGCCTCCCTTCTGGGCTTTTCAGACGTCTTTTGCACTACAACACCTTGGAAGACGACGGGAGGCTCAAGAGAGAATCGAGACACTCCTCAAGGCCAACCCCTTGGACACGGGCGGTTCGCTTACGGCCATGCAGGCGATGCTTGCTGCGGATGCCGGTGATGTTCCTTTGGCGGAGCGCAAGATTCAGGAAGCCATCGCAAAAGGCAAAGGCTACCAGCACTTCCATCATGTTGCTTATGCCGTCGCCTCAGCCTATGCGCTGCTAGACAGGCATGACCAGGCACTCCGATACTTGAGGACGGTAGCCGACGATGGCTTTCCTTGCTATCCCTTATTCGAGCATGATTCAAACCTCGATCACCTGCGCAATGATCCTGGCTTCTTGAGCTTCCTCAGGGAACAGAAAAAACAATGGGAATATTTCCGCGAACACTTATAGCTTTTGACCCATCACGATTGGTTGCAGTCAACGCTAGGAATGGACAATGGCTAGGGAGCTGTCATTTCGGATTGCGCTAGTGTGCCTGCTGGCTGCTTGTGCGTGCGATTGCGCATCTGGACAGACAACGGGCCGGATTGCCGGCGTCGTGAAGGACCCTTCCGGCGGGGTCGTCCCGCGGGCAGCTGTCCAGGCCATCAACAAAGCAACAAATGAGACATGGAGCGCTACGACGGATCAAGAAGGCGCCTATTCCTTTTTCCTGTTGCCTCCTGGCCTGTGCCGAATTGAAGTAGCGGCGGCGGGCTTCAAGACCGCTGTTTCAACGGATATCTCCGTCAGAATTACGGAGACGACCATCGCTGATATCACGCTGGCCATTGGGGCTCGCGTGGAGACCGTCGTTGTAAAAGGTAACTCTGCTCCCCTGCTCCAAATGAACGGCCCTCAACTTGGCGCAATAGTTGATTCGCAAGCGGTGGCCAACCTTCCTCTCGCTTCACGCAATTTCACACAGATTCTGACGCTTTCACCGGGGACTGCCACCTACTTGCCGGACAGCACAGCCGTCGGCCGCAATACTCAAGCCATTTCTGTCAACGGCGCGCGCGTCACGCAAAACTTCTTTCAGATAAACGGCATCGACGCAACAACTATGGGGACCAACGGAGTAATTCTAGTCGGAGTTCCTGCTCCTGAGACGATTGAGGAATTCAAAGTTCAAACCTCACTCTATGACGCTCGTTACGGTCGCAGCGGTGGTGGCAACATCCAAATTGTGACCAAGAGTGGTGGCAATCAAGTTCACGGGGCTGCTTACGAGTACTTCCGGAACGAAGCCCTCGATGCAAACAATCCGTTCCTGAAGGCGTCCGGGCAGGCACGTCCTGTGTTACGTCGCAATGTTTTCGGTGGCCTTTTGGGAGGCCCGATTCGAAGAGACAAAGCATTCTTTTTCGTTTCTTACCAGGGTTCGCGGGAGCGAAACGCGGCCTCTATTATCAACAGCATCTCATCTAACATTCTTGTTGATCCGAAACTGACCGACGACCGGTCTGCGGCTACCTTAAAGTCAAACTATCAGATTCCTTCGATTGACTCCGCCTCCCTGGCGCTGCTCAACGCAAAGCTTCCTAATGGCCAGTTCTTGATTCCTACGCCTCTGGCAAACGGACTCTATTCCGGCTCATCGCTGTCAAATTTTCAAGAAGATCAGTTCATCACCAACTCGGATATTCGTCTCTCGAACCATAATTCTCTCGCAATGAAATTCTTCTTCGCCAATACGTCGCAATTTCTGGCGCTGCCAAGTTTTCGGGGCACTGGGCCGAATGTCCCGGGATTCGGAACCGACCAGACCTTCAACAATCGCTTGATCAGCGTTCAGGATATCCACTCTTTTAATCCGAAACTGACGAATGAGTTCCGCCTCGGCTATGCGTTCAATAGCAACAACACTTTCCCACAAGAACCGGTCACGGATGCGCAAGTCGGAATTTCAAGGTCCAACTCGAGCGAACTGCCTGGCTTGTCCCTGATCCGAATTGCTCCTACAGCGGGCGGAGTAATCATCGGCACTCCGACGAACATCTCCCCGGCGCGGCCATTCGTGTGCACGCTCGCCGACTCGCTCACTATGCTAAGAGGTAGGCACACGCTTTCAACAGGGGCGGAGATTCGATACAACGGAGTTAACCTGACTGCTCAGAACTTTACCCGCGGTCAGATTGACTTTCAGAGCTTCCAGGATTTTTTGACCGGGAAGACTCAGGTTTCTACTTTTGGTAGCGGTCTTACCGACCGAAGTCAGCGCGCCTGGGACTATAACTTTTTCGTGCAGGACGACTGGAAGCTGTCCCGATCGCTGACGCTGAATCTAGGGCTTCGATATGAACTTGATCTCCCGATATACGACACGCTTGGACGGCTCACTACATTCGATCCGGCACTCTATGTACCACGGGTGCAGAACGGTACTCCGATTGGCCCGCCACTTGGAGGCTTTGTCCAAGCCGGAAATGCCATTTCGAGCTTTGTCTTGCCCAGCGTGGCCAAGGCGAGCAAGTATGTGGTCCGCGGCATCGACCCAAACAATCTCGGTCCGCGCATCGGATTCGCTTATTCCCCCGCGCCTTTAGGCCAGGTGATAGTTCGCGGCGGCTACGGGATCTACTACTCGCGTGCAACATTTGCCTATGCGTCAGCGAGTTCTCAACTTCCACCCATGTTCGCACTGGGAGTGCGTAATGGCGCCAAATTTGACGCTCCATTCTTCACTATTCCTCCGCAGAATCAATTTCCTACGTTTGTTCCTCCCATTCCACTAGCAGGTCTTGCGTTTGATCGCGGGCTGCACACACCTTATATGCAGCAGTACAACTTGGGCCTGGAAACTTCACTCCGCAAAGATCTTGTCTTGCAAGGTGCGTACGTCGGTGCGAGTGGCAGGAAATTGTTCCGCCAGGTAGCCATCAATCAGGCTCAGCTTGCGAGTCCGCAGAATCCAGTAAGGAACTCTGTGACCGGGGCGGTGTTCATTTCCAATTCTCCTTCAGATGCACCCCTGCGTGCCCCGCTGCAAGGCGTTTTGATCAACGGGTTCAGTCTGAATGAAACTAGCGCCGATTCCTCTTACAATTCGCTCCAGCTGAGCGTCATAGCCAGACCTTCCAACCGCGCGCAATTTTTCGCCTCCTACACTTACGCGAAATCGATAGATAATGCTTCCGGTATGGGGGGCGGCGCAGGAATCTCGGGTGTGGTCAATACGGGAGCGGTGAACGATTCTGGTCCGATTGTTGGCAATCAGAACGATCCAAGGGCCAATCGTGGTGTTTCCGACTTCGACCGGACGCATCGATTTGTGTTGAGCTACCAGTGGGATTTACCAAAACCTGGGTTCGCGTCCCATTCAAGATTCTACCGCCTGGCAACTTGGAACTGGGAAACGTCAGGAATCCTCACGGCCATGTCGGGCTTGCCGATAGATGTCGTTGACACCGGAGCGGGGGACCTTTACGGGATTGCAAAAGGCACAAATCCACTAGCGCGTCCGAGCCTCGTCGCCGGAATGAGCTGCCAGGACGCGTTCCGCAACATTCCCAGTGGATACTTTTTGAATCCGAGAGTGTTTGCGCGACCCCTCGTCGCTGCTGGTCAACCCATTCCCAGTTCGGGTGGAACCGCGACGGCCTCGGCCGCAGGGACTGATATTGGCAACGTCGGCCGGAACTGTTTGCGCGGGCCGCGACAAGTGAATTTGGATTTTTCCATTGCAAAGCTTTTCCCTCTTGCCGAATCGCGGACCTTCGAATTTCGCGCGGAATTTTTCAATCTGTTCAACCACACGAACTTCGCGAATCCGATCAGCAACCTCAACGCCCTTTTTGCTTCCGGCGGAAGCATTGATCCCGCAACGGGTCAGGTCCTTAGTGCTGGCAACTTCGGTCGTATCATCTCCACAAGCAATAGTCCCCGGATTATCCAATTCGCTTTGAAGTTCAACTTTTGAATTCTGAGCACTACACGGTCCTCTTGACGACAAATTTGCTCGCAAGGTGCCCCAATGGGCCGAACCGTTTGTGGATGAGTGGTCGGCCATCAAGCATCTATCCACAAACGGGGTTATAGGAAGTTCGGGCGGATTGATAATAGGAAGTCGGCTTGTAGGAAGTGATCGACGGCGCTTGGCTCGGTTCTGTCGGATTGCGGCAAACCGAAAGTTACTCGCCAGCCTGGCACGGCTTATAAAAGGCTCGCAAGACATATAGCGATGAGAAGCCTCACGTTAGGCGTGTCTTTCACCAACTGAGTTCGCCCCTCAGTTGCGGTGATCTAAGTACCGGTAGCGCCCGAACTTACCTAAAGTCGGGTCCATAGTTGGGACCATGTTCGGATACTGGCGTCGAAACCCGATCCTGACTGGCTCGCAAATTAAAAACGGACGGCGATCTGACGGTCTCCAATGATTTTTCAATTCCCTTCCCTGGTTTGAGCGCCCATCTCTAACGATCAACGGAAGGCAGCCACTTCTACGGAAAGCGCGTTTTTCGGCCAAGTGGGCTCAAGAACTAGAATAGCTCATCACTAGCCGACTTGTCGGTACTGATCCGCACGAAGCCCAACTTTACTTCCGAATCGCCGACAATACGCCCAGAATATCCTTTCGCTTCCCAGATCCCCGTTTCTGCCCAACTTCCGAGTGGCTGACAGAACCATTACCAAAGCAAAGGAACGAGGGCGCTCCGGAAGTTACCTTAGAAGCGCTGCGGAAGCCTGGAAACGGGTGTGGCTGAACGCGCGAACCTCTTCGCGCGATCCACTCCCTCAGGGAGTTGGCGGGCGGAAAACCGCTGAACCTACAGTGAGATACTCGATATGAGGCTTTTTCTTCCAACTACATGTTTGCGTGACCATGAATCGAGCACCCGCAGCACCGGGCGCAATTTTCTTCCAAAGGGCGTTAAAGAATACTCGACCCGGACGGGCATTTCCGTAAACATCTGCCGGTTCACAAGCCCATCCCGCTCGAGTTCACGCAACTGTTCCGTCAAAACCTTCTGCGAGATACGCGGCATGTTGTGGCGAAGGGTCTTGAAGCGAAGCGGCTTCTTGGACTCGAAAAGCCACCAGAGGATCACGGGCTTCCAACGGCCGCCGATCAATACAAGCAGCTGTTCTATCGGGCACATGCTAGCAATTAATTTGGCACTCATCTCGGCTCCAGTAACCAGGTATCCATTTGGTGCCTGGTATCTCCTCGATGATACAAAGCAAATGGATCATATACCGGCACGAAGGAAACGCCACGCGAGGAGCAGAACACCTGATGGCACTCGGAATTGTGAATGTCGTACAGCCTGGGCCAAGAAAAATTGCATCACCGGCGCCACCTGGGACATCCAAGCCACGGGCACAAGAGTTAGATCGCGGTATCCACAATACAAAACTGGACAAGTCGGTACCGCTTCGCTCTTTCCGCAGCGTACAAAACGGAGAGGAGAATACGATGCAACTTCAAAGTGACTACCTTACTGCTTATCACAACCTAAAGCTGACACGAGATAGCAGAGGTGTGCTGGTTGCTGAATTCCACACCAACGGCGGACCGTTCATCATGACCGCGCAATCTCACACAGAATTTGTCGATGCCTTCTACCGGATTGCTCAAGATAGGGCGAACAAGATCGTAATCCTGACGGGCGCAGGTGGGGAGTTCATTACTGATGTCGATTGGTCCTCTTTCGGCGATGTCACCGATCCCGGCGTCTGGAGTCAGGTTCACGACGAAGGCGTTCAGGTTTTGGAAAACATTGCCAACATACGAGTGCCGGTCATCGCGGCTATCGAGGGACGTGCCCATGTGCATTCAGACTACGCTCTCCTTGCCAGTGTAATTGTGGCGGCGGATGGTGCGACCTTTCAGGATGTG
>Ga0210405_10000837_pt1 | contig 38080 bp, 29 predicted proteins | sample IncBWH11MmetaG_FD_155492 | JGI IMG/M metagenome (GOLD analysis project Ga0210405, IMG submission 155492) | Forest soil microbial communities from Barre Woods Harvard Forest LTER site, Petersham, Massachusetts, United States - Inc-BW-H-11-M | ecosystem: Environmental > Terrestrial > Soil >... | reverse complement strand
AAGATGATTCGCTGGTTGTGCAGCGAAACCGGATTGCCCGCTACTGCAGCCGGCACTTTCACCACAGGCGGTTCGCAGTCGAACTATATGGGCTTGCTGCTCGCGCGTGATTCCCTTCTTCTGAAGCACTGGAACTGGTCGGCGCAGAAGAGCGGCCTTCCACCCGAAGCTCGCCGAATGCGCATTCTCTGTTCTGAAGCGGCACATTTCACAGTGGAGAAATCAGCCTCCCAGCTGGGACTTGGAACCGATGCCGTCATCCGGATCGATGTCGACGATGAGTTCCGTATGAAGTCCAGTTCTCTGCGGAGCAGTCTGGAGGCGCTCAAGACCCAGGGATTGCTCCCCATGGCCATTGTTGCGACGGCGGGAACCACCGACTTTGGGTCGATCGATCCCTTGCCTGAGGTCGCCGCCGTTGCCAGTGAAGCGAATGCCTGGCTGCATGTCGACGCTGCTTACGGCGGCGCCTTGCTCTTCTCGGCCCAGCATCGCAATCGGCTCGCAGCAATTGAAAATGCCGACTCCATCGCCATCGACTTCCACAAACTCTTCTGGCAGCCAATTCCTTGCAGCGCATTTCTGGTCCGCGACGCACGCCACTTTGACACGATCCGGCTCTACGCCGACTATCTCAACCCTGAAATCCATGAGGAAGAGGGAATCCCGAATCTGGTCACCACCTCCCTGCTCACCAGCCGCCGCTTCGATGCGTTGAAGTTGTGGATCTCGTTTCAGGCACTGGGCCGAGAGAAACTCGCCGCCATGATCGACCGCACGATGGCGTTGGCCCACCACGCTGCCATCGTTGTACGTGCCTGCCGCGACCTCGAACTCGTTTGCGAGCCGCAACTCAGCACAGTCGTGTTTCGCTACATTTCATCCGGACGTGAATCGGACGCTGATCGAATCAACAGGCAAATTCCACTGAAGCTTTTTGATCGCGGAGTGGCCGTAATCGGTCGTACCCGCGTGCAGGGCCGGCACTGTTTGAAACTAACCTGCATGAACCCGGCAACGACGGAAGCAGATATCGAGACCCTGATCGAACTCATCCGCAGCCAGGGACGGGAGTGCGCAGGCCAAACATCCGACCCCTAACGCACTACAAACACAGGTAGTTACAGCCTCCAATATAATGTACGTACAACTCTGTACGACAAATGTTCCTTCAGGAACACTTTTTAACAGATCAAAAAGACAGGCCTAGGCTGTGATTGCAGTCACAACGGGCAGCCTGGCTTGCTGCCAGGCATCAAATCCACCCGCGACGTTAAGTAGGTGACGAAAGCCGGCGCGCTCCAGTAGGCTGCTGGCGATTATGCTGCGATATCCGCTCTTGCAGTGCACGGCCAGCGGAGCATCCCGATCGATCTCTGGCGGCGACACCTTAAAGTTGTCGAGCGGCCACCAAGTCGCGCCTTCGATGTGCCCCGCATCCCATTCCGGTTGGCGGCGCACATCGAGCACCTGCACGCCACGCGCCTCCAATCGCGAATGCAGCTCTTCCGCTGTGATCTGATGGGTCTGCGCCACAGGGAGTCCTGCCTGTTTCCACGCGTCAACGCCGCCGGTTAGATAGCCGTCGAGCGCTTCCATGCCCACACGAGCCAGCCGCAAGCGGGCCTCTTCCAATTGCTCATCGGTATCCGCAATCAGCACAGGATGCGCGGTCAATCCCAGCACGGTGCCTGCCCACGAGGCGAACTGGCCTGACAAAGCAACATTGATGGAGCCGGGCACGTGCCCCGCGGCGAACTCGTCTCCGGAACGCACATCGAGCGCGAGTTCACCATCCCGCAACATGCGCTCCAATTCAGGTGATGTGATCGCGCGCAGCGCGGGAAGTTCTGACAGCGCCGCTGCACCGGTGCGGTTGATTTCAGCATCTTTGAGGAAGTATTCAGGCCGCGCTGGCAGATTACTCGTCAGCTGCGCGATGAACTCCTCCCTGCTCTTGATCTGCAGCGCATAGTTGGTTAGCCGTTCTGTACCGATCGTCGAGGACTTCTCCGCCCGCATGTTCTTGCCACAGAGAGAGCCCGCCCCATGCGCCGGATAGACCACCACGTTGTCGGGCAAGGTGAGCAGCTTGGTATACAGGCTGTCGTAGAGCAGGCCCGCAAGCTGCGCGGGCGTATGCCTTGGCGAGAGATCAGGCCGTCCAACATCGCCAATGAACAGAGTGTCTCCTGTAAGAACAGCCCACGGCGAAATCGACTTCTCTTTATCAGTAACCACTAGGGAGATGCTCTCCGATGTGTGTCCAGGTGTTTCAAGGACGCGAATCGAAGCCTTGCCGAATTTCAATTCGAAGCCATCTCCGACGGGTACGTGTTCAAATTTGGCTCCCGCTTGCGCACCTATGTAAATCTTCGCTCCTGTGCGTGCTGAAAGCTCCTTGTGCCCCGAGACGAAATCGGCGTGGAGATGAGTTTCGAAGATATGGCGGATCACGAAGCCGTGTTCGGTGGCCGCTTTCAGGTACAAGTCCACATCGCGTTGTGGATCCACGACCACCGCGTCGCCATCAGACGCCAACAGGTAGGAAGCATGGGCGAGACATCCTAGATAGAACTGTTCGAAGTACATAGGCGACACCCGAGCGCGCCTAAGATGCTAGACCAAATCGCGACCCAATGCTATTGGAAGGTAAGCCGGGCAATCAGGAGGGTAAGGGAGTGATGAATTCCAGACCAAAGCAGAACCCATTCTTCGAGCGCACAATGGCGGGCATTCGCGAGTGTGTGGGAGTATCGAATTCAATTTCCAGAAGGTCGCCGGGATTGAGCAGGATGCCTGCATACAGCGTCATGCCACCTTCGCTCATCTCGGTGCCACGGCCTTCGACGACAGTGGTCGAAAAGCCTTTCGACGTGACGACGCGAACGGGCAGGTCGACGGGCAGGCGATCCCAACGGCGGGTTTTATTAGAATCCGTCATCGTTGCTCATCATTATCTTTGTACCCACTGCACTGCAAATTACCAAAGTGAAAGGTCCCGACTGCCTGACCGAGACTCGAAGACTTGGCGAAACCATTGATGCCAAAGGAGGATTGGGGTTGCCGGGGGCTATCGCAGAGAGGACAGCAGATTCCTCCTTGGCGCTTCGCGCCGCGTCGGAATGACAAAGGTTGGGGGGGTAGTGGATCGGACGGTCCTGTACAATTTGACTGTGAGTGCTCGCGCAAGAGCCTGCCTGGCCGCCCTAATGTTGATCACGGGCATTTCGGCCAAGGCAGAACCCGTCTCTCAGCTTCAGCCTGCCGGATACGTCAACGACTTTGCCGCTGTTCTCGACCCCGCGACCAAAGCCCAGATCGAGGATCTCTGCCGGCAGGTGGATGAAAAAGCGAACTCGCAAATCGCCCTCGTAACGGTCAATACTCTGGACGGCCAGGACATCGAGAGCTATGCCGTTGACCTGTTCAAGAAGTGGGGTATCGGCGCGAAGAAAACTGACCACGGCGTTCTAATTCTCTACGCAATCCAGGATCACAAGGCCCGGATTGAGGTGGGCTACGGATTAGAGCCCATCCTTCCCGACGGCAAAACGGGAGGTTTTCAGCGCGAAGCCATCCCGCTGATGCGCAGCGGAGATTACAACCAGGCGTTGTTGCTGGTCACTACCCGAGTGGCGGATGTCATCGCTTCGGACGCGGGCGTTCAACTTACGCACGCCCAGCCCCGCGCACCGGTGCGCCGCATGGAGCGACCCGAACGAGGAATTTCGCTTGGCGGAATTGTAGTACTGGTCATTATCTTCATCATCATCCTCGTCACTCCCCTCCGCAGCATCCTGTTTTGGCTTCTGTTCTCGAACATCTTTGGCGGACGCGGCGGATTCGGCGGCGGAGGCTGGGGTGATGGCGGAGGAGGCGGCGGGTTCGGCGGCGGAGGCGGCTTTGGCGGCTTTGGTGGAGGCAGTTCCGGGGGTGGGGGAGCTAGCAGCAGTTGGTAGTGCGAGGATGCCATGATTCCTACGGAGATCGTTGACGAATTCGTAAGACGCGCCCGCGAGGCCTGCGGGACGAACCTCGAGAGCGTCATACTTTTTGGATCGGCGGTCGCCGGCGATTTTCATCCCGGCCTCTCGAACTTGAACTTGCTTTGCATTTTGCGCGCTAGCTCTTTCGAGGCGCTCAAGGCTCTGGCACCGGTGGCGAAGTGGTGGGACAAGCAAAAGCAGCCGCCGCCCCTCTGCATGACGCTCCAGGAAATCGAGCGGTCGACCGACGTCTTCACGATCGAACTGCTCGATATGCAGCAGCATCATCGTGTTGTCTACGGAGAGGATGTGCTCAGCGGTCTACATATTCCAATGGACCTGCATCGCGTGCAGGTGGAATACGAGCTGCGCGAAAAACTGATTCTGTTGCGCCAGCATTTGCTGCTGGCTGCTGATAACGAGTCGCGGCTATGGGACATTCTGTTACGCTCGGCTCCCTCGTTCAGTACGCTGTTTCGGCACGCGCGAATCGCACTCGGGGACGCGTCCTCACCGACCAGGCGAGAGGCTGCGAAGGCCTTCGAGGCCTCGGCTGTGCTACAAGTATTGGACGTACGCGAAAAGAAGATTGATCGTAAGAAAGTCGACATCCGAGAGCTGGTCGCGCGGTATCTCGCCGACGTCGAACAGGTCACTACACTCGTCGATCGAACGCTTGATCGGAACGCATCAGGACGCAATAAATAAGACTCGAAGGAGGCTTTATGGGTAAAGCATTGATCGCGCTGATCGCTGTCGTGGTCATTCTGGGACTGATTGTACTGGCATTCTTCGGGATGTATGTGAGCACCAAGAACACGCTCGTCCAAAAGAATGAGGCGGTGAAATCGGCATGGTCCCAGGTGGACGTTGTGCTCCAGCGGCGTGCCGACCTGATCCCAAATCTCGTCGAGACGGTGAAGGGATACGCCAAACAGGAGCAGACTGTATTCGGAGACATCGCGAAAGCGCGCTCGGCACTTCTTTCGGCTGGAACACCGCAACAGAAGATCGCTGCCAACGGGCAACTGGACGGAGCCTTGGGACGACTGCTGCTCATCGTAGAGAACTATCCGCAGCTGAAATCGAATGAGAACTTCCTGCGACTGCAGGATGAACTTGCCGGTACAGAGAACCGAATCTCTGTCGAGCGCAAACGCTACAACGACACGCTGCAGGATTACAACACGTACGTCCAGCAGTTCCCGAACAGCGTGTTCGCGGGTTGGGCTGGATTCAAGCCGAATGACGCCTATTTCCAGGCTTCCGAAGGATCACGTGCCGTGCCTAAGGTGAACTTCTCGAGCCCGAGCACATCATCGCCGCAAACCAGCCCACAACCGGCGACCCGCTAGCAGGATTCGTTGGAAGGAAAGGCGGCCGAGCATCAGGCCGCCTTTCGATTCTGAATCTCACGGGTTGGCTGATGCCTAGGCCGATACCACTTGAAGTACAGCACCGCTCCGATCCCACCAGCGAGTCCAAGGCAGAGAAGAACGTAAAGAAAAGGTTTGTAATAACGGCCGAGCCAGCCCGTAATCGCGGTTCCGTAAAGCTTGCCGAGGAAAACAAGCGAAAAGAAACGTATAGATCGACCAATCGTAAGAGCGGCAAGAAACTTGTTTCGCGAGTATTGCATCACGCCGGCTGCCATCAGCACCGGGACGAGAGGAAAGGGCGGCGGAAGAATTGATCCGATCAGCACGCTCGAAAAGCCTTCCTTTTCGAACTTTTTGTAGACTTTTTGGGATCGCTTTCTGCCGATCTCCTTCTCTAGGCCGGCTTTTCCTCCCCTTTGCGCGAGACGATAGGTGAGATAGCCGCCGAGCACAGAGCCGATAGTTGCCATCGCGCCGTAATATGGCCACCACTCGCGATGATGTGCCGTCAGCAGGATAACAAAGACGTCCATGCCTCCGGGAGTGGGAATCACGGAACTATCGATGAGGCCCAGAATAATCAAGCCAGGGCCGCCGAGCCGCAGCAACCACTTCCCGATTTCGCTCGTTATAATGATTGCACCGAAGCTGCGCCAGCTCGCGATTCCCATCCTGCTTTAGAGGCGAGAATCGGTTCTTGCGATGCTGGCGAAATGCACCGTCACGACGGCTTCATGCTACTTCTTCAGGTTCGGCGGCGATCTCTACCTCGACCTGCTGTGCGCCGAGATATGGATGAACCGCTTTCAAGACCGCCCTGCCGGGATGTTCCTGAGCGCGAACCCAGACCGCGCCGGTTCCGCCCACTAGAGAAAAGGGGTTGTCACCGATGAGTTGCGCCGGGCCTTGAAGATCAAATTTGATGGATTCATTCGCAAACGGGCGTACGCAGCCGAATTCATCGGTGACACGCAGGACCACGCGAGTTGAATCGGCTCCATCCGCGAGCAATCGAGTGTCATCGGGAAGAAGCTGGAATTTCGTGTCGACACCGCTTCCCGACATTTGCTTCGTGATCACCAGTTTTCCCTGGATGTAACCCTCGATCTTCAGGTCGCCCCATTTATGAAACAACTCTCCCATCTCGAGGACGAACGGGGCATAACGAAGGTGCGCGAATTGTTTTCGATCGGGATCGACATCGGCAACCAATTGGTTGTCGATGTAGAACTTCAAGTGATCGCAATTCGAACACACCACGGCTTTGGAAAATCCGACCGAGGCATCGCCGCGTGCCCAATGGAATGCAGGCTCCAGAACGATCTCCTCGGAAGGATCGCACTGCGATTTGTAGAACCCTGCGGCCGGCTTGGGTTCGCGGAAGATGTCGGTAACGCCGTGGTAGCAGATGCGATCGCCGGAACCGAAATTTCCATGGGTGTTGTAATCGAAGGCGCACCAGCCGATTCCGCCGGCATATTGCGGGTTCGACGCAAGCTGGTCGTGTATGCGCGCGTGCCGTATCGTGTGTTCAGTGAGGCGCTCAACCTGATCGATGGTCTTCGTGGGATAGGTGTGACCGACAAATTCCGTGTTCAGATAACGCGGATGATTCGGCGGCTTGAGCGGGAAGCCGAAGTCGTTCATAGTGAAAACATCTTCGAGGAATTCGGATTCCTGGAAATAGCGGATGCCTCCCGTCTGCCGCGTAGGATCGAGTTGATGCGCCAGGGCGTTGGTGCGGGTATAGAAATCGTGATTGTCGCGCGATTCGTTGATGCGCACTCCCCACAAAATAATGGAGGGGTGATTCCAGTCGCGGCGAATCATGCGGCTTACGTTGTCGACAGAGATATCCTGCCAGTCTTTGTCTCCAATGTGCTGCCAGCCTGGGATCTCTTCCAGAACCAGCAGGCCGATCTCGTCGCAGGCATCGAGAAAGTGGCGTGACTGGGGATAATGCGAAGTGCGAACGATGTTGCACTTCAGCTTGTTGCGCAGGACATCGGCGTCCCGGCGCTGCGCGCGACCAGGCATTGCCTGACCAACCCATGGGAAGGTTTGATGGCGATCGAGTCCGCGCAGCTTGATGACTTTGCCATTGAGTTCGAATCCATGATCGGTGAACTGTCCTTCGCGGAAGCCAAAGCGGCGCGAGTCTTCGTCGCTCGCCTGGTTGTTTCTCAGCAGACGAGCGTGAACGGTGTAGAGGTTTCTTTGCTCCAAGCCCCACAGCTTGATGTCGCCCAACTTTTCGAAATGCATTGTGGACTTTACAGGCTCTGAACCCGCGGTGGCTGTAGGCGGAATCGTTTGCTTGTTCTTCGCGATCACGCGATCGCCGTCGCGAAGTTCCACCTCTAGCTGCAACGATTCCCGCCCAGAGTTTAAATGCTGAATGAAACAATCCACATCCACGCTTGGAGTGGGGGTGAGAACATCTTTCGGATGGGCAAAGATGTTCTCGATGAAGGTCGCCGGTACTATGCGTAACGACACTTCCCGATAGATGCCGCCGAACGTAAGGTAGTCGATTTCGTATCCAAAGGGCGGAATGTCGGGGCGCTCACTGGAATCAACATCTACGGCGACGACGTTCTCTCCGTCGAAATCGAGGTGGGGAGTCAGATCGAAGGAAAACGGCGTGTATCCACCTTTGTATTCGCCGAGGCGTGTGCCGTTGATCCAAACGGTGGAAGCTGTCATCACACCTTCAAAGTCGACGAACACGTGCTTGCCCTTGGCCGCGGGAGGAAGTTTGAAGCGGCGGCGGTAAAGAGAGATGAACTCATACGACTTCTCGTCAAAGCCGTGCCATGGAAGTGGAACATTGGTGTGCGGGATGACGACCTGGTCAAACTTGGAGTCATCGAAATTCTTGTCGTGGCCGCCTTCCATCTGAGTGCGGCTATACCGCCATTTGCGGTTGATGGGCAGGATGAGGCGTCCGGCGGCGTTTGCATCAGACTGCGCGGCACCTTCGGAAATAGCGTAGGGTGTAAGAGCTGCGCCGGCGATGAATGTGCCGGTTTGCTGCAGGAACGTGCGTCGATCCATCTGTATTCATGCCCCCAATTTTCGATTGCACACAATGACTGCGAAACTTCCTGAAAGACTCACAGCGTCCAAGCGAGCACCTGGCGCAAATCCGCGACTGACGTGGATTCTGTGCCACGCGGCGTGGAAGGACCTATCGCCAGCGCCTGGTTGTGACCTTCGAACCAAATCAAGAAAGAAGATTTCTCCGCTCCGGGAAGGCGTTGTTGATTCAGCCAGTTGTAGTATGCGGCAAAATCGCCATCAATCAGCGAACCGATCAAGTCAGGTTCGGGTGGAACCTTGGCGTCGGCGGAAAGCATCTCGTTCATCGGTCGCTGGCGCTGGCGTGGAGCGAATCGCACAAGAATGGTGAGAGGCTGGGCACGGCGCAACGCTTCCCTTGCAGCCCACTGCGCAAAAACCGTACTGAAGATCTGAGTGCCAGATCCTTCGGTCAGCACGCTCACTTCGAATCGTTCCAGTGTTTCATCGTGCAGAGAGCCGGGGCCGCGATCCATACCCAGATCCGAGGGACGCATCTGCGCCAGAATTGTGCGCAAGGCTTCTGGACCCATGCCGGGACGGTCAATCTGTTGCTGCATTTTTCGCAGAAGTGCGGTGCGGGCCGACTCAAGAGCCTGGTAAGAGACGCATGTCAGTGCCGGATCACATTCGGCTGATTCACCGCCGTCGATATACCAGTGCCCGTAGGGCGCGGGATGTGCCTTAGCCCTCGCGGCAACCGCATCCAGCAGGTAGCGAAGCCCGTTCTCGGGATTGACATGTGCATAATACGCGCCATGCGCGCGCAATTTGCGGAACAACGGATCGCTATAGGAAGCAACACCCTGGCCGATAACGCTGATCCCCAATCGAGGAACAGGAAGGGCCTGGGGCGGCACGGCGGCACGCAAACGATCGGCGTAATCGTTCGAGACCTGGCGGAATGTGTCGAGCTGATGCGTGCTCCAAAGGTGAGCTGACAGACGCTCCACAAACTGAGCCGGCGATTTTACCCAGTCGAACTCTTCCAGTTGCGACGAGAGCCGGATTTGCGCGAAGCCCTGAAACCACTCCTTCAACTCGCCGGCAGAGAGTGAGGCGAGATATTCCAGTTCCCTCTCGTGTGCCTTCCGCTCAGCGGGAAACTTGAAATCGTAGTTGATGAGTTCGCGCAGCAGTCCCGGCACAAAGCTCAGGGGCAATTGCCGCAGCGTCGGCAAGTAATTGACCACGATCTTGCGCGCTTCCGGCGGATAGCCATCGAACCTCTCGGGTTTGAGATCGCTCGGCAGCATGGAGGCTATAGGACTTCGTGGATCGGTTTTCCCTGTGCGAGCGAGGGATTAAAGCCCAGCATCGCTCCCAGTGTAGGGACTAGATCCATGGAATCGACGGCTCGGTCGAAGACCACGCCCTGGCGAACTCCGGGACCTGCGGCGAGCATCCACGTTGTGCGCGATAGAGTGTCGCCCGTGCGATGGTGCTGGAATCCATTGCCGCCAGCATCGTCATCGGAGTCGCGGCCGAAATCGGGCAATATAAATAAGGCGGTGTTCCCGGCGTATTCCGGCTCGGTCTGGATGGCCTTCCAGAGTTCGGCACAAAGGCGATCGGAGCGGCGGATTCCGTCAATATAAAGCGAGTACGCTCCGGCATGGGCGACATCAATGTCGTGCAGCGTGATCCATAACAGTGTTGGGGCGACTTGGCGCATCAACTGGCGCGCGATGTAGACAGAGAGTTCATCCGGGGACGAGAGTGTTTGGGCGTGAGTCTTGAAGTCGTCCACTGAGAGCTTCAGGATGGTCTCGAGTTGCTGCAGCTCAAACTCGCTACCGACCAGTTCGGGCGTGAAATAGGGAGTTTCATAGTTATCGCGCAACAGATGCTGATAGTCGCGGCTGCCTTCGGAAGTAGCAGCGGATAGAAGGCGCTTGGGGAGAATTACCCGTGCCCCGAAACCAGGGCCGTAAGAACGATGACTACTCTCTCCGATGCGGTTAAAACCGTTGCTGGGCGCGACGACCCATGCATCGGAAGACGGCCGCCTCAAATCTTTGCGGAAGTATTCGAACACCGTGGGAGACTCTGGGGAAACGGCAGCGAAGTTGTTGAAGGTCTCATAGACGCCGGTCGCCAGGCTGGCAGTCGCTACGTAGTGGCCCAGAATTCCTCGATTGACGACTTGTGTGAAGAAGCTAGCTTGCGGGATCAGTTCGCTCATCAGGTGCGGGATGTTCTCCTGCCCCTCGAGCATGAAAGTTTCCTGATCTCGAGCTCCGCCGCCAAAGGTGACGACCACTACTTTTCGCTTGCTAGCAGACGTCGCAGCCCTTGCCCAGGTCGGGCGAAAAAGAGCGCTCCCCAGAGCCACGCCCGCGGCATCGCGCAAGAAGTCTCGGCGGGTGCGAGCGACGCAATGGCTGACTTCGCGAGGGTTGGAGAGATTTCGCATTTCGACCCGATCCGGCTTATTGCTTCGTTGACGTCCGGTTCTCCTCCGAGTAAACGAATTGGCGAATTTCCGCCCTCTGCTTATCAAGATCCGCCAGACGTTGGGTGCGCTGCTGCTGGTATAGCGCCAACTGAGCCTGCGCTTTCTCCTTTTGCCCGGTGTGCACGTAGGCTTGACCCAGGCGGTAATGTGCGTCGGGAATCTTGGAGTCGCGGTCTAACGCCATCAGATACTGCGGAATTGCGTCGGCATAATGAGTTTGATCCGACAGGAGATTACCCAGCTGGAAGTGCGCTTCAGAGAGTTTGGGATCGAGCGCAATGGCTTTTCTCAGTAAAGCCTCGATCCGTGTGAAATCGACGGCGGGATCTTGCGCTCGTTTGCCCTTCCAGAGGCTGATCGCGTAGTAGTATTGCGCGCGGGCATCGTTGAGCTGCAACTCCGAAAACCGCCGGAACCTCTGGATCACATCGTCGGCCTGGCTCGGCGAACTGTCGTAGGCTTTCGACAAGAAGAGATAGCAGCGAGGGTCCGACGGATTGAGATCGGCAGCGCGGAGCAGAGACTTGACTGCGTCGTCATAGATGCCGCGCGAATAGTATGCGATTCCCAGACCGATTGCCAGCCGTGCAGAAGCCGGGTAGCGCTCGGCGCCGCTACGGAAGACTTCAATCGCGGGCTCCAACGTGCGATGCAGTAGCAGTTCGCTGGCCCAGTCGAAAAGATTCGATTCACTCGGTTCCTGATGGGCTGCAGTCTCGAATTCATTGGCCGCAACCACGAAGTTGCCTTCCTTTTCCTCGATCTGGCCAAGAAGATTGTGCAACTCCGCGGTGTCCTTGGTCTTTAGAAGAGCGCGGACGACTTGGCGTGCGGGATCGTTATGATCCGTCAGCAGGTACGCCAACGCTAGGTCGTAACCATTGTCGTAGGAAGCGGGGTTGATCTGCTGGGCTTGCTTGAGAAACGGGATTGCGTCGGGAAGTTTGCCAAGCTTGATGTAGATTTCGCCCAGATTGTGGTTCGCGTCATAATTCTTAGGCTCCAGGACCACCGCCTTCTTAAGGTGCTGCCGGGCGCCTTCCACGTCGCCAAAACGAATGAGACTGGCTGCAAGGTTGGTATGCGCGGCCGCTGAGGTCGGCTTTAGGCGTACGGCGGCCTCGAGATGTTGCTTCGCCAGTTCATCCTGCGACTCCCCGGCATAAACCATGCCCAGAAGTTCCTGAGCCTCGAAACTGTCGGGAACCTCGTGCAGCAGTTTCTCCAATTGCCCTGCGGCCTCTGAAAGGTGGCCAGCGTCGTATTGTGCGACGGCGGCCTGGAATTGGCGGTTCAGTTCCGGGTCGCGGCTGGAGGCAGCAGAACGATTCTGAGCGAATGAGTGGGTTGCGACCAAAGCATGCCCCAGAAGAGCAGTCAGTGCTATGCAGCAGAGCCGACGTCGCAAGGTCACGGCGTCCTTATGGTAGCACCACGTATGGAACACACAGCAATTCAGCTGATGCCATGCAACCGAAGGCGCTCCAGCAGGAGCGCCTTCGATGTCTATGAAAACCGTCTTCAGTAATACAGCTTCAAAGCGAACTGGATCTGCCGCGGATCGTAGGGAGCATCGCGAGTGGATCCAATTTCGCCGAAGTTAGAATTGGTAAAATTGGTGGAACCCGAAATTGCGACAACGCCGTTGCCCCCAAATCCGGGATTGTTGAAGTTGGGGTGGTTGAGAATATTAAAGAATTCAGCGCGGAACTGGAGCAGGAAACGCTCGCTGAGTCGCATGTCCTTGAAGGTCGAGAAGTCCAGGCGCTTAAAGGGCACTCCGGTAATCTGCGTCGGCGGACCACCCAACGTAGAGAGAGGGCAGGGTGAGGACGTACATTTAGCTGGCTGACTGAACGCCCCCGGGTTTCCGAAGAAGCTTAAGCGCCCATTCGAGTCGGTATGCAGGCCCCTTTTCTGACTCTGGCCGGGGACAATCAGGTCATAGCAGCCAGTCCCTGCGGCTGTGCCGTCGGGGCAAGACAGGGTAATCGGTTGGCCTCCCTGAAGAACTCCGGTGGCATTGATGCTCCAGCCTCCGAAGATTCGGCTCACCATCGCGCCGCTGTTCGCCAAGAACCGCTTGCCCTTGCCGAAGGGCAGTTCGTAGCCGCCGCTGATGTGGAACACGTTTCTAATGTCGAACGAAGCCAAACCGTAGTCGTAGTGAATCCCCGCTCCCACAACGTCCGGAGCGCGGAAACCTGCCGTGCTGCCGCCGTTGAGCAAGTCGCCCGCATCGGTGCGCGCCTTGGAATAGGTGTAAGTAGCCAGGAAATTCAGGCCGCCGCCAAATTGTTTTTCCACCTTGCTCTGAAAGGCATGATAGTAGCTATTACCGTTCGTAGTCGCATAGCTTGATCCTTGCCCGAAATCCGGGAAGGGAAGGCCGCCCAACGCCGCAGCGATGGCGCAACCTCCGGTGTTGCCATTAATCTCCACGCCATTCAAGCAGCCAGGAAGACCGCCGGTGCCGGCGCCGTTGTTCAGTTGTGTGCCCGTGGGCTGGATTAGCGTAACGTGGTTAGAGTTGGGGAACACCTCTAAGTGTCGCGCCAGCGAAGTCACATAGCCAGCCTGAACGCTCAGAGTCGGTCGAAGCTGATACTGAACGGTGAAGTTCCCAGCCATCGAGTAAGGTGTGGAGTAATTAAACTGAATTCCGCGCAACGCCAAGCCATTGGCTTGCACCACTGTGGGGCTGAGCGGCGTGCAGGAAAAACCAGTCTCTAGAGTTGCGCTGCCTATAGGGGTGGCACTGGGACTGCTGCATCCCGAATAGGTGACCGGCGTATTGTCATTGGCTGGCGCGAAAGAGAAGTTGAACTGGAACGGATAATTCTCCCCAAGGTTCGGCGAAAAACCTCGGTTCTCAAATCCGTTGTAGAACATGCCGAAGCCGCCGCGAGCCACCAATTTGGGAGTGACTTGGTAGGCAAAGCCTACACGGGGCGCGAAATTCGACTTCTGCGAATTACCCAAGCCCTTTCCGTAGCCGCCAACCTTAAGAGCAATATTATCGGCCGCCAGCAACGCATTGAAACTTGGGGAGAGATTGGAGGTGCTTGCCCCAGGTGGGAGCAAGTACATGGCGCCCCCAGTGGGCGCACCACCGGGAACGAAGTTCGCCTGGGCACCGTGGTGTTCAAAGACAAGCCCGAAGAAGTCCCACCGCAAGCCGAGGTTCACCGTTAGCTTGGGAGTCACTTTCCAGTCGTCATTGATATAGGTGCCGTAGTAGTTCTTGCCATTGTCCGTCAAGGAGATGTTGGACACGAATACGCTGGTACCAGAGTTCTGCACACCGGGGCCGCCAACGTAATTCGGTCCACCAACGGACGAGAGAGTCGGGGTCAACACAAATTGTGCGATGCCCGTGTTCTCGGACGAAGGACTCGCGCCCGGGATATTGGTGTAGACGCCGTCAAAGTTGAATTGTCCGCGGGACCACGGTGGCTGCAGAGTCGAGAATTTTACGTGCTGCCACTCGAAGCCCATCTTGAAAGTGTGCTTGCCATAAATCTTGGTGAAGTCATCGGTCACCTGAAAGGTGGAACTGACTTCGTCGGAAGGCAGGAAGGCATTGCTTCCCAGGGTCTGCAAACCTTGGATGCCGAAGGCGGGAAGCCCACCATTTTCGTGCTGTTGAGGGATGCCCTGAATGCCAAAGTCCGCCGGGATTCCATTTCCTCCCGTGCCCTTCAGATTGTTAGCCTCTGGTGAAACGCGTGTCGTGTGGAGATAGTTCAGGCCCGCACGGGCAACGTTAACCGTGGTCGGAGAGAATACATGAGTCCACGCCAACGCACTCTGTTGAGCCAATGCGGTCTGAGGTCCCTCTTGGAAGCCGCCGCCGTCCGCGATGCCCCCGAAAATTGCCGGGATGAACTGCGGATCGTCCACATAGCTGAACCGGTAGAACAACTGATTCTTATCGCTCAGGTTCAGATCCAATCGTGTGTCAAACGCGTTGCGGTTTTCACTGAGAGCTGGGGAAGCCTGGAAGTTGGAGGTAAGCGACCCGTTCTGTGGCGCGGGATAGAGATTCAACAGCGCGACGGCGTTCGCGTCCAACCGCCCGGCAGGAAGTATGTTGAGGGCACAGCCCGCTAGCGTGAAGTTGGTAGTACTAGCGGGGCAAGTACCGAACGGATCGCGCACGAATCCTCCCGTAACTGCACGAGTGGTAGCCGGATCCAAAACTGTTCCGGTTGGCATCGTTCGACCGAGTAGGTCTGTCTGCGTGCCCGTTTGTCCCGTGATCAACTCTGTGAAGTTGGTATACCCGCTGCTTCGCTCCAGGGCGGTAGGGACGGTTCCTTGGTGAGGTGACCCTTGTCGCCGCCGCAGTCCTTCGTAGTCACCGAAGAAGAAGACCTTGTTCTTGATGACCGGCCCACCCCCTGATACCCCGAACTGGTTCAGGCGAAGCTCACCCTTTCGAGTTGTGTTGCCCACACGCTCAAAATAGTCGGCAGCGTCAAGCTTATCGTTGCGGAAAAATTCCCAAGCGGAACCGTGAAACTCGTTGGTTCCGGACTTGATCGTCGCGTTGAGCACGGCGGCTCCGGAGCGACCGTACTCGGCACTAAAGTCCGAGGTCTGAACTTTGAACTCCTGGATAGCATCCACCGGAGGAAGAACGACAAAATTCGTACCGTTGAGGAAATCTACGGTGTCGGAATTGTTATCGATGCCGTCGAGCATGTAGTTGTTCTGCGCCGGCCTATTGCCATTGGCGGCAAAGGCACCGCTGGCAGCATTGCCTCGAGTATCCGCCTGGGGGGAGTTCACTCCGGCAGAGAGCTGCGCGAGGAAAGTAAAATTTCTTCCGTTCAGAGGAAGGTTGTTGACGTTGCGACTGTCCATCACCTGGCCGACAGAGGCGTCCTGAGTTTGAAGAACTGGAACGGAACTGGTGACTTCCACCGTCTCTGTCACACTCCCCGTCTGCAGTTTGAGATTCACCAATACGTTCGCGCTGACGTTCACCACGATATTGGACTGGGTGATGGTTTTAAATCCTTGGGCGGTGGCCTCGATCTTATAGCTGCCGATCTTCACTGGGCTGAACGTATAACTCCCGTCACTTCCCGTGGTCACAGCCAAGGCTGCAGCCGTGCCCTCGTTCGTCAGCGTGACCTTCGCACCATTGACCACGGCACCCGAGGGGTCGGTGACGGTGCCTGTGATGGAACCCGTGTCTACCTGGGCTTGGAGTGGGAGAACGCCAAAAATGACGCTAACTGCGAGAACGAAGGAACTGCGCAGAATCCAGGAGCACGCCGGTCGATTCATGAGCTCTCCTTTGAGCTACCCCAGACTCGCTGCAGAGCGAGCCACATGACACGCACAACCACAGGATTCGCCGGGCAAACGCCGCTCGTGGCGAACCGAAATTGTTTGAAGGACCCCAGTCCTGCGGCTTATCCGACCAGTTGCGTTTTTCGGATTAACCGCTTAACCTACCCTGACACTAATGCAAACGCATTAGTGCCGTGTGTGTGGGAAATATCATGGCGTTCGTTTCGTTGTCAAGAATTTTCTTGTCGTCTATACTCCGCGCAGTCTTAACGGATTCGGTACATTGGGTCGCGCGGAGCTGAAAAACTCGTCATGAGTGTAACGATTCACGACGTTGCGAAAGCCGCGAAAGTGTCGACGGCAACCGTCTCGAACGTCCTGAACAAGACCGGCAAAGTGGGCCGCGAGACTCGGCGGCTCGTGCTTTCTACCGTCCGAAAGCTGGGATACATTCGCGACGTCCACGCTCGCCATCTGGCTTCGCATGATCGACGGACTCTGGGAATTATCGTCTCCGACATCGAGAATCCATTTTTTCCGGAGGTGATCAAGAGTTTCGAAATTCGCGCCCGCCAGCTTGGATACGATGCGATTCTGAGCGATACCAACTACGATCCGCGAAGAACGCGCCAGGCTGCGGAACGCATGATGGAACACAAGGTTCGGGGCGTTGCCATCATGACGTCAGAGATCAGCCTTCGGCTTGTACACGAACTCGCTCGCCGAAAAATTGCGGTGACGTTTCTCGATCTGGCTCCGGTCCAGGGCTACATGAGTAATCTGCGGATCGATTACTTGTCGGGCGTGGAACAGATTGTGAATTATTTACACCAGAACGGCCATCGGCACATCGCTTTCGTAGCGGGTCGCCCCAGGCTTAAGTCCAACGTAGAGCGCTTGCAGGCGTATGAGAGCTCGATGCGAAAGTTAGGATTGGAGTCCGGGCCGGTTCTGCGAGGCGACCTGCGTTTCGAGGGCGGATTTGCGGCAGGGGCAGCGATTGCAAAATTGTCGCCCCGCCCCACTGCGGTCGTGGCCGTGAACGACCTGACCGCAGTTGGAGTGATCAAGGGCTTACTCAATGCCGGGTGCCGTGTCCCTCAGGATATTTCCGTGACAGGATTCGACAAGACGCGACTGGCCGAATACTGCAACCCATCAATCACTACCGTGGACATTCATCGTGAGACCCTGGGCCGCCTGGCCGCTGACGCCTTGCATGAACTGTCGAGCACCGTGAGTCCGCAGGGCAAAGAATATCGAATCTCCTCGGAATTGGTAATTGGAGGGTCCTCTGGTCCCTCTCCGCAGTGATTGGAACCCGTGAAGCTGCTGGCATGCGTGCGTTGCGCAAGATCGCTCGGCAGTGGCCGCAACTGCTATATTGGTGGCTCCAGCGTTAGCATTCGGTCGGGGACCGCTTCAATGCAACCACCAAGCCTACGTTGCAGAACTCAGTGGCTTGTTGTATTCAGCGTGTTGCTGATTTGCAGTTTGGGTGACGCCCAACAGAAACCTTCCGAAAACGAGAACGCGGCACGACCCGAAACCGCTTCCAACCTGATTCAAGCCCGAGAACTGATCGAGCATGGACAGTTTGAGCAGGCAAGGAGTCTCGTCGAAGATCAACTGAAGGTGGACCCGAGCGATGTCGAGGCATACAACCTGCTCGGAATTGTCGATACCAACCAGAAGAACTACAACCAAGCCGAAGCAGCCTTCCAGCAGGCGTTGCGGCTCGATCCCGGATCGAAGACGACTCACAACAACCTTGGCAATTTCTATGAAGCCCAGCAGAAACTCGATTTGGCGGAGAAGGAATTCAACACTGTCCTTAAGGCTTCTCCTGGCAATCGTGACGCTAATTACAATCTCGGTCTCCTCTTACTGGCCAAAGGTTCACCACTTCAGGCCGTGTCGCACTTTCAGAGAATCCATCCGCAGACCGTGGAGACGCGGTTTAACATCGTCCGCGCATATTTTGCCGCAGGGAAAAATACTGAAGCGCTCGCGCAAGCGCGTGACCTTTCTGTCATGCACAAGCAGGATGTGCAACTGCACTTCACTCTCGGCGTAGTGCTCGCTTCGGCCAAGCAGTACAAGGCGGCGCAACTTGAGTTGGAGCAGGCCAATGCGCTGCATCCGGAGACGTTTGAGATCCTTCACAATCTCGGGCAGGTGTACTTGCGCGGACATGAATATGCCAAGGCGGATCTCGCATTGAACCGCGCGCTGAAGCTGAAGCCTGATTCGGTCGAGACACTTTACTTGTTAGCGCAAGTTTATTCCGAGCAGAACCGCCCGGTAGATGCTCTTGAACTGCTCGCACGCGCACACAAAGCGGCTCCAGAAAATGCGGACGTCATCTTCCTGATGGCCCGCCTCAGCATGAGCCAGAACTACTTCGAAGACGCGATCCCGCTGCTCGAGTCGGGCCTGAAAATCGCTCCCCAGCGCGCGGACCTGCATGCTGCGCTTGGGGAAAGCTACTTCATGTCGGGCAAGGCGGAGAAGGCGATCGATGAGTTCAAAGCGCTGATTGCTATGGATCCATCTGCGCGCTCTTATGCGTTCATGGGGCTCTCGTACCGGCACCTTGGGCGTTTCGAAGAAGCCACAAAATATTTCAGCGAAGGTCTGAAGCTGGATCCGCACAACGCCTCCTGCCTTTACAATCTCGGTTACATTGAAGAGCGTCAAGGCAACTCGGCGCGAGCCGATGAATTGTTTCAGCAGGCGCTCCGCTCCAACACAGATTTTTCCGATGCTCTGCTTGAGTTAGCCAACCTTCGCATGAAGGACAAGAAGTACGCCGAGGCCGCGGAACTACTACGCCACTATGTGAAGGTTGGCCACGATGTTGCCACCGGCTACTACAAGCTTGCCATGGCGGAGAGGAGCCTTCATCAGACAGCAGCAGCGCAGCGCGATCTGAGCGTCTTTCAGACGCTCTCGAAGAACTCATCGACCGGGCCGATGCCGTATCAACACTTGTTCGACTATCTGAACAACCGATCGCAACTTTCGCCACAAGATCGCACCGAGCTTGATGTCGCTGAACTGAATGAGCAGATCAAGAAACATCCGGGACAGTCCCAAGATCTTTACCTGCTCGCGGAAACTTACCTCAAGCTGGGCGACGTCGGTAAGGCGCGCGAGGCGATCGCACAGCTTGATCAGGTGAGCGCGGAGGACTATCGCACGCAAACCGGAACGGGAGTGCTGCTGGCGCGATACCGATTGTACGATGATGCGATCCAGCACTTTCAGAATGCGCTGCATGCCAATCCTGACTCTGACGATGTGAAGTTCGATTTGGCGAACGCGTTTTTTCGCAAGGGGCAGTACAAGGATGCCCTGGCCGCCACGCAGAATATTTCTACCGCAGGCCAGCAGGACGATGCTTTTCTCGCGCTGCTTGGGGATATCGAAGCACATCTGGACAACGCTCCCAAAGCCACGGAAATTTTCCGCTCGGCCATCGCGCGAAATCCCGACAACGACCAGTACTATCTGTCGCTGACTCTGGTTCAGCTTCGCAATAACGATCTCACCGGCGCGGAGCAAACCCTGCAGAAAGGGCTGGCCCGGATTCCAGGCTCCGGAAAACTAATTTGGGGGCAAGGCTTGATCTCTGTCATGAAAGGCAATACAAAACAGGCGGCGGAGCGATTGGAACGCGCTGTCGATTTGTTGCCGGAATGGGCAGGGAGTTATTCCACGCTTGGCGTTTTCTACTACCAGACGGGACAGATTGAAAAAGCTCGTGAAGTACTCAACCGTTTCAAGGGCAGCAATGCGGGAGGGTTGGACATCAGCCGCATCGAAGAGGCACTGTCCAAGGCTCCTGCAAAATCGTCTACGTCCGAACAACAAATGCCAATGGTAGCCCGCCAACAGATGCTTCAATTTGCGTTGCTGATTGCGGACCGCAGCTTGTGAGAATGGGTCATAGAGCTACATACCAACAAAATTTTCGAAGGCTGATCAGGCCTCTGGGAGCGATTCTCATCCTCGCTTTTTCAAGCGGCTTCGCACTACACGGCCGCGTTGTTGCTGCCCAATCGTCCAAGGCGTCCGAACCTGGTATCCCGGTGCACTACACCGACGTTCGTGAGAGCGCGAAGATCACTTTCCAGCAGGACTCCACGCAAACCGAGGAGAAGTATTATCTCGAAACTATGGGAACCGGGGTCGCGTGGATCGATTACGATCAGGACGGCCTGATGGATCTGTACTTCGTTCAGTCGGCAGCAACCGATCTCTACAAGCCGCCGCATCCGATTCGCAGCGCGCTTTACCACAACAACGGCGATGGAACTTTCACCGATGTCACAGAAAAAGCCCGCGTAGGCGGTGAGGGCCACTACGGTCAAGGCGTTGCCGTGGGCGATTTCGACAATGACGGCTATCCCGATATTTACGTCACGGGATACGGACGCGCTATCCTCTACCGCAACAATGGCGACGGTACTTTCACCGACGTTACGGCAAAGGCTGGCGTCGCTGATGAAGGAGGTTGGTCGACCAGCGCGGGGTGGTTCGATTACGACAAAGACGGGTGGCTTGACCTGGTCGTGACCAACTACATTGAGTGGAGTCCCAAGAATAATCTCTGGTGCGGCGAACGGCGACCGGGATATCGCTCCTACTGCCATCCGGGAAACTACAAGGGGCAGCGCATCAAGCTCTATCACAATAATCACGACGGAACTTTTACCGACGTGAGCGACGCGTCCGGAGTGGGCAAGCCCGAGGCGAAAGGCATGGGTGTGGTGCTGGCCGATTTCAATAATGACGGCTGGACTGACATTGCCATCGCCAACGATTCCTGGCCAAACTTTCTCTTCATCAACAAGCACAACGGAACTTTCGAAGACGTCTCCCTTGTCTCAGGCTTGGCAGCCAGTGAGGACGGGCGCTACGAGGCGGGGATGGGCATTGATGCCGCCGACATTGACGGCGACGGGTGGATGGATGTCTACATCACGCATCTCGACTTCGAACTCAATCGCCTGTATCGGAACAGTCAGGACGGCACGTTTACGGACGAAACATTCCGCTCGCGCATCGGGAACAAAGCCGTTCTGCTTAGCGGTGTCGCGGCTAAGTTCCTCGACTACGATAACGATGGCTGGAATGACATCCTGCAACTGAATGGCGCCATGCTCGACAATGTCGCACTGTATCACGGTGAGGTCTCCTATAAAGAGCCTCTGCTGATGTACCACAATCTGGGCAAAGGCGAGTTCGACAAAGTCTCCGATTCGCTCGGACCGGACTTCATGCGTCCTATTGTCGGCCGTGGACTTGCGACTGCGGACTACGACAATGATGGCGATATCGACATCGTCACCAATAATCGCGGCGACTTCCCTTCCCTGCTGCGCAATGACGGAGGCAATGCGAACAACTGGCTTACCGTGCAATTGGTAGGAACAAAGTCGAATCGCGACGGCATCGGTGCTTCGCTGAAACTCACCTCCGAAGGCTTTGTGGAAGTCGAACAGGCCAAGGGTGGGATGAGTTATATGTCAGCAAGCGATCCGCGGATTCATTTTGGACTGGGCAAGCGCGCGAAAATCGCGTCGCTTGAAGTCACGTGGCCCAGTGGACAGGTCGATCGATTGACAAACGTGCCGATCAACCAGATCATCACAGTAAAAGAGGGCGCAGGCATGATCCCGCGCCAGTTTCCGAGGATTCCGAGCTCGAAATGAATTTTCCCCGCCGCCGCTTTCTCGGCTCGTCCCTGGTCGTTCTCGGCAACAGCTTGCTCGATGCTCTCACCACGCCATTGTGGAAGTGGAACCGCAGCCTTTCTCTTTCGTCAACGCAAGCTGCCTCTCCGGAATCTCCGGTGCAGTTTGTAAACGTCGCCCGGGAAGCTGGATTGACAATCCCCAACGTCTGGGGAGGCGCCGAACACAAGCGCTACATCATCGAAGCCAAAGGGAGCGGCCTCGCATTCTTCGACTACGATCAGGATGGCTGGCTCGACATCTACCTGACCAACGGGACGCGCTTCGATGAGAAATGGGCGCCCGGTCAAGAGCCGACATCGCATCTCTACAGAAACAATCGCGACGGCACGTTCACCGACGTCACGGCAAAATCCGGGTTGGCGTGCACCGGCTGGCAGACCGGGGTTTGCGTCGGCGACTACGACAACGACGGCTGGGACGACTTGTTCTGTTGCTTCTGGGGACACAACATTCTCTTTCACAACAACGGCGACGGCACGTTCACCGACGTGACGGGCAAAGCCGGCGTGTACGATGATCGCGTGCGCTGGGGCTCAGGCTGCACATTTCTGGACTACGATCGTGACGGGAATCTGGACCTCTTCGTCTGCAACTACATTCAGCTAGATCCGAAAACAACAGGATCGCCCGGAGAGTCAGCTTCGTGCCAGTGGAAGGGGATCCCGGTGATGTGCGGCCCGCGCGGCCTCACTGGCGACAAAAACGTCCTTTACCGCAACAACGGGGACGGCACGTTCACCGATGTCTCACAGAAAGCCGGTATTCTCAAGCCCGGTCCCCGATACTCCATCACCGCAGTCAGCGCGGATTTTGATAACGACGGCTGGCCGGATATTTATGTGGCGGTGGATTCTGAGCCCAGCATTCTCTTTCGCAACAATCACGACGGCACGTTCACTGATATCGCCGTGATGGCGGGTTGCGCTTACAGCGAAAACGGCCACGAACAGGCGGGAATGGGCGTTGGCGTCGCTGACTATGACTGCGACGGCTGGTTCGACATCTTCAAGACTAATTTTGCCGACGACACGTGCAATCTCTATCACAACAACGGCGATGGCACGTTCAGCGATGTGACCTTTGCTTCAGGCATCGGCATTAACAATCAGTATGTCGCGTGGGGCTGTGGGTTCGTCGACTACGATAACGATGGTTGGGCGGACATCATCCAGGTGAACGGTCACGTGTATCCCGAAATTGCGGGGCACGCCATCGGGCAACAGTTTAAGAATCCACGGCTTGTATACAAAAATCTTGGCAATGGGCAATTCAAGGATGTTTCATCCAGCATGGGTCCGGGAATCAACGAGCGCTATTCCAGCCGAGGCGCAGCTTTCGGCGACTTCGACAATGATGGCGACATCGACGTGCTGGTGTTGAATATGAACGATGTCCCATCTCTGCTGCGCAATGATGGCGGCAACAAGCAGAACTGGATCAAGATCAAACTGGTGGGGACCAAGTGCAATCGCACCGCGATCGGCGCGCGGGCACGCGTTGTAACCGGGAATCACTCGCAGATCGACGAGGTTCGCAGCGGATCGAGTGTAATGTCGCAAAGCGATTTGCGTCTTCACTTCGGTTTGGGCAAGGCACAAACGATCGACGTGATGGAAGTAAAATGGCCCACCACTCAGAAGATCGAGCGATTCACGCAGGTAAAGGCCAATCAGATCCTTACGATTCGCGAAGGTAGCGGGATCGTGTCGCCCGCTTCGCCAACGAAGTCTGCCAAATGAAAGCTCTACTGCTCTCGGAATATCGCCGATTGGAACTGACGGATGTGGCGACGCCGCAGCCGCAGTGCGGAGAAGTCGTGGTCCGGGTGGCGGCCTGTGGGATCTGCGGCAGCGATGTGCACGGCTACGACGGATCATCGGGACGCCGGATTCCACCAATCATCATGGGACACGAGGCGGCAGGCATTGTCGCCCGGATCGGCGAAGGCGTCACCGGCTTCTCGGAAGGCGATCGCGTCACCTTCGACTCGACCGTGTATTGCGGACAATGCGCAAACTGTCTGCGCGGGGAAATCAATCTCTGCGACCGTCGAGAAGTTCTGGGCGTCTCCTGCGGTGATTACCGACGCGCGGGAGCATTCGCGGAGTTCGTGGCGGTCCCGGCGCGCATCATTCATCGCCTTCCGGATAATCTGTCGTTTCATGAAGCGGCGCTGCTGGAGGCGGTCGCGGTGGCATTACATGCGGTGTCGCTAGCGACGATCGCGCCCGACGGCACAGCTTTGGTAGTGGGTGCCGGCACGATCGGCCTTTTGCTGCAACAGGCATTGCGCGTGGCCGGATGCTCTCGCGTTTTCGTCGCGGATCCGGATAGTACTCGCCTCGCTCTCAGCCAAAGGCTCGGCGCCACCGAGACAATCTCTGAGAATGTCGTGGAACGGATTCGACACCTCACGAATGGAATTGGGCTGGACCTGGTCGTGGAGGCCGTGGGGAAAACAGAGTCCATCAGTACAGCGATCGACTCTGTTCGCAAGGGTGGAACGGTCATTCTGGTGGGCAACATTACTCCCGAGATCAAACTGCCACTGCAGAAGGTGGTCTCACGGCAATTGCGCCTGCAAGGATCGTGCGCGTCTGCCGGCGAATATCCCAGGGCAATCGAACTCATGTCCAGGGGTGAGATTCAGGTAAAACCGCTTATCACGGCAGTCGCCCCCCTCGCTGATGGTCCACAGTGGTTCGAGCGGCTTTATGCCCGGGAACCGAACCTGATGAAAGTGGTGCTCGCGCCGGGGAATCAGTCGTGAGCCAGTCCTCAACGGATCGGGGGCTCTTCGACCTGAGCGGTCGAGTCGCGATTGTGACCGGTACCAGTCGCGGACTGGGGCAGACATTTGCGCGGGCCCTCGCCCGCGCCGGTGCTGATCTCGTGCTCACCGGCCGCAATGGCGCGTCTCTCAAGGAGTTTGAGGCGGAGATACAGGGGTTGGGTCGCCGCACTTTGTCACTCGAACTGGATGTTCGCGACTATGCCAGCATCGAGCGCATGGTGGCTTCGGCAGAAGATGCTTTCGGGCATCTCGACATTCTGGTGAACAACGCAGGATGCAACATTCGTAAACCCGCGATCGATGTCACGTGGGAAGACTGGAATCAGATTCTTGATACAAATCTTCGCGGAAGTTTCTTCGTCGCGCAGGCGGTGGCCCGCCGCATGATTCCGCGCGGTTACGGCCGCATTATCAATATCGGTTCAGTGACTAGCGTTGCGGGCTATGCCGGTCTCGCTCCTTACGGCGCAAGCCGCGGAGGCATCCGGCAACTCACGATGAGTCTCGCCGATGACTGGGGCAAGCACGGTATCACTGTGAATTGCCTGGCGCCCGGATGGTTCCGCACTGAGCAAAATAAGATCCTCTACGAGGACAAGGAATGGGTCGAGTATCTTTCCGATCGCATTCCGGTGAAGCGTCCGGGCCGGCCTGATGACCTGGAATCAGCCGTGGTGTTCCTCGCGGCAGAGTCGAGCCGCTACGTGACTGGCCAGACTCTGCTTGTGGATGGCGGCATTTCAACCGGCGCGGTGCGTGCTCTCCCCAAAGTTCGCTGACCTATTGATGAATTCTTGCCGCCCAGCCTCCGCCGCTGGCGAGTTGCAGCTTTAGCTTCGTGTTTCGATTCACCTGGGTCGTGGTCTTCCGATAGTCACTCGCGTTGCGTTCCGCATTCACCCCGTCCTGATAGGCATCCATCGTAAAGTTCCCGTCGGACAAGAAAGACAGATCTATGTCGAGACTGCGTGGAGTCCAGTCGTTCATCGCCCCGATGTACCAATCCTTCCCGTTCCTTCGTGCTACCACAACATAATCTGCAATGCGCGCGTCAAGCACCTTGGTTTCGTCCCACTCGGTTGGAACAGGCCCGAGGAACTCCATGGTCTCGGGTTCTCGCAAATAGTTCGATGGACTGTCGGACAACATCTGCAACGGAGCGTCATAGACAACGTACATCGCCAACTGATGGCAGCGCGTGCCCATGGCCATGGGCTGACTATTGATGGCAGCGAACGTAGCTTTGGTCGCATTGCGCATCGCGCCCGGTGTGTAGTCCATGGGACCGAGGAACATTCTGGTAAACGGCAGCGTGACGTTGTGCTCGGGTTCCGATTCCCTGCTCCACTTGCTCCACTCCATCCCGCGCACACCTTCGGCGTTAATGAGGTTGGGCCAGATGCGGGTCATGGAGGCAGGCTTCTGGTCTCCGTGAAAATCTACCAGCATATGGCGCTTCGCCGCCTCGCGGCACACACGATAAAAATACTCGATCATGATCTGATCGCTGCGCTGCATGAAATCGACCTTGATTCCCTTCACACCCCATTTTTCAAATTGATCGAGCGCAGGAATGAGTTGATCGTCGAGGGTCTTCCATGACGCCCAGAGAATGATTCCGACATTCTTTTGCTTGGCGTAGGAGACCAATTCTTCCATGTTGAGATCAGGCGTCACCTCGAGCAGATTGCCCAGCTTGTACCAGCCATCGTCGAGAATGATGTAAGGGATTCCGTATTTTGAGGCAAAGTCGACATAGTACTCATAGGTTGTCGTATTAATCCCAGCATGAAAATCGACACCATAGATGTTCCAGTCATTCCACCAGTCCCATGCGACCTTCCCGGGCTTGATCCACGATGTGTCCTGGAATTGCGATGGCCGCTGCAGCAAATACACAATCTGATTCGTGAGCAGATCACCATCATGGTCGGCAATCCCGATCACGCGCCAGGGGAACGCCCTGGTTCCTGACGTTACGGCGATATAATCAGCGGCTTCCACCGGCTTGTAGTCGCGATCGCTAGTTTGCACTTCTTTCAGTGGATACGGTGGAAACGTCGCGGCCAGGCTAGGCCCGCCGGTCCCGTGCAACCAAAGGCCGGGATAGTCCTCGAGATCAGACTCGGCGATTGCAAGCTTTGCTCCCTGTCCGACGTCGACTATGGCGGGCAGCGTGGCGATGAATTCCGGAGCAATTTCGCTCAAATGTTGAGGCAGGTATCGTCGCTCGTTGTGCGAATAGAAGCCGTCTTCCTGCGGATAGTAAACAACAAAATTCGTGGGGAAATTGAACGCCGACTCTTCGCCGTAAACTTTCACTTTGTCCTGCGGCAGCGATGTTTCGAAGCGGTAGGCCACGCCTTCGTTGTAGGCGCGGAATATGACAGAGTATCCGCCATCCATCTTCAGCCTGAGCTCGTTGTAATGATCTCGAATCTTGGCAAACTTCTGGCGGACGACGGGTTCGACCACTTGATCTGTTGAGTGCGTTTTAGCGTCGATGACTTTGGGTTGCACGCCCAGCTTGGTATGCTCCACGTCCAGCGAAATCGTGGCGTTCTCCAGCACCGCCCTGCCCTTCAGAATCAGGTCATAGCGAATCCGATCCGCGGTTCGGATTCTGATCTCGATTCGCCCATCTGGCGAGCGCAGATCGTGACTCGATTGCGCAACTCCGTCTTGAATGAAAAGACTACTTAGAATTAGGAGAACTGCGAGTGCGAAAAGAGCTCTCATCTGATGAAACTCCCGGAAAGCAGTTTTGGGTGCGAGAAACTCGGAATCTTACTCGGGAAGGCGACGCATTTCAAATGATGGGCGTGAAGAGGGTTTGTGTGGTCGTTATTGTATGCGGTCGGCACGCTTCTGCATCGTGACCAGGTTGCTATAGACCCCGGCGCGCAGCCAATAGGAATTCATGGTATCGAAGCTCCTTAGTTATGCTCCGAGACCTCGGCAACTCCAGATCACATGGTGCTGATATTGATGTAGCGACGCAGATCTGGAAGGGCGCAAGCGTGACTTGTTGAGCGTGGCGCTGCTCGGCTACGACGGCGGCGAGATTCTTCGTAAGGGCTCGGCGGATTTTTCTCTATTCGTTCACTGCAACTACATCCCGCGGATTCAGGAAGTGCAAGCTTCGATCTATCACATTATTCGCGAAGCATTGGAGGTACTGGATCGTGGCCAGGCTTGAACAGTACGGCACGGCACGCTGCCCCCACACCCAGGAGATGCGGGACTGGCTTGAATTTAGACGCTGTGACTTCGTGGAATATGACGTGGAAAACGACCCGCTCGCTGCCGGATGCGCGAACTAACCGGCGGCCAATGCAACGTGCCTCTGCTGGCAGAGGACGACAAGGTGGTTCAAGTCGGCTGGCAGGGACGCAGTTGCATTTTCGATATGGAGTAAGGTCTCCGGGGTTTGCGAGCCTTTCAGATGGACCCCATTCTCGTTCAGCACTATCGTCCCCTAAGATTCCTTAGTTTCGTGGAAATTAGCTTACAAGTGCTAGAAAGGAATGGCGGGGACGACGGGACTCGAACCCGCGGCCTCTGCCGTGACAGGGCAGCGTTCTAACCAACTGAACTACGTCCCCAGCTTGTTTTCGTCGGGTTAGCCGGAAACCCTTGATCTTCTTGTCTTATGCAGCCCGGAGCATCTGTCCATGCCCGCCTGTAGATTGTAACACGGTCGATCGATTCGTCAGGCTTAGACTCCGCGCCCAATCCGGGAAGCGAGAAAGTTTCGCTTTGTCCGCTTGATTGACGATGGGTCAGGGTGCAGCATGGTTTCGAGCTATGTCTGCGCCAAGTAATGAAGCGCTCCGTTGAGGTCAAGCAAGCCGCCTTAACCCGGTTCGCTCAAACGGTTCTTCGAGCCTCGGCGCAGTTTTCCCGGAAGCGCTAATGGCAAGAGCTTTGGCGGCCTCGAACCCCGCCGTGTCGCAGTAAGAATCGGAGTATAGTCGAGTTCCCTGCCCGTTTCGACGCATCGCAACATCAGACCACCTCGGCTCATGTCTCCACGCCCGACAAAGTCCATAGGAAACACTAAACGCTCCCGAAAAATCTGAAGCAAGGGTTCTACATACTTCGGGGTGGCGATGCTGCCCAGAAGGACAATGTCACATGAATTTCCTGCGGTCTCCGAAAGCGAGCCACAATCGCGATCGAGCGGAGCGCGGTAGGGTTCGTTGCATGGATCGATTGCGTTGATCGCAAACTCACGCAGCCTCGCCAGAGTCACCACTGTATCCGGAGCAAGCAAGCCTCCGCCAGCGGTAATAACGTAGCATCCACACACACCCTTTGGTGGCGACGAAAAAGCCTGAGCATATGCTAGCTTCCCGCGAAAGTAGAGCCCGCTGATAAAGCTGAAAACTTCTCCGAGTGGTACGCCTTCCCTACGCAGGCGGCGTGAAAGGTCGGACTCAGCATTCTCCGCCATGACGTATCCAGCCCGCACGCCTCCCAGATTTGCCGGAGAGAGCAGGAATATCCGGCTACGCTGGCGCGATAAAGGGTCCAATTCTTATGTCCTCCAATAATGTTTTTATCACGCCAGCCCGCAGTGGGAGGTTTTAGCAGCCGGGGTGACTACAATCACATACACCTGACGTCAGCGAGTGATGACATAAACACCGGAGGTCGAATGGTCTTATGGCAAAATTCGGCAGATTCAGCGCTGGTGAAAAAGACCCGGTCGAAACCTACGAAGGTGACAGCCTGGAGCACGTCAGTGACGACTGCGTACGAGTCATGCGCGATGGCGGAGAGATGCCTGACGCAGTCCTCGCGGTCATCCACTTGCAAAAAGGAGAGAGCGTCAGAAAAGTGACGTAGAAGGCGAACGATCCACGATCATGAGCCTCCTTCATTCCCAATTTGCAAGCAGAGCGAGCCAGCGGGCGGGGAACTCATTTCGTGGCATTGAAAGCTCATTTGAAAAACAAAATCGCGAGCACGATCCCAATCACAATCACAATCGGAACCACTACATTCAAAAACAGTGCTGTAGAGACGAAGAACTTAGCTGCTGGTTTCGTCTTATCGTGCTCGCGTCGTGTTGCCGCAACCAGCTTCTCGATGTCGTTCATCAGGATTCACAACGAGAAGGCGCTTTAGTGCGACGCGCTTGCCGCCGCGGCCTTCCCCATCTCCGAAAAGATCACGTCCATCTTGTCCAGAATTTGCTGCGCGATCTGCTCGTTGTACTTTTCCGTGCGCTTGCTGATCATGAAGCACTCGATCAGCGCTACGAATACAGGGATGAACGTCCACGCAAACAGCAGATACGCTACACCCAAACCCCACTGGCGGAGGTAAAAGCGATGGGCGCCCACTCCGCCCAGCAGCAACGCCATATCAACGCTGTTGAGGGGTTGCGGCTTTGTTTGTCATACTCCTGTTGAAAATACAGTTTCTGTTGCGTCGTCAGCTTGTCTCCGTACTGCGCAAGTCTCTGCTTGTAAGTTTGTTCAGGCATGTCCCCTTCTTTCAGTCTCTCTGTCGCCCGAAACAGAGGGCGTGATGGCATTGTTGGGTGTAATAGATGCATGTCCGTTCCGGAGACATGGGTAACGGTCCAGCCGGCAGTGCTTCAGAAAACACTCCTGAAGCGCTGTTTTACGTTCTCGTCTTACATTGGTGTGGGTAGAAATAACCTCGCTTTTCTCTGCATGGACCTTCGATAACGCTGTGTTCTAGCGTGTGCTCATGATTTCGACAGATGAACATACGCAACCACCCCAGCTTCTATCAATAATCGGGGAGTCCACGCATCTTCCACAAGGTCGGTGGTTTGTTTAGGAACGAGGAACGTCGTAGACCCAGGTGTGTGGTGGACACTGTTCTACGGTCGTGTGCATAGTGGAAGTCCAACCGTTTCCCGATTGCCCTTCATAGGGCCCACATCCAGTTCCGCCTATCTCATCATCGCCGGGAACCGGACCAGCAATCTCGCAGTACGGCCGCTGATAAGTTACTTGGCACATGCCACCGCTACGTACGAAATTGATACGTTTCAATCCTGCCGAAGCGGCTAAAGCGCTGATATCTGCGATCATTTGCTGCGCACCATTCTCATCCATGCCCGGATGTGACTGTCATGGTTGCGCCAGAATGCTCAACTCTTACGTTCTTCCAGGTCTTACCGATCTGAATGCAAGCATTGATCGGCGCATGGACGGAGAAGCCTCGTTCCAAGTCTCTGCGGCCGTCTTCTCGTGCGGCATCTGAACGGTAGAAGCCGTTGATTGAAGGGCAGGACTTGTGCCTGACGTCTATTGCCTTACTGGTTGCTCGGCATTGTCCTCACTCGGCTGTTGATTCTTGCTCGACACTCCGTGGCATGCGAGTCCAAGAACGAGCACGAATGCTACTGCCATACACATTAGAAAGTGGGTCAGGTTTTTGTGATGCATCGGCTTTCTTCCATGCCTATTCCAGCATGGACAAGCAGGCTCCGATAGTTGTTGCGGTCATTCTTTGCTCTTTTGACTGTCACGAGCATCGGGAACGGGCATCGGGGGTAGGCCGAATAATTACCGATTGACTGGCACCGCTGGTGTGGCACGGTGACCTCGGTCATCTATCCAATTCTAGATGGTGGGCAGTGCAGGACTCGAACCTGCGACCTCCTCGGTGTAAGCGAGGCGCTCTAACCAACTGAGCTAACCGCCCCTCACGCCCTCGCGCGACCTGACAGCCGGGCTGTCGAAATCAAAATGATTGTCATCCGCGCGAACCGCGACTCGCTGAGTATACGTGGCAGCAGAAAAAGCGGTCAAACAGCGCACTGCTGAATGACGCCGCGGACAGCCTTAGCTCGAGGATTCGCCGACGCAAGCTTCCTTCACACCTCCTGCTAGACTGGCTGTTTGCGGCGGCTGATCGTCAACGCGGATGACTTCGGATTTACTCCGGGCGTGAACCGCGCCATCGTCGAGGCGCACACGCTCGGCATCGTTACCTCGTCCACGCTCATGGCAAACGGTCCCGCCTTCGGCGAGGCCACACAGATGGCAAAGGCTTCTTCCGCCTTGAGCGTCGGCTGCCACATCGTGCTGATCGACGGCGAGCCAGTACTTGACCCCTCACGGCTCTCAACAATTACTCGTTCGCGAAAATTCCGCGACGGACTCAAGACGTTCGCTGCACGTGCCCTTACCCGGCGTATGAATGCTGGTGAAATTGAGAGTGAGGCACGGGCACAGATTCAAAAGATTCAATCTGCTGGAATTGCGGTTTCTCACATCGACACGCACAAACATACTCACATTTTTCCGCAGATCCTGCGACCATTGTTGCGGGCAGCACGCGGTTGTGGCGTACGGGCGCTGCGGAATCCATTCGGCCCGCGCTTTCCACTCCGTTCGAGCCAGCTTCTGTCTCAGCCCAATCTGTGGACGCGCTTCGCTGAACTCCGCATTCTGAGCCGCTTTGCGGGACAGTTTCGCCGCGCCGTCGATCGAGAAGGATTCGCAACACCCGATGGCACCCTGGGGATTGAGGTCACCGGAACACTGGATGAGAGGCTATTTCAAGCCATTAGCCAAAGCATTCCCGACGGGACATGGGAGTTCGTCTGTCATCCCGGTTACAACGATGCCGACCTCGCAGCCGCGAAGACGCGCTTGCGGGAATCTCGGGAGCTCGAACTCAAGGTGCTCACCATGCCCGCCGCCCGCGAGGTGCTGGCCCAGGCGGGGGTTCAACTCATCTCTTATCGCGATTTGTTGATGAATTAGGTTAACGAACCGATCTTCACTTCCGCGGAACGACTTTTAGACTGAGAACGTGTTTCATAAATTTTTTGAAAGGGCGCGCCTTTTCAGCCGCGTCGTAAAAAAGCCAGAAAAGACGCGGGCTTCAGCCCCTGAGGGAAGATCCTTTAGGTCCAGCAACCCGATTTATGAGACCAGCTCTGAGGGCTCGGGTACTCTCGTAACCTTACGAATTAGCCCCAAGTAGTAAGATGGTTTACAATTCAAAGTTTTCTGTTCGTTGGAGGCTTGAGCGCTCATGTCGGCCCAAGGGTCAGCTCCGCGTGCGACTCTGGACTTGAAGGTCAAGGTGTGGGGAATGGGTGCGAACAATCAGCCCTTCTTTCAGAACGCCATGGCCCAGAACATCAGTGCGACCGGCGCCTGTATTTACGGCATCGAGCCTGAATTAAAGGTGGGCGACGTCATCGGCGTGCAGTATGAAGGCAAGAAAGCCCGCTGCAAGGTGGTCTGGGTCGTGGATGCAGGAGCGCTGAAAAAGACCCAGGCGGGCGTGCAGTTGGTGGCGGACCAGGACTGTCCCTGGGCGATCGCTCTGCCGGCGGACTTGCAGGCTGAAGAACGTACGCAAGTTCGGCACGATAATCGCCGGAAATTCTTACGTCATAAGATCTCGTTCCCCCTGGAACTGCGGGATGAACGGGTAAACACTCCCCTGCGCGTCAATGCCACCGACATTAGCGGAAATGGCTGTTATGTTGAGACCGTTATGCCGTTGACCGTTGGCACGGCTTTACGTGTTGATCTGTGGATGGGAGAAGAGCGGCTCACTCCGAGTGCTGTGGTTCGCACTCGCGACCCCGGCGTCGGGATGGGAATCGAGTTCACCGGATTGCCTGACGACTCGAAGAAGAAGTTCCAGGCACACCTGGACAAGGTCGATCCAGGCAACGCATTTGGCCCGAAAGACGGCCACTAATCGGCCCTGCCCACCATTTTCTGCATCAGATACTCGTGTAGAATCTGCATCTGCCGCAAGTTCTTGCCATCGAATCTCCAAGCGAGCGGTGAACTTCCACACATGAAAATCGGGCGCGCATGAAGATCGGCATCACCTGTTATCCAACCTACGGCGGCAGTGGCGTGGTAGCCACCGAGTTGGGACTGGAACTGGCCCAACGAGACCACGAAATTCACTTCATTTCCTACGCCCAGCCAATCCGGTTGCGGGGCGCCGAACCCAACATCCATTATCACGAAGTCGAGGTTTCTCGTTATCCCCTGTTCGACTACCCCCCATATGATCTCGCGCTGGCAACCCGCATGGCCGAGGTCGCTCAGCTCTACGATCTGGACCTGCTCCACGTCCATTACGCCATCCCGCATTCCGTGAGCGCGATGCTGGCGCGCCAGATGCTGGCCTCCGGCCCGCGCGGCCGACGCCTGCCATTTGTCACGACGCTACACGGGACCGACATCACCCTTGTGGGACTGGACCGGTCCTATTTGGGGATTACTCGATATTCCATCGAGCAGAGCGATGGAGTCACGGCGATTTCAAACTATCTCCGCGAACGGACACAACGCGTGTTCGATGTGAAGAACAAGATCGAAGTGATTTACAACTCAGTGAATTGCGACATCTATTACCGCAATACGGAGATCGCCGAGAAGCTGCGCCGTGAGTACGCACCAAACAATCAACGGGTGCTGGTTCACTTGTCCAACTTTCGCCCGGTAAAGCGCATCACGGATGTGATTGAAATCTTCGATCGGGTTCGCAAACAATTTCCGGCCAGACTATTGCTGATCGGCGACGGGCCGGACCGGTCGGTTGCGGAATGGCTTGCGGTGCAAAAGGGCATTCATGACGATGTCCTGTTTCTTGGCAAACAGGATCAGATCTACGAGAAGTTGTCGATCGCCGACATCATGTTGCTGCCCAGCGAACTGGAATCGTTCGGCCTCGCAGCGCTTGAGGCTATGGCCTGCGAGGTCGTTCCCATCTCAACTCGCGCAGGCGGCGTGCCCGAAGTGATCGATCACGGTATAAGCGGATTCCTGGCCGACGTCGGCGATGTAGAGACGATGGCGCGCTATGCGATTGAACTTCTGAATGATGAACAGAAACTGCGGGAAATGGGGAAGCGCGCCAGAGCCGTAGCCATGGAGCGATTCTGCTCGACCAAGATCGTCAAGCAGTACGAAGACTTCTATCGTCGCGTGCTGGAGCGCTCCGCGTAAAAACCTTCCGGGACCGAGCTCGCAGCCTCGATGAGCGGCAGTCGGATGCGAACCAGAGTTCCCTTCCCTTCGTGGCTATCGATGGTCATCCGCGCAGTATCCCCATAAAGGACCTGCAGGCGTTCTGAGATGTTCGCCATACCGATGCCCATTCCGGACCAACTGCTGCTTTCATCCAATTGCGCGCTGCCCATGCCCACACCGTCGTCTTCTACTTCAATAATCAACCGTGAATTGATAACCCGACTGCGCAGAAAGATGCTGCCTCCTTCAATCTTGGGAGCGAGGCCATGCTTGATGGAGTTCTCGATCAGCGGTTGCAACAGCATGCTGGGGACCACAACGTCGAGTGACGCGGGATCCAGTTCTTTCACCACGTGCAGCTTCTCGCTGCCGAACCGGACAACTTCGATGTCGAGGTAGTTGTCGATAAACTCGAGTTCTTCCCGCAGTGGCGCAAACGCTTCCCCACTGCTAAGCAGGCGCCGCAAAATGGTTGCGAGCTTGAAGATCATTTCGCGAGCCGTATCGGGATCGAAGCGCACTAGCGACGAAATCGAATTCAACGTATTGAACAAAAAGTGCGGGTTGATCTGGTTCTGCAACGCCTCCATTCGCGCATGCAGCAGAAGACGCTCTTGCTCCTCCAGTTTGATCTGTATGCGTACGCTATTAAAAATCTTGATTTCAATTCCGATGGCTGCCACGGTCGCAGCATAGATCAGTCCCCACACCCAAAAGTTGTCCGGGCTTTCGATGCTGAAGATGGACCTTGGAAAGAATCGATTCAACTCTGACTGCACAAGGCGCAAGCCAACGATCGTGGTAAAGAACATGATCTGCCAATCAAACAATCGCGGCCGCGGCAAATTCCGTCGAATCAGACGAAAGATGCCCTGATCGATAAACGGTGAAAACGACCAGATGTCATCCTTGTCAACAGCCATGGCCCGCAACTGGCCAGCCATAAAGCCGCAAAGCACATGAAACGGCATAGCTGCCCATTCCCCGTGCAAAAGCGCAGGTACGCTTAGCAATGCCGCGCCGAGACAGCCCGCCCAGCGTCCGCCCATCACTCCGAGGAGAAGGGCCGTTTCAAAACTGATGTCGCTGGCGGCAAAACTCCCCTGGACGATCCGAATCCAGACGCCGATCATGATCGGGATGCTGAACCAAAGTACGAGGTACACCTTTTGCCGGAAGGTCCGCTCTTCACGAAACAGTAAAGACTTGAATTCCTTGGAGCGCACCAGGCTGCTGGAAACGGCCGCAGCTACGCCTAATTTGATCAGCAGATTGACCAGAATGAGGCGCGGTTCCATAACGTTGATTGGCTCTTCCAAACTGTAGCATGACGGCGAAGGCTCAATAGCCCTTGTGCTTATCGACAACGTACCTGAGTGGCTGGCGCGACATGTACCTGCGAAGGTTGTCAGAGAATAGATCGTAGTGACGCTCCCACAGCTTCGCCGTCAGCCCCGCGGTATGAGGAGTAATAAGAAGGTTGTCGAGATTCCACAACGGCGAGTCCGGCGGCAGTGGCTCCTGCTCGAACACATCCAGTGCGGCGCCGGCGATGCGGCGACGGCGAAGCGCCGACGCGAGCGCGGCTTCATCTACCTGCGGACCTCGCCCTACATTGATCAAAAAGGAGTCCGGCTTCATTAGAGCGATCCGCTCGCTGTTCAAAAGACCCTGCGTCGCGGATACGAGTGGCGCCGCCATGACCACGAAGTCTGATTGTGGTAAAAGCTTGTCGAGTTCGGACGGCGTGAAAACCGCCTCCACTCCATCTGGCGCGCCCTTGTCGATGTGTTCGCGCACCGCGATGACGCGCATGCCCACTGCCGAAGCCATAACGGCGACTCTGCGCCCGATGCTGCCCAAACCGATGAGTCCCAGGGTCGCTCCCGCGATTTCGCGAGGGCAGTATCCCTCCCTCCACATGGCCTCCTTGCCCCATACATGCTTTTGTTGCATGAGTGTCGCCTGCGGAATCTTCTTTGCCAGAGCGAAGATCAGCGCGATGACGTGTTCGGCCACGACAGGCCCATGGACTTCTGTGGAGTTCGTCAGGATGACATCGCTGTCTACCAACCCCGGAAACAGAAACTGGTGTACCGCCGCAGTCGGAGCATGAATCCACCGGAGGTTGCGCCTCGTGGCTAGCTGATCCGGCCGCAGGGATATCGTAAAGATGATTTCAGCATCCCGCAGATGCTCATCGATGCCTTCGTACGAGTCCCGCTGGACGACCTCGAGTTCCGGAAAGTGCTCAGCCAACCGCTCTCCAAACCATCCCGGCGCTCTCCATAACTCAAAGCGGTGATGGATCACGATCAGCAGTTTCATAGGTATGGAGATTTAAACACAAAACTTCAACAGCGCCGAAGCCCGGAGCCACTTCCCCCTAGACTAAGGAACCAGAACACACTCCGCGGAGTCTTAGAACTGTAAGATAGTTACAGGATGTCGCGATCGGAGGAAGTATGCGACAAGTTCTATGCGCTCTGGCGCTTACTCTGGCTGGCACGTCGCTAACCGCACAAACTCTGCAAACGCCACCACCACAATCCGCCCGTCAAGCCCTCATAGAGATGTTCCTGGGTAAGGGGGAAAACGACTTAGCCAAACACCTGCCCGACATCACACGGAAGGCCTTGATCCACAAGGATGAATCACCGGAATCATCCATCGTGCTTCGCATTGCGGCAGCCGGCCGTTCGATGGCCGCACAGGGACGAACGGTCGAAACATTCGACACGGGCCCAAACATCCTCGTCACCGAGCAATCGGATAATGAGAGGGTCGAAGTCGCTGTCGAGCACGACAGCCTCATGGGAGACCAGGACGAGATCGAACTCTCGATTCATGGCTACAAAGATGGACAGGAAGAAAACTTGCCTGTCATCCCCCGCCTGATTTTTACCTTGCAGCAGGAGAAAGACGTTTGGCGACTGACAGAAATCACTGTTGCCGCTCATATACCCCTGACCGACCCGGACTATCTCAAGGGACTTCGGAAGCAGCAAGACGAAGCCAATGAGCAGATGGCCCAGATGCGCATGAACATGATCGTCAACGGCCAGAAGGCGTATTCCGCTGCCCATCCCGAGATCGGCTATGCCTGCACTTTGTCCAGCCTGGTGCCACAGAAAACAGATTCCACTGCCGGTGAACCCGCCGCCACCTTCGATCCCGGGCAAGGGAGTGAGGGGTGGAATGGCTATCGATTCGCTCTCAACGGATGTGGCGGAACTCCGTCCTCGAAATATCGCCTCGCCGCAGTTCCGATTGATTCTGACTCAACGGGAAAAAACTTTCTGCGCGGAC
>Ga0210405_10000835_pt1 | contig 38124 bp, 51 predicted proteins | sample IncBWH11MmetaG_FD_155492 | JGI IMG/M metagenome (GOLD analysis project Ga0210405, IMG submission 155492) | Forest soil microbial communities from Barre Woods Harvard Forest LTER site, Petersham, Massachusetts, United States - Inc-BW-H-11-M | ecosystem: Environmental > Terrestrial > Soil >... | reverse complement strand
AAGAACTCGCGCAACGACGTCCGCCCTTCGCTGCGGCCAAATCCATCCGTGCCAAGAATCGCCATGCGCCGCGGCAGCCACTTCGAAATCATCGCCGGAAGTGTCTTCAGGTAATCCGACGCCGCCACGAACACCCCCTGCTCTTCGCCCAGGCACTGCTTCACGTACGGCACCCGCGGCGTTTCGTCCGGATGCAGCCGGTTCCACCGCTCCGTCTCGATCCCGTCCGTGTACAGGCACTTGTAACTCGTCACGCTCCAGACGTCCGCCGCCACGCCGTAATTCTTCTCCAGGATTTCCTGCGCCTGCAGCACTTCGTTCAGAATCGCGCCGCTGCCAAGCAAATGCGCCCGCAGCTTCGCTTTCTTGTTCGACGCAGGCTTGTATTTGTACATGCCCTTCAAAATGCCGTCCTTCACGTCGCCCGGCATGTGCGGCATCACGTACGGCTCGTTCATCACCGTGATGTAGTAAAAGATGCTTTCGCCCTCTTTATACATCCGGCGTATGCCTTCATCGATGATTACGGCGATCTCAAACGCAAACGCGGGATCGTACGCCAGCAGGTTCGGCACCGGCATCGCCAGCACGTGGCTGTTGCCGTCCTGGTGCTGCAAGCCTTCGCCCGAAAGAGTGGTGCGCCCCGACGTGCCGCCCAACAGGAATCCACGCGTCCTCATGTCCGCCGCGGCCCAGATGAAATCCGCGATCCGCTGGAAGCCGAACATCGAGTAGTAAATGAAAAACGGAATCGTGTTGATTCCGTGCGTCGCATACGCCGAGCCCGCCGCAATGAACGACGCCATCGAGCCCGCTTCCGTGATTCCCTCTTCCAGGATCTGTCCGTCCTTCGCTTCCTTGTAATAGAGCAACGTGTTCACATCCACCGGCTCGTATTTCTGCCCCACGCTCGAATAAATTCCCACCGTCCGGAACAGCGACTCCATGCCAAACGTGCGTGCCTCGTCCGGCACAATCGGCACCACCAGCTTGCCAATCTCCGGATCCTTCAGCATCTTGCGCAGCATCGCCACGAACGCCATCGTCGTCGAAACTTCTCGGCCTTCGCTGCCTTCCAGAAACTCCTTGAACAGCTCCGTGTGCCCGCCCGACAGAGACACCGACCGCGCTTTCCGTTGCGGCACGTACCCGCCCAGCTCCTCACGGCGCGCACGCAAATAGCGAATCTCTTCGCTGTCTTCCGCCGGCCGGTAGAAAGGCACCTTCGCGATCTCGTCGTCGCCCATCGGAATCCCGAAGCGCGAACGGAACTCCCGCAACTCTTCCTCGTTCAGCTTCTTCTGCTGGTGCGTGACGTTCTTCCCTTCTCCCGCCTCGCCCAATCCGTATCCTTTGATCGTGCGCGCCAGAATCACCGTCGGCCCGCCCTTGAACTCCGTCGCCGCCTTGTACGCCGCGTACACCTTGCGCGGATCGTGCCCGCCCAGCCGCAAACGCCGCAACGCCTCGTCTGGCAGCGGCTCCACCAGCTTCAGCAGCCGCGGATCGCTTCCAAAGAAAAATTGCCGCACGTATTCGCCGCTGGAAACCACCAGCTTCTGGTACTCGCCGTCCACCATCTCGCCCATGCGCTTCACCAACAGCCCTTCAGTGTCGCGCTCCAGGATGGGATCCCACTCGCTGCCCCACAGCACTTTGATTACGTTCCACCGCGCGCCGCGGAACGCCGACTCCAGCTCCTGAATAATCTGACCGTTCCCGCGCACTGGCCCGTCCAACCGCTGCAGGTTGCAGTTGATCACGAAAATCAGGTTGTCCAGTTTTTCGCGCGAAGCCAGCGTGATCGCGCCCAACGATTCCGGCTCATCCGTTTCTCCGTCGCCCAGGAATGCCCAAACCTTCGCGTCCGTCACCGGCTTCAGCCCGCGATTTTCCAGGTAGCGGTTGTAGCGCGCCTGGTAAATCGCCATCAGCGGGCTCAAGCCCATCGAAACCGTTGGAAATTCCCAGAAATCCGGCATCAGCCACGGATGAGGATACGAAGAGAGCCCGCCGCCCGGCTTCAATTCCCGCCGGAAATTTTCCAGCTTCTCCGTGCTCAGCCGGCCCTCCAGAAACGCGCGCGCATAGATTCCCGGCGCCGCATGCCCCTGAAAATAGACTGTGTCGCCTTCGAAATTTTCGGATCTTGCGCGGAAAAAGTGGTTGAATCCCACCTCGTAGAGCGTCGCCGCCGAGGCAAACGTCGAGATGTGGCCGCCGATGTTGTGCTCGACCTTGTTGGCGCGCACCACCATCGCCAGCGCGTTCCAGCGAATCAATGATTTGATTCGCCGCTCCAGTTGCTGGTCTCCGGGAAACAGCGGCTCCAGCCGCACCGGAATCGTGTTCGCGTAGGGTGTGTTCGCCGTAAACGGCAGATCGATCCCGTTCACCGTGGCATGCGCCCGAAGCCGTTCTAGAATTTCCCGCGCTACTTCTGGTCCGCTCGACTCCAGCACTGAGTCCAACGACTCCAGCCACTCCTGAATTTCGACGTCTTCCATATTCCGCTGTGCGAAGGTTTCCTGGTCCATGAGAGAAATGACCTTTCCTCTTCTTCCCGCCGGGGCCCACTTGCCGCCGGCACATTCATTATTGTGTGCGTCTGACCAACTAGAATACACCCTACCCGCACCCCTCGCATCCCGCCGCTACCAATTTTCTTCGAGTTCTGGTGGCACACCCATTCTTGCCTGCCCTGAGCGAACCGAAGGGGCCGTGATCCTCGCTGTAGGCTGTAAGCTGTAAGCTGTAAACCGTAAGCTGTGAGCCATAAGCTGTGGTCTTATTTCTAAAAGCTTATGGCTTTCTGCTAAAAACTCTATTTTCAGAGCGTTCTTCCCCCATCCACCGCCAGCACCTGCCCGGTCACAAACTCCGCCCCAATCAGATACATCACCGCATCCGCGATCTCTTCTGGTCGTCCCGTCCTCTTCATGGGCGCGCGACGCATAAAATCCGCTTGCCACTCCGGTGGATCGCCCGGCATCGTTATCGTCCCCGGCGCAATCGCGTTCACGCGCACCGCGGGCCCCAACTCCTTCGCCAGAATCCGCGTCAACATGATCACGCCCGCCTTCGAAATCGAATGCGGCAAAAACCCCGTCCAACCCAGCAACCCGCCAATATCCGCAAAATTGATAATTACGCCGCGCCCGCTCTTCGCCAGGTGCGGCGCCGCCGCCTGGGCGCAAAAAAACGGCGCCTTCAGATTCGTATCCAGCGAAGCATCCCAAGTGGCTTCGCTCGTCTCCCCGAATTTCGTCTCCAAAAAATTCGCCGCACAGTTCACCAGAATATCCAGCCGCGCAAATCGCGACGCCACACTCTGCACCAGCTTCTGGATGGCGCTCACATCCGTCAACTCCGCCGAAAACGCCGCCGCCCTCCGTCCCATCTTTTCGATTTCGCTGACAACCTCCCGCGCTTCCGCTTCCGACTTCCCATAGTGCACCGCCACATCCGCGCCCTCGCTCGCCAAACGCACCGCCACCGCCCGCCCCAGACGCTTACCCGCGCCTGTAACCAGCGCCACCCTCCCCGCCAATTTCTTCTCGTCGGTCATCCCGCCAAATTAACACACTCCCTACTTTTGAGTGCGGCTCGCGATGAGTTTCTCCTAAAAGCTGAGGGCCGCCAGTTGTCGCCGGCGGTGCTCTTCACAAATTGCTGCAATCAACTCGCGTCCGAACTTATTTGTGATGGTCTTTATATTCCGCCGCTTCCTTCAGTTCATGATCGGCCTGGCTCAACAGTTCGAGTGCTTTTTCCGCGTGGCCGCCCAACTCATCCTTGTTCGCTTGCTGCGCCTCCTGCACTTTTGCAAACGCTTCGCCGATATGATGCTGCGCCGCGGCAAGGTTCGGGTGTCTGGCCGGGTCAATGTTCATTACGGGCTTCTGCGCGAAAGTCACCCCAATGAAAACCAGGGCAATTGCGAGTGCACACACGACGTAAATGCTTCTAAGTTTCATTTTTTCTCCTGTTGACCTGCGGATATCCGCCTGCGTCCAGTTTCTACTGGTGACGAGAGGGAGGGCGCGGATTTGCCGTCCAAAATAGTAAGGTCCTGCCTCAACCGCAAGGAGTATGTTTTCCTTGTTGGCAGCCTCAGCTCCGCCCACCGATGCTACAATTTCCCGGACTCCTCCGAGGCCTTTCCATGAAACTCGACATTCTCGCCATCGCCGCCCATCCCGACGACGTGGAACTCACCTGCGGCGGCACGCTGATCAAAATGTCGCAAAAGGGCTACAAGACCGGCATCCTCGACCTCACGGCAGGCGAAATGGGCACGCGCGGCACTCCTGAAACCCGTGCCAAAGAAGCCGCCCTCGCCGCCAAAATCCTGGGAGTCTCCTGGCGCGGAAATCTCGGCGTACCCGATTCCGACGTGCAACCCGCTCGCCAGCACAAGATGCGCCTCGCTCAACTCGTCCGCGACCTTCGCCCCCACACCGTCATCCTCCCCTACTGGGAAGCCCGCCACCCCGACCACTACCACGCATCCAGTCTCGGCTACGAAGGCTGCTTCCTCGCCGGGCTCAAGCAACTTCCCTTGATCGGCGAGCCGCATCGTCCCTTCAAGATTCTCTACGCCACTTCCTTTGAAGGCATGCCCGCCACCTTTATCGTGGATATCACAAAACAATACGCGCAGCGCCGCAAAGCCGTCCTCGCTTACGGCTCCCAATTCCGCCCCGCCAGAAGCGAACGCAAGCAGCGCGTGTTCCTCGCCATCGACGAACTCGACCAGCGCATGGATCTCCTCGCCAGACACCACGGCCAGCTTATTGGCGTCCGATACGGCGAACCGTTCCACCAAAAAGAGCCCATGTCCGCCGACGACATCGTCACCCTGCCCGTGCGATCAATCTGACCTCAGGACAAATAAATAGGGGCCCCGCCGCTCGGGACCCCTTTTAAATTCGTTCGGTTGGAATCACTGCTACCCTATACCGAATCGTCCTCCACCGCGGGCACAAAGCCCGGCAGCCCCTGCCCTTCCGGCGTCCGCTCCACCTTCACCCGCACCAAACTTTCCCCTTCCGATCCCGATTTTCTCAGCAACACAAACGTGCTCAAGGCCTCGGTATATACCCGGGTAACCAGAAACGTGTCCCCGTTCTCTTTCTTCTTCCACAACTGCCCTATCTGAATTTTCCGTGCACTCATATTCTCGCCATTGACTCTATGTACCCCGCCCTTCACTGTCAACTGTCTGTGCTGTCCAGGCCGCCGGGCCGACTCCATCTTCCTCCTTTTCTTGGAATCTTAGGAAACCTTCGCGCCCCATTTCACATCCTAGAACAAAGATAAGCCCCATGCCGCGCAGGGGTGTATACTCAGTGTTGGACCCCGGAGGTAGGCATCATGCGTAAAACCTCGCAATTCCCTTTGGCCCTTCTTCTTGCCGTCGGCATCGTTTCATCGCCGGCCATCACCTCCGCGCAAAACCCGTCTTCGAATCCGCCGAGCCAGACCCAGGCCCAAACCCAGACTCAGCCCCAAGCGCAGCCACAGCAAGGCCAGACTCAGGCTCCCGACCAATCTCAGTCGGCTTCCCCGATTCCGCTCAGCAAGCAGCCGCCTCCGCCGCCGCCCCCTCCCGATCCTGCTCCGGCTGCTGCCCCCGCGGCACAGCCCGCTGCTTCTGACACGTCTGCTGATCCGGGCAAAACGGTCCACCCGAAAAATTCCAAGGAAGACGTCGACGCCATCGGCAATCGCAACGTCGGCAAGGGCATGAACTTCTACTCCCTCGAGCGCGAAATCGCCCTCGGCAAGGCCCTCGCTCAGGAAGTCGAGCGCAGCTCCAAGCTCATTGACGATCCCGTCGTCACCGAATACGTCAATCGCGTCGGCCAAAACCTCGTCCGCAATTCCGACGCCCAAGTGCCCTTCACGATTAAGGTCATCGACTCCGACGAAGTCAACGCCTTCGCCCTTCCCGGCGGCTTCTTCTACGTCAACAGTGGTCTGATCCTCCGTGCCCAGGAAGAGTCCGAACTCGCCGGCGTGATGGCTCACGAAATTTCGCATGTCACCGCGCGTCACGGCACCAAGCAAGCCACCAAGGGTGAACTCATTCAACTCGGCGCCATGGCCGCCATGATCGTCGTGCCCTACGGCTGGGCCGGTTACGGCATCTATCAGGGCATGAACCTCGCGATTCCGTTGACGTTCCTGAAATTCTCGCGCGACGCCGAACGCGAAGCCGACTTTCTCGGCATCCAGTACATGTACAAGGCCGGCTACGATCCCAACGCTTACGTCACCTTCTTTGAACGAATCCAGGCCGACGAAAAGCGCCGCCCTGGCACTATTCCGAAGTTCTTCTCCACGCATCCGCCGACGCCGGAGCGCATCGAACTCGCCCAAAAAGAAATCGCTCGAATCCTGCCCGATAAGGACGAATACATCGTCACCACCTCCGAATTCGACTCGGTCAAGGGCCGCCTCCGCAACGTCATGTTCGCCAAGAAGGTGCAGGACAACCAGCCCGGCAAGCCCAGCCTGCGTACCAAGACCGAGCAAACCGACAAGCAGAAGTCCGGCGATCCCAACGCCACCACAACCACCGGTGACGGCTCCGACGACGATCGCCCCACGCTAAAGCGCCGCCCCGACTCTCAGTAGCGGCCACCGTCAAGCCAGCCCAGACCAAGGGATGGGTGGCTTGGCCCCTATAATTGCGATCCAACATTCCAACGAATATAGTAGCGACCGCGTTCGTTTACCCTGAAATTAGTCGAAGGGCTCGGCCCTCTTCGTTCGACACAATTGTCATGCTGATGTAGCGCTGGCTTCCCTGCTTGCCCGCCTAAGGGGGGCCAGCGCTTTTATCTTTGTGACCAAGGTACAGTGAGCGAACCGCGGAAGCGTTTCGAGAGGAAGCTACGGCGAACAGTCAGTTGACAGTTCGCCGAGTGGAAGGAAGCAATTCGTTTACGCGGTCACTGCGGCACGCCGGCCCAACCGCTTTCGCGCCAGCCACGCCAAACCGAATCCGACGAACACCAATGCAGCCGTGCCCGGTTCGGGAACCACCGACGGCGGCGGATCCACGATCGTCAGCGGCAAACCTCCACCGCCATTGGTATAGCCAGGCCGCGCGGAAACTGTGGAAGGCGATAACGTGCAGCACTCCATGTCCACAAAACCGGGAATGCCGCCCGAGACTCCCGGAAATAAAATCGAAAAGCCTGCCGTACCCGCCGCGGTGTCCGCCTGGGCGGCCCAAACGGCATCCGGGGCACACGCCACCATGGCCACAATCAGCGACTGATACCCTGCTCCGGTGCAGCCCGGCACAGAGGTGTTGAACATCGCCGGTGTCTGCGTCCCTGCCAGGTAATTATATTGGTTGGCGATCGAGGCGAAGTCGAACACCTCGCCGTCCCAGCTCACGCTAAAGCCTGCAAACGGGTTCAACGCTCCCGGCGTACTGTCGTAGACGATGGTTCCGGAGGTCGGGAAAACGGTTCCCGCGGGACCCAGGAAGTTGATTGTGTAATCCGTAAAGGTATCCGCGTAGACGACCGGTGAGAGCAGTGCTGAGACGCTGACCGCAACCAGTAAGGTGATGATTCCTAAGAATTTTTTCATGGGCCGATTCCCCTTCGAGGCGCCCAAGACTGGCCGCCGTGCATGCTCGATAGTGGGGTGCGGGGATGCGTGTGTCAACACAGGGAATATCCCCAATCCGACTACAGGAATCACCCTCCTTACACCTCAACTTCCCCAAACGCCTTCGATCCACCGGGAGCTCACAATTTTACCGGCATTTTGCGGCGATCAGGGTGATGTCGTCGTGCTGCTTTTGGGGGCTGAAGCGGCGGACTTCTTCGACGATCGTACGCAGCAGGGCGGGTGCGGCCAGATCTCGATTGCGGCGTAGTGCCTCGATGAGGCGCTCTTGTCCGAATTGTTCCTCTTCATCGTTAAAGGATTCGGTGACTCCGTCGGTATAGATAACCAGGGTGTCTCCCGCGGAGAGGCGGCTTTCCCCGACCTCGCACTCCCAGCGATCGAACAGTCCGACGACCGTGCTGGTGGAATCCAGCGTTTCGAGAGCGTCATCGCTCCGGAGAATCAGCGCAGGAAGGTGTCCGCAATTCGCGTAGCGCAACCGCCGCGTCGCGTCGTTATATTCGACGAAGAGCAGCGTGGCGAAGGCCCTGGCTGCCGTGTTCTCGCAGAAAAGCTGATTGACCGCTTGCAGCAGGCGTTGCGGCTGCTCCACGGCAAAGGGCGTGTACGGGCGGCTCGAATACGTGGAGCACAGGTTGCGGAGGTGCGCCTGCAGATTCGCCATCAGCAGCGCCGCCGGCGTGCCTTTTCCCGAGATATCGCCGATCACGAAGCCGAAGCGGTCGCGCCCGAGCGTGAAGAAATCGTAGTAATCGCCGCCGACAGTCCTGGCCTGCATGCACAGGCCGCAGTATTCCAGCGTGCTCACTTCAGGTTGCGTCTGCGGTAGGAGCCTGGCCTGCACTTCTCTCGCGGTTTCCAATTCCATGGCCGCCATGTGTTCGGATTCGAGTCTCTCGACGTGCTCGCGGCGGAGTTCCTCGATTTCGCGCACGGCCGCTTCGTTTTCTACGAGCAGGAAGGAGTTGCCGTCCACGTCGAGGAACGTTGCGGACTTTCCCGCCCCGGCTTGCGTTTGCGGCGGCTGGGAAAACGCAACGCCATTGCTGCACCATTGTTGGTACTTGCGCTCCACATTTTCCGTCAGGAACGCAATCTGCGTCGGGCGTCCGATGAGCCGGTATTCCTCGGATCCGGGCCTGGGCGCGACCAGAAGAAGAACGGCGGTTCCGTCGGGCGGGCTGACTGCCAAACGTGGGGCGCCGGAGGGCAAGTCGGCGTCGAGGGCCAATTCAAAGCCGAGTTGATCCAGATAAAAGCGGAGGCTTCGTTCCTGATCGCGGACGAAAACGCTCACGGTGCCGAGGCGGACGTACAGATCCTGGCGGTCCGGATGAAAGCTGCACCGGTGCGCCTTATGGCCATGGCTGTGACTATGCCCTCGTGCCGGCGAACTCATGCGCGCCATTATAGGCGCTCCCCAGTTGTGCGTATACGCGGTAATTGGCATTGTCTTGTCACGACAACAGATCTTCAGAAACTGCAAAAAATATGGGGAAAAATCAAAAATGTCGGCGCGCCGACATTTTTGGGGGAGGGGGTACCCCCCTGTTTTTGCGGATGTAGGGGAAGGAAAGGAGTTAGCGACCTGGTGCGTGGATGGAGGGGAAGGAAAAGAGTTAGGGGAAAAAAGCTGACAGTTTACAGTCAACAGCCTACAGAGAGGAAAGCCGGCGGAGGATTTCACCATGGGGGACGCCCTTCGGATTCGCTCAGGGCAGGCAGAGAGCACAGAGAAAGAGCGCGCCTTCGCGAGAGGGCGTCGCTTCGGCGGGTTCACAGGGAGGCATAGAGGGAGACGGATCATGATTTGGGAGGGGATTTGGGTGAAGGGGCTGGGGACCCGCCTTCGCGAGAAGGCATCGCTTCGGCGGAGTCACGGGAGAGAGAGGCCTGAGAGGGCGACGCAGGGGAGGCGGCGTCGGGGGTAGGTTCGGATGGATATTTGATGTCGATGAGCTTGGAGAGGACCTGGGATTCGATGGACCAGTTGCTGGCTTCCCTTCTTGCGCCATGTTGGGATTGCATCAGGAGATGGCCGATATAGGCGAGGGTGGCGGCGCGTTTGGGAGAGACACGGTTGGCGGCGAGAGCCTCGAAGAGTTTGCCGAGGACGTGATTGATATCAATCTGGGTGATGAAATCGCCGGCGGGGCTGGCGAGCTCTTTGACGAGATCGTCTTCGCGATGAAAGGTGCGGCGATGGATGGTGGCGTGGTTGAGGCAGAGACCTTCGTAACTTGGATGGGCGGGCATGGTGCAGAATTTGCCGTTGGCGAATTTAAAGGTGCAGAGGTTGTAGGATGCGTCTGGTCGTTTTGTCATCGGTGGTTGCTCATGGAGAATAGTTAGCAACTCGATAGGACTCTGACAAGTTACAGACAGTTACGCTTTCGTTCGAACGGAAGCGTACAGCAGGGGTTGGCGTTCGAACGGGCTGGAAGATGTGGAGGGCGGGGCGGCAGGAAAAATGGGAGAAAAACCGCACCCTGAAAGAGCAGGTCCCTTCGGCGGGCTCAGGGCAGGGTGCGGCACCCGGCAACGATGAGAAGAGATGGCGGGAGGAAAGACAGTTGGTGGTCGGCGCTCAGGGTTCTTGAGTCAAGAACGCCGGGAGAGGGAGGCTATTCCTGCAAGGCCCCCGAGGAGTAGCAGAAGCGAGGAGGGCTCGGGAGCAGGAGTCCCAGTGCTTCCGGAAGCGGTCTCAAACTGAATCGTGTCGCTGACCGGGTCACCCCAGGTGATCTGACCGACGGTGACAAGGGCGCCGGTGATGGCGGTGCAACCGTGGTCGCCGCAGAGGGGATCAATGGGAGGAAGATTCGAGAATCCGATGGTCACGTCCCCGTTGGCACTCAGTGTGAATTGGTACCAGTCCGCCACGTCCGGGTTGCCGGGTAGATTTAGATAAAAGTTCGACGGGATCGAGATAGCAGTGAAGAGTGGGTTGGGTGCCAGTACGATCGTGCAACCATTGGTACCGCAGTTATCGAAGACCACGGATGCCGCAGAGCTGCTCCCGGTGATGATGAGACTTGGAGCGGTGACGGGCATGTCGCCATTGTCAACGATGGTGATGGTGAAGCCATCAGCGCGCGCCTGAGGGGCGGTGAAGAGGAGGAGGCTCAGAAGACCGACGAGTGAAAAAAGCAAGCGGCGAGCTGTTCTTGCAGGGTTGGAAAGGAAATGCACGGAGGACCTCCATTGACCAAGAAATAGCGACAAGGAAACCCGTAAGGACTTGAGCAACTGGAGTGCCAGGAAAGGATACTGAAAGTAGACACCTTGCAGACGATTACTGGTTCCGGTACTGCAAAAGATTGGAGTTCCAGGGCATTTGATTACAGCAAAGAAGCGCGGAATAAACCAGCGCTGCATTGCTGATCGCCATCCACCAAAAGCTAAGCCAACCGTGCCCTAATTTTTGTGGGGATAGAAATGCACCTTTCCATCCGCGACGACCGCGATGTATCTTGCACCCTCCAGGAACTGCATTACTTTCTTGCCGCTCCTCGCCATTGCCTCCCAACGGGATTTCGTCTCCGGACCCTTTTCCAGGCCCCACAACTCTCTTCCATCGAATTGAAAATCCACCAAATGTAGGGGCGGCTTTACGCCGCCCGCTTCCCCTTCTCTGAGTTTTCGTTTCGCCGTCACTAGAACCGGAAAGCTCTTCTCTTCAAGCAATACCGCCTTCCTGTTTTCGACAAGCGATTGCTGATAGACACTCAGAAGCGCATCTTCGAGAGCGAGCGGCCTAGCCGAATGTTAGCGCATGCTCAAGCGAGAAGAAGTAATCAGTAATCAGCGATCAGTTGTTAGGAAGGGATTAACAAGTGCCCCCAAGCGAAGAGTTGCCCACCCTTTCAAAACCGAAAGGGAAGGCCACCCAAGAGGTTCTAGTGCGACAAGGGTGCGCCACCCGCCGAAAGGCAAGGTCGCCCAAGAGGTTATAGCGCGATAAGGGTGGCCCAGGTTCCGGTTATTGGTACCTGGGTCTTGGGGTGGCGTGTTGATTCAGCCTAAAATGGCGGACGCGCTGGTGCCGATCCCCACTCCTTAGAATTACCGGTCCGCAAGTGATCGGAGGGTGGCCTGAGTTCCAGATATATTGACAATTCGCCATATCGTAGTAAGTTAACAGCAGACCGAAACCATGACCGCGCCGGCTGCGCGAAATTCCGAGCAAGCTTTAATCACCTGCATCCTTTCGATGGGCCCAACCTCTGGGGAAAGGAGCGCCCGTGCCCTCGCGAACTGCAAGCAAAGTTTGTTTCGCTGGTGTGCTTCTGATTGCCCTTATCGGCGGCGCGCCCGCCACGGCACAAACGCCGACGATCACGATGAGCGTTTCTCCGGCAGCGGGATTTCTCGGGCAAGATATAACCTTCACCATTACGGTGGAAAGCCCCCAGAAAGTGACTGCAGGCGTCATCGATCCGGTGCCCTACCGGACAAAGTTCGTCTCTGTGCAGCACAGCGGTCCCAATGTACCCACAGAAAAATGCACCGAAGTCGGCGGATACAATCCGCTCGCAAATCTCACACCCGGGAGTCCTTCTTTTGGGAAGAGAGTGCAATGTCCAATTGTTTTTCCGGGAAGAGTGTCCATCACCCTGGTGGTCAGCGCTCTTAGTCCAGGAGTGGTAACGAATAGCGCTGTCCTGCTCTATGAATCACAGGCCCACCCCGTGAAGATCAAATACGTGAGCGCGTCCGCGTCGATATACGTTAGCCCTGGGTTGCCCCTGTTCAGCAATTTCGGCCCGGCTTCGGGTTGTCCAGTTGGCAGGGCCGACGACTGCATCAGTCCAAATTCATTTTCCGTGACTGGTGGCAACCCGGCGGCCCTGAATCCCCCGTTTACCCTGGCCGCCAGCTTCACTCCCGCCGCCAGCCTCAAGCTGAGTGCCATCGAGCTTCCGTTTTCCGTGATCGGATCCGCGGACACCTTCAATGTTTGGATTACCGCGGACAATAACGGCACTCCAGGCACGGTCCTGGAATTGATCAAAGTGACCAACTTCCCCACGGCAACTCCCCCGCCATTTACGGAAGTCACCATCATCGCCTCCAGCGCGCGGCCTGCGCTGGCTAGCGGAACGCAGTTTTGGCTGGTAATCGGGCCAGGAGATAATGCCGGCTTCGGCCAGTGGTTTGCGTCGTCGTCGGACACAGCCACGAGCACGAATTTTCTCAATAGTACCGCAACCACTCTAAATGTTATGCCCTTGGCTGCTTCGGATTGGTCCGCGATAGCGAATTCAACTCAGCAAATTACCCGCGTCGCATTCCAAATCGACGGCTTGCCGTGACCAACCTTTCCCGCAATTAAATTGCCGGCGGGTGGCTCAGGTTCCGTTGTGTGGTGGATGGGTCTCGGGCTTCTCCTTATTCCCGCTCCCTGATTACTGATCGCTGATTACTGATAACCCTTTCTCGTATGGGGTTGCTGTTCGCTGCATCCTTCCATCCCTGTTGACGGGCGCTGCCCCTCGGAATACCCTGAGCCCGATTGCGCGCGTCCGGAGGCTCACCATGTTGAAGCGAGTCCTCAACCGGCTCAAGAAATTCCTCGCCAGCGCGAGAAAATGGAACGCTGACGCCGGGTTCCCTTCCCGCGGCGCGCTCTACACCAGCGTCCCCGTCTGGAAACCCTGGCGTGATTTCTGAGGCTGGCGGGCCTACTTTCGCTACCCCAGAATCCGCCTTCCGGTGATCCTCCCCCAGAATTGTGCGTACTCTGTGTCCTCTGTGGTGAAATCTTCCTCCCCCAAAAGCAAAAAGCCCCGTTTCCCTTCCGGGAAACGAGGCTTGCAACTCCGTTTAATTTCTCTTGCGGGCTAGCGATGCCCGCCGTGGCCGGCTTTCTGGTGCTCTTCGGGGGCGGCGGCGATGCCGGCGCGGCGCAGTTCGTCGGAATAGTATTTGCGGAAAAGGACGTCCCACTCTTCGCTGCCTTCGAGAATTTCTTTTTTCTGCGAGGAGATTTTCTTGCGGACTTCGACTTCGATTTTTTCTTCCTCGCGCAGGATGTTGGTCATGGTCTGGACCATGTGCTGGCGGATGGTGTCGCGGTCCTCCACGAACACCACTTCATTGGTCTGCACCAGCAGGTCCACGACCTGGTGGGAGATGCGCACGATTTTTTCGCGGGTCAATCGCATTCTATTGTTTCGCCCCTGTCTTGTTGCCGCTGCAAATTCCGGAATGGTTCAGCGCAAAATCAGTTTGCGGTCGCGCGCCAGCTGCCCTTTCACCTTCTTGAACATGTCCTGGTAGGAAATTCCGGCGCGGCGCATCTCGTCCTGGTGCTGGGTGAGGATGGTGCGCACTTCTTCGTTGATTTTGTCCTCGACGGTGATTTCGTCCATCATGCGGGTGCGCACTTTCAGGATCACCGACTCAACGTCTTTTTCCTTGATTTCGACCTGCTCGTCTTCGACGAGTTTCTTGACCACTTGCGAGGCCATGTGGCCGACATAATCGCGGTTCAGCAGCATCTCTGGGATGTTCCTTTGACGGAAAGCAAGATACAGAGTTTACTGGCTGCGCGAAGATTTCGCAACCAACCCGGGCGCCGGCGCGATTTGCAAAACAGGGGAGAAAACGAAAAAGCGCGGGGTTTCGTTGACGATGCTTCAGGCTTCCTGTAGCATGGAGAAATGTGAGCAGAGGGCGGTTAGCTCAGTTGGTTAGAGCGCCTGCCTTACAAGCAGGAGGTCGCAGGTTCGAGCCCTGCACTGCCCACCATCCGTTAGTGACAGCAAGACCCGCGGGGACGTAGTTCAGTTGGTTAGAACGCTGCCCTGTCACGGCAGAGGTCGCGAGTTCGAGTCTCGTCGTCCCCGCCATTCTTTTCTAGTAGTTACGAAAATCGAATGGCTCCCGCGTTGCACAATCGTTGCACAAAATAAAAAGGGCCGGATTTCTCCTTGAGCACATCCCCGCTGCGCCAGTATTTCACCAGGCGATCTGGGCGGCTAAACAGAGAGAAACAATTTAATCGCGGCGATCCCGAGCAAAATGAGAGCGGCTTCCAGGGAGAGCACTGCTATGGACGATAGCCATCTCACAGATTTTGCAGTTCGTTCGTGGCTCGGGTGCCTAGCCAAATGGCGGAACCTTTTCATTTGTCGCCTTACCAGGGATGAGTCACACAGGAAAGACCAGAGGAGTGGAAGAATGAATTCTGAATCGCCGTGGAAGAAGCTAACCGAGTTTACGACCCGGCTTCACGAGGTCGTGGAAACTAAACCGACTGGATCTTTCTTTGAGGCGCTTACATCCGGTACCGTAATGTTTAGCAGACCGGAATTGGGGGGACTGATGTTGTCCCAAGAGGAGGCGTCCGGATATAGACGTTGCGTTGAGACGATTCATGAGTTTGTTGGGGGTGAATACGGCCGGGTCAGCAGGAGCGCAGTGGAGGATGCCACTCAAATCACGATCCTAAAAGCACTGGACGCCACTGGGAAGGATGCAGAGCGCGATTTCCCCCGGAGGCTCACAAGAGAAATAGAGGAACTGCGGAAGTCGTTAAAAAGAGCACCCGATGTTTATGTAGTTCACCTTGAAGTGCGTGGACTGGACGCGAGGGGCTTACCTCGCCAGATGGGAAATGCGAAATTCTACGTCGTCGACGAGACTAACGTGCCTGGAGAGGCAAGCGATGAAGCGACCGAAACGCAAGGCAAGGGCGCCTCAGCCCTCCGCGATCGCTTAATTGCTTCGATTAAGACCAAGACTTACGCGAGCATTGAAGTGGAAGCCTTCGACATGGAAGCGGCAGTGATATTGGCCGAGAGAGAACTGAGGATGACCATCGACGTTCTTAACTATTTCGGCGACCTCCTCTCCCATGAAGACACGAGAGTATTTTTACCGGGAGATGCAGCCCCTTCCGGGCACTTGGCCATCATAGAGAACAAGAACGACAGTCAGAAAAGCAAATATTCGCTTTCGGGTAGAGGCCGTATCGTACCGTTCTCATTTTCATCAGTAAATGACCCACGAGCTGTGGGAGCCCTAGATAAGGCCTCTTCACTTCTGCAAAAATGTAATCGAAACCGATGGGACTCACGGATTCTGGCGGCCCTGCAGTGGGCCGGACGCGCTTCTGTCGAGGAGCGCAAAGAGGAAGCTCTTCTCCTCTTCTGTATCTCGCTTGAAGCCCTTTTGCTGACCAACGATGATAAAGAACTCGCCTACCAATTTGCTCTGAGGGGCGCGCATCTTCTGGTGAAGGACGGCAGCAGACGGAAAGAAGCGTTCGAGGATTTGAAGGCTCTATATAAGATCCGTTCAAAAATTGTGCACTCGGGCAAAGCGGAAATCTTTGCTATGGATGTGGCTAAGGCTAATTTACTCGCAAAGAGCGCCATTTTTATCGTCCTTACGACGGAACCCTTTTCCAGGTTCGCCTCTGAGAAGGAGTTCAACGATTGGGTTGAGGAACAGACCCTGACCGGCGTTCGGAATACGGCGCAGGGCGATGGTGCCTAACCTAACTGTGCCAGGAACTTAGAAACCTCACGGGCGAACTCGCCGGCCAGGAACAACCAGACGAGTGTTCGCATGCATGATTATGCTTGACACCACTCCAACCGAGGGTGAAACTTGCGGCGTAGCTTAGGAATAAGCTGCCAGCGGCGCGGAAGCGCAACAGCCGGGAAGGCCAAGCACAGAAGTGCCGTTGAATCTAAGAATGGGCAAGATGCCCGGAAGGAATTCCAATGGTCGATACAGTCAGTGAGTTGTCCGAACTATCCCGCAAGCTGAATCAAAAATCCGACACCCTCAACGAGGTCATCACTTCCACCAACGAGAAGTTGGCGAAGCTGAAAATCGGTATTGAGGCGTGGGTCAGCAATATCGACGAGAGTGATCCCTATAACTACGAGTTCGAGGATGGCGCGGGCTCTACTACGGTCCGCGCACATGACGAAACTTGGCTCGGCTACTACAGATTCGAATCTAGCGACAATCCCAAGGCCGGTTCCGGTTGGGAACTAGCGACCAAGACGGTGACTCTTGATGCAGAGGGAGAGATAGTGGATGCCGGAAGTCCCAAACCGCTATTGAACAGGTCCCGCTCAACCCGCGCGAAAGCAATGAAGCTCATTCCCAGATTGCTCGACGCGATTAAGCAGAATGCGGAAGAACTCCTGCGCTCTATCGATGAAGCGGAAAAAGCTGCAAAGAAGCTCTAGCCATGAAAAAACCAACAGACCCAAAAACAATTCGGGTTAGGAGTTGGACGACAACGACGAGCATCCCAGTGGTGACCTACCCCGTTCGAACGGTGAAGTTCAAGCGGGTAAGAATTCGTGTGAAAGTGACGGACGCGAATGGCCACGAACATTGGGAAACCGTAACCACGTTCCGCGAACCCAAACGACGGTAAAATCGCTATGCTCGGGCGCATCTTCGGGTGCGCCCATTTTGTTTATGCCGCGACGCCCTTTGAGGGAGGTCGAGCATCTAATGATTGGAGGGTTTAGAATGTCAGACCTAATCGGAAGTTTCAGAGCGTCCGCAATCGCGGAGAGCTTTTATGTTCACTCACCACTAACAGCGGAGCTTTTGAATGGCCGACAGGAAACGATTGTCCGCTTGCGCGTAGACTATCGCGACAACGATCTTGGGATATTCGACCCTCCGGAAGAACGGCTGGGCGATGTTCGGTCGAGCAATGGGCCTTTCAAAATGCGGGTCGAATTGGATGGCGTAAAACCTTACATTAAGGGCCTTACTTTTCCCGTAGACCTGTGACGGTCCTCAGGGGTCGGTCAAGCCCGGTCCGCGGCGAACGTGCCGATCGAAACCGTCAAACTACCAGACGCGCATTCTCAGCAACGGATGAATTTTTGAAGCGCGAGCCGCTATGTCTTTTGTCGTTGCCTTCGATGCAGCCGCTTTCTTTTCTTCGGTGGTTTCACCGTCAAATAAATGGTGGACGTGCTCCGCAACTTCGGGCCCGATTGGGTCGTTACCGTGCCACACGGCGTGTGGAAGATGCAGACCTTTTGCGGTTGAGAAAAAGTGATCCTCCGAAGCTTCCTGTTGGAATGAGTACCCGACCAAAATCTGACCCGAAGGCAAGTCGATATAATGCGAACCGTGCTGCGGGTGGAAATAAGGAACCCAAGTTCTCCACTCGTCTTTTTCCATGACGCTATAGTGCTTCACCATTGTTCATGTACCCCTACGATCAATGAGCCGCGCCAAAGCGCTCAATGAAACCGTGTGCAAGTGATCGACCTCAAAGGCAGTGTTCCCAAAAATTCGCAAGCCGGCGGCTCGAGCCTGCCTGCAAAAATATTCGTCTTCGCCCTCCACCGTGAAACCGTTTGCGTCATACCCAAATCTAAAAAACGGCTTCCTCAGCTTCTGAAACGCCTCGCGTCGAATGGCCATGGCTCCGGTCCCACTGCCTGCAAGTTCCACCCACGCGACGTTTGGTGGAATGCTGGCTTGGCCGGGCAGCAATTTCCAAGCGAGCGAGATTTTCAAAACGTTCGGATCGTTGCCGCTCAGGCAATAAAATCGAGGGACGATGATGTCCATTTCTGGCCCCGCGAAATCGCACATATCCAGCAAATTCGTAGGTGGAACCATGTCGTTATCGACCATCAGGAGCCATTCGAGGCCTGATTCCAGGAACGCCTTTACCGCCAGATTCCTCGCGGCATCGTGCGGCCGAGCATTATGGATTCCGTGCCTTACAACCTGGCGTTCGCCACGCGCCCGCACAACGCCCAGCTCGCCCATGAAAAGGCTTAACCCTGTGCAAGGCCAGCCGGATCTCTCCCAGCCGGCGAATGTGCAGACGAACACTGAGGTTTTTTTCATCGGAAACCTTCGCTCTAAATAGAAACGGCCGCGGCTAGCTGCTGCATCTCAGCGAGGACTGCGGTGCAATGCTGCATCTGACGCTCGGCTGCATCGACTTCGGTTTCGACCGCATCTTTTTCGTGAGCCAGTGACAAAGCAAGATCCCGCGAGACAACCTTGCCATCGTGCTCGGCCTTGAAATCTGCGAGCGCCTGTCTGGCGAGCGCAAGCCTTCGTTCGGCGCCGGCCAGCTCTGCGCGCGCCGATTCCAGAAGCGAGATGTATTCCGTGCTCATCTAATGCCGCGCTTCATTAGTTCACGTAACGGGCTTCGCGGGCGTGGATCTCCGCCTGTATGCCAGTCGTGATGTGAGCGCGGTACTGTTCCCACTCCGCCTCGTTCATCTTCCCTTTGAGTTTATCGGGCACGCTTTCCGGAAAGTTGGTCATGATTTTGGCTAGCTGATTTGTATCTTCGGGGAGATGACCGCCGAAAAATCGCTGGACGGCTTCGTCAACCAATTTCTTGGCGAGCGACTTCTTCCGATACGGTCGTGTGGTGTGACTGACGGGGGTGTCACTCACGGGGAAACGGGGAGGTAGTCCCATTTCGACTTGCAATTTTCCAACGGTCGGCTTGCTCACGCCTAGGATTCGGGCAATCAGGGCTTGATGGCAGCCTAACCCCATCAATTCCATAATTCTCTTCTTCCTTTGGCGCCGAATCTTTTCTTTTTGCTGCTTTCGGTTCATCCTGTCCTCCTATTTTTCGTGCGGTGATGTGGATTTTCTCTACGCATCTTGTCTGTGCTCCATTTTTGGGACACCGGAAAAAGTTGGAATGTCCATCCCTTTTTTTCGAACCACGGTGTGGCTGGACTCTTTGACATGCTCGGCTTCGTCGAAACCCTGCAGAACTCTATGGATCGTGGGAATACTCACGTTGAATCGTTTGGCCAGGGCCGGGGCCTTCAGGCCTTCGGTCTGCGCCAGGTGCAAGATTCTTTGTGCGTTTGCCGGCGACAAAACTCGTTCGCGGCGCCGATTGCGTCTTACTGTTACTCTCGGTGGTGGAGTGGCGTTGCCTTGCGGCAATAAAAAGTTTTTCTCTATCCGCAGGAGTTGGAATTGTGAAATTTCTGCGTCGGCCAACTCTATAAAAAAATGCTCAATGGTGGCCACTGATCGAAGTGCACGGATTTCTTCGATCCTGGTGTGTAGCTTTTCGGTCAGCTTGAGTTTGACGATGTGCAACTCCGTCCTCCTACGATTGGTTACCGCCGAAGTACGCCGCTTGGATCGTCCTTTGCGCTCAGGCCGGGCTCGATAAATCTCGGCAATGGCCAGGAAAGGCTTAGCGGATTGCCGGATACAGCGCCCGCCTGATGCGGCATGACCGTCACAGCCGGATTGATTGACCGATTTTGGGCCTCAAAACCCATGACGCCACTCGTTTGTGGACTCCCAGGCTGAATATAATTGCTCATTCGAAAGCCTCCTATCGGCTCATGGTGTTCTCTACTGCGCCAGCATTTAGCCGACCCGTGCTTCCTCTTCGTCCTCAACGGTGAACAATTTCTGGAATTCAACCGGCACGTTCGCCTTGGCCGGCTCTCGCTGTCCCGGGCGCGGAACCGCGCGAATATTCGGATTGTCCCGCGTCACACCGCTGACTGCGGTTGGCGCCAGCTTGTTCATTTGGTCGTCGGCCGCTTTCGCGCAGTCCTCGGCCTTGCCGGCATGATGATCCGCCTGCTCCGAATAATGCCCGGCCATGGACTTGTGTACGGCCGCATCTGCACGGTGCCGGGTTGCGAAATCCTTGTGCGTCTTCACGCCGGTGCTCTTGTGTAATTCGTCGTGCAGCGAGGCGTGTTCCTCGTGAGACTTCGCCACCGCTTGGTGATGTGACGACTTTTCCCGGAAATGTTCCGCGAAGTTCTTATGTAGACCTGCCAGATGTTCTCTCATCGTTGCCATGTTTCTTCCTCCTCAATTTCGATTTGCCCAAACTCTATGCCACCGCCGCCATGACTTCCGCTCGGGTCTCAATCAAGAGCCGCTTCGCGATTCCCCTGGCCTCGGCTGCTTCCGTTTCATGACCGTTGAAAATGCGGTTTATCACGGCGTAGGTCTTTTCAAGGCGCGCCTGGCTCCGCGGCGGCAATGCAGCGGGATCCGTCTCCGCGGTTGTTTTCATCAGTGGTTCGTCCCAACTTGCATCGCTGATCCCGCCAACGTTCTTCGTGAGCTGGTTTCGTTCCGCCCGTTCGAAGAAGCGCGCAACGGGATTCGGAACCTCGGCATTGCCGTCATCAAACGCTTTGTCGAGTGCGCTGTTGGGGGCTGAGACATCTTGCAATCCCTGTAACGGGTCGTCGCCGCCGTGTATTAGTTTGAATTCAAACGTGGTCTCCATGTCTTCTCCTTAGCGAGTTAATCCGAGAGATTTTCTTAACTCTGCGCGCTCTTCCAAGAGTTCATCGCGCTTCGTCTTCGCCATCCATCGTTCATGTTCCAGTCGGCTCGCCTCAAGATTTTGGTGCACATTCAGGGGCAACAAAACGCGGCCGGCGAGTGCGACCACTTGGCCTTCGCGGTGATTATTTCTGTGTCGCACCAGGGCAAGGCTTGCTTCCTGAAACTTTTGTTCTGCTTCCCGATACAAAATTTCGACGCGCGCCAAATGGTCCGTTTTCAAGTGGGCCATCACGTTGACGGCTTCGACTTTTTCATTCGGCTGATGAAATGGCCACATACTTTTCCTCACTGTGCCGTAATCAAAGTGATTTGGCCCCAAGCAACGAACGTATTCACGCCCGTAGCGGAGACAAACCAAAATCCGCCGTTCAAGAAAATATTTCTGACAGCGATGGTGAAATCCTGCGGCACGGCCGTCTGTGACACGCCGGCAACGGATCCTGCCGTAGGCACGGGAATCGGAATCGTCACCGTGCTGGTCGTGGATGGCAGCGTTGAAATGTAAGTGATTGTTAGCGTCGTTGGGGCGGCCATTTAACTCCTCACGGTCTCAGCGCCACGATGGCGGTCGAAAAATTATCGCTGGTGTTCACCGTAAAATTCCCCGTCACAGACCCAGCCGATGTCTGAGAAAACGTTTCTTGCGAATTCAAATCGCCATTTGGGCCGCGGAGCGTGTATGCCGGCGTTGTGCCGGCCGTCCAGGTTCGTGAATCTTCGTTCGTATTGAAACCGTAGGCGTGGAGGAAGGCCGGAACGCTTGTCGTCACCGAAGGCGAAGTTGGTGCGGTGACGCCAATCTGCGGCGCGCAGTCGGCTTGGTCAATTGCGGACGCGCCGTTCGATTCGACCATGGAGACCGCCACCGAAAAAGATGGCGCGGAGCTAAAAGTTACTGTGATTGTTTCGGTGCCGGCGTCGTTTTGCGTGATGTTGAATCGTGAGTACAACCGCGTGTCGGATCCGTTCGAAACGCAAGCTGTCGCACCAGAAACCCAAGCCGTGTTCCCGTAGCTGTTCGAATCGCCATCGACAACGCTGCTGATGGTGATCGTTCCGCCCGTGATCCAACTGGCGAAAGCGGTCACCGAATCTCCCACGCCGACAGGGTTTGTGAACGAGCAGGTCACGGTTAGCGCGCCGCTCGGCTGGCAACTGGCGACTTGGACGTAGGTTGGCGCGAGTGCTTGCCCGCTTTTTCCACCTGGACCGGGAATGCGAACCGGATTCTGGACGTTCGAAAGAAGTAGTAGCGAGGAGCAGATGATTGAAGTGAGCCGGTTCATCGTGCTCGGAGTTTTCTATTTTTTTATAACAGCGTCAAGGCCCGTAACGTACTAACTTAATCACGGGTAAGATATCGTTATTCTCGCCCGGGCGTGGAGCGCATACAAAAATAAAAAAGGACGATGACAACCGCCGTACTGCCGATCCACAGTAAGACATCCACAAAATATGGATTCATCGTTAAGCCTTGTGCGGCTGGTAGCCGGATTTTTCGGAGCGTCTATCCCTTGCGGCTTGCGCCGCAGTCGCAATCGGTGAACGGTCCAAATCAAAATCGTGGCCGCACCCGTTGCAATGTTTTTGATTCCCCAGCGGCACAATCAGTTCTTCGGATCCGCACTTCGGGCAAATCGGCATCAGAACCTCCCACGCGGACTACGGAGGGCGTATGACCCGAGCCGCGCAAAGTGTGCTCGGCGACTGACGCCCGGCGGCGGCACTGGGTCTTCCGGCCGACGGTCCGGAAATATTCCGTGGTTCTGGCACCAACGATTCCCGCCGCGCGTCTGCAGTTTGATACAGCAGCCAGGTACCGGGCATGTGTCCGCAAGGTTCGGACCAGGATCCCTGCCATCGTCTCTGCCACACTGCCGGCAGTGAACCATCACGCTGCCTTTTCCATCGCTGTGCCAGGCCGTGCAACTCGATTTGCATTCTGGATGCGGACAGGGCGGAACTTTTTCCTCCCAAAGTTTTTTTCCTTCCACGCGCATTTCTTTTTGAGCCCGCGCCTGAACGGCCACCGGCTTCGGTTCCGGCTTGTGAATGAGTGCGCCGAAGCTGTCGCGGATCCCTTCGGCGATTTCGCGCAGAATGCGTTTGCCATGGTCGAGCACGCCATACGCGAGGTTCCGCGTGCGCCGCCAGTTGATGAATTGGCTCAGCGCATCTATGTCATCATCGAACCGCACGCCCGGAAACGCGGCGAACGTCCGCACAAAGGCTGCTACCCATTCCGCACCTTCCGGCAAATACACCGAGCCCGCTTCCACATCCGTTGAAGCAGCATTGGCCCTCGAAACCTTGTCCCCTTGCGGGTCGATCGCAATCACGGAAGCACCGAAATCGGGATCTGCTTGCAACTCCTCCACGACCGCCGGACCATTCGCTTTGTCTTCAATCAAAATCACGGAGGCTGGCCGGCCATGCTTCTGCATCGACCTGATCGCGGCTTTGGTCTGGATATAACCCATGTGCTCCGTCTGCCGCTCAATCAGATAAGAGCGCACGCCCACCACGCCCCACTTGTGAATCGCCACCAGGTCGTTTTCCTTCCCCGACTTGAACGTGCAATCCACACTCAAGACCACCATCTCGAACTCTGGCGCCTCTTTGTAGTACCGCCACCAGTTCGGATTGAAGATTCGCCCCGTCGCCGGCGCCGGTTCCTGCTGATACTGGCCGTCGAACGTCGTGCTCTTCATCCGCAGCCCGCGGACCACCGCCGGCGTGAATCTTCCCGGCTGCAGTACGTCCCCACGCCGCCGCTTGAATGCTCTCGCCATCTCTACCTCCCGGGCAATTCGTACACTTCGCTCTCTTCTGTGCACACCAGCGGAATTTTCAAATGGATCCACTTGTCCGGCGCCTGTTCCAACAGATGGCCGGAAGGGTCATCCTCCGCAAGCCGTTGCGCAATATGCGCGAAACATCCCGTCGCCGGATTGTTTAACTTCGTGCTGAATGTCCCGTCGAGCCACCGATTCGTTGCCGTCTTCGCCGCTTCGCTGAACGCATCGTCCTGCGACAACAAATCGTCACCGATGCAAATGTCGCCACCGAGGCCGGTCACCGTTCCACCGACAGAAGTTGCCACCATGAACCCCATCATCGTGTTCCCGAAATCGTTGATCCTGTTCCGGTCCGGAGAAAAACTGAACCGGCTTCCCCACCGCTCCTGGTACCACCGGCTCGTCAGTAAATTGCGCCGCCCCATGCTGTGCTCGCTTGCCAGTTGGTCTGAATAACTCGCGCACAAAAACCGCAGACTCGGCCGCGATATCCAACTCCAGCACGGCCAGCACACGCTCACCAACGTTGACTTCCCTGTCCGCGGCGGCACGTTGATGATGACGCCCAATCGCTCTGGAAATTTTTTCCGGAATTCCCCCCGCGTAATGAGTTCCAGATGCTGGCAAATCAACTCATAGTGCCAGCTATCCTCCAGCTCCGTCGCCGGCTCCAGTACCTGCCACGCCTGCAGAAAAAACTCATGCAGGCTCTCTTCACACTTCCGCCTCTCCCGCTCTTTCAGCAAATCCCGTAATCCCATTTCAACCTCCTGAACTTTCCGCAAAATGGTCCGTGTGGAACAGATAGGCCTCGGGAGATTACCACTTGCTGCAAGTTATGATGTATGTATCAAGTCGTAACCCCGCCATTCCACTCCCATCAGCGCCCCATCGTCGATGCGAGCAACATGCCAGCAAACGGCACGCATGATGCGAGCGACCTGAACGCACTTCCCTGCCGTTGGCGCATCGCATTTTTGTTCATTGCGCGTGCAACGCCTCCCCTGGCCGACTCAAAACAAACGCGTTATCTGTGACCGCTGCCTGCGCCAACCAGCGTCCATCACTGCCTCGTTGATGCAGCGGTCAACTCCAGCACTCGTTCATCGGTGCTGCTCTTCATCACAAGCCGCCGCATCCGCTCCATCGTGTCTGGATTGAAGCCTTCGGTCGCTGCGAAGACTTCCCGCGCAATCTGCACGTCGAGTTCACGTCCGCTGAGTTCGTTCGTAGGAGCGGCTGTGGTGACGTTTACAGCCACAGCCACGGACGATCCGTGGTTGCCTGTGTGATACTGGCCTGTCAGTTTCGCCAGCAACTCCAATCCCTCGCGCACTTCGCGCAGCGCGGCGCACGCCGCGCGCCAGTCTTTCCCGGTCGTTGCTTTCGTAGCGATGCTGTCCAAGCGGTCCAGCAACGCTTCCAGGCGGTCTAGCAACGGTTGCGTGCCGTTCGTGATGATGCTGCGGCCTAAATGTTTGCTGTGGCGGGAAACACTCCACGACGAAACGCCGAAACGATTTCCAATTTCAGCGCACGATTCGCGCCGAAGCAGCGCGTCTTCGATCCTGGCCCGTTCTGGATGTTTACAGCACTTGCAATATTGCATGTTCGAAGTCATAGCAGATTTTTATAACAGTGCCATCTGGTATTTGCGGTTGAGCAGCGGTTGAGGGGCGAACTTTTCCCCCATCAGTTGACGCGCTGGCTGGACTGCTGGAAGAAGCGCATAGCGGCTTCGAATTGTTCATCGGTGAGATGGCGAGGGGCAGAGACGCCGACTTTCCTGAGAAATTCCGTTCCCCGGCCTCCAGTGGCGGCAAGCCAGAACTGATGGGAACGGGCTATGGTTTGTTTTCCTTTTGGCGTGCGCGGTTTGGGTTTGGTCTTTTCCCTAGGGGCGGGTTTCTCCTCTGGCTGGGGTGGAGCGGCCGGTGCGAAATATTCCTGGACGGTTCGGTTATACAGGTTGGTCATAGTGCCGAAGTCCATCCCGATGGCGTTGCCTGACTTCTTGAAGTACTCATAGGCGACTTCGAGAGTGCGCTTTTTTTCCTGGGGTGATTCTTTCTGGTCGGAGGAATAGAGCATGTACTTCAGCTGGTCTACCATCGCGTTGATTTGCGGTTGGAGTTCGGGAGAGACATTCCCGGGGGCGGGCGAGCGAAGCGAGCCTTCTCCCCCTGCATTTCTCTCTCTTGAAGTACTCTCTACCTGCTTTACTTCTAAACCTCTGCCTGCATGGGCGCGGGGTCCTTCGGCTCCATTTGCAGGGTCCTTGGATGGCAAATGCGGGGTCCCTGCCTGCACTGGTGCGGGGTCCTTCCCACCACTGGGACCCGGCGTGGATGCGGGGTGGTTGGATGTAGCACCCTGCACTGGTGCGGGGTCCTCATCCGGTCGCTGGAGTTCTTTGAGGCGCTCGATGTTGAGCTGGTACTCATTATGTTGGTCGGTTTTCCCGGTACGAATGGTGCGGACGGTGACAAGGCCGGCCTGTTTGGCCCAACGGAAACCACGCTCGACCGTGGAGACCTCAACTGACATTTCCCAGGCGAGCTTTCTCTGGGATGCCCAGGCGTAACCCTTGCGGGAGTGAGTGTGTCGGTGAATGAGCGCGAGTAGATACTTTTGGGTTGGCGTGGCAGCGATCCCGGCGATTAAATCCGCCACATACCACCATTGGTCTTGACCTTGTTTTTGCTCGCGTGCTATGTTCGCCACGTTGAACCTTCCTGTTCAACCTTCGGTTCCAAGCATTCCACGGCGTCGGGCTCATCTCCGGCGCCGTTTTTATTTCAGGCAGCGGGATTCCGGCGCAGTTCAATCGCGCACGTGCGTCTGATCCATGCCGTTGCTGTCATTCCTTCCGCCGCGGCGATCGCCTGCAATTTAGCGTAGAGCGCCTTGGGAAGACGGAGTTGGATGTGCGCGTTTTTGCTCTTCGGCTGGCCGGTTTGTGTCACGAGTTCCTTGCTCATGTTTCTCCTTTCCGAGTATCTTTCCCCCTATGATACTTAACGTACTTGACATCATTCCTCACCCATTGATACACTAAATCCATAACACTGGCTAGAAGAATTTCGGCGAAAGCAGGAAACAAACAGGCGAGCAAACATTTCTATGTTCCGTATTTTGCGGTTGCAAAAGTGAATTGCGCTAGATAGGCTTCGAACAGTTTTAAGTCGCTGTAAGCAGGAATCAAGCCGCGACGACCGAGAAGTGAAGGAAGGTCGTTATGGATAACATGGTTCCTGCAGGCAAAATTCTCCGCATCATTCCCACCGCGCTATATTCCGGCAAAGAATTGGCAAGTTATCTGGGCATCGACTCCAGGACGTTGGAAACGTGGCGCCGCCTAGATCTTCATCCCGAGTTGCGCTGGCGCCGTGTCGGCCGGCGGATCAGGTATCTCGGCGCGGATATTCTCCATTTCCTCAACGACGGCGTGAGCCCGCGGCCGAAGGCGGCGCGTCCCCAGCCCAAGCGAGAGAAGCCATGATCCTCGCGCTCATCGTGTATCTCCTCATCGGCGCGATATTCACTCTCCTGCTGCTAGAAGCCAGCGACTTCAACCAGGAGCTTCCCATCCGCCATCCTCGCGGGGCGTCGATAGTCGGCATCGTCGCGGCCGTGCTGTTCTGGCCAATACTGGCGGGGATAGTGATTGTAAGTTGGGGGAAACGCTGATGGCGGCGCAATTCCTCAAATGTGTGCAGTGCGGTCGAGAGTTCGCTTTCACTGCCGGCGAACAGAAGTTCTACGCTGAGCGCGATTTGCTTCCGCCGAAGCGCTGCAAGGAGTGCCGGGCCGTGCGCAAGGCCGCGCGTGAGAAAGGCGATGGCCAGTGAAATATCTGTGGCGACTAGTGAAGCGTTGGAGTTGGGCAAGCCTGGCGCGATTGAGCTTTGGGGAATGGCGCTAGCAATCTGCAAAATCGGGATAAAAAAGGAGCAACAAAATGACAGACGATGACCGGATTTTTGTTGGGGCAGCGATATTTCTGGCGCAGAGCGAGAGGATCCGCGGAGGCTCTGGGAAAAAACCGTTGGCGGCGTCGCCGACTTCCAAGGCGTCCAGAAAGGACATAGGGAAAGCTATCGCGTGGTCTGCGAGTTTAGAAACTGAACTCCAAAAACGAAACGCTACCCCGACAGTTGTATACAACCCTCCGCTGGCACCTGGCACGGAGACAGTCGAAGAATCGCGCTGATAGGTTGCAATGTCTGCCACCCACAAACTCGAACCCACGCCGGCTGTCATCCAGCCCGAGGATCTTCTGACGCCGGCCGAACTCGCTGCGCGGTTGAAGGTGCCCCTAAGTTGGATTTGGGAACAGACGCGCGAAAGGGCGAAAGACCGCACCAAGAATCCCCTGCCCGTTGTTCGCTTGAGCCCCAAGGTCATCCGATTCCGCTGGAGTGAAATATCCGCTTGGATCCAAAACAGGTAAAATATGTACTTGACACTGTGTCAGGTAGATGAGACACTGTGTCAGGAGGAAGCCATGGGAAAGAGAACCTACACGACATCTGAGGTTGCGGAGAAACTCCAGGTCAGCCGCGAAACGCTTTACCAGTGGATGCGGTCGAAGCAGATCCCGGAACCTGAGCAAATCAAACTCGGCAAGAAGACGCAGTATCTCTGGACCGACGAGGACATCACTGCCGCCGAGCAACGCAAGTTTTTGAGAGCGGTGACGAGTTTTGCGGAGGGATTTCCTAAATTCCACCGAGGGAAACCAATCAAGCGGACACCGCGGAGGAAGTCATGAGCCAAAAAGGATATGTCTTCAAGCAAGGCGGCCAGTGGTATTTGCGCTATCGCGACGATTTTCTCGTGGATGGCAAAATCGTCCGCAAGCAAAAATGCGTGCAGCTCGCTGAGGTCTGCGACCGCTACCGGCGCGAATCCGACTTGGCCGACCTGGTGGAAGAGAAGCTGGCCGGCGTGAAAGCCGCGGCGAAATGCCCGCAGGCTTGCAATTTGTTCTCCGACTACGTCGAGACCGTTTGGTTGCCCCACATCCAGAGCACCAGGAAGCCTTCCACCTACGCCGGCTATCGCAGTTACTTTCAGAGGTACATCAAACCGTTCGCCGAGAAGGAGAACTACGCGATCCGCGATTTCAACGTGGCCATTGTATCGAGCCTGCTGAAAGACGTGGCTAGCATGTACAAAGTAAACAGGGACACGATTCTAAAAATTCACAGCGTCCTGTCGGGAATTTTCATGTATGCCCTGGCGACCGGAGCCTTCCCCGGCAAGAGCGCAACCGACAATCCATGCACAGGCGCCCTGATCCCGAAGGGCAAACCAAAACAGGAAACCGTTGCCGCGTCACGCGAAGTTGTGAAGGCCCTTCTCAGTCACTTGGCCGAGCAAGGAATGACTCTGGAGCGGACGGCGGTGGGGATCGCGGCGTTCACGGGATGCCGGCCTGCGGAAATCAGAGGCCTGCGGTGGGAAGAATGGGACAGGGCGGCGGCTCAGATTCAAGTTGTCCGCAACGTGTGGCATGCCGTCGAAGGAACGCTCAAGACGGTCGAGAGCAATGCCTGCGTTGCCGTGACGAGCGAGTTACACCAGATCCTTCTCGACTTGCACGAGGACCAGGGCAGCCCAATCCGCGGATACATTCTTGCAAGGGCCGATGGCGGCCGGGTGAATCTGGATAATATGGCCAAGCGAGACATCGTACCGTCTCTCAACCGCTGTGCCGTCTGCCACAAAATGGAATCGGAGCACGCGAAGGCCGGCCACCAATTCTCCCGCGATGAAACCTTGCCGCGTTGGACCGGATGGTATTCATTCAGAAGGTTCCACGCCACGGCGATTCGGAAAGAGTCCGGAAATTCCGACACGATGGCGCGGGCGCTTCGCAACACGAAAGAAGTGGCGACCGCGTACTACTTGAAATCAACGGAAGTTTTGCCCGATGTTCGGAAGGCCGTGGATGCCGCGATGGCAGGTTTGGTCAACTGACAGTTCGAAGAGTGGGAGCGTTACAACGAAGGATTAGTTTATGACTTGGCAGCCAAGCGACGAATATTTACGCCCGTTCTTTCGTGAGGTTAAATATTTCGAAGATTGCACCGAAGCGGGGAAACCCACCTATCACAGCAATCTTCGCTTGGCGAGCAGACTCCCCGGCTTCACCGGTCTGACCAACTCGACTCCAGTTGGGAGTTGGACGGAACAGCAAAAAATCCGCAGATGGAATCTGCTTAAGGGACGCGCCAACGCGGCCTTGCAACGCGCTATTTCCGGCCCAGATCAAACGAAGCGCGTTACAACGAAGCGGAACCGCACCGTTACAACGAAGAAGACCTACGAGCGGTTCCAACCGCATCCGAAAAAATATTCATCGAACGCGGCACGGCAAAAAGCGTACCGCCGGCGCCTGAACGGATCTCAAAGGAGTGACAAACATGGCTGCCAAATCAAAATACTTAGACGGCAAGATATTGCACAAACCGTTGCACAAAATGTCCCAACAGGACCCGATAATGACAGTAGGACCCGGCAAGTCCACGTCTAACCCGCTGATTACTATATCCCCAGTGGATGACTTTCCGTCTGTCACGGCAGAGGTCGCGAGTTCGAGTCTCGTCGTCCCCGCCATTCTTTTCAAAAGACTTAGCGGTGCTTTGAAGAGAATGTCATGGTACGCAAAAAGGTACACAGTAAGCTGCCCGTCGTGCCCCGACTGCCCTTTTTCCTTTTGGCAGAATTGACCTGCCCCCCTATTTCGTCCTGTCAAAATGAACCGTCCGAGCTCCCGCTCGGAAGTTCCCCGACTTAGAGTCCGAAATTAGACCAATCGTTCCTGGAGGCGTCCTCTTCCAGAAGATGATGAAGTCTTGATGCACGCGACGTCGATGATCGAATCTACAAAGCTTTCAAAACCATACCAGTTTCAGCGTGCCTTTGCCGGAAAGCTGAACGACCGGGATGGCATCTATCTCCAAGTCCGCGACTCGGAAAAGAATTTTGCGTAGAGAAGGACCCGCAGGAATCGAGCGCACTCCAAGGAATCGCCATGGCAAACCAAAGTGTTCCCTCCTTTCCAAATGCCGAAGAAGGCGGTCCGCCGTTCGCTACCAAGAGAATGCCAACGATTACCGCACCCCGCCGGTACCTGCCGGGTCGCCAGTATCGCGGGCCGCGGGGGAAAGTCGTGGATTGGGTCAAGCAAAGATTCGAGGAAGGCCTCCAGTATATCCACGTTCGGTTCGGCGATGGCCTACCGACGAACAAAGGCTTTGAAGAAACGGGACACAAACTGAGACGACCAACAATCCCTTGTGAATCAGTATGTACAATCTTTCTCGTCTCCGCCAAGATAGCACCGGAATGCCAGGATCCATGAGACCGCCATTTGCCCGCTCGGCTACGCTACTTGCCCTAACGCTGTTTTTGGGTCTTATTGGTGCTACTTTCAGCCGCGCCGATAATGGTCCAGGAATTTCTCATGAGGCTGCGAAGCTGAATCAACGCGGCCTCGACCATCTTCACAAGAAGGAATACGAGCAGGCCATCGCCAGCTTCCGCGAGGCGCTGAAAATTCAGCCGGAATATCCGGACGCGTTCGACAATTTGGGAAAAGCGCTGGAATCTTCGGGGAAAGACTCCGAGGCGATCGAGGAATTCGACAAAGCCATCAAGATCGCTCCGGAAAAAGCTGCGGCGTATGCCGATAAGGGGCTGGCGCTTTTTCATGAAGGGAAATACGATGACGCGGCCGCCTCGTATCGCCAAGCCATAGAACATTACAAGTATTTTTCCGAAGCGCAGAATGGCCTGGGGGCTTCGCTCCTCCATCTCGGAAAGAATGATGAAGCGATTGCGGCCTTCCGGGCAGCCATTGCCAGCAATCCCAAGAATGCCGATGCGCTCGGAAATTTAGGGACGGCGCTGCTCAGCGAAAATAAGGCGGATGAAGCTTTGCCCTTCCTTCGCAAGGCACATTCACTGCGTCCGGACTCGCCGGAGGTGCTGGAAAACTACGCTGCGGCACTGGACCAGGCCGGACAGACTCATGAAGCGGTTGCCGCCTACCACAAGCTCACCAGCAAGCATCCGGATCAGCCCGGGCCGTGGGAACATCTCGGGCATCTCTACTACAAATCCAAGCGTTACGATCATGCCGCCGCTGCGTTTCAGAAAAGCCTCGATCTCAAGCAAGATCAACCGGAGGTTTTGCTGGCGCTGGGGCAGACTCAGGCCGATCAGGGCAAGCTCGGAGAGGCGATCCAATCCTTTGAAAAGTGCCTGGCGCTGAAACCCGATGAGTTCTACGCGACTTACAATTTGGGAAATACTTACTACGCTCTGAAGGATTACGAGAAAGCCGCGGCAAGTTACGAAAAGGCCTATGCCCAGAAGCCGGATTACCTGGAATCACTGGTAGGGCTCGGCGCCAGTCAGTTGGCGGCGAACAAGTTTGATGTGGCGATCACGACGTACCAAAAGCTGGTGCCCTTGAAGCCGGATGACTCCAATATCCGCTTCAATTTCGGCACTGCCCTTTTCAACGCCGGGAAATACCTGGAGGCTGCCGCACAGTATCGCGAAGCCGTACGGCTGAATCCGGCTTTCGCGCACGCCCACTATAATCTGGGGATGGCACTCCTCCGCCTTAACGACGCGAAGGCCGCCCAGCCCGAATTTGCTGAAGCGCATCGCCTCGACCCCGGCCTCAGTCCACCTCCTGCCACAAAATAGAAGACACCGCCCCAAGCCCTCGATAAGCACTTCAATCCCACAACCGGAATTTTTCCCGGCCTCGATGCCCTACTCGTCCCAAGACCGATGATGGAGATGGTCACAGTTCGTACAGGGATGCGGCCAACCGTTTTAGTCCGCGATCACAGGCGATAATATCGAGGTGAAGCGAAGTCCAATCCGCCAGAAAAAGGGACTCGTTTCCCTCTCCATTATAGGTTTTGAGATAGGCGTGGCAGGACTGGCAGTAGTCAATACGAAGGTATTTTTCTCCCTCGATTGCCAAGGCGGAGAGGCGATGATCGTCCGCGCTTTCGCAGAACGGGCACCCAATTCGCCGATACCGCCAGCGTGTGGTGCAACAGCCGCAGCAAAGGAGCCGCACTCGGCCGGGATCGATACCCACTAACTGGGCCATGGCAGGTGCCGACCCGCAAGTGGGGCAATAGCTGCGGAACCAGTGCTCTTCCGCGCGCCAACGCCCGAACCCATCCACCAGTGGGCTGAGGAATCGGGCCAACGCAGTCCAACCTAAGTAGTGAAGCAGCCCTGGGTGCTCTGGCTTGAAAACCTCATTGTCAAATAACCAAGCAACCGCCCGACGCGACGCATTCATTTCACCGCGCAATTGAGTGTGCAAGACCCGGCACTCGTCCGCAAACTTCGCTGGCAGAGGCTGTGAAGCCAGAGTCTCCACTAGAGATACAAGGATCGGTGCCGCAGGATCGAAATCGATTGCTGCCTGGGAACTCCGCAATAGGGGGATACCTGCCTTATAGTCACCGATGTACTCGTCGAAGTTTGGAGTGTGCGGGCGAGCGACTGAGATGTCACCGGCAGCAGCCGCGACTTGTGCGTGAAAGTCAGCTGTGCGCTGAAGGTACGGATGCTTCGACAGCCAAACGTCATGGATCATGGTATCGATATTCCTATCCTTGTCCGACCTCTTCCTTTGGGAGTATCGGCATGATTCGAGCGCCCAGCCCGAAAAGAAAGATCGTTGCAGCGATAAGGCCAACGGAGATGCCCCACTCGAAGATGGACGGTGTATAGGACGCCGGTGCGATCTGTGGCATTGACCCTTTCAATTTCATCGCCAGGAGAACCACATTCACGCGATTGAAAACCACGCCAGCGGTGGCGAGAAAAGCCCCGAAAAATAGCACCATGGGCCGGGTTCGCAGCGGTGCTGTCCCGAGCAGGACCATAGGAACAATCCCGCCCAGGAAGAATTCAGCCGCGAAAAGGATTCCCAGGCTTCCCGAAAATGCGCCTGAGAACTGGCCTCGAACGACCATATCGACAAGCCGAAACGCCCAGTAGACCAGCAGCGACCAAAATGAAATTTTGCCCATTGCCGTCAGTTGCGGAATCTGTAGGCGACGTCCCCACGCCTTGGCCATCCACATCTCGCAAAGGACGATCAGAGACGTGCCGGCCGCAATGGAAGAAAGGAAGAAAGAAACGGGCATGACAGGGGACCACCACTGTGGAGCAAGCTTGTCCGGCATGAGCAGAAACAAAGAGCCCAGCGAACTCTGATGCATCGTCGAGAACGTTACCGCGGCGATGGCCAGCATGATGGGTTCAGATTTCTTGTCCCTGGCCCGGAACGCCCAAGCAAGAAAAGAAAACAACACGGCTGTCACCAACGCGTAGGTTAGTTGCCGCGAGAGCAGGTACACAAACAAGGTAAGCGCTCCGGCGACGTAAGCGCCAGACCATCGCTGCCAAATATCCTTCGCCTTCTGCAATCCCCATCGCTCAAATGGCACCGGCAGGAACTCCAACAGCAAGATCGAGACATAAAGACCGACACACCAGGACACTTCGAACATCGCCGATCCCTCCGGCGACTGCAGGCCAAGCTGATAGAAGTGCCATGGCAAGCCAAGGTCCGCGATCAGCGTGACCGTGACAAACGAATAACTCAACAGGCCCATTAACACAGCTGATCGGCCCATAGAGTAGAGGTCCTTGCGCTGGAAGACATAGATAATGCCGGCGGTCGCGAATGCCCCGGCAGCCACGGCGATCCAGACCAAATCGAAGACGATCCAGAGTCCCCAAGCGTACGTGTTCGAAAGATGCGTGCTGCCGCCCAAGCCGAAGGCGAAACGGGCGATGAGCGAAATCAGGCCGAACGCCATGAGTCCAAGAAGAATCCAATTGAACGGAGTCAACAGCTTTTGCCGTAGAGGCTCGAACTCCGGGTGATGGCTGGCGGCATTAACGGGAAGTGCATCCGGCCCATTCGCGATTGCGAAGGACCTGCGCTTCAAGAAGGCGTAGGTGCCCCCCAGCAACGCGCCCACAGCCAAAACCGCGGGCGGGACAGAGTGTATCGCTATTTTGGAAACTGCCGGATACGCCTTGGTACCGACGTCGGGAAAACCCAGTTTCTCGAAAGGCACGGACGACAGGTACAACACACTCGTGCCACCGGCCTCTTTTTCGCCGTATATGTGGTCTACATATTTCTCAGGTTGACCGGATATCCGAGTGCGCGCTTCCTTCAAAATGTCATCTCTGGTGCCGAACTGAAGCGCGTCAGCCGGGCAAGCCTTGACGCAAGCCGGCTCGACAATGTTGGCGCGGAACTGTTTCCGCTCTTCCGGAGTGAGCGGTTGCCCATTGCGGGCCAGAGGGAGGGGTTGATCGTCGCGGTCAGCGCAGTGAGTACACTTCTGAATCTTGGGAGTGAGAGAATCCCATTCCGCGGTGGGCACTCCCCAAGGGCATGCCCAAATGCAGTAGCGGCAGCCGATGCATTTGTTTGCATCGTAAGTTACGGGTCCGTCAGGTTGCCGGGTCAGAGCCGTCGTCGGGCAAGCGGAGGCGCAGGCAGGCTCCAGGCAGTGCAGGCATCGCCGCATGGTGAAAAGGTAATGCAAACCACCGGGCGCCTGCTCGTCAGGCAATTCATGAAACGTAATTAAGGTAAGCGTTTTTGCGCTGAGAGTGGCGGGGTTCTGAAAACCAAGGTCCCACTGAAACTCTGTCTCTTCCCCATCGCGGTCGTTCCACTGCTTGCAGGCAACCTGGCACGCACGACAACCGATGCATTTCGTGATGTCGACCAGCGTCGTTTTAACGGAGCCTGAGTTCGCAGACTGGTTCATGCATTACCCCCTTCGCGAGATGGAGGATCTTTCGTCGGCTTCGCGGCGCTTGATCACATTCACCAGACAAGCCTTGGTTTCTTGGGTACCCGCTCCCGGATCGACGGCATCGATGGTGAGAAAATTTACGCTGGGACCGGTGGAAAGGCCTTTAAAACCCCAGTTATACGGCATCCAAACGATAGTCACTTCTTGCCCGTTGACCTTGAGCGTCTGCATTCTTGGAGTAACCGAGGCTTTCACGGTAATTTCGCCGCGAGCGGAGGACACCTTTACCCAGTCTCCGGTTTTGACCGCCAGTTTGTGAGCGAGTGACAATGGAATTTCAATCACAGCCTCGGGGACAAGCTCGTTCAGCCACGGGATGTTGCGCGTTGTGGATCCCCCGCACCAGTGTTCCGCGACCGTGGACGTCATCAGCACATAGGGGTACTGGTCGGCTGTGCCAATGGGCTGATGCGTCGCGACGCGCGGATACTTGAGCATCGGGTTGCTCTTCACGCTTGGGTGAAGGATGTTTTCCACCGGGCTCTCGACGGGCTCGTACATCTCCGGCAGTGGACCGTCCTTCGGCACGTACGCCACGTCACGCGGATACCCCGGATGCTTCTCGTCCGGGTCCGAGTAGACTGCCGCGAACAGCCGCCCGACGCCCTCCGCACCCAGATGAAAAGCCCGCTGGCCGTTCGGCGTGTTCGGTCCGTCCGTCTGGACGGGGACGTCCGGCACGTCGTACCCAGTCCAGCGCTTCGCCTGCTTGTCCCACCAGACGATGGGCTTGGAGCCCGGATAGGGCTTGCCGTTCCGGTCGCACGACGCCCGGTTGTAGAGGATGCGCATGTTGTTGGGCCAGGTCCACCCGAAGCCCGGATAGAGGCCGAGGCCTCCGGGATCCGTTTGCGAATCTCGGCGCTTCGAGAGATTTTCCCCGTTGGCGAAGACGCCCGCGTAAATCCACGCGCCGGACGACGTGGAACCGTCGGCGCGAAGATCGCTGACCTTGCGGACGAGATCCCCTGCCTTTAGGCCGGTCTCCGGGTTGTCGCGCAGTGCGTACCCGTTGATCTCGCGCAGGACGTCCTCGGCCGTGGTGTAGTTCCAGAAGGCTTTCCGGATGATTTCATCCCTCGGCTCCTTCGAGTCCTTGACCAGATCGCGCACCCTGCGGAAGACGAGATCCACGATCTCGCCGTCGGGCTTGGACTGCCCCGGAGGCTTCACGGCGGCGTGGCGCCATTGCACCATGCCGCCCGAATTGCTGATCGTTCCGTTCTTTTCCATGAAGAACGCCGCGGGCAGCAGGATTACCTCGGTGGAGATGGACTTCGGGTCGACGCCGGGCCGGCTCCAGAACGCCGCGGTCTCGGTCTCCCAAATCTCCTGGACCACGAGCGTCTCGAGCTTCGCCATCGCGTCAAACGTCAGCCTGAGGTTGGGCACGGTGACCGCGGGATTCTGGCCGACGATCCAGAGGAGCTTTAGCTTCCCGGCAAGGGCATCCTCAAGCATCGGCATGGTGCCGTAGTCCTTGGAAGCGTTCCGCTTGGGCAGCCAGGCATAGGCATAATCGTTCTCGGCGGTGGCCGCCTCACCGAAAAAGGCCTTGAGCGTGTTGACGAGGTACCGGCTGTCGGCGATCCCATTCTTGCGCACGTAGTCGTGGATGGTCGGCTCGGCGTTCGAAGCAGAGTTGAGATAGCCCGGCATGTAGTTGTAGAGCACCGCCATGTCGCATGCGCCCTGCACGTTCGGCTCGCCGCGCAGCGCGTTGACGCCGCCGCCCGGTTTGCCGATGTTGCCGAGCAGGAGCTGCAGGATCGTGAACGACCGGATCCCTTGCACACCGGTCGTGTGCTGGGTCATCCCGAGCGCATAGAGGATGGATCCCGGCCGGTTCTTCGCCATCATCTCTGCGATCTGCTGGATCTGCCCGGCCGGAATGCCGGTAATGTTCTCGCCCATCTCCAACGTGTACCGTGACACGAAGGTCTTCAGGCGCGAGAAGACGCAGTGCGGGTCATCCAGGCTCTTCGCGACACGGGGCTTTCCCCCTGCATCGAGCTGGTATCCCCAAGTCTCCGTGTGATACTTGTGGTTCTCCGCGTCGAACCCGCTGAAAACGCCGTCCCTGAACTCGAACGCCTCATTGCCCAAGTAGAGGGCGTTAGTGTGAGTCACGACGTAATCCTCGTCGTACAGTTTGTTGACGAGGATGTGGTTGATCATCGCGTTCTGGAACGCCGCGTCAGTTCCCGGCCGGATGCGCGCGTACACGTCTGCGGCCGCGGAGGTCCGAGTGAATCGCGGATCGACGTGGATGATCTTCGCCCCATTCTCCTGTGCCTTCCGGATCCACTTGAAGGCCATGGGGTGGTTTTCGGCCACGTTGCTGCCTTCCACCAGGATCGTCTTGCAGTTCTGGAGGTCGATCCAGTGGTTGGTCATCGCCCCCCGGCCGAACGAGGCCCCCAGACCGGGGACCGTGGGGCTGTGTCAAAGTCGGG